>Ga0214471_10000180_pt1 | contig 59907 bp, 50 predicted proteins | sample RVTome_5_FD_207665 | JGI IMG/M metagenome (GOLD analysis project Ga0214471, IMG submission 207665) | Soil microbial communities from uranium-contaminated site in the Upper Colorado River Basin, Wyoming, United States - RVT142D155 | ecosystem: Environmental > Terrestrial > Soil > Contaminated >... | reverse complement strand
CTCCCTCAATGGCGCCTGCGCGGCAATCATGTGCTGCGTCCCGCCAGCCGGACTCGCGGGTCGAGCGCGGTATAGGCGAGATCCACGAGAAGATTGATCAGCACGAAGATGAGCACGATGATGAGCAGGTAGGCGACGATCACGGGCCGGTCCAGCACGTTGATCGAGTCGATCAGGAGCTTCCCCATTCCCGGCCACGCGAAGATGGTCTCGGTCACGATCGCGAACGCGATCACCGAGCCGAACTCGAGCCCGGTCACGGTCACGATCGGGATCATGATGTTCTTCAGCACGTGCACCCGCACCACGCGCTCCATCGAGAGCCCCTTGGCGCGCGCGAACCGCACGTAGTCCTGCGCGAGCGCCTCGCGCGTGCCGGCGCGCGTCAGGCGGATCAGCAGCGAGAGCTTGAAGAGCGCGAGATTCAACGCGGGCATGAAAAGATGCGCGAGCCCGTCCCAGGTGAGAAAGCTCACCGGCACGCCGAGCACCATCACGGTTTCCCCGCGTCCGGTGGGCGGCAGCCATCCCAGCCAGACCGAGAACACCATGATCAGCATCAGGCCGACCCAGAAGGTGGGGAGCGAAAAGCCGAGGATCGAGCCCGCCATGATGGCGCGGCCGGATACCGAATCCGGCTTCAGACCCGCCCACAGGCCGAGGGGGATGCCGAGGAGGACGGCGATCACCATCGCGGCGAGCGCCAGCTCGAGGGTGGCCGGCATGCGCTCGAAGATCAGCCGCACCGCCGGGATGTTCGCGGCGAACGACTTGCCGAGATCGCCGGTAAACGCGCCGATGATGAAATTCCAGTACTGCCGCCACAGCGGCTGGTCGAGACCGAGCGCCCGGGTCGCCGCGGCAATCTCGGCCTGGTCGGCCTGCGGGTTGATCAGGATGTCGACGGGATTCCCGATCGCGTACACGCCCACGAATACCAGAGCGGACATGACGAACAGCACCAGCATGCTCTGCAGCAGCCGGCGGATCGCGAAACTCAGCATTACTGCGTTACCGCGGTCTGAAGTGGTGCGCGAATGTGAACTCGTCCGTCCGCGCCGCGTAGGAGAGATCGCGCTTCGAGGCCCAGGTGACGACCTGGTAGTGGAGGGGGATGATGGCGACCTCGGCTGCGGCAAGGGCGCTCGCGCTGCGGGCGATCGCCTCGCGCCGGGCGGGGTCCACCGTGCCGAGAGACTGCGCGATCAGGTCGTCCAGCTTGGGGTTGGAATAGCCGCCCCAGTTCCACGCGCCGTAGCCCTTGTCGGGATTTGCGGTGGCCGCGAGCGAGCGCAGAGCGAGATCGGCGGCGCGCGAGCCCCAGCCGAGCAGCGCCACGCCGAAGTCACGGTTGCGCGCCTTGCCGAAATACACCGCGAGCGGCATCGCATCCACTTTGACCGCGACGCCCGCGCGCGCGAGCATCTGGGCGACCGTCTGCGCGACCTGCTCGTCGTTGATGTAGCGGTTGTTGGGCGTCGCGATCGTGAGGGCGAATCCGTCGGGATAGCCCGCTTCGGCGAGCAGCTTTCTCGCGCCCTCCGGATCGTACGGCTCGGGCTTTATCGCCGGGTCGTGGCCGAAGACGCTGGGTGAGAGCACGTTCGCGGCCGGCACGGCGAGCCCCTCCATCACGCGCTCGGCGATCGCCTCCCGGTTGATCGCCTTCGACAGCGCGCGCCGCACGCGCACGTCCCTGAAGGGGTTGGCGGCGAGCGGCTTGCCGGCTTTCGACAGGACCCCCGGCGGCTGGTCGCGGCCCTGGTCCACGTGCAGGAAGATCGTGCGCCACGATACCGTCTGTTCCAGCCGGAAGGCGGGATTCTTGCGCAGCCGCGCGATGTCGGCTGTGGGGACATGCTCGATGGCGTCCACCTGGCCGGCGAGAAGCGCCGCCGTGCGCACCGGGTCGCTCGGCAGGATCAGCAGCGTCACCTTCTCCCACGGCAGGCGCCCGCCCCAGTAGTCGTCGTGCCGCGCGAGCTCGATGCGATCGCCGCGTGCGAAGCGCACGAGCTTGTAGGGACCGGTGCCGACCGCTGCGCGCCCGCGGTCAAAATCCTCTCCTGACGCCTGCGCCGCCGCGCGCTTCGAGACGATCATCACGTCCGCCAGGTCCTGAAGCAGCGCCCCATGGGGAGTGGCGGTCTTCAACCGCAGCGTGTAGCGGTCCACGATCTCCTTTGCGACGATCGGCCGCACGTAGGGCTGGAAGCCGCCGGGGCTGCCGGTGATGGTCAGCGGGCGCTCGAGCGAGAACGCGACATCCTCGGTCGTCAGCTCGGCTCCGTCGTGGAACTTCACGCCCTTGCGCAGCGTGAATTCCCAGGTGAGGGGGTCGGGCGTGCGCCACGTGGCGATCCCCGCGACCGGACGGGTGCGCTCATCGGTCCGGACCAGGGTGTCGAATACGTGGTGCTGCGCGGTGAGGTTAGGCTGCGCGGCGACGAAGTGCGGGTCCATCGTCGTGACGTCGGCCGACAGGCCGATCCTGAGCTCCGCCGCCGACGCGCTGGCGACGCATAACAGTTGCGCCACCAGTGCGACGAGGCGGCCCCTCGTCACCATTGTCTGGTCGCTCCGCTACCGGGGTTTGAATTCGTGGGCCAAGGTGCGCTCGTCGGCGCGTGCCTCGTACACGATGCCGCGGCGGGCCGCCCACAGGTTGTGCTGGTGGTAGAGCGGGATGATGCCCAGGTTGCCGACGCCGATTTCGGTGGCCTGCTGCAGCAGCTTCTCGCGCTTCGGGTCGTCCACCGTGGCGAGCGCCTGGTCGAGCAGCGTGTCGAGCTTCGGGTTGGAATAGCGGCCGCGGTTCGCCGCTCCCATGCCCTTGTCCTTGTTGAACGTCGCGAGCAGCGCCTTGAGGGGAGAGGAGGCTTCCATGGTGTCCGCTCCCCAGCCGACCAGCATGAAGCTGAACTCGAGCTTCGAGCCGCGCGAGAAGTAAACCGAGGCCGGCATTGCGTCCACGCGGGTTTGGATGCCGACGCGGGCGAGCAGCTGCGCGATCGTCTGGGCGATCTGCTCGTCGTTGACGTAGCGGTTGTTCGGCGCGTGCAGCGTGAGCCCGAAACCGTCGGGATAGCCGGCTTCGGCAAGGAGCTTCCGCGCCCCCTCCGGATCGTATGCCTCCGGCTTCAAGGCCGGTGTGTAGCCGAAAAAGCCCTGCGGCATGAGCTGCCCGGTCGCCACTGCGGCGCCTTCCATGACGCGCTCGACCAGCGCCGGGCGGTTGATCGCCTTCGACATCGCGCGCCGCACGCGCAGGTCCTTGAGAGGGTTGCGGTCGAGCGGCTTGCCCGCCTTGTCGGTGACGAACGGGGTCTTGTCGCGCGCAGTGTCGAGATGGAGGTACATGAGGCGCACCGACACAGTGCGGTAGACGGCGAGATCCTTGTTGCGGGAGAGCTTCGCAAGGTCCGTGGTGGGGACGTTCTCGATCGCGCGCACTTCGCCGGCGAGAAGCGATGCGACGCGCGTCGGGTCGGAGGTAATGATGCGGAACGTCACCTTGTCCCACGGCGCCTTCGGGCCCCAGTAGGCATCGTTGCGCGCGAGCTCGATGCGGTCGCCCTTTTGCCAGCGCACGAATTTGAACGGCCCGGTGCCGACGGCTGCCTTCCCGGTGTTGAAGTCGTCAGTGGTCGCGTTCGCGGCCGCTTTCGCGGAAACAATAAGCACCGTGCTGATGTCGATCGGCATCTGCGGGTAGGGCGCAGCGCTCTTCAGCCGCAGCGTCCACGGGTCCACCACGATTTTTTCGGTGACCTGCTTGGTGTAGGTGGTGAAGGGCGAGGGACTGTTGGGCACGTTGGGGACACGGTCAATCGAAAACACCACGTCGGCGGCAGTGAAGATCGAGCCGTCGTGGAACCGCACGCCCTTGCGCAGCTTGAATTCCCAGGTGGTGTCGTCCACCGCGCGCCACGATTCGGCGAGGGCGGGCTTGAACCGTCCGCCGGCGTCCTTCGCCACCAGCGTTTCGAAGACGTGGGCGCCGATGTTGTTGTTGGGCGTGAGGTTGTGGAAGTGGGGGTCCATGGATGTCACGTCCCCGCCCAGGGCGATGCTCAAGTCCGCGGCGGGCACGGCGAGCGAGAAGGCGATCAGCGGGAGAGCGAGCAGCTTGTTCATGTCTTTCTCCTACCAGCGGGGGTAAACAAGCATAACGCAATTTGCCGGGCTTGGGACCGCGCCGCCGGCTGGTTTGACACCGGCGTTCGGGCTACCTATGCTCGATCCTCGCCCAACACCCGCGTGCGATCATGCCATCCCGATCGGTGAGCCCGCTCTCGAGCGTTGAGATGCTGCGCCGGCTCATCGCGTTTCCGACGGTGAGCCGCGATTCGAACCTCGAGCTGATCCGGTTCGCGCGCGGATTCCTCGAGCCCTATGGGGCGGAGGTCCGGCTCACCCACGACGACGGAAAGCGCAAGGCCAACCTGTTCGCGACGCTCGGTCCGCGCGGCGAGCAGGGCATCGTGCTCTCCGGGCACACCGATGTCGTGCCGGTCGAGGGGCAGACGTGGGACAGCGATCCGTTCGAGATGGTGGAGAAGGACGGCAGGCTCTACGGTCGCGGCGCGTGCGACATGAAGGGCTTCCTCGCCTGCGTGCTCGCGCTCGTCCCGAAGATCATGGACCGCGGACTGAGGACGCCGCTGTACCTGGCGTTCTCGTATGACGAGGAGGTCGGCTGTATCGGAGTGGGCAGGCTGATTGCGGACCTCCGGCAGGCCGGTATCCGTCCGCGCTCGTGCATCGTCGGCGAGCCGACCGAGATGCGGCCCGTGATCGCGCACAAGGGCAAGAAGGGCTACCGTTGCACGGTGCGCGGCCTCGCCGGGCATTCGGCCTATGCGCCGCTCGGCGTGAACGCCGTCGAGTTCGCTGCTGAAGCGGTCGCATTCCTCAAGCAGATGGCGCGGCGGCACCGCGACCGTGGGCCCTACGACCGCGGCTTCGACATCGCGCACACCACGGTGCACACCGGCGTCATCCGCGGCGGCTCGGCGCTGAATGTCATCCCTCACGAATGCGCGTTCGACTTCGAGTTCCGCCATCTGCCGGGCGACGACCCGGACCGGCTGCTGGGCGAATTCACGGACTACGTGAAGAGCCGCCTCGAGCCGGAGATGCGCGCGGTGCACCCACCGGCGGGATTTACCATCGAGCCACTGTCGGAAATCCCGATGCTCGATACCGGACCCGAAGCCGAAGTGGTGGCGTTCGCGCAGGAGCTCGCCGGCAGCGGGGAGTTCGCCAAGGTCTCGTTCGCGACCGAGGGCTCGCAGTTCCAGCGCGCCGGCATCCCGACGGTGGTGTGCGGCCCGGGGTCGATTGCGCAAGCGCACAAGCCGAACGAATACGTCACGCTCGATCAGATCGCGAAGTGCGACGCGTTCCTGCGCCGGCTGGCGGATCGTCTTTGCTCCAGCAAGTGACGAATCAGTGGTGCAGGATCTTCGACAGGAACTGAACTGCCCGCTCGGAGCGGGGCTTGCCCCGATCGGAGCGATTCTGCTTACCTTAGTGGTGCAGTATTTTTGACAAGAATTGCTGTGCACGCTCCGAACGGGGCTTGCCGAAGAAGTCCTCCTTCTTCGCGTCCTCGGCGATCCGTCCCTCGTCCATGAAGATCACGCGGTGGGCGACCTTGCGTGCAAAACCCATCTCGTGGGTCACGCACATCATGGTCATGCCTTCCAGCGCGAGCTCGACCATGACGTCGAGCACCTCGTTGATCATTTCCGGATCGAGCGCCGAAGTCGGCTCGTCGAACAGCATCGCGATCGGGTCCATTGCTAACCCGCGCGCGATAGCGACGCGCTGCTGCTGACCTCCCGAGAGCTCGCCCGGAAACTTGTGCGCGTGGGTTTCTATCCCGACGCGCTTCAGCAGCGCCATCGATTTGGCCATTGCTTCCTCCATGCCCCGCCCGAGCACCTTCACCTGCGCGAGGTTGAGGTTCTCGATCGCGGTCATGTGCGGGAACAACTCGAAGTGCTGGAACACCATGCCGATCTTCGAGCGCAGCCGCGACAGGTCGGTCTCCTTCGCGCCCACCGACTGGCCGTTGACGATGATTTCCCCCTGCTGAAACGGCTCGAGCCCGTTGACGCACTTGATGAGCGTGGTCTTGCCGGAGCCGGAGGGGCCGCAGACCACGACCACTTCGCCTTTCTCGACCTTGGTGGCGCAATCCTTGAGCACCTGGAAGCCGCCGTACCACTTGCTGACATTCTTGAATTCGATCATCGGCATGGGTAATAGTCCAAGTCAGGAACAATTTCCGCGTTCACCTGCGTCTTATTTGATTATCGCAATGCGCTGCTGCAGGCGCTTCACCAGCCAGGACAGGGTATACGAGATGATTAAATAGACGACCGCCGCGAACAGGTACATCTCGACCAGTCGCGCGTCGCGCTGCGCGATGCGGGAGGCGGCGCCCAGGAAATCGACAATGGACACCACGTAGACGAGGGACGTGTCCTGGAACAGGATGATAGTCTGCGTGAGCAGCACCGGCAGCATGTTGCGGAACGCCTGCGGCAGCACGATATAACCCATGGTCTGCCAGTAATTGAGACCGAGCGCCTGGCCGGCCGCGACCTGTCCGCGCGCCACGCTCTGGATCCCCGCGCGCATGATCTCGGCGTAGTAGGCGGCCTCGAACATGGTGAAGGTAATGACGGACGACCAGAATGCGCCGACCTGGATCGGCTGCTTGGCGCCGATGATCCAGCCGCCGATCCACGGCACGAGAAAATAGAACCAGAAGATCACGAGCACCAGCGGCACCGAGCGCATCAGGTTGACGTACAGCGCCGCCGGCGCGTTCAGCAGCGCGTAGCTGGAGAGCCGCATCATCGCGAGCAGCGTCCCGAAAACGATCCCGCCCGCCATCGCCATCGCCGTGAGCGTCAGCGTGAACGTCATCCCCTCCTTGAAGAGAAAGGGCAGGGAGCGCTCAATGACTTCGAAGTCGAAGCCGGCAAACATCAATGCCCCGCCATAGCGGCGCCGCCGGCGCTGATCAGGCCTGGGACTTGCACCCGCTTCTCGACCCAGCGCATGACGAACACCACGATCAGCGTGATGCAAATATAGATCACCGTGGCGGCGGTAAACGCCTCGAACACCTGGAAGCTGAATTCCTGCATCGAGCGCGCGCGCGCGGTAAGCTCCATCAGCCCGATGGTGAGCGCGACCGCCGAGTTCTTGATGATGTTCATGAACTCGGAGGTGAGCGGCGGCAGGATGATGCGGAAGGCCTGCGGCAGCAGCACATGGCGATACGCCTGGGGCAGCGTGAGCCCGAGCGCGGTCCCGGCCATGTGCTGCCCGCGCGGCAGCGACTGGATGCCGGCGCGCACCTGCTCGGCGACGCGCGCGGAAGTGTAGAAGCCGAGGCACAGTACGGCGGGCCAGAACGACGCCCACGGCGGGATCATCTGCTTCATGGCGTCTCCCAGCGCCTTCGGCAACAGCTCCGGCAAGACGAAATACCACAGGAACATCTGCACCAGCAGCGGGATGTTGCGGAACAGCTCGACGTAGGCGTTACCGAGGCGAACCACCCAGGCGAGCGGTGTCGTGCGCAGCGTGCCAATCGTCGCGCCCAGCGCCAGCGCAATCATCCACGCGAGGAGAGCGGTTGCTAGCGTCCACCCCAGGCCGGAGATGAGCCACCAGAAGTAGACGCCGGTGCCGTCCGGCGCCTGGGCCCAGAAGATCTGCCAGTTCCAGTTGTAGTTCACGGTCGCGCCGTCGCGGAAGGCAGGGTGTGGAGAAAAAGACGGGGCGCCGAGCGCCCCGTCTTTCGCCTGATACGGTGATGCGGTTACTTGCCGCCGTAATCCTTCGGATCGCCGGAATCGGTCGGGTTCGCCACGACTTTCTTGAATTCGGGGCTCATCGGTACCTTGAGATTGACGCCCTTGGGCGGGATCGGCTTCAGGAACCACTTCTCGTAGATGGCGTTGATGCGGCCGGACTTGTACAGGTTGCGCACCGCGCCGTCCACGACCTTCTTGAAGGCCGGGTCGTCCCTGCGCAGCATGATGCCGTAGGGTTCGACCGTGTAGGCTTCGGAACCGATTGCCCAGTCACCGGGATTCTTGGAGGTGGCGACCAGGCTGTAGAGCAGGATGTCATCCATGAAGAAGGCGACGGCGCGTCCCGTATCCACCGTGAGGAGGGCTTCCGCATGGTCCTTCGTCGCGATGATGTTCATGCCCAGATTCCGCTTGGCGTTCTCCTCAGTCGCCCACTTGATGTTGGTGGTGCCGGAGGTCGAGACGACGGTCTTGCCCTTGAGATCGTTGAGCGTTTTGATGTTCGACTTCTTCTTCGCGACGTAGCGGTTGGCGGTCACGAAGTGCGTGATGGTGAACGCGACCTGCTTCTGGCGTTCGAGGTTGTTGGTGGTCGAGCCGCATTCGAGGTCGATGGTGCCGTTCGCCATCAGCGGGATCCGCGTGGCCGAGGTCACCGGGTTGTACTTGACGTCGATCTTCTTCAGCTTGAGTTCGGCCTTGACCGCGTCCACGATCCTCATGCAGATATCGATCGCGTAACCCACCGCCTTCTGCTTGTCGTCGTAGTAGGAGAACGGGATCGAGACATCGCGGTGACCGATGGTGATGGTGCCGGTGCTCTTGATCTTCTGGAGTGTGCCGGTGGGTTGCTGGGCATTCGCTGCGCCGGCGATGGCACCCGCGGCGAGCAACGCGGCGAACATTGTGGCAAGTCGTTTCATGGTGGGCCCCCTAGGCGTTAACTGTTTGGTTTGCGAAGCGTATTGCGGCTGCGACGGCGATTCAATCTAGCCCATCGGCCGCGCATTGTCCAGACGGCGGGCGAAGCGCGCCCGGGCGCGGCCGGCCCCCGGTTCGCGGAACCGGCCGGCGGACCGCCTATCATAATGGTCGAAGACCCTTGCCGGTTTACGTGAGGAGACACCATGCCCAGCGATGCGGTGCGCTACGAGCACGACCTGCTTGGCGATCGGGCGGTTCCCGCCAGCGCCTACTACGGGGTGCACACCCTGAGGGCGCTCGAGAACTTCCCCATTACCGGGACCGCCATCTCGATCTATCCCGAGCTGGTGAGCGCGCTCGCCTGCGTCAAGCTCGCCGCCGCGCTCGCCAACAACGAGCTCGGGCTCCTTGACGACGAGCGGACGCAGGCGGTCTCCAAGGCATGCCAGGAGATCCGCGACGGGGACCTGCTCGAACAGTTCGTCGTGGACGTGATCCAGGGCGGCGCCGGCACCTCGACCAACATGAACGCGAACGAGGTGATCGCCAATCGCGCGCTCGAGCTGATGGGCCGCAAGCGGGGCGATTACGCCTACCTGCATCCGCTCGACCACGTCAACATGAGCCAGAGCACGAACGACGTCTATCCCACGGCGGTGAAGGTCGCGCTGCATTTCGGGATCCAGCGGCTGACGGCGGCGATGGCGGAGCTGCGCGGGGCCTTCGCCGCCAAGGCGGCCGAGTTCGCGGACGTGCTCAAGATGGGCCGCACCCAGCTGCAGGAGGCGGTGCCGATGACGCTCGGCCAGGAATTCTCCACGTATGCCGTGATGCTCGAAGAGGACGAGCTGCGGCTCAAGGAGGCGATGCTGCTCATCCACGAGATCAACCTCGGTGCGACTGCGATCGGCACCGGCATCACCGCGCACCCGGATTACGCTCCGCTCGCGTGCCGCAAGCTCGCCGACATCACCGGCATTGCCCTCGTAACGTCGCCCAACCTGGTCGAGGCGACCCAGGATGCCGGCGCCTTCGTCCAGCTCTCAGGCGTGCTGAAGCGCGTCGCGGTGAAGCTGTCCAAGACCTGCAACGATCTGCGCCTGCTGTCCTCGGGCCCGCGCGCCGGCCTTAACGAGATCAACCTGCCGGCGATGCAGGCGGGCTCCTCGATCATGCCGGGCAAGGTGAATCCGGTCATTCCGGAAGTGGTCAACCAGATCGCGTTCGAGGTGATCGGCAACGACGTGACGGTAAGCTTTGCCGCGGAAGCGGGCCAGCTGCAGCTGAACGCCTTCGAGCCCGTCATCGCCCACAGCCTGTTCAAGAGCATCATGCATCTGAAGAACGGCTGCGACACCCTGCGTATTCGCTGCGTCACCGGCATCAGCGCCAACCGCGAGCACCTGCGCCGCAGCGTGGAGAACTCGATCGGCATCGTGACCGCCCTCAATCCGTATATCGGCTACGCGAACGCGACGCAACTGGCGCAGGAAGCGCACGCGACGGGCCGCAGCATCTACGCGCTGGTGCTGGAGAAGGGGTTGCTCAGCAAGGAAGAGCTCGATGAAATCCTGCGCCCGGAGGCGTTGACGCGCCCGCGCTACGCGCCGCCCGGGAAATCCTGATCGAAAAATTCCTCGATGATGCGCGCGAGCCGCTCCGGCTGGTCGTGGTGCATCATGTGGCCGGCGCCATCGAGCTCGATCTCGCGCCGGTTGTGGAACGCCCCCGTGCGTTCGGCGAGTTCCTCCGGGGTGTCCTTCATGCGCGAGAGCATTTCCGACTGCTTTCCCGAGACCAGCAGCACGGGCGCGGTGATTCTCCGCCAGCACGCGATCGCCTCCTCGATCCGGAACAGGTAGGGATTGACGAGCTTGTGCCGGGGATCGCTTACCAGCACGACTTCTCCGGTATCGAGCCGCCTCGCCCAGTGCTGCGCCAGGAACGCCGCCCGCTCCTCCAGGAGCCTGGGGTTTCTTTTCTTGAGACGGGCGGCAACCTCCTCGAAGGAGCGGTACGGCTTGAAGCCCGGGGCGTCCTTCAACTGGGCGAGCCAGTGCGAGTAGCGCAGCGGCGCCTGGTCGGGCGGATGCCGCGCGAGTCCCAGACCTTCCAGCGAGACCAGCCGCGCGACGCGGTCCGGGCGGATGCCGGCGTAGATGGATCCGACGACGCCGCCCATGCTGTGGCCGACGATGCGCACCGGCGCATCGGGCTGGTAGCGGTCGAGGAGCGCGTCGAGGTCGGCGTAGTAGTCGGGAAACCAGTAGCTCTCGCGCGACCACTCGCTGAGGCCGAAGCCGCGCCAGTCGGGGGCAATGGCGCACCACTCGCGCGCGAAACCGTCCACCAGGAACTGGAACGACGCGGAGACGTCCATCCAGCCGTGCAGAAGGAAGAGCCGCGGCGCCGCAGGATCGCCCCAGATGCGCACGTGGTGACGCAGTCCGCGGATCTCGTGAAATTCGGAGCGGCTGGGCTTCATGCCGGCGATCGTCGCGGGAGCGAAACGGCGAATGGTGGAGCGGGAGGGACGGGACGTCAAATTCCATTTGATATGATGCGGGCACCGAGCCACGCCGTGCCCCGGTGAGCGTCGATCCCATGCACATTTCCAGCCATGCAGCGTTCGCCCGACCGCAGCGCGCCGCGGTGGTGTTCGCCCTGTTCACCGCGCTCTCGGGGGTTGCGCTCCAGTCTCCCGCGGCGGAGCGCTACGAGTACGGGCTGCTGTGGCGCGTCGAGGGCGCCGGCGTGCCGGCAAGTCACGTTTTCGGGACGGTGCACCTCGCCGACTCGCGGGTGACCCGCTTGCCGTCGGCGGTGGCGCAAGAGCTCGATCAAGCGCGCAGCGTCACGCTCGAAACGGGCGTCGACCCCAACAGCATGCTCGGGCTCGCCGGCCGCATGATATTCACGGATGGTCGCGACCTCCCGGGGGTGGCGGGCGTGGAGCTTTTCAGTCGTGCGGCCAAGCTGACCGAAGGCCTCGGGTTGCCCGAGCCGATGCTGCGGCCGTTCCGGCCGTGGGCGGTCGCCATGCTGCTGAGCGTCCCCCCGCAGGACCCTACGAACGTGCTTGATTTCGTGCTGGAGCGCCGTGCGGCGGAGCTGGGCAAGCCGATCCACCAGCTGGAGAGCATGGACGAGCAAATTTCGGTCCTCGAGGGGATGTCGCAGGAGGACCAGGTGGCGCTGCTCAGGCAGGCGGTGGACGAGTACGAGAGCATGCCGCGCCGGATCGGGCTCGTGGTCGATGCCTATCTCGCGCGCGACCTCGCCGGCCTCTGGCGCGTCAGCCAGGAGGGCGTCGGCACGGGAGAAGAGGAGCGGCGGCTTAACGAAGTCTTCACTCGCCGCCTGCTCCATGAGCGCAACACCCGCATGGCCGAGCGCGCGGAGCCGCGGTTGAGGGAAGGCGGCGCCTTCATCGCGGTGGGAGCGCTGCATCTGTATGGCGGAAGCGGCGTGCTGGCACAGCTCGAGCAGCGCGGCTGGCGCGTCACGCGCGTCTACTAGGCCGGTCAAACCCGATTCACGCCTTTCGGGCGCGCGCCGCGAGTCGTAAAATAGGCGCGTGAGCCCGTCGTTCGTTCATCTGCGATTGCACAGCGAGTACTCGATCGTGGATGGCATCGTCCGCCTCGACGAGGCGATCGAGGCGGCGGCGGCCGACGGCATGCCGGCGCTGGCGTTGACCGACCTCGCCAACGTCTTCGGCATGGTCAAGTTCTACCAGGCGGCGCGCGCAGCCGGCGTGAAGCCCATCATCGGCTGCGACGTCTGGCTCGAGAACGAGTCCGACCGCGACAAGCCCTACCGCATGCTGCTGCTCTGCCAGTCGCGCTCCGGCTACCTGCTTCTGTCCGAGCTGTTGACCCGCGCCTACCGGGGCAATCAGTACCGCGGCCGCGCCGAGCTCAAGAAGAACTGGTTCGGGGAAACCGGCAGCGAAGGCCTGATCGCGCTGTCCGGCGCGCATCACGGCGACATCGGGCAGGCGCTGATGGTGGACAACGCGAAGCACGCCCAGCGGCTCGCCCGCGAATGGCGCGAGCTCTTCCCCGACCGCTTCTATGTCGAGGTCCAGCGGCTCGGCAAGGGCGCCGTCGTGCAGGGCGCGGCGAGTGTGCCGCTCGAGACCTACGTCCAGCGCGCGCTCGGGCTCGCCTCGGCGTTGAAGCTCCCGGTGGTGGCGACGCATCCGGTGCAGTTCGCGAAGCGCGAGGATTTCCGCGCGCACGAGGCGCGCGTGTGCATCGCGCAGGGCTACACCCTGTCCGACCAGCGCCGCCCGCGGCTCCACAGCCCGGAGCAGTACTTCAGATCGCAGGCGGAAATGGCGCAGGCGTTCCGCGACGTCCCGCAGGCGCTCGCCAACAGCGTGGAGATCGCGCGGCGCTGCAACCTGGAGATCGAGCTCGGCAAAAACCGGCTGCCGCAATTCCAGACCCCGAACGATGTCAGTCTTGACGATTTCCTGCACAGCCGGGCGATGGAAGGGCTTGAACGCCGGCTGCCGCGGCTCTATCCGGATGCCGCGATGCGCGAGCGCCAGAAGCCGCGCTACCGCGGGCGGCTCGAGTTCGAAACCCAAACCATCCAGCAGATGGGCTTCTCGGGGTATTTCCTGATCGTCGCCGACTTCATCAACTGGGCGAAGGAGAACGGCGTGCCGGTCGGGCCGGGGCGCGGCTCGGGGGCCGGGTCGCTGGTCGCCTACTCGCTTGGCATCACCGACCTCGATCCGCTGCGCTACGACCTCCTGTTCGAGCGCTTCCTCAACCCGGAGCGCGTCTCGATGCCGGACTTCGACATCGATTTCTGCCAGGACGGGCGCGACCGGGTCATCGAGTACGTGAAGAGCCGCTACGGGGCGGACAGCGTCTCGCAGATCGTCACCTTCGGCACCATGGCGGCGCGGGCGGTGGTGCGCGACGTGGGAAGAGTGCTCGACCTTTCCTACACCTTCTGCGATCAGCTCGCGAAGCTGATCCCGTTCCAGCCCGGGCGCCATCTCACGCTCGCGGACGCCCGGGACATCGAGCCGCAGCTCGTCGAGCGCGAGCAGAAGGAGGAGGAGGTGCGGGAGCTGCTGGCGCTCGCGGAGCAGCTGGAAGGCCTCACGCGCAACGTCGGCATGCACGCGGGCGGCGTGCTGATCGCACCCGGCAAGTTGACCGACTTCTGCCCGCTCTACGCGGCGGACGGCTCGGACAGCGTGGTCTCCCAGTTCGACATGAAGGACGTCGAAGCGGTGGGGCTGGTCAAGTTCGACTTCCTCGGTCTCACCACGCTCACGGTTCTCGACTGGACGCTGAAGTACATCCGGAAGGCGGAAGGCGGAAGGATGAAGGCGGAAGGAAAGGGCACCGGCGAGTCGAAGGATTCATCCTTCATCCTTCATCCTTCATCCTTCGACCTCTCGGCGCTGCCGCTGGATGACGCCGCGACCTATCGAATATTCGCGGCCGCCGACACGACCGGCGTGTTCCAGTTTGAATCGCGCGGCATGCGCGATCTTCTCGTGCGCGCGAAGCCGGACCGGTTCGAGGACATCGTCGCGCTGGTCGCGCTCTACCGGCCGGGGCCGATGGAGCTGATCCCGGAATTCGTGCGCCGCAAGCAGGGCGGCCGCGTCGATTACCCGGATCCGCGGGTGGAGCCGATCCTCAAGCCCACCTACGGCATCATGGTGTACCAGGAGCAGGTGATGCAGATCGCGCAGATCATCGGCGGCTACACGCTGGGCAGCGCCGACCTGCTGCGGCGCGCGATGGGCAAGAAGCTGCCCGAGGAGATGGCCCAGCACCGCAGCATTTTCGTCAAGGGCGCGGCGAAGAACGGCATCAACGAGCGGCGCGCGAACGAGCTGTTCGACCTGATGGAGAAGTTCGCGGGCTACGGTTTCAACAAGTCTCACGCGGCGGCCTACGCGCTCGTCGCGTATCAGACCGCCTACATGAAGGCCCACCACGCCGCTGCGTTCATCGCCGCCAACATGTCGGCGGTGATGAACGACACCGACAAGGTGGAATTGTTCGCCGAGGACGCGCGCGCCCACGGCATCGAGCTGCTGGTTCCCGACGTCAATCAGTCGAACTACCGGTTCGAGCCGGTGGACGGCAAGAGCATCCGCTACGGGCTCGGCGCGATCAAGGGCACGGGCGAGGCGGCGATCGCCTCCATCGTGGAAGCGCGCAAGCAGGGGCCGTTCACGGATTTGTTCGACTTCTGCCACCGCGTGGACAAGCGCCTCGTCAACCGGCGCGTGGTGGAGTCGCTGATCCGCGCGGGGGCCTTCGATTCCCTGAACGGGCATCGCGCGAGCCTGCTCGCCACCGTCGGGGTGGCGCTCGAGAGCGCGGAGCAGGCGAGCCGCGCCGTGCACCAGGTGAGCCTCTTCGGCGACCTCGCCGAGACCTCCCGGCAGGTGGCGCTGGTCGACGCGCAGCGCTGGAGCGAGAAGGAGCGCCTGCAGAACGAGAAGGCGGCGCTCGGCTTCTATTTCAGCGGGCACCTCTTCAACATCTACCGCGACGAGGTGCGCCGCTTCGTCCGCACGCGGCTCGCCGACCTCGGCGCCGCGGGAAACGGCGACTACGCGGGCCGGACGCACTGGGTCGCGGGCGTCGTGCTCGGCACGCGGGTGCAGACCACCGCGAGCGGGCGCATGGGCGTGATCCAGCTCGCGGACGACTCCGGGCGCTTCGAGATCGTGGCATTCCGCGAGGTGTTCGAGAAGCACCGCCAGAAGCTGAAGGAGGACGAGCTGCTGGTGCTGGAAGTGCGGCTGCGGGCGGCGCGCGCGCGCGTCGTGAATGGCGAGGGCGATTCCGGCCCGGACTTCGGAATGCGCATCGAGGCGTTGAACGCGCTCGATCTCGCGGAGGCGCGCAACCGCTTCGCGCGCGGCGTGAGAATCACCTGCAACGGCGCCTCGTCCGGCAACCGGCTGCGCGAGGTGCTGGCGCCCTACCGCAGCGGCCGCTGCCCGGTGTCGATCGTCTACTCGAACCGCGATGCAAGCTGCGAGATCGACTTGGGCGAGGCCTGGCGTGTCAACCTGCACGAGGACCTGATCAAGTCGCTCGCGGAATGGTTCAGTCCCGAGAACGTCCGCATCGTCTACAACGAAACCGTGGATCGTGGCTCGTGATTCGTGGGTCGTTGAGCCCGGTCAGCCTGCCCGCAACAATCGATAGTTCTCGACTCACGGCCCGAGCGCTTGCGGCGGGGGCGTTCCTGCTGCTGACGGCGGCTGCGCCGGCGGGCGCCGGCGAGGCGGAGTGGAGACTTCTGAACGACCAGGCCGTCGCATACCTTCAGCGCGGCGATTTCGAGCAGGCCGGGTTGTTCGCGCGGCAGGCGCTCAGGGAAGCCGAGACGACCCTCGGGCCCGAGCACCGCGCCACGGAGGCGAGCCTCTCCACGTTCTCGCTTGCGTTGCGCCTCAGCGGCAAGCCAAAGGAGGCGCTGCCCGTAGCCGAGCGGCTAGTGGCCCTCAGGACGAAGCAGTACGGCTCGGAGGATCCCGCGACTGCCATCGCGTTGCACAACAGCGCCGAGATCCTGATCGCGCAGAACCGCTTCGCCGAGGCGGGGCAGGTGCAGCTCAGGGCGCTCGCGGTATTCGAGAAGAAACTGGGAGCGAAGCACGTCAATACCGCCACCGCACTGCACAACATGGGCTCGATCCTGCTCAAGCAGGAGAGATATTCCGAAGCCGAGAACTACCTGCGCCGCGCGCTGGCGGCAAAGGAGCAGGCCCTGAAGTCCGGCCACCTCAGCATTGCGCACACGCTGGACAATCTTGCCGCGGCGCTCGACGCGCAGGGCCGGAGTATCGAGGCGGACAAGCACCGCCGCCGCGCCGCAGGTATACGCCGCAAGGCCGGCTGAGCTCTATTCGGTCGGTCTCGTATCGAACGCGGCGTAATCCCCGCTGGCATCGGCGATGCGCACCTCGGCGACGACGGCACTGGCTGGCCCGCGCCGCGCCCAGGCGATCATCGACTCCACCGCGCCTGAAGTCCCCTGGACGACGGCTTCCACGGCTCCGTCGCGGCGGTTTCGCACCCAGCCGGTGACGCCCAGCTCGCGCGCCTTGCGCTCCATGTAGAAGCGGAAACCCACGCCCTGCACGCGGCCGGTGATGAGAAGGCGTTTCGTGACCGCCATGGGTGCTAATGTTAGTGTATCCGGCCGGAACCTATCAGCCACTGAGGGAAGGAACATGAGTGCGACTCGAAACCGTATTGTCTTGGTAACCGCAATACTGTTTGCACTGGTCGGCTGTGCCTCGTCTCCCAAAGTTGACCCGAAGTCCGACATCGCGCGCGACAAGGTCGTCTACCACATCAACGACACCGAGGGCCAGGCGACGAGAGCCATGCAATACATCAGCAACCATCTGGAGGTCAACCCGAAAGCCAAGATCGTGATTGTCACGCACGCCTCGGGCGTTAATTTTCTGATGAGGGGCGCGAAGACGAAGAACGGCAACCCGTACGGCATCCCGGTCGAGGAACTCTCATTGCAGGGCGTCCGTTTCGCGGTATGCGAGATCACGCTGCGGGAGCGGCAGCTTACCCGCAAGCAGTTCATTCCCGAAGCCACCTTCGTCCCCTCGGGCGTTGCGGAGATCACGCGCCTGCAGCAGCGCGAGGGTTACGCCTATCTGCGCCCCTGATCAGCGCGCACGCAACGCACAAAGAAGGGCGGCCCCGGCCGCCCTACTCTTTTCTGGGGGCGGCAAATTGCGCGATCGGCACTAAACCGAATAAAATCTGCGCTTTGCCGTGCAACCTGGCTGTCGAGGTTGCGCCGCACGCACGCAGCCGATGTCCGCTTCCACCGTGTCCCACCAGGCAGGTGTTATCGGCGGTCTGTACGCATAGGCGCCGATAATCTCAAATGGATTTGTCTTCATTCCGGCCGGTCGAGGCGGCGGTCACTTTATCGGTGATCTGGATCGGCCTCGGCGCCGCCGGGCTGGCGCTCGCGCGCGCGCCGCGCGTTGTCACCAATTGGGTGTTTCCGGCGGGCGCGGCGGTCGCGCTGGCGCTGGCGCTCACCGGGCTCTGGGCGATGAACGCGCCAGTGAGCACCGCCGTGCTTCCGGCGGGGCTGCCCGACCTGCCGTTCCATGTGCGCGTCGATCCGCTTTCCGGATTCTTCCTGCTGCTGTTGGGCGGCGTCTCCTTCGGCATTTCGCTGTTCTCCGCCGGCTACTTCCGCAGCACCGAGGGCAGTTCGGTCGGGTTGCTGACGTTGCAGTACCACGTGTTCCTCGCCAGCATGAGTTTCGTGCTGATCGCCGACGACGCGTACCTCTTCATGGTGGTCTGGGAATCGATGGCGCTGTCATCGTACTTCCTCGTCACCGCCGAGCACCACAACGAGCAGAACCGCAAGGCCGGCTTCATCTATCTTCTGGTCGCGCATATCGGTGCGATCAGCATCCTGTTGTGCTTTGGCGTGCTGCATGGCGGCCACGGCGACTACACGTTCGAGGCGCTGCGCGCAGCGGACCTGAACGGCTTCTGGGCCACGGTGGCGTTCCTGCTTGCGTTTTTCGGCTTCGGCGCCAAGGCCGGCATGTTGCCGCTGCACGTGTGGCTGCCGGAAGCTCACCCGGCGGCGCCGTCACCGGTGTCCGCGCTGATGTCGGGAGTGATGCTGAAGACCGCGATCTACGGCATGGTGCGGGTGATCTACGATCTCATCGGCGGCATCCGCTGGGAATGGGGCTTGACCGTGCTGCTGTTCGGTGCGGCGACGTCGCTCTTCGGCGTGTTGTTCGCGCTGATGCAGCACGATCTCAAGCGCCTGCTCGCGTACCACTCGGTCGAAAACATCGGCATCATCCTGATCGGTATCGGGCTGTCGATGGTGTTCCTCGGCAGCGGCCATCCGGTCGCCGCGGCGCTGGGGCTGATCGCCGGGCTTTATCACACGCTCAATCACGCGGTGTTCAAGGGACTGCTGTTCCTCGGCGCCGGCGCGATCCTGAGGTCGACCGGGCTGAGAAACCTGAACGAGATGGGCGGGCTGATCCGTTACCTGCCGCATACCGCGATCTACTTCCTGATCGGCGCGCTCGCGATATCGGCGTTGCCGCCACTGAACGGCTTCGTCTCCGAGTGGCTGACCTTCCAGGCGTCGCTGCAGGCGCCCCTGCTGGAGAGCAGCGTGGTGCGAAGCCTGGTGCCGATAGTCGCCGCCGTGCTCGCGCTTTCGGGAGCACTCACCGGCATGTGCTTCGTCAAGGTGTACGGGGTCGCCTTCCTCGGCCAGCACCGGCACGAGCTCTCCGAGAAGCCGCGCGAGGTGAGCCGATGGGAACGGGCCGGAATGTTATGGCTCGCGCTTGCTTGCTTCGCGCTTGGATTGCTGCCGGTGTTCATGATCGGGCAGTTGAACAATGTCAGCCAGGCGCTGATCAAGGCCGGTCTTTCAGATGGGGCGATGGCCTCAGGCTGGCTGTGGTTGGTGCCTACCTCGAGCGCGCAGGCAAGCTACAGCCCGATTGTGTTCCTGCTGGTGATCGCCGTGGTATTCGCGCTGACGTATCTCGTGGTACGACAGGTTTACCACGGCCGGCTGCGCCGCTCCGATCCCTGGGACTGTGGCTTTCCCGCGCAGACTTCGCGCATGGAGGACTCGGCCGACGGATTCGGCCAGCCGATCCGCCAGATCTTTGCGCCGGTTTTCCTGATCCACCGCGAGATTCCGCGCGCCGACGACCCACGGCCGGTGTTCAAGCAGGAGGTCGAGGACCGGCATTGGCACTCGATGTATCTGCCCATCGCGCGTTTCACAGAATTCCTGTCCGGCCACATCGGCAAGCTACAGCAGGGGCGTATCTCGGTGTACCTGCTGTTCAGCTTTTTGACGCTGATCGCGTTGCTGGTATTCGCACAATGAAGCAGGCGAGCGACATCGTATTCCAGGTGTTGCAGTCGGTGCTGGTGGTGCTGATCGCGCCGCTGGTGATGGGCTGGGTCAATCAGTGCCGCGCCTGGTTGCAGAATAAGAGTGGCGCGGGGGTCTGGCAGCCGTACCGGGTGCTGAACAAGCTGTTTCACAAGGATGCGGTGCTCGCGCACAACGCGTCTCCCTTGTTCCGATCCACGCCTTACATCCTGTTCGGCTGCATGTGGCTCGCGGTTGGCATCGTGCCGGTGCTGGCAACGTCACTGCCTTTTGCGCCCGCCGCGGACGTGATCGCGCTGGTCGGGCTGTTCGCGCTGGCGCGCGTGTTCGTGTCGCTTGCGGGCATGGACATCGGCACCTCGTTCGGCACGCTCGGCGCGCGCCGCGAGATGATGATCGGTTTTCTCGCGGAGCCGGCGATGCTGATGACGCTGTTTACCGCGTCGCTCATCAGCCACTCCACCTCGCTCGCAACCATCGTCGAGACGCTGGGCCACCGCGAACTCGTGATTTACCCGAGCATGGCGTTCGCGGCGGTCGCATTCCTGATGGTGTTGCTCGCGGAGAACGCCCGCGTGCCGATCGACAACCCGTCCACGCATCTCGAGCTCACCATGATCCACGAGGCGATGATCCTCGAATACTCGGCACGTCATCTGGCGCTGATCGAATGGGCTACGAGCCTCAAGCTCACCGCCTACATCGCCATCGGAATCGCGATTTTCGTGCCGTGGGGTATCGCCGGGGCCGGCGACTGGGCGGCGCTGCCGGTTGCGCTGGCTGCGCTGGTGTTGAAGCTGCTCGCAGCGGGCGCCGGGCTCGCGTTGCTGGAGACGGTATCGGCCAAGATGCGCATTTTCCGCGCGCCGGAATTTCTCGGCACCGCCTTCATGCTTGCGACCCTCGGCATGCTCATCCATTTCCTGCTGGAACGGTGAAAAGCAGAAAGCCCCGAACCCATGGATCTGCCGTTCTACGTACAATTGATCAACCTGTTCGCGGCGCTGCTGCTGCTGCTCGCATTCGCGTTGCTCACGCAGCGGCGCATCCTGTCGCTTATCAACCTGTTTGCGGCACAGGGCTTCGTGCTGGTGCTATCCACCCTGGTGGTCGCCTACTCCACGCACCAGAGCCATCTTTATTATTCCGCGCTGCTGACGCTGGTCCTCAAGGTGCTGCTGCTGCCGTGGATCATGCACCGCCTGATCCGCGCGTTGAATGTGCGCTGGGACATCGAGACGCTCATCGATATCCCGGCGACGATGCTGATCGGCATCGTGCTGGTGATCTTCGCGTTCAATCTGGCCGCCCCGATCTCCCAGTTTGCCGGCACCATCACCAAGAGCACGCTCGGCATCGCCAGTGCCTGCATCCTGCTCGCATTCCTGATGATGATTACGCGCCGCAAGGCGGTCTCGCAGGTGATCGGCTTCTTGGCGATGGAAAACGGCCTGTTTTTCGCGGCGACTTCCGCAACGTATGGCATGCCGATGGTGGTTGAGCTCGGCATCGCGCTCGACGTTCTGGTCGGCACGCTCATTTTCGGCGTGTTCTTCTTCCACATCCGCGAGACCTTCGAGAGCCTCGACATCCACCACCTCGAGAAGCTGAAAGAACGCTGATGGAATTATTGCTGGTATTGGGCGCCCCATTCGCTGGCGGCATCCTGCTCGGATTCTGGGGGCACCGCAATTTCGCGCCCGAGCTCAACTCGGGGATGAGCCTGCTCACGTTTCTGGCGGCGGCGGCGCTCACCGTGCGCATCATCGCCGACGGGCCGATCCTGGTGTGGGACGAGATGTTCTTCGTCGACCCGTTCAACGTGTTCCTGGTGGCGCTCACGGCGTTCGTCGCATTCACCACCTCGTTGTTCAGCCGGCCATACATGCGCATCGAGCTGCACCACGGCAAGCTGTCGCCGAACCGGCTGCGGCTCTACCACAGCATGTACCAGATGTTCACTTTCACGATGCTGCTCGTGCTGCTGACCAACAACGTCGGCATCCTGTGGGTGGCGATGGAGGCGGCCACGCTCACCACCGTGCTGCTGGTGAGCTTGTACCGCACGCCGGCAAGCCTGGAGGCGGCGTGGAAGTACTTCATCCTGTGCGGCGTGGGACTGGCACAGGCGCTGTTCGGCACCATTCTGCTCTATTTCGCCGCGGAAAAGGTGCTGGGTGCGGGCGGCACCGCGCTGCTGTGGACACATTTGTATGACGTGAAGGATCAGCTTGAACCGACGGTACTGGGGCTCGCATTCGTGTTCCTGCTGGTAGGCTACGGCACCAAGGTCGGGCTCGTGCCACTGCACAACTGGTTGCCCGACGCGCATGCCGAAGGCCCGACGCCGGTCTCGGCGGTGCTGTCGGGGCTGCTGCTCAACGTCGCGCTGTATGCGGTGGTGCGCACCAAGGTGCTGGTTGAAGGAGCGCTCGGCACCCATTTCGCCGGCAACCTGATGATGGGATTCGGGCTGCTGTCAGTGGTGGTGGCCGCGTTCCTGCTGTCGCGCCAGAAGGACGCCAAGCGCCTGTTCGCCTACTCTTCGATCGAGCACATGGGACTGATGACATTTGCATTCGGCATCGGCGGCGCGCTCGCCACGTTCGCGGCGCTGCTGCACATGACGGTGCACTCGCTCACCAAGTCGGCGATCTTCTTTGCGGTCGGCCATGCCGCGCAGAAGTCCGGCACGCAGATCATGGCGGACATCAGGGGGCTCATCGACAGCAATCCGACCATCGGTTGGGGACTGATGATCGGCAGCTTTGCGATTCTCGGCATGCCGCCGTTCGGCGTGTTCGCCAGCGAATTCATGATCCTCACCGTGACGATGCACGAGCAGCCGTGGGCGACGCCGTTTCTGCTCGCCGCACTCGGTGTGGCGTTCGCCGCGATTTTCGGCAAGGTCCAGCCCATGGTGTTCGGCACCGCGACTGCCAAGCGCCTGCCGCACCCGCCGGCGCTGATCCCGGTGTTCGTGCACCTTGCGATCGTGCTGCTGCTGGGTCTGTACATTCCGCCGTATCTGGCGGAGTGGTACCGGCAGGCAGCGGCCATGATCGGGTGAAGATTCAGGAATCAGGAATCAGGAGTCAGGAGTCAGGATTCAGAACATGCGTTGCGCACCAAATCACCCGGTTGCCCGAATCCAGAATCCTGAATCCCGGTTTCATCATGAAGCTAGAAGATTTCCAGCTTGAATTGACGCTGCTTCCTAACGCGATGCCGGTCTGGCACGGGCGTGTCGACGCGCGGCAATGGCGAATGGCCTGCCAGCAGGTGCGCGACAAGGGCGGGAAGCTCGTCGCTTTGTGGGCTTCCGACAACAGCGATCGGGGCGAGGCGTTCTCCGTGCACGCGGCGCTGACGGTGCAGTCGGGGCTGCTGGTCATTACGCTGCCGCTCGATGGCGAGAGCTTTCCCGACGTCTCCGACATTTTGCCCGGGTCAATCCGGATGCAGCGCGCGGTCTACGATCTGTTCGGGGTCCACGCCGGGAATGCTGCCGATCAGCGCAAGTGGCTGCGCCATGCCGCGTGGCCGGCGGACGTCTTTCCGCTGCGGAAAGACACCAGTTTCCAGTTTCCAGTTTCCAGTTTCCAGTTGTATTCAAAGCCGGGGGCGCAACTCGCAACTCGCAACTCGCAACTCGAAACCGGGCAAGCGGACGACTACCCCTTCGTCCGCGTGGAAGGCGAGGGCGTGCACGAGATCCCAGTAGGGCCGGTGCACGCCGGCACCATCGAACCGGGGCATTTTCGCTTCTCCATCGTCGGCGAGGGTGTCCTGCGCCTGGAAGAGCGGCTCGGCTACAAGCACAAGGGCATCGAGAAGCGCTTCGAGTCGATGACGCTCGCCGAGGGCGCCCGGCTCGCGGGACGCGTGTCGGGTGATTCCACCGTGGCGTACGCATGGGCCTACGCGATGGCGGTGGAAGGCGTCACCGAGGTTACCCCGCCGCCACGAGCGCTGTGGTTGCGCGCGCTGCTGCTCGAGCGTGAGCGCATCGGCCAGCATCTGTGGGATTTGGGTTTTCTCGGCAGCGACGCGGGACTCGCGTTCGGGCTTGCGCAGTTTTCGCGGCTCAGGGAAGACTGGTTGCGAGTGAGCCAGTCGTTGTTCGGCCACCGCTACTTGATGGATACGATCGTTCCCGGGGGCGTGGCGCGCGATATCGACGCGCAGGGAGTTGGCCGGATGCGCAGCGAAATCAGCGATCTCGGCAAGGCCGTGGCGCTGCTCAAGAACATCTACGACGATCACGCTGGCCTGCAGGATCGCTTCATCGCCTGCGGCCGGGTCAAGCCCGACCTCGCCGATCGGATGGGACTGACCGGACTGGCGGGCCGCGCGAGCGGGATGGCGTGGGACCTTCGTGCGCAATTTCCGCCGGTTCCGTACGACAACTTCGATGTTCGCATGGCGACCCACCGCAATGGCGACGTGGCGGCGCGCGTCACGGTGCGCTTCGAGGAGATCGCCGAGTCGCTGCGCCTGATCGGCCTCATTCTCACCGGCCTGCCAGCCGGCGACATCATTGCGCCCGTCCCGGACGCGCCGGAAAACGCGTTCGGCATCGGTTGGGTCGAGGGCTGGCGCGGCGAGGTGCTGATCGCGCTCGAGACCGGCGCCGGCAACCGCATCCGGCGGCTCCATCCGCACGATCCGTCGTGGCAGAACTGGCCGCTGCTTGAGCGCGCTGTGCTGGGCAACATCGTTCCCGATTTCCCGCTCATCAACAAGTCGTTCAATCTGTCGTATAGCGGACACGATTTATGATCGATCGAACCGCCAAGACGCCAAGAGGCACGAGAATGAAAACCGAAAGGCGATCTAGTTTCCCCCGGGCTTTTTGGCGCCTTGGCGGTTAATTTTCTTTTATGTTTCAACTGCTGAAGCAGATTGCCGTCACGGGGATCAAGACCGAGGCGCCGCCGCAACCCGAGGAGGCGTTGCGTGTCACCGCGCAGCGGCTGCAGTCCGATGTCCTTGAACATTTCGCGGGTGCGCTGACCATCCGCCACGTCGACGCCGGTTCCTGCAATGGCTGCGAGCTCGAGATCAATGCGCTCAACAATCCCTACTACAACCTCGAGGGGCTCGGCATCAAATTCGTCGCGAGCCCCCGCCACGCCGACATGCTGCTGGTGACCGGCCCGGTGTCGCGCCACATGGAAGTGGCACTCAAGCGCACCTACGACGCGACCCCGGAGCCCAAGCTGGTGGTGGCGATCGGGGATTGTGGCTGCACGGGTGGCATCTTCGGGGAGAATTACGCCTCCCGCGGGCGGGTGTCGAACGTGATCCCGGTGGACGTGGCGGTGCCGGGCTGCCCGCCGACGCCGCTCGCGATCATGCAGGGCATACTGACGGCAATCAGCGCGAAAAAAGGCTGACGATGCGGGCGATGGTTCTGGAGCAGTTCGGCGCGCCGCTGAAATCGAAGGACATGCCGGTGCCGAAGATCGGTCCCAACGAGGCGCTGGTGCGGGTGCGCGTGTGCGGCGCGGGCCTGACCGTCGTCATCATGGTCGCGACGCCGGGACGGATCAAGTCCTATCCCCGCATACCCGGGCACGAGGTCGCGGGCGAGGTCGTCGAGGTGGGCTCCGAGGTGAGGACCGTAAGAGTCGGCCAGCGCGTGACCAATCACTACTACCTCACGTGCGGCAACTGCCGCTACTGCCGCAGCGGACGCGAGACGCTGTGCGAGAACTTCCGGGGCAATGTCGGCCAGGGCTGCGACGGCGGCTACGCGGAGTACATTGCGCTGCCGGAGCGCAATCTCGTCCCGATACCCGACGGCGTCTCCGACCTGGAGGCGTCGGTCGCGGCCGACGCGATCGCGACGCCCTACCACGCCTGTCACGCCGAGGCTCAGGTGAGCCCGGGTGACGACGTGCTGATCATCGGCGCCGGCGGCGGCGTCGGCATCCACATGGTGCAGATGGCGCGCCTGTGCGGCGGGCGCGTGCTGGCAGCGGAGATCGGGGAGGAGAAGCTCGAGCTCGCGCGGGCGATGGGCGCGGATGAGGTGATCGATGCGCGGCGCGGAGATCTCGTCAAGCAGGTGAAAGCGCTCACCGGTGGGCGGGGCGTTGACGCGGCAATCGACATCGTCGGCAACAGCCGGACGCTGCAAGCCTCCCTCGAGTCGCTCGCCCCGGCCGGGCGCATGGTGATCATCGGCAGCAAGCCCGCCTCGGTTTACGGGGAGGATCCTACGTTCAAGGTGAACCCGGGGGAATTCATGCGACAGGCGCAGGAGATACACGGCTCGCGCTACGTGAACAATGCCGAGATCGCGCGCACGCTGGAGCTGGTGAAGCACAAGCGGATAAAAGCGGTGGTGAGCCGCACCTTCCCGCTGGAGGAGGCGGAGCAGGTGCACGAGCTGCTGCGGAAGAACGCAATCGCGGGGCGGGCGGCGTTGATCCTCGGGTGAGGCAGGATAACGGCGACGCGCACAAGTTTTGGAAAGCAGTGCGTGTTTCTTCTTCTAATTCACACAAGGAGGCAACAGCATGTCAGCAGGAAACCAAAACATTGGTAACGCAGCAAGGGGGAACTGGATCAAATGGCTGGTCGTAACGATCGTGCTCGCGGCCATCGCGTTCCTGGCGAGCCCCAACGGCCCTCTGGGCGGCTTCTGGCGCCCGTCGGCTGACTTTCCACAGCCCACGGCGGGTCAGCTCCCCTGGTTCGTGGTCTTGAACGTGGCCGAGTCGCTCGCGTTCGGATTCGGCATCGCGTACCTGTTCTTCGGCTACCCTCTGGTTCGGAACATCCTGCCGGCATCGAGGAATTTAACGCTTGCGGCGCACCTGTCCATTGCCTGGCTGCTCATCAACTGGTGGCCCCACGACAGCCTGCACGTCGCCAACGGAACGAACATGAACGGCTTGCTGGCGATCGAGTACGGCTTTCATGTGACCTTGATGGTTATCGGCGTGATCCTGGCGTTCTTCATCCTGGCTCTGGTGCGTGAGCGCGCAGCCTAGTTGTCAGGCGATGCGATAGCGTTCCACCATCTTCCAGTCGAGCTCGATGCCGAAGCCGGGCGCATTCGGCACCTCCATCATTCCGTTGCGGATCGCGGGGCGGTTGGCCCACATCGCCTGCCACACCGGGTCGCGCTCGGGGTCGGCGAAGCACTCGACGTAAGTGCCGTGCGGCACGCCGGCGAGGAGCTGCTGCGAGATCTGCGACTCCTCGTGGTGGGCCATCTGCACGCCGGCGGTGCGGCAGATTTCCGCGGCGCGTCGCCAGTCGGTGACGCCGCCGCCCTCCGAGGCATCGTAGTTCACGAAATCCACGGCGCCGGCGTCCACGAGCCGGCGCACGCCGTGGCTGGTGATCTCGCTCTGGCCGGCGGTGACGGGAATGGGAATCGCCTGGCGCACGCGCGCCATGAGGGCGACGTCGTCGTACCAATGGCACGGCTCCTCGAACCAGCCGATGTCGAGGGGCGCGACGAGCCGCGCGAACCGGATTGCCTCCTGCGCGTTCCAGCCGCGGTTGGCATCCACCACCAGCTTGAAGTCCGGGCCCGCCGCCGTGCGGGCGGCCGCCACCCGCCCGGCATCCGCTTCCGGCGCGAGACCGCCGACCTTGAACTTGCAGCCCGCCATGCCGGCGGCGCGGTAGTGCTCCATCTCGCGGCCGATGTCGGCGAGCGTCTTGCCCTCCATGTAGTAGCCGCCGATGGAGATGATGGGAAGCCGCTCACGGTTCCCGCCGAGAAGCGCCGCGACGCTCTTTCCCTGCGATTTGCCGACGAGGTCCCACAGCGCGCAGTCCACGCACGCGATCGCCTCGAGCAGGATCTTGCGGTCGGCGCTGGTGTGACTCAAGTCGAACATCGCCTGCCACGCGCGCTCGACCTCCAGGATGTCCAACCCCCGCACGCGCGGCGCGAGCGCCTCGTGTATCAGGCGCACGATTTCGCGCCCGTGGCTGCGGTTGTCGCCGTTGTAGACCTCGCCCGCTAAACCCTCGTCGCCGCGCACGCGCGTCACCACGGTGCAGCGCTTGAGGACGGAGTAGGTGCTGCCGCCGAAATTCTTCCTGAGCGGGATTTCGACGGCGATTGCTTCGACGCTTTGAATTTTCAATGGCGTGATGAGTGATTGGTGTGTGGTGCGTAGACCGAACCGTTCGCTCAGCCGCGATTTTCGGCTTTGGTCCGCTCACCACTCACGACTGACGAGTCACGCCCTTTGGGCCATGCGCCGCATTCGGGCCTGCTGCGCAAAATAGACGAAAGCCACCAGCACGAGCGCCGGCAGGTAAACCCAGTGCTCCGAGGGACGGTCACTCGGGACCTTGATCGTCGCGATTTTCCAGCCCAGCTCGAAACCGGACCTTCTTGCGCGGCTGCCGAACCTGACGTTCACGATCCGCGCCTCATCGCCCAGCACCGACACGGTGAGCCCGGCTTCGGCGAGGCGGTCGCGCGCCTCGCCCGGCTTGTCAAGCCGGGCGGCGACCGTCTTGCGGATTCTCTCGCCCTCCACATTCTCGCCCTCGATCACCAGCACCAGGCGATCCTTTTCCGGGAGCTCCCGGGCGATGCGGAGGATTTCCCTGGACGCGACGTCGGTGTAGGGCTCGTAGAGCTGATCCATGAAGTAGTCGGGCCGGAACAACGCGAAGGTGGCGAGCAGCAGCAGCACGATTTCCCACCATTTGCAGCGGGTACGGAACCAGCCGAGCGTCGCGGCGGCGAACACAAGCGAGGCGGCGGTCGCGGCGAAGAACACGAGCAGCACCTCGAACCAGCCGCGCACGTCGATGAGCAGCAGCATCGGGTTGAAGATGAAGACGAAGGGCAGTACTACGGTGCGCAGTGCGTAAACGGAACCCTGCAGCCCGGTCTTGATGGCGTCCTCGCCCGAGATCGCCGCAGCGGCGAAGGTCGCGAGCCCGACCGGCGGCGTGATGTCGCCCATGATCCCGTAGTAGAAGACAAAGAGATGCACGGCGATGAGCGGGATCACGAGACCGGACTGCGCGCCAAGCTCGACGATCACCGGCGCCATCAGCGTCGCGACCAGGATGTAGTTCGCGGTGGTGGGCACACCGAGCCCGAGGACCAGGCAGACGAAGGCAGTGAATATCAGCATCACCACCACGTTCCCTTGCGACACCACCTCCACGAATTCGGTCATGCGCAGCCCGAGGCCCGTCAACGTGATGCCGCCCACGATGATGCCCGCGGTAGCCGTCGCGATCGCGATGCCGATCATGTTGCGGGCGCCCACATTGAGTCCCTCGACGACTTCCCGCAGGCCGCGCTTCGCCTCGGTCCCGAGACCGCGCTGTCCGCGAAACAGCCTGGTGAGCGGTCGTTGCGTCGCCATCAGGACCATCAACGTGAGCGTTGCCCAGAACGCGGAAAGCGCGGGCGAAAGCTCCTCGATCATCAGGCACCAGATGAGCACGCCGAGGGGAATGAGGAAGTGCAGCCCTGCTTTCACCGTCGGCCAGGTGTCGGGAAGCACCGGGTGCTCGATGTCGATGTCAGGCGGCAGATCCGGGCAGCGCGCGGCGACCCACGCCGAAACGACGTAGAGCGCCGCAAGCATCGCTCCGAGCACCCAGGGCGCCGCCGCGCCGAGCTGGCTCTTCACCGCTTCGGCGACGAAGTAAACCACGGCGCACACCGCGACCGTGCCCGAGATCCCGAGCGCCCAGGCGACGAGCTTCCGCGGCAACGTGCGCTCGCGGGCCTGCGCCGTGGGATCCAGACCAAGCTTGAGCGCCTCGAGGTGCACGATGTAGAAAAGCGCGATGTACGAAATGAGCGCCGGCAGGAACGCGTGCTTGATGACCTCGGTGTACGGAATGCCGACATACTCGACCATCAGGAACGCCGCGGCGCCCATCACCGGCGGCATGATCTGCCCGTTCACCGAAGAGGCGGTCTCGATCGCGCCCGCCTTGACGCCGCCGTAGCCGGACTTGGTCATGAGCGGGATCGTGAATATACCGCCCGAGACCACATTCGAGACCGAGGAGCCGGAGATGAGGCCGTTCAACCCGGATGACACGACCGCGACCTTGGCCGGTCCGCCGCGCAGATGGCCGAGCAGCGCGAACGACACCTGCATCATATAGTTGCCCGCGCCCGCCTTGTCGAGCATCGACCCGAACAGCACGAAGATGAAGATGTAGCCGACCGATACGCCGAGGGCGACGCCGTAGACGCCTTCTGTCGTGAGCCACTGGTGCGTGAGCATCCGTTCCAGCGAAGCGCCCTTGTGCGCGAGCACGTCGGGCAGATAACTGCCGAGCATGATGTAGGCGAGGAAGACGGCGGCGAGAATCGTCATCGGCAGCCCGACCGCGCGCCGTGTCGCCTCGAGCAGCAGCACAAGCCCCAGGCTCGCGACGACGATGTCCTGCAAGTTGGGTATGCCGGGCCGCGTCGCGAGCTCGGCATAGAAAAACAGGAAATACGCGCCGGCAAAGCAGGCGGCGAGCGCGAGCAGCCAGTCGTGCAGGGGCACGCGCGCGCGCGAGGAGGTGCTGAGCGCCGGGCAGCAGAGGTACGCCAGGAACAGCGCAACGCCGAGGTGCAGCGAACGCGCCTCGGTGTCGTTCAGCACGCCCCATCCGAGCACGAACGGAAGCGGCGAGGCGTACCACAGCTGAAACAGCGACCAGCCGACCGCAACGACGAAGATGAGCCGCCCGACCCACCCCGTCGGCGTGCGTCCCCCCGCGTCCGTCTCGGCGACGAGCTGCCGCAGTTCGGGACTCGGCGCCCGGGCCGAATCGGACATCGTTTTTCCCGAAAAAAAGCGGGCGCGACGCGCCCGGCCCGATTTACGCCGCCCGTGCCGCGCGGATCACTTCAGCCAGCCCTTTTCCTTGTAGTACCTGACGGCGCCCGCGTGCAGCGGCGCGGTAAGCCCGTCCTTGATCATGTTTTCCGGCTTGAGCACCTGGAATGCCGGGTGCAGTTTCTTGAACTCCTCGAAGTTGTCGAACACCGCCTTCACCACTGCATACACGGTATCGTTGGGAACCTGGGTCGACGAGACGAACGTTGCGAGCACGCCGTAGGTTTGGGTCTCCTGCGGGTTGTTCGGATAGAGGCCGGCGGGAATCGTCGCAAACGCGTAATACGGCTTGTCCTTGACGAGCTTGTTCACCGCGGATCCCGTGACCGGCACCAGCTTCGCCCCGCACACCGTGGTCGGATCCTGGATGTTCGCCGAAGGGTGGCCGACCAGGTAGAAGAAGCCGTCGATCTTGCCGTCGCAGAGCGCCGAACCGTGCTCGTCGGCCTTCAGTTCCGAGGCGAGCGCGAAATCCGAGAGCTTCCAGCCCATCGCGCCGATCAGTTCCTCGAGCGAGGCGCGCGTGCCCGAGCCGGGGTTGCCGACGTTGAATTTCTTGCCCTTGAACCCGGAAAAGCTCTTGATGTTGAGGTCCTTGCGCGCGACCACGGTGACCGGCTCCGGATGCAGCGCGAACACGGAACGCAGCTCCTTAAACGGGCCGTCCTTCGCGAACTGCCCGACGCCCTTGGTGGCGTTGTAATGCACGTCGGATTGCGCCACTCCCATGTCGAGTTCGCGCGCCTTGATCGTGTTGATGTTGAACACCGAGCCCCCGGTGGACTCGACCGAGCAGCGGATGCCGTGCGTCTTGCGGTCCTTGTTCACCAGGCGGCAGATCGCGCCACCGGCCGGGTAGTACACGCCGGTCACGCCGCCGGTGCCGATGGTGATGTACTTCTGCTGAGCGTGCGCGGCCGGCACCGCGGCACCGATCGATCCCGCAGCGAGCAGCACGGCAAGAATGCGGAGATTTCCCATGGCTACCTCCTATAGTGGATTTGCCGGTCGAATCGCCGGCTGAATCTAGATTAGCGTATCGCCCTCCGGGCGACAAGCTGGCACGCTCCCGGCCGGGGTGAGCGCCGGGGACGGGAGCGCCGCCTCGAGCGCACGCCCGAGCTTGTCCACGATCTCGTCGAGCTGCGGCTCCTCGATGATGAAAGGCGGCGCAAGCAGTATGTGATCGCCTCTCGTACCGTCGATCGTGCCGCCCATCGGGTAGCATAGGAGGCCTGCCTTCATCGCCTCGCTTTTTACCCGCGCGCTTGCGCGCAGCCCGGGATCGAGTGGCGCCTTGCTCGCGCGGTCGGCCACGAGCTCCAGTCCCCAGAACAGCCCGCGGCCGCGAATGTCGCCGACGTTGGGATGGGCGCCGAAGGCGGCGCGGAGCTTGCGCTCGAAAACCGCGCCCAGCGGCTTGACCCGCGCAAGCAGCCCGTCTTCGTACAGCCGGCGCTGCACCGCGAGCGCGCCCGCGCACGCCGCCGGGTGGCCGAGATAGGTGTGGCCATGCTGGAAAAATCCGCTGCCTGCGACGATCGCGTCGAACACCTTGCGCGAGGCGAGCATGGCGCCGATCGGCTGATAGCCGGCGCCGAGGCCCTTTGCGATGCACACCAGGTCGGGCACGATATCCTCCTGCTCGAAAGCGAAGGTCGTGCCGCAGCGTCCCATCCCGCACATCACCTCGTCGAGGATGAGGAGCATGCCGAAGCGGTCGCACAACTCGCGCACGCGCCGGAAATATCCGGCGACCGGAGGCACGGCGCCGAGCGTCGCGCCCGCCACCGTCTCGGCGACGAAAGCGATCACGCGGTCCGGGCCGAGCCGCATGATCTCGGTTTCGAGCTCGGCGGCAAGCCGGGCGGCATAGGCCTCCTCGCTCTCGCCGGGGCGCAGGTCGCGGTAGGCGTAGCAGGGCGAGACGTGGCTGGTCTCGAACAGCAGCGGCTGGAACTGCCTGCGGCGCCACTGATTCCCGCCGACGGCGAGCGCGCCGAGGGTGTTGCCGTGATAGGACTGGCGCCGCGCGATCACGTGGCGGCGCTGCGGTTCGCCGGTCTCGACGAAATACTGGCGCGCGAGCTTGAGCGCGGCTTCCATCGCCTCCGAGCCGCCGGAGACGAAGTAGACCTTGTCGAATGCGGCCGGAGCGCGCGCGATCAGCGCGTCCGCGAGCCGCTCCATCGGCTCGTTGCTGAAAAAGGAGGTATGCGCATAGGGCAGGGCGCCGAGCTGTGCCTTGATCGCCTCGAGCACCGCGCGATCGGAATGGCCCAGGCAGGAGACCGCGGCGCCGCCCGAGGCGTCGAGATAGCGCCGGCCGTCACGATCGATCAGATACGCGTTCTCGCCGCCTACGGCGACGGGGTAGATCTGGCGCGGGTCGCGGTGAAAGACATGTGTCATGGCCTGTGCCACCCCCGAATTTCTCACTGCGCTTTGCGACTTGCAAGTTTCAGTAAAGAACGATGATGGCGCCGACGATCGTGGCGCCGGCGACGCTGGCGGCGAAGATGAGCTTGTCCTTGTCGGTCCAGCCTGGCCCCAGGCGCATGTTGCCGATGATCGCGCGCGCTTCCGAGGGCGTGCCGGTATCGGTCAGCGGCTTGTGCTTTCCGCTTTCGGAGAACTCCTTCAACTCCTCCACCATGCCGGTATTGATGGCGAGCCTCATGGTGGCGTCGAGGGAATCGAACGCCCGCGACAGCCCGAGCGCGGGCACCGGGGTCGCGCCGAGCGTGCTGACCTCGGCGGCGTCGGTGCGGCGCGTATCCGGAATCGACCGTATCAGCGCCTGGGCCGCGTCGGGGTCGAGCTTCGCGGCCACCGGCGGGCGGGTCGCCGAGAGCGTGTGGACCGTGGTATCGATCTGCTTGGAGACCTCGCGCAAATCCTTGGCGAGCTCGTCGGCGCTCGCGTAACGGTCGTCGAGGATCTTGGCGATCGCCTTGGCGACGATGAAGTCCAGCACTTCCGGCACCCGTGCATTGAGCGAGCTCGGCGGCGGCGGCACCAGGTTCATGATCTGGAACATGACCGAGGTCACGTCCTCGCCGGTGAAGGGGGGCTTCCCGGTCAGCATCTCGTAGAGGATCACACCGAGGGAAAATATGTCCGAGCGCGGCTCGGCGCGCTTGCCTGCGACCTGCTCGGGCGACATGTAGCGCGGCGAGCCGAGCACGATGCCGGTCTGGGTCTTCACTTCCGCCGAGCGCATCCGCGCGATGCCGAAGTCGGTGATCTTGCAGCGGCCGGTGACCGAAAGCATGATGTTGGCCGGCTTGACGTCGCGGTGGACGACGCCATTCTGGTGCGCGTAGGCGAGACCTTCGGCCACCTGGGCCGCGATATCGACCGCGCGCGTGACCGGCAGCGGCCGGCCGGTCGCCATCAGGGAGCGCAGCTCCTCGCCCTGCAGGAACTCCATCGCCATGTAGGCGAGGTTGCCGCTCTTGCCGACGTCGTAGACGGTGACGATGTTGGGATGGTTGAGGCTGCCGACGGCCTTGGCTTCCTGGTAGAAGCGGCCTTCGTATTCCGCCATCTCCTGCGGGTCGAGCGACATGCTGACAGTCTTGATCGCGACCTGCCGGTCGAGCAGGGGATCGTTGGCGCGATAGACGACGCCCATCGCGCCCTTGCCGAGCTCGGCGAGGAGCTCGTAGCGGCCTAGCGTGCGCGGTTCCATGAAACCGATCGGGCCGGCGCCGGGGCTTCGCTCCGTAAGCCCCGAGACGTGGAAATCGACGTCACTCGGCGTGATCCTGCATCCAGGCGGCTCCGCGATCCGGGCGTCCTATTGCTCGCCTTTCACGGCGCGGAACGCGGGCCCCCAGATCGGGTGGCCGGCTTCGTTTGCGGCGAGCTCGAACGAGGGGTTGATTTTGAGGGCGGCGCGGAATTCGTCGCGGCAGCGCCGCTCGCGTCCCGAGACGCAGTGGATGAAGGCGAGATACTTGTGCGCCCTGACCTGGTCGTTCCAGCCGAGCCCCTGGTCGAGGCTCGACTGCAGCAGGCGCGCCGCCGCGGAGTAATTTCCGTCCTCGTACTGCTTGATGCCGCTGACGAGGTTCGCCTCCCCCTTGTGCGGCTCGAACAGGCCTTTGAATTCCTGCTGAATGGCCTTGATGGGAGCGGACTCGCAGCCCAGGAGAATCGCGGCGATCGCTGCTGCCATCACCAGCCTCAAGAACGCCATCTCCCCCCTCAATTCTGGAACTTGTGCCTAATTCTAATCCTACTGCCGGCTTTGGCGTCCACGATCTCGACATGCGGCGGGAAATTGGCGTTCCGGATCTCGACCCGGTGCCGGCCCGGCGTGAGCTCGACGTTGCGCAGCGGCGGCGACACGCCCTGCATTCTGCCGTTGATATGGACCTCGCCCCAGGGAGTGATGGCGAGGTTCAGCGTCGCCCGTGCCGACGCCGAAGCCACGGTTTCCGGTTCCGCAGGCGACTCCTCATCGATGAGTGGCGCGGACGGTGCCCTTGCGGCCGGAGTCGCGGGCCTGGGTTTCGCCGGCGCGGCGGCTACCCGGGCGGGAGGGCGCGCGGGTTTCGCGGGCGCCGCCGCAGTCGTGCCGGGCCTATCCGGCTTCGTTGCAGGAGCCGCTTGCGCCGCCGGACCAGGTGCCGGCGCCGCGGAAATCCGGGGCGGGGAAGGTGAGGGCGGCGGCACCGGCGCCGCGGCAGGCTGGCGGGCGAGCCGCAGCCCCACCGCAACGCTGAGGATGGCCGCCACGGCGAGCCCGGTTCCCAGGCGCGGCTTGCGGCGCAGGTTGTCTTTGACGACCACGGCGGTTTGCGTGAGCTTGTCCAGCACCACCGCGCCGCCTGCGGGCAACCGGGTCCTGGGGCTTGCGGCGGTCGTGCGCTGCAGCGACGCGGTCGTCGCGAGGACGGTGTAGATCTCGTGCTCGCGCACGTGCTTGTCCGTGCGCGCGCCTTCATAGCGAAACATCTGCCCGTAGCCTTCGGACAGGCACGACACCACCTCGTAGAAGGAGCGCGAAACCAGAATCTGGCCGGGCTCGGAGAAGCCCATCACGCGCTGCGCGACGTTGATGCCGTCGCCGATGATATTGGGCTGGCCGTTGATGTCCTTCACCAGCCGCACCGGGCCGAGATTGATGCCGAGGCGGATCTTCAGCTCCGGACCCGGCGGCTGCGGCTTCTGCAGCGCCTCGCGCAGCGAGAGGCCCACGTAGAGCGCGTCCTCCGGGTCGCCGAGAAACGAAAGGGCCGCGCCGTCGCCGGTGTCGAGGATGATGCGGTCGTTGGGCGCGACGCTCGCCAGAGCCTCGGTCAGCAGCGTGTTCAGCCGCTCCTTGAAGAATATCTGCTCGGCAACGGGCTTCCTCGAGTACTCGACGATGTCGAGGAACACGACGCTGCAGATGAAGGTGCGGTTGATCGCGGTTTGCATCGCGTTCGCTTACCAGGGGTGGCGGGTGAGGCGTGACTGCTGCGGCATGACGGATGATGCGTGACCCACGAGGCGCGCAAAAGGAACCCTGTCTCCCTTAGCGTCCGGAGCGAGAGCAGGGCGATACGCATTCATTCGTACATTCATGGTCTAACACACTGATTATATGATTATTTAACGCGCATTCCGGGCAGGGCACCGGAATCCGGGGAGAGCAAGTATATGCCAGGACCGTCGCCTGAAGCGGCGAGCACCATGCCCTCGGAAACGCCGAACTTCATCTTGCGCGGTGCCATATTCGCGACCGCAACCGTGAGCCGGCCCTTGAGACTCTCCGCGTCGTACGCCGACTTGATGCCCGCGAACACCGTTTTCGTCGTGCCGCCGAAGTCGAGCGTGAGCCTCAACAGCTTGTCCGCGCCCGCGACGTGCTCGGCCATCACTATTCTGGCGATCCGCAAATCAATCTTCGAGAAGTCATCAATTGTGATTTGCGGAGCACCACCGACTGCTCCTTCCCCCCTCGCGGGGGAAGGCTGGGATGGGGGGGTAGATGTCATCGATGGTTCCTTTTCGGTTTCGAACAGCGCATCGAGCTGCTTTTCCTCGACGCGGGTCATAAGGTGTTCATAGGGGCGAATGGAGGTCCCTAACAACAGGCTCTCCGGGTTCACGGAGTTAGGTGTCTTCATCAGCCTATTCAATGCATCCCAGCTCAATGAAGTTCCTGCAAACAACTCCTCGGAACGCACCGCTGTGGCTGGAAGCACTGGTTTGAGCAAAAGTGAGAGCATTCTGAACAGATTAAGGCCCACAGTACAAACAATGTGCAGGTCGCGCTCTTTTTCGGGTCGCTTCGCAAGTTCCCACGGCTTTTGCTCGTCGATGTAGCCGTTTGCTACGTCGGCAAGCGCCATGATCAGTCTGAGAGCCTTACCAAATTCTCTTGCTTCGTAGTCAATGCGGATCTCCTTTGCCGCTGTCGCATAAGTCATGAAAATCTGTTCGTGTGGTAGGAGATCCGGGTTGAAGTTTGCCAGTCGCCCGTTAAATCTCTTAGTGATGAAGGGCGCACATCGGCTAGCGATGTTTATGTACTTCCCAATCAGATCGCTGTTAACCCGCGCTACAAAGTCATCGGGATTAAAGTCGATGTCTTCAACGCCCGCATTCAGCTTGACGGCGATGTAGTAGCGCAGCCACTCGGGGTTCATGCGGAGACTGAGGTAGCGCAGCGGGTCGATACCGGTCCCGCGCGACTTCGACATTTTCTCGCCCGATACTCCGATAAAGCCGTGCACGTTGACCTGGTCCGGCGTCTTGTAGAGGCCGGAGAAATGGAGCATCGCCGGCCAGAACAGGGTGTGGAAATAAATGATGTCCTTGCCGATGAAGTGGATCATCTCGGTATCGCTGCCGCGTTTTACGATCGCGTCGAAATCGATGCCCTTGCGGTCGCAATAGTTCTTCAGGCTCGCGAAGTAACCGATCGGGGCATCCAGCCAGACATATAGGTACTTTTCCTCCTTGATATCCGGGATCCGGATGCCGAAATAGGGCGGGTCGCGCGAAATGTCCCAGTCGGCGAGCGTTTTATCGTCCTTGCCCTCCAGCCATTCTTTCGCCTTGTTGGCGACTTGAGTCTGGAGCCGGCCCGGCTTGTTGATCCACTCGCGCAGGAACTCCTTGCACTTCGGATCGGAGAGCCTGAAGAAGGAGTGCTCCGATAATTTCATCACCGGCGTGGCGCCCGACAGCGTCGAGTAGGGATTTTTCAGCTTCGTGGGCGAATAGACGGAGCTGCAGTTCTCGCAGGCGTCCCCGTACTGGTCTTTCGCGCCGCAGTTCGGACATTCGCCCTTGATGTAGCGGTCGGCGAGGAACATCCCCTTGACCGGATCGAAGAACTGCTCGATCGTCTTCGAGTAGACGAGCGCCTTCGCCTTCAACCGGCGATAGAGATCCTGCGAGAGTTCGGTGTTCTCCTTCGAATGAGTCGAGTGCCAGTTGTCGAACTCGATATGGAAGCCGTCGAGATACTGCTTGCGTCCGCTTGCGACCTCGGCGATGAATGCCTCAGGCGATTTCCCGGCCTTCTCGGCGGCGAGCATGATCGGCGCCCCGTGCGCGTCGTCGGCGCCGATGAAATGCACATCGTGACCCTGCATGCGCTGGAATCGCACCCAGATGTCGGCCTGGATGTACTCCATGATGTGGCCAATGTGGAACGGCCCGTTCGCGTAGGGCAGGGCCGTGGTGACAAAGAGGTGCCGGCGGTGCATTGTGATGGGCGGAAGTTAGGGCCAGAAATTGTAGCAAATTTGAAGGGTTAGCCGCGAAAATGCAAGCTTAGTCTCACGTCCTGACAGCCGCTGGACGGACGGAATAGACCCGTTGGCGTAAGTGGTTGGAACCGGAATAGAATCGCGCCCTACACCGAGCTCCGCGCAGTTGTATTTGGCGCCGCTCGACCCTCACCCCTTCCCCCTCTCCCGAAAGGAGAGGGGCAAAGTACGGTGCGGAAACGGCATTGAGCCATTTCCACAATGAATAGGAACGAGGCATTTCATGGCGGTCACGGAGCAGCAGGTCGAGGCAGCGCTGAAGAAGCTGATCGATCCCAATACCCGCAAGGACTACGTCACCACCAAGTCGGTCCGCAGCATCAAGGTGGACGGCGACAAAATCGCGGTGGAAATCCAGCTGGGCTACCCGGGAAAAAGCCAGCTCGAGCCGATCCGGGAGGAGGTGGCGAGGGCGCTCAAGGCGATCCCGGGCGTGGCGAGCGCGACGGTCAGCGTGCAGATGAAGATCGTCTCGCACGCCGTGCAGCGCGGGGTCAAGCTCGTTCCGGGCATCAAGAACGTCATCGCCGTCGCCTCCGGCAAGGGCGGGGTGGGCAAGAGCACTACCGCCGTCAACCTCGCGCTCGCGCTGGTGGCCGAGGGCGCGAGCGTCGGGGTCCTCGACGCCGACATCTATGGCCCCTCGCAGCCGATCATGCTCGGCATCCGCGGCCGGCCGGAATCGCGCGACGGCAAGCACCTCGAGCCGATGGAAGGGCACGGCATCCAGGCGATGTCGATCGGCTTCCTGATCGACCCGGACACCCCGATGGTGTGGCGGGGTCCGATGGTGACCCAGGCGCTGGAGCAGCTCCTGAACGAGACGAAGTGGCGTGACGTCGATTACCTGGTGGTGGACTTGCCGCCCGGGACCGGCGACATCCAGCTGACGCTCGCCCAGCGCGTTCCGGTGACGGGGGCGATCATCGTGACCACGCCCCAGGACATCGCGCTGATCGACGCCCGCAAGGGCCTCAAGATGTTCGAGAAGGTCGGCATCCCCATCCTCGGCATCGTCGAGAATATGTCGATCTACATCTGCCCGAAGTGCGGGCACGAGGAGCGCATCTTCGGCGCGGGCGGCGGGGAGCGGATGGGCAAGGACTACGATGTCGAGCTGCTCGGCGCGCTGCCCCTGGATACCGCCATCCGCGAGCAGACCGATTCCGGCAAGCCGACGCTGGTCTCGGATCCCGGAGGCCGGGTCGCCGCGATTTACCGGCAGATTGCGCGCCGGGTGGCGGTGAAGATCGCCGAGAAGGCGCAGGACCATTCGGCGGCGTTTCCCAAGATCGTCATCCAGAACACGTGAGCATCAAATCCGACCGCTGGATCCGGCGCATGGCGCTCGAGAAGCGCATGATCGAGCCGTTCGAGCCCGGACAGATCAAGGAGGCGAACGGCCACAGGTTGGTGTCCTACGGCACCTCGAGCTACGGCTACGACATCCGCTGCTCGGATGAATTCAAGCTCTTCACCAACATCAACACCACCATCGTCGACCCCAAGAACTTCGACCCGAACTCGTTCGTGGACGTGAAGGGCGACATCTGCATCATCCCGCCCAACTCCTTCGCGCTCGCCCGCACCGTCGAATACTTCCGGGTCCCCCGCAACGTGCTGATCCTGTGCCTGGGAAAGTCGACCTACGCCCGCTGCGGCATCATCGTCAACGTGACGCCGCTGGAGCCGGAGTGGGAGGGCTACGTCACCCTCGAGTTCTCGAACACCACGCCGCTCCCCGCCAAGATCTACGCCAACGAGGGGGTGGCGCAGGTGATCTTCCTCGAAGCCCAGGCCGACGACATCTGCGAGACCTCCTACAAGGACCGCCGGGGAAAGTACCAGGGGCAGCGCGGGGTCACGCCTCCAAAGGTATAGAAGCGTGACTCGTGACGGGCGACTCGTGAGGGGTCCCGGTCGTCGGTCTTGACGCTCTAACCCTGCCGCCTCCGCCGTCGATCGACTTCGTTGCGCCGCGCCTGACCTGGTGGGCGCATATCTCTTTCGCAAACCCTGTCACAGTCCGCCGCGCGCTGCTTCGCCGCCGCTCGCGTTCGTCATCTCCGGTTGCGTCGTCGGTGCGCACGCCGAAATTTTTTTCGCAAAACACGAAAAAACTCTTGATTCCTGGTACAGCGGTCATATAATTCGCGGAAGTTTTGCATTTTTTGTGACGCGTGCAGGAATTTTGAGATCACCAACGATGACAGCGGCACGAGATTTCCGCCACGAGGCGGACGCGGTTGCCGGGCGCCTGCCCGAATCCTAGGTCTCAAGGAGAATATTGATGGCCGAGCGCCCTGTCGCCCTCAGGAATTCGCAAGCTGCCCCGGAAACCGAACAGTCCCCCCTCTTCGACACCCACCCCGAAGTCCGCCTGGACTTCAAGCACGTCCGCAAATCGCTCAAGCAGGGCTACACCAGGCCCTTTCTGCTGGTTGACACCGGCATCGTTCGCACCAAGGTCCGCCGCTTCAAGGCCGCCATGCCGCGGGTCAATCCGCATTACGCGGTCAAGGCCAACCCCGATCCCCGGGTGCTGAAGGCCCTGATCGAGGAGGGCACGGGCTTCGAGATTGCTTCCATTGCCGAGCTCGACCTCCTGCTCGAGCTGGGGGTGCCCGCCGCGGAGGTCTATTACAGCAACCCGGTGAAGTCGCGGGCCTACATCGAGTACGCCGCCGCAAAAGGCGTCGAATGGTTCGTTCTGGACAGCGTCGAGGAGCTGAGGAAGATCCACGGCATCAAGCCCGACGCGAAGCTCTATGTTCGCATCGAGGCCCCCAACGTCGGCAGCGACTGGCCGCTGACGGGCAAGTTCGGCATGAAAGCGCAGGAAGTGGACGCAATCGTTGCCGAGGCGGTAGCGCTCAAGGCCGATCTCGCGGGCGTCACCTTCCACGTCGGCTCCCAGTGCCGCAACCCGGAGAACTGGCGGGTGGGCATACAGGGCGCGAAGCGCGTGTTCAAGAAGATGCGCCTGGCGGGCTTGAAGCCCAGGTTGCTCAACATCGGCGGCGGCTTTCCGGTGCGCCACGTCAAGCCCATCCCCTCGATCGAGAAGATCGCCGAGGTGGTCAACCACTCGCTGCGGGACGTGCCGCAGGGCGTGCGGGTGATGGCGGAGCCAGGACGCTATTTCGTGTCGGATGCGGGCTACTTCGTCTGCCGCGTGGTCGGTACCGCGACCCGCGCCGGGAAGCGCTGGATGTACTGGGACGCGGGCGTCTTTGGCGGCGTCATCGAGACGACCGAGGGGCTGCGCTACGACGTGCAGACCGACCGCACCGGCAAGCTCATTCCCTGGAACATCGCCGGGCCGACCTGCGATTCGGTGGACGTCTGCATGCGGGACGAGCTGTTTCCCGAGGACCTGCGCGAGGGGGACTTCATCTACATCGCCAACGCCGGCGCCTACACCACCGCCTACGCCAGCACCTTCAACGGCTTCCCGCTGCCGGAGGTTCGCGTCATCTGACGCTTACTATCCCTCCCCCTCAGGGGGAGGGCTGGGGTGGGGGTGGTCATGCCTTCGCTCGTAGGTCACGCAGCGGAAGGCATAGGAGTGCCGCGCGTCGGCGGCGAACGATTGGGCCGCCACCTCGCGCCAGTCGCCGGCGGCAAAGTCGGGCATGCGGGTATCCCCCGCGACCTCGGCGTCGACCGTGGTGAGATAGAGCCGCCCGGCGCGCCCGAGCGCGTGCGCGTAGAGCTCGGCGCCTCCGATCACGAAGATCTCGTCGTCGGGCCCGCAGGCGGCGATCGCCTCGTCGAGGGAGTGGGCGACCTTGGCGCCGGGCACCCGGTAGCCGTGCTGGCGCGTCACGATCACGGTGGTGCGGCCCGGCAGCAGGCGCCCGATCGATTCCCAGGTCTTGCGGCCCATGATGATGTGATGGCCGTGGGTCAGGCGCTTGAACCGCTTCAGCTCCTCCGGCAGGTGCCAGGGGATGCCGCCGTCGGCGCCAATCACGCGATTGCGCGCCATCGCCACGATTATCGAAATGCGGGGCATTTCGCGGTTTCGAGTTTCCAGTTTCGAGTTTCCAGTTAGGCCCAACTCCTTCAGCTTGTCGCGTATCTACAAGTGGCTTAATCCTTCTACTCGAAACTCGCAACTCGCAACTCGAAACTACGGTTGTTACACGGCGATGGGCGCCTTGATGGCGGGGTGGGGATCGTAGTTCTCGAGCGTGAAGTCCTCGTAGCGGAACGCGAAGAGGTCCTTCACCGCCGGATTGAGCCTCATCGCGGGCAGCCGCCGCGGGGCGCGCGCGAGCTGCTCGCGCGCCTGCTCGAGATGGTTGAGGTAGAGGTGGGTGTCGCCGAAGGTGTGCACGAAGTCGCCGGCTTTCAGGCCGCATACCTGCGCCACCATCAGGGTGAGCAACGCGTAGGAAGCGATGTTGAACGGCACGCCGAGGAAGAGATCGGCGCTCCGCTGATAGAGCTGGCACGAGAGGCGCCCCTGTGCCACGTAAAACTGAAAGAACGCGTGGCAGGGCAGCAGCGCCATCTTCGGCAGGTCGGCGACGTTCCACGCCGAGACGATCAGGCGCCGCGAATCGGGGTTCTTCCGGATCTGCTCGATGACCTGGCTCACCTGGTCGATGTGGCGGCCGTCCGGCGCCGGCCACGAGCGCCACTGGTAGCCATACACCGGCCCCAGCTCCCCGCTTGCATCGGCCCACTCGTCCCAGATGGTGACGCCATTCTCCTTCAGGTAGCGGGTATTCGTTTCGCCCTTCAGAAACCACAACAGCTCGTGGACGATGGACTTGAGATGCACCTTCTTGGTGGTGAGCAGCGGGAATCCCGTGTCGAGATCGAAGCGGAGCTGCGGGCCGAAGATGGAGAGCGTCCCGGTGCCGGTGCGGTCGCTCTTGCGCGCGCCGTGCTCGAGCACGCGCCGCATCAGGTCGAGGTATTGGCGCATGAATGCAGGATTGAGGACTGCGGATTGAGGATTGAGTGCATGCGGCGGCGAACCCGTAGCGCCTGATTCTAGTTGATTTCGCGCGGGTAGGGCTGCTTCAGCATCCATCTTGCGATCGCGTCCACCGTGTCCGCTTCCCGGCCGAGGAAGCCGTGCGCGCTCATCGCCTCGCAGGGCTTCGATTGCGGCGGCGGCCCGCCGGAGACCGCGATCACCGGGTAGTGGTCCGCGAGCTGCTTCGCCACGGAATAGGGAGTGGTATTGCAGCCGTCCTCGACGTGATGGACGAACAGGAGCGGGACTGCGATCGTCGAAAAATCGAATCCGCTCAATCCCGGGCGCCGTCGATTGGCAACGAACACGGTCGCGGACAGCACTACGCCATCTACCGCGGAGCCCAGCCGCCTGCCGGCGGAGGCGGCGGAAATCGTGCCGCCGCTGGTGCCCACGAGAAAGACCGGAAGGCCGGGATACCGCCGCCTGAGGTCCGCCACCACCCGCCCGACGTCTTCAGCGTGCGCGGCTCCCAGGCGGAACTCATCCCCCATGCCGCGGGACTGGTCGGACGGCGCATCCATCAGCGCGGCAACGATGCCGCTCCCGGTGAAGAGCCGCCGCGAGCGCACGAGATAGTTTCCCCCGTCGAGCAGCGCGCGGGCGGCCTCGCGCTCGAGATTGACTTTTCCCGCGCCGCCGGGAAGAAGCACCGCCACGGCCCGCGCCTTGCCCGCCGGCGGGGATGACAGCAGATAGGATTGAGTGGCATCCCCGCGCGTGGACAGGATCACGATGTCCTCCGCCGACGAAGCCCCTGAAAAAGACAGTGCGAGCGCGATCAGGAGACGCACCATCCGCGCGATTGTACTCCGGTCGCACCGCAGCTATCGACGAGGCCTTGAGTCAACGCCGGCGCTCGCGGATTTCCCGGGGGTTATAATCCGCGCTCTTTCCGATCACGGGCTCGGGGACTCTTCATGCTGGCCAGGCTGGAGCAGAGCGCGGCGCCGCTTTCCACGCAGGATCTGAAGCGCGCCAAGCATGCGCTCATGGTATTGCCAAAAGTCGAATCGCTCGATGCCTTGGGCAGCGTGCCCGCGCTCGATGTGCTATCGGCCGCGCTCTCCCGGCGTGGGAAGAAGGTTGCGGAGCTCGCACAGTCGCCGCTCGCTACCGACCTCGCGCACGGCACCCTCGCCTCGTGGGTCATGGTGGACCCGTCGCGATCGGTATTCGAACGGCAGACCGTTCTGCGCAAGGGTCTGCAGGCGCTGCTCGCGGAAAACCCCGCGGACCTCGCGATTGCCGTATTCGGACCGGCGGGCGCGCGGCGCCAGGCCGCGGAGCTCGCCGTCTACTCGGCATGGGTCAACGGCGCGCGGCTGCCCGAGCGCAAGAAAAAGCCGGCGGCAGCTTTGCGGACAATCAGGATACACGGCCATGCTTCGGCGAATGCGTTTGCCGAGCGGCGCGCAGCAGCGGAGGCAAACGTGCTCGCCCGGGAGCTTACGGTGCTGCCGCCGAACGAGCTGACGCCGGCGAGCTATCGCAAGCGCGTGCGCGAGCTCGCCCGGCAGAGGGGCTGGCGGCACGAGGAATACGATGTCGGGCGCCTGCGCAAAATGGGCGCCGGCGCGTTCGTCGCGGTGGCGCAGGGGAGTGCGGAAACGGATGCGGCGATCGTGCACCTGACCTACCGCCACCCGCGGGCGAAGAGATCGCTCGCGCTGGTCGGCAAGGGCATCTGCTTCGACACCGGAGGGCACAACCTCAAGACCGCGCGCTCGATGCAAGGCATGTACAAGGACATGAACGGCTCGGCCGTCGCGCTTGGCATCCTCACGGCGGCGGCGGCGATGAAGCTGCCGATGCGGCTCGATTGCTGGATGGCGATCGCGCGCAACGACATCGGCCCCCGCGCCTACCTCCAGAGCGAGGTGATCACCGCCTTGAACGGCACCACCATAGAGATCGTGCACACCGACGCCGAGGGGCGGATGGTGCTGGCCGACGCGCTGGCGCTGGCGGCGCGCGCGAAGCCGGACCTGATCGTGGACTTCGCGACCCTCACCGGCAGCATGCACGTCGCGCTCGGCGAGCGCTACAGCGGCGTGTTCGCGACGAGCGACGGGCTGGCGCGGGCGGCGCTTTCCGCTGCGGCCGCGAGCGGCGAGCGCGTGTGCGTGTTTCCGCAGGACGAGGACTACGACGAAGAACTGGAAAGCGCGATCGCCGATGTCAAGCAGTGCACGATGGAGGGCGGCGGCGACCATATCCTCGCCACGCGCTTCCTCAAGCGCTTCGTGGGCGATACGCCGTGGCTGCACATGGATCTCTCGGCGGCGAAGTGCAAGGGCGGCCTCGGCGCGGTGGCGACCGAGATCAACGGCTTCGGCGTCGCCTGGGGCGTCGAATTCCTGAAAGCGCAGCTTCGTTAGCCGCGCCCGCGGTTCTTGTCCCACACGTAGCGCACGAAGCGCTGCCAGCGGTTTTGCGGCTGCGCCAGCTTGTTGTGCTGCTTGCCCGCCGCCTGGTCGCGCGCGTGGCCCTTCTTCACGAGCTCGTGGAGCTCGCGCATCGTCATGCCCCCGGGGCCTGTCCTGAGCGTTCGGTCTTCGACAGGCTCAGACCGAACGGTGGTCGAAGGGCCTTTCATCTTGTCTGGATCGGGTTTGTCAGCCATCGCGGCGCGCCGGTCATGGAGGCCCCTATGTTAAACTCGTCGTTGAATTATTTCGAGTTTTTTCTGAGCCGGCGATGTCGGGAAACACCCTGGGCAAGCTTTTCTGCGTGACCTCCTTCGGGGAGAGCCACGGGCCCGCGATCGGCTGCGTGGTGGACGGCTGTCCCCCCGGGCTCGAGCTCTCGGAAGCCGACATCCAGCCCGAGCTCGACCGCCGCAAGCCCGGCACTTCGCGCCACGTGACGCAGCGGCGCGAGGAGGACACGGTAGAGATCCTCTCCGGCGTGTTCGAAGGACGGACTACCGGAACGCCGATTGCGCTCCTCATCCGCAACGTGGATGCGCGGAGCAAGGATTACACGAAGATCAAGGACATGTTCCGGCCGGGGCACGCCGACTATACCTACCGCCAGAAGTACGGCATTCGCGACTACCGGGGCGGGGGACGGCAATCGGCGCGCGAGACCGCGGTACGGGTCGCGGCAGCGGCGATCGCGAAAAAGTGGCTGCGCGAGAAGTATGGCGTCGCGGTTCGCGGCTGCATGGCGCAGCTCGGCCCGATCGAGATCCCGTTCAAGTCGTGGGACGCGGTGAATGGAAATCCGTTCTTTGCGGCCAACGCGGAGATCGTGCCGCAGCTCGAGGAATTCATGGACCGGTTGCGCAAGTCGGGGGATTCCTGCGGCGCGCGCATCGCCACCGTCGCCTCGGGCGTTCCCGTGGGCTGGGGCGAGCCGGTCTACGATAAGCTCGACGCCGATCTCGCCTACAACATGATGAGCATCAACGCCGTGAAGGGCGTCGAGATCGGCGCCGGATTCCGCGCGGTCGCGCAGAAGGGCACCGAGCACTCCGACGAGATGTCGCCCCAGGGTTTTCTCTCCAACAACGCAGGTGGCATCCTCGGCGGCATCTCGACCGGCCAGGACATCGTGGTGAACGTCGCGGTGAAGCCCACTTCCAGCATCCGGCTTCCGCGGCGGACGATCGACACCGCCGGCAAGCCGGCGGTGATCGAGACCCACGGCCGGCACGATCCGTGCGTAGGCATCCGCGCAACGCCGATCTGCGAGGCGATGATGGCGCTGACGCTGATCGACCACGCCCTGCGCCACCGCGCGCAGAACGCCGACGTCGCGAGCGCGACGCCGCGCATTCCCGCGCAGGCGCCGGCCGAGGTGATCGCAAAGCTGCGCGCCGCCGCGGCTGTCGAGAACCCCGATCCCGACGAGGCGTAAGAAAAAGAAAAATGGGGTCAGAGTCGATTTTCTGGGGCGTGTGAGCGGCTGAAGCAGAAAATCGACTCTGACCCCATTTTTCCCTCACCGGCAGCTTGCCGGGTTCTACTTCTTTTATTTCGCCTACATCGGCGCGTTCGCGCCCTTCTTCGCCATCTATCTGGACGGCGCCGGCCTCTCCGCGGCGGAAATCGGCACGGTGATGGCGCTGCCGCCGGTCACCCGCGCCCTGGCGCCGTATCTCTGGGGCTGGCTCGCCGATGCCGCCGATCGCCGCTTGGGACTGGTGCGCGCGACCACGCTCGCCGGGCTCGCATGCTGGCTGGGCCTGTTCACGTCCGCGACCTTTCTTTGGATCTGCGCGGTAGTGCTGGCGGCGGGTTTTTTCCTGAGCGCGGCGCTGCCGGTAATGGAAGCGGCCACGCTGACCCATATCGGCGAGCAAACCGGCCGCTACGGTGCAATTCGGCTGTGGGGGTCGATCGGCTACATCGTCGCAGTGGTCGGAGCTGGATATGCCCTCGATCTCTTCCCGGCGCGGACACTGCTGTGGATCGTGACCGTTGCGCTCGCCGGGACGCTGGCATTCACATGGCTCGTTCCTGATGCGACGCAAGCCGCCCACGCCGCGGATCGGCAACCGATCGCGCAGGTCCTGAAGCAACCCGCCGTGATCGCGCTGATCGCCGCCTGCTCGCTCATGGCGGTGGCGCACGGGCCGTATTACACGTTCTACTCGATACACCTCGTGGATCACGGCTACAGCAAGGGCCTGACCGGCTGGCTGTGGGCGCTCGGCGTCATCTGCGAGATCGCGGTCTTCCTTTGGCTGCCACGCTTCTACGCGGCGTTCACGCTGCGCAGCATCCTCATCGCGAGCTTCGCGCTGGCGGCGGTGCGCTTCCTTCTCATCGGCTGGGGTGCCGGGAGCCTCGTCCTGCTCGCCCTCGCCCAGACGCTCCACGCGGCGAGCTTCGGCTCGTTTCATGCCGCGGCGATCGGCATCGTCCACCAGCTCTTTCGCGGCCGGCACCAGGCACGCGGCCAGGCGATCTACGGCAGCCTCGCGTTCGGCGTCGGCGGCACGCTCGGCTCGCTCGCGAGCGGCGCTCTGTGGGACCGCGCCGGAGCCGGGCTCACGTTTTCCGCCGCAGCGACGTGCGCGTTCGTCGGCATGCTGCTTATCATCTGGAAACTTAGACTGGAACGGTGAGCCGTGAGCGGTGAACCGTTGGCTGCTACGGTCGTTGAAACAGACGCCCATCGCTTACTGCTTGCCGACCGCTTCTGTGCAATAATCCAGAGTTTCCATGAGGTTACGCAATAAATGACGGCCCGCACGCTATACGACAAATTATGGGAGAGCCACGTCGTGCACGAGGAGCGCGACGGCGCAACGCTGCTCTACATCGACCGCCATCTCGTGCACGAGGTCACCAGCCCGCAGGCGTACGAGGGCTTGAAGCTCGCCGGCCGCAAGCCGTGGCGCGTGGATTCCGTCGTCGCAACCGCCGATCACAACACGCCGACGCGCAACTGGGAGAAGGGCATTGCGGGCATCGCCGACCCGGTGTCGCGGCTGCAGGTCGAGACGCTCGACCGGAACATCAAGGAATTTGGTGCCAAGGTCTATTTCCCGTTTCTCGACAAGCAGCAGGGCATCGTGCACGTGATCGGGCCGGAGCAGGGCGCTACGCTGCCCGGCATGACGCTGGTGTGCGGGGACTCGCATACCAGCACGCACGGCGCGCTGGGCTGCCTCGCCTTCGGCATCGGCACGAGCGAGGTCGAGCACGTGCTCGCGACGCAGTGCCTGGTGACGAAGAAGACCAAGAGCATGAACATCGTGGTCGAGGGCACGCTTGGCAGCGGTATCACCGCCAAGGACGTCATCCTCGCGATCATCGGGAAGATCGGCAGCGCCGGGGGCACCGGCTACACCGTCGAGTACACCGGCGCCGCGATCCGCGCGCTTTCGATGGAGGGCCGCATGACCCTGTGCAACATGTCGATCGAGGCGGGCGCCCGCGCCGGCATGGTGGCGGTGGACGACAAGACGATCGAATACGTGAGAGGCCGGCCGCTCGCCCCCAAGGGGCCGATGTGGGACCGGGCGGAAGCGTATTGGCGAACACTGGTGAGCGATCCCGGTGCGCGGTTCGACAAGGTGGTGACGCTCGACGCCGGAAGCATCGAGCCCCAGGTCACCTGGGGCACCAACCCGCAGATGGTGACGACGGTCGGCGGCAAGGTGCCCGATCCCGCGCAGGAAAAAGACCCGGTGCAGCGCGAATGGATCATGCGCGCCCTGAAGTACATGGACCTCAAGCCCAACACGCCGATCACCGAGATCCGGCCGGACAAGGTGTTCATCGGCGCCTGCACCAATTCGCGCATCGAGGACCTGCGCGTCGCGGCGCAAGTGGTGAAGGGAAGGAAGGTCGCGGCGAGCATCAAGCTCGCGATCGTGGTCCCGGGGTCGGGACGGGTGAAGCGGCAGGCCGAGCAGGAGGGCCTCGACAAGATCTTCACCGCGGCCGGCTTCGAATGGCGGGAGCCGGGCTGCTCGATGTGCCTCGGCATGAACGACGACCAGCTGTCGCCCGGCGAGCGCTGCGCCTCGACGTCGAACCGCAACTTCGAAGGCCGGCAGGGCCCCGGGGGCAGGACCCACCTGATGAGTCCGGCGATGGCCGCGGCCGCGGCGATCGCGGGGCATTTCGTCGACGTGCGCAACTTCAACTGAGCGCCAGGACCGCCATGGAGCGATTTATCCGCAGCGAGGGATTGGTGGCGCCGATGGACCGCGCCAACGTGGATACCGACGCGATCATCCCCAAGCAGTACCTGAAGTCGATCAAGCGCAGCGGCTACGGGCCGAACCTGTTCGACGAGTGGCGCTACCTCGATCACGGCGAGCCGGGCATGGACCACTCGAAGCGCCCCCTCAACCCGGATTTCGTGCTGAACCAGCCGCGCTATCGCGGCGCCACGGTTCTCCTCGCGCGCGAGAACTTCGGCTGCGGCTCCTCGCGCGAGCACGCGCCCTGGGCGCTGCTGCAATACGGCTTCCAGGCCGTGATCGCGCCGAGCTTCGCCGACATCTTCTACACGAACAGCCAGAAGAACGGGCTGCTGCTGATCCGGCTCGACGCGAAAATCGTCGACCGGCTGTTCAGCGAGTCCAGGGACGCTGAAGGCTACCGGCTCGCGGTGGATCTCGAGCACCAGACGGTGACGACTCCCGGCGGCGAGAGCTTCAGCTTCGACATCGATCCGTTCGCGAAGCATTGCCTCCTGAACGGACTCGACGAAATTGGTCTCACGCTCGAGCACGCGGACAAGATCAGGGCATTCGAAGCCAGGCAGCGCGAACGCCAGCCCTGGCTCTTTTAAATGAAGATCGCGATACTGGCCGGCGACGGCATCGGGCCGGAAGTCGTGGCGCAGGCGATGCAGGTGCTGAAAGTGCTGGCGCGCGACGGGCTCAAGCTGGAACTGGAGGAAGCGCCGTTCGGCGGCGCCGGCGTGGACGCGCACGGCGATCCGCTTCCGGAGCCGACGCTCAAGCTTGCGCGTGCCGCGGACGCGGTGTTGTGCGGCGCGGTCGGCGGGCCGAAATACGATGCGCTCCCGCGGCCGCAACGGCCGGAGCAGGGGATATTGCGGATCCGCAAGGAACTCGGCCTGTTCGCGAATCTGCGCCCGGCCGTCCTGTATCCGGAGCTGGTGGGGGCGTCGAGCCTGCGGCCCGAAGTCGTGTCGGGCCTCGATATCCTGATCGTGCGTGAGCTCACCGGCGACGTTTATTTCGGCGAGCCGCGCGGCCGGCGCACCAATGCGAGCGGCGCGCGCGAAGGCTACGACACCATGCGCTACTCGGAACCCGAGATTCGCCGTATCGCCGAAACCGGCTTCGCCGCCGCAATGAAGCGCAGCCGCCGCCTCACCTCGGTCGACAAGGAGAACGTGCTCGAGACGAGCCGCCTGTGGCGCGAGGTCGTACGCGACGTCGGCAAGAGCTATCCGGAGGTCGCGCTCACCCACATGTACGTGGACAACGCGGCGATGCAGCTCGTGCGCGCGCCCAAGCATTTCGACGTGATCGTCACCGGCAACCTGTTCGGCGACATCCTGTCGGACGAGGCGTCCATGTTGACCGGCTCGATCGGCATGCTGCCCTCGGCATCTCTTGACGCGAACTCCAAGGGGCTCTATGAGCCGGCGCACGGTTCGGCGCCCGACATCGCCGGGGCCAACGTCGCGAACCCGCTCGCAACGATACTCTCCGTGGCGATGATGCTGCGTTATACCTTCGCCGAGGAGACGGCGGCGAGGCGCGTCGAGAGCGCGGTGAGGAAGGTTCTTGCCGCAGGCTACCGCACCGCGGATATTTTCGAGCCGGGAACGAAGAAAGTCGGCACGCGTGAAATGGGCGAGGCCGTCGTCGCCGCGCTGTGACCGCGGGGCGCGATGCGAATCCCCCCTTCCCCCCTTTGTCAAAGGGGGGTAGCGAAGCTGGGGGGATTTCCGCCTCACTCCTCACCCCTCACAGGCTTGATAGAATGAGCAAGTGATCTAGGGCAATGGCCATGAAGAAAGTGGGTTTCATAGGCTGGCGCGGCATGGTGGGCTCCGTGCTGATGGAGCGCATGCGCGCGGAGCGCGATTTCGACCTGATCGAGCCGGTGTTCTATTCGACCTCCCAGGCCGGAGGCAAGGGTCCCGCGATCGGCAGGGACGTGCCGCCGGTGGGGGATGCGCGCGACCTGAAGAGCCTCGCGGCCATGGATATCCTGCTCACCTGCCAGGGCAGCGACTACACCTCGGAGATCTACCCCGCGCTGCGGGCCGCGGGCTGGAACGGCTACTGGATCGACGCCGCGCGGACGCTGCGCATGCAGGACGACGCGGTCATCGTGCTCGATCCCGTGAATCTGCCGGTCATACGGAACGCGCTCCAGAAGGGGATCAGGAACTACATCGGCGGCAATTGCACCGTGAGCTGCATGCTGATGGGCATGCACGGCCTGTTCGCGCACGACCTCGTCGAATGGATGACGTGCGCGACCTACCAGGCCGCCTCGGGCGCCGGAGCCCAGCACATGCGCGAGCTGCTGGTCCAGTTCGGGCTGATCAACGAAGAGGTGCGGAAGCTGCTGGCCGACCCCGCCTCGGCGATACTGGAGATCGACCGCAAGGTGCTCGCCAAGCAGAACGACGGCACGCTGCCGACGGAGCATTTCGGCGGGGTGCCCCTCGCCGGCAACCTGATCCCGTGGATCGACGGGGACTTGGGCAACGGCGTGTCGCTCGAAGAGTGGAAGGGCGGAGCGGAGACGAACAAGATCCTCGGCCGGGGCCCAAGCTTGGGCGCGCCGGCCACGCCGGTCGACAGCGTGTGCGTGCGCATCGGCGCGATGCGCTGCCACAGCCAGGCACTGACCATCAAACTGAGGAAGGACGTGCCGCTCGACGAGCTCGCCGGCATCATCGCCGCGGCCAACGAGTGGGTGCGGGTCGTGCCGAATGACCGCGCCAGCTCGATGCGCGAACTCACGCCGGCGGCGGTGACCGGCCGCATGCACATCGCGGTCGGACGGCTGCGCAAGCTTTCCATGGGCGGCGAATATCTTTCCGCATTCACCGTCGGCGACCAGCTGCTGTGGGGAGCCGCCGAGCCGCTGCGGCGCATGCTGCGCATCCTGCTCGGGGCGGGAACCGATGCGGCGCGCGCTCGGGGCGGCGTCGTCAAAGGCAGGGCTGCGGTAGGCGCCTGATGCGGTATGCTTCCCGCAAACAGCCGACAGGTCCCTGGCGGATTCCCGCATTCGAGTGGTTCGAATTGGATCCGGAAACAGACCTAGATGCAATCTGAGCTTGCAACGCTAACTGATTGATGTTAGCCTGTTTGTCCTAAAAATCCTGGGGGTGGCGTTGTGCGCGAAACCAACGTGAAAACCTGGCTGATGGCGCTCGTTTTTGCGCTGTTGCCATGTATTGCGGGGGCGGCCGGCCTGGGGCGAATCACGGTATTTACCGCAATCGGCCAGCCGCTCATCGCGGAAATCGAGCTGGTGGCGGTGACCCCGCAGGAACTGTCCTCGCTCAGTGCACGCCTTGCACTTCCCGACGCCTACCGCCAGGCGAACCTGCAGTACAACGTCGCGCTGACCGGCGCGCGTATCACTATCGAGAAGCGCCCCAACGGACAAAGCTACCTCAAGATCGTGTCGACACGCTCGGTCACCGAGCCCTTCATCGATCTGTTGGTTGAGCTGACGTGGGCGTCGGGGCGCCTGTCGCGCGAGTACACTGCGTTGCTCGACCCACCCGGAATTCCGCCTCTGGTTTCGGCGCCAGTGGTTACCGCCGCTCCCGAGGCGCGTCCCGCGCCTGCGCCAGCTCCCGCGCCCGCGCCACAGGCTCCGGTAGCGGTCGAGCCGCCGGCTCCGGCGGCGCCGGTCGCCACCGCGCCGCTCCCCACCGCGCCGCCGGTCGCCGAGCCAGCGGCCCCCGCTCCAGAGGCAGCCGCGCCGGCCACACCCGCACCAGAACCCGCACCAGAACCCGCAGCACCGGCCACCACCACGCCGGAAGCTCCGAGCCCGGTTGCCGTGGCACCGGTGGCCGCGGCTCCGATGGCCGCCAGCAAGGATTACGGGCCGATCGAGCGCGGCGAGACGCTGAGCAAGATCGCGAACAGCGTGATGCCGGAGGGGGTCACCCTGGAGCAGATGCTGGTTGCGCTCTACCGTACCAATCCCGACGCGTTCATCAGGAAAAATCTCAACCTGGTGCGGGCCGGCAAGATCCTGCGCGTTCCCGACCGCGACGAAGTCGAGACCACGATCGCGAGGGACGACGCGGTACGCGAATATCGCACCCATGTCGCCGAATGGAACGCATACCGGCAGCAACTCGCCGAGGCAGCGGGGACTGTTTCCACGGAGAAGCGCGCCGCGGTAAGCGGGAAGATCACGCCCAAGGTCGAGGACAAGGCGGCGCGCGGCGAACCCAAGGACGTCGTCAAGCTGTCCAAGGGCGAGCCGGCCGGCGCCGCGGCGGGCAAGGGCAAGGCGCGCAGCACCGCCGAGCGCATACGCATGCTGGAAGAAGAAGCGGTTTCCCGCGAGAAGGCGCTGGCTGAGGCCAATTCGCGCATCGCGCAGCTCGAGACGACCATCAAGAACATGCAGAAGCTGGCGGAGCTGAGGAGCCCGACCATGGCGGCGGCTCAGCAGCAGGCACAGAAGGCGACCGCACCGGCGCCTGCGGCGGCCGCGAAGCCCGCCCCGCAGCCCGCTCCCGCGAAACCGGCGGCGGTTGCGGCGGCCAAGCCTGCGCCCGCCGCCGCTCCGGCGCCCAAGCCGCAGCCGGCGGCCCAACCCAAGCCAAAGCCGGCAGCCGTGCCTCCGATGCAGGAGCCCGAGCTGATGGATGAAATCATGGCGGCGGCGAGTGATCCGCTGTACCTCGGCGCGGGCGGTGCCCTGGTGCTCGGCGGACTGGCGTTCTGGATGGTGCGCCGGCGCCGTGCGGGTGCCGGCCGAAGTGACAGTCCGCCCATTGCGCCTAAGCTGGAGATGGCGGCTGCCGGGGCGGGGGCAGCCGCCGTGACGGGAGACACCGCCGAAGAATCGACCGCCGGGACACCGGTTGCCACGTCCATCGACGATGTCGATCCTTTGCAGGAGGCCGAAGTCTATATTCAGTACGGGCGCGACGGCCAGGCCGAGGAGATATTGAAGGAGGCGCTGGCCAGGAATCCTGGGCGCGAGGACGTGCAGTTGAAGCTCCTCGAGGTCTATTCCGGGCGCAGGGACAAGGACGCATTCGGCAAGGTCGCGGCCGATCTCAACAGGCGGACCGGGGGCGACGGCAGCAACTGGCTGAAGGCCGCGGCCATGGGCTTTGCGCTCGACCCCGCGAACCGGCTGTATGAGGCGGGCCAGGGCCAGGGCGCGGCAACGTCGACTGTGGTCCGGCCCTTCGGCACCTCGTCGGACATCGATCTCGATCTCGGTGGTGGTGGCGGCGGCCTTCCCCGCATTTCCACCGACATCATGCTCGATGCCGGAGCCGTGGAAGCGGCAACCGCCGTCACGGACACCTCCGTCGAGCTCCCCAGCAAGGCAGCCCCCAAGTTGAAGGAGCGGTCTACGGCGGTAATGCCCGACTTCACCCTGGAAGTGCCGTCGGCGGGCGCGATTGCCGAGACCGATGTCGCCCTCGAGCCGGTGGCGCCGGCGCGGGACAGCAATGTCATCGATTTCCATATCGAGCTGCCGAAGGCCGCGGAACCGGTTACGGTGGCATCCGACTCGGCGGCGGAATCCGGTGCGGACGCCGGACTCGATTTCAAGATCGAGGGACTTGACTTCGAGCTCGAGCGCGGACCGCAGACCGAGCCGGCGGGCGGGGGCCGCGAAAAGGACGGCCAGTGGTACGACGTGCAGACCAAGTTCGATCTGGCTAAGGCCTACCAGGAGATGGGCGATCGGGACGGCGCCAAGGAGATCCTGCAGGAGGTGGTCAAGGAAGGCGACGCGGAGCAGAAGGCGCAGGCAACAAAGCTGCTGGAAAGCCTGGGCTAGTGCCGTTCCAACTATTTGTGCCCATCAAATCCGCTTCAACAGGTCTGATTGTCCCCGGTAGGCCGGGCGATGCGATTCGGCTAAACAAGTTGGAACGGCACTAGCGGGACGGGTGACAGATCGGACCGCGGCGGCGCAAGCCGTCGCGGTTTTTCTTTTTCGTGAGGGGCATGGGGCAGACTGATCGCGTGAGAGTCGCGCTGGGAGTTGAGTACGACGGACGCCGCTTCTGCGGCTGGCAGACCCAGTCCGAGGGCTGTGCGGTGCAGGACGCCCTGGAGCGGGCGCTGGCCGGGGTGGCGGGCGTGCCGGTTGCCACGATTTGCGCCGGGCGCACCGACGCGGGCGTGCACGCGCTCGGCCAGGTCGTGCATTTCGACACCACCGCGGAACGCCCGGAAGCAGCCTGGGTTCGCGGCGTGAACGCGCTCTTGCCGGCGGGCTGCGCCGTCAACTGGTCATGCGCCGTCGCACCGGACTTTCACGCTCGTTACTCGGCGACCTCCCGCTGCTATCGCTACCTGCTGCTGAACCATCCGGTGCGGCCGGCGCTGGATGAGGGACGGACGGGCTGGTTCCATCTGCCGCTCGAGATCGAACGCATGCAGCGCGCCGCACGCCTGCTCGTCGGCGAGCACGATTTCAGCGCCTTCCGCAGCGCCGAATGCCAGGCGCGCACACCGGTGCGTACCGTGACGCGCCTCGACGTCACGCGGCGCGGCGACCACGTGGTGTTCGACGTGTGCGCGAACGCGTTCCTGCATCACATGGTGCGCAATATCGTGGGGTGCCTGGTCTACGTCGGGAAGGGCAGGTACCCTCCGGAATGGCTGGGCGAGGTCCTCGGCGCCCGCGACCGCGCCCGCGCCGCGCCCACGATCGAGGCCGCGGGGCTGTACCTGGCGCGGGTCGAGTACGAAGCGCGCTGGGGACTGCCCGTTGCACCGCGGCGAACGCTCATGGACGTTGGAAACGGGAAATAGGCAAATGGCGACAGCGGTCAAGATCTGCGGGATCACGCGCGTCGAGGATGCGGCCGCGGCGGCGCGCGCCGGCGCGTCCTACGTCGGGCTCGTGTTCTACGCGCCGAGTCCCCGCTGCGTCACGCGGGCGCAGGCCCGGGAAATCGTCGGCGCGCTGCCCCCGTCGGTCGTGCCGGTTGCGGTGTTCGTGGATCCGGGGGAGGAGGAGGTGCGCGCGACGCTGGCCGAAGTGCCGGTGCCGGTACTCCAGTTCAGCGGTTCCGAGAGCCCCGGCTTCTGCCGCCGTTTCGGGCGGCCCTACATCAAGGCGGTGCACATGAAGGCGGGGGTGGATTTGCTACAATACGCGCGGGATTACCACGACGCCAAGGCGCTGCTGCTCGATGCCTCTGTCGAGGGCTTGCACGGCGGCAGCGGCGTGTCCTTCGACTGGAACCTGATACCGCGCGCCGTGCCGTTGCCGGTGATCCTTTCAGGGGGCTTGACCGTCGCAAACGTCCGTGACGCGGTGCGCCGCGCGCGGCCGGAGGCAGTGGACGTGTCGAGCGGCGTTGAATCCGCCAAGGGCGTCAAGGATGCGGCGAAGATCGCCGCGTTCATCACAGGGGTGCGCGATGCGGATGGTTGAACTTCCCGATGCGCGCGGCCATTTCGGCCCGTACGGCGGCGTGTTCGTCTCCGAGACGCTGATCCAGGCGCTCGACGAGTTGAAGAACGCCTACGCGCGCTACCGGCGCGATCCCGAATTCCAGGCCGAGTTTGCCTACGAGCTGAAGCATTACGTCGGCCGCCCCAGCCCCGTCTACCACGCGCGGCGCTGGTCGGAGCGCTTCGGCGGCGCCCAGGTCTACCTCAAGCGCGAGGATCTCAACCACACCGGCGCGCACAAGATCAACAACGTCATCGGCCAGGCGCTGCTCGCGCGCCGCATGGGCAAGCCGCGGGTGATCGCCGAGACCGGGGCCGGCATGCACGGCGTGGCGGCGGCGACGATTGCCGCCCGCTACGGGCTGGAATGCGTGGTCTACATGGGGACCGAGGACGTCAGGCGCCAGGTGCAAAACGTCTATCGCATGAAGCTCCTCGGCGCGACCGTGGTGCCCGTGGAAAGCGGCTCGAAAACGCTGAAGGATGCGCTGAACGAGGCGATGCGCGACTGGGTGACGAACGTCGATCGTACCTTCTACATCATCGGCACGGTTGCCGGCCCCCATCCATACCCGATGATGGTACGGGACTTCCAGTGCGTCATCGGCAACGAAGCGCGCGGCCAAATCCAGGAGCTCACAGGCCGCCTGCCCGATGCGGTGCTCGCCTGCGTGGGAGGGGGATCGAACGCGATCGGCATCTTCCACCCGTTCATCCCCGACGAGAGCGTGCGGTTGATCGGCGTGGAGGCGGCGGGCCACGGCCTGGAGAGCGGCAAGCATGCAGCGACCCTGTGCGCGGGGCGGCCCGGGGTGCTGCACGGCAACCGCACCTATCTGCTGCAGGACGAGAACGGCCAGATCATCGAGACGCACTCGATCGCGGCCGGCCTCGATTATCCCGGCGTCGGTCCCGAGCACGCATGGCTCAAGGAGAGCGGGCGCGCCGAATACGTGGCGATCACCGACGAGGAGGCGCTGCAGGCGTTCCACGACCTGTGCCGGCTCGAGGGCATCATTCCCGCGCTGGAATCCGCGCACGCGCTCGCCTACGCCGCGAAGATCGCCCCGCGCATGAGGAAGGACCAGATTCTGCTTGTCAACCTCTCCGGGCGTGGCGACAAGGACATGCATACGGTCGCCGAGCGCTCGGGCATCAAGATCTGAAATGTCCCGCATCGCCGCCAAATTCGAAGCGCTGAAGCGGCAGGGGAGGAAGGCTCTCATCCCGTTCATCACGGCGGGCGATCCCGATCCCGGTCTCACCGTGCCGCTGATGCATGCGCTTGCCAGAGCGGGCTCCGACGTGATCGAGCTGGGCGTGCCGTTCTCCGACCCCATGGCCGACGGTCCCGTGATCCAGCGCTCGAGCGAGCGGGCGCTGAAGCACCATGTTTCGTTGCGGAGCGTTCTCGGATATGCCGCCGAGTTCCGCAAGACGGACCGCGACACGCCCGTGGTGATCTTCAGCTACGCCAACCCGATCGAGTCGCTGGGCGTGGAGCGCTTTGCCGACGCCGTCAAGGGCGCGGATGCAGACGGCGTGCTGGTGGTCGATTATCCGCCGGAGGAGGCGCACCCGCTGGTGCAGGCGCTCGATGCACGCGGCCTCGACACGATATTCCTGCTCTCTCCGACCACCACCGACGAGCGGCTCGAGAGCATCGCGCGGCTCGGCCGTGGCTACCTCTATTACGTCTCGCTGCGTGGGGTGACCGGGGCCGCCAACATCAACCCCGCGGACGTCGCCGCGCGGGTGCGGCGCGTCCACGAATTCACTCGGCTGCCGGTAGGCGTGGGCTTCGGTATCCGCGATGCGGCGAGCGCGCGCGCGATCGGCGCGGTGGCCGACGCCGTCGTGATCGGCAGCGCGCTGATATACGAGCTGGAAAAAGCCCCGCGGGACAAGGTCACGGAGCGGGCGGCCGCGTTTCTCGCTCCGATCCGGGAAGCGCTCGACAACCTCGCAGCGGTGAAGGCATGAGCTGGCTCCAGAAACTGCTACCCCCCAAGATCAAGCGCGAGGTCGGCAGCCCGAAGAAGATGGTGCCCGAGGGGCTGTGGAGCAAATGCGATTCGTGCGAAGCGGTGCTCTACCGCGCCGATCTCGAGAAAAATCTCTACGTCTGCCCCAAATGCTCGCATCACAACCGCATCTCGGCGCGCGAGCGTCTCGACAGCCTGCTCGATCGCGAGGGCCGCTACGAGGTTGGGGCGGAGGTGACGCCGGTCGACAGCCTCAAGTTCAAGGACAGCCGGCGCTACTCCGAGCGCCTGGAGGAAGCGCGCAGCGACACCTCGGAGGAGGAAGCGCTGGTGGTAATGCAGGGATCGATCAAGACCCTCCCGGTGGTGGCGGCGGCCTTCGAATTCGGCTTTCTCGGCGGCTCGATGGGTTCCGCCGTCGGCGAGCGCTTCGTGCGCGGCGTGCGGGTGTGCCTCGAGCAGCGGCTGCCGTACATCAGCATCACCGCGAGCGGCGGCGCGCGCATGCA
>Ga0214471_10000179_pt1 | contig 60348 bp, 60 predicted proteins | sample RVTome_5_FD_207665 | JGI IMG/M metagenome (GOLD analysis project Ga0214471, IMG submission 207665) | Soil microbial communities from uranium-contaminated site in the Upper Colorado River Basin, Wyoming, United States - RVT142D155 | ecosystem: Environmental > Terrestrial > Soil > Contaminated >... | reverse complement strand
GCCGCAAGGAGGGCGTTCCCGTGCTGGTGGACAAGTTCGAGAAGAACGTCGCGCGCATCTTCGCCCCCAAGCAGCGCGACGCCATCCTGCGCGCCTGCCTCGACCCGAAGCGGCTGGAGGCGATGGCGGTGAACGAGTTCATGGACCTGCTGGCAGTCTGAACGGAAAATGGGGAAGGCATGAGTCATACCGAGCAACGCAAGCGCCTGCGCGCGCTATTCGCCGGGACGAAATGCCTGTCTCCGGCGAGCGTGTACGACGCGCTCTCGGCGCGCGTCGCCGAGTCCGTCGGCTACGAGACCGGCATGCTGGCAGGCTCGGTGGCGTCGAACACGACGCTCGCCGCGCCCGATCTCATCGTGCTGACCCTGACCGAGTTCGCTGACCAGGTCCGGCGCATCATGCGCGCAGCCAGGCTATCCCTGATCGTGGACGCGGACCACGGCTACGGCAACGCATTGAACGTCATGCGCACGGTCGAGGAGCTCGAGCACGCCGGGGTGTCGGCCATGAGCATCGAGGACACGGTGTTGCCGGCGCGCTTCGGGCAGGCCGAGGGCGCCGACGAGCTGATCTCGCTCGAGGAGATGGTCGGAAAGCTCAAGGCCGCGGTTGCCGCGCGCCGCGATCCCGCGACGATGCTGCTCGGGCGCACGGCGGCCCTGAAGGTGGAGGGGACCGAGGGCGCCGTGACGCGCGCAAGAGCTTTCGCGGCGTGCGGCGTGGACGCGATCTTCTTGGTCGGCGTCGAGTCGGCGCACCAGGTCAAGGCAGTCCATGACGCGGCGCGGCTCCCCGTCATGGTCGGATCGGCGCCGGCGGCGATCAGGCGCGAGGACTTCGCGGCCGCGGGCGCGCGCGTCCTGCTCCAGGGGCACCAGCCCCTGCCGGCCGCGGTGAAGGCGCTGAAGGAGGTCTACACCCATCTCTACAACGGCGGCGCGCCGGCCGATCTCAGGGACAGGATTGCCTCCGCGAAGGAAATGGAGGCGCTGGTGAGCGGCGAAGCTTACAAGAAGTGGCAGCGTGACTATTTGCACTGAAACGGCTCCAGTTGCCGGTTTGCCGCTGTCATGGCAAATTGCGTGCAGGAACACGGGCGCCGCCGCTTGAAGCGCTTGAATCGAGCTGAATGGGGGCAATCACATGACCGGCTTGCTTGACCTCGCGATTAATTTCGGACTCGCGGCCCTCGTCCTGGCGTGGACGGTTCACGGGATACTCGAAATCCAGATGCAAGGGCTGCGTACCCGGTCCGTCGTCAAGTGCGCCCTGGCGGTTGCCATCTATGCGGTCCTCGTGGGCGCCTGGTCCTACATGTACGTGACCACCAAGGACCTGGTTGCCAGAATGGACGCGTTCCCCGCCGTGTCGATAACAGGGGAGTGGGGACGTGATCTTCCTTCGGACAAGCGCACCGAGTACACGCGCATACTCGCGAGCTCCGTGTTCGTGAACTCCGGCAAATTCATTCAGTTCATCGACCAGGACGGCTTCCTGAAGCCGTACGCGCCAACGGTAACCGACGTGAAGCAGCGCGACGCCTGGCTGCAGAACAAGCTCGAATCCGTTGCCGATGCCCAGGCCTTCAAGCAGTTCGCGCTGGTATGGCTGACCGTCCTCCCGCTCGGCCTCGTTGTGGCTTTCTTCTGGCCGGGCGGAATGCAGGCATCGCGCTCCGGCGGCTCGACGAAACGAAGCGCGCCGTAGCCGGACCGCGCGAGAGGGGCAACCACTATCGAACGCAAGGAGCTGGGAATCGCCGTGATCGGCGCCGGCCGCATCGGCGGGCTGCGCGCGCGGCTGGCTTCGGAGCATCCGGCAGTCAAGTTCATGGCGGTTTCCGACGCGGATCCGGCGCGGGCGCGCGAGCTGGCGAAGAAAACCGGCGCCCAGTTCCATTCGGGCGACAACGCCGCGGTCATATCCCGTCCCGAGGTCAATGCCGTCGTCGTCTCCTCCAGCGAGGGCGCGCATGTCGAGCCGCTCCTGCAGGCGATCGAGCTCGGCAAGCCGGTGCTGGTGGAAAAGCCGATCGCGCTCACGCTCCCGGATGCCGATCGCGTCATCCGCGCGGCCGAAAAGGCGGGTGTCAGCGTGCGCGTGGGCTATAGCCGCCGCTACAAGGAACGCTACCTGATCGCCAAGGAGCAGATCGTGCAGGGCCGCCTCGGCAGGCTCGTCGGCGGCGCCGCGCGCGTCTTCAACCTGCGCTCGCAGGCGACCGCGGTCCTCAAGCGCAACCCGGACGCAACGCCCGTGGTGGACGCGCTCACCTACTACGTGGACCTTATGAGCTGGCTGCTCGAGGGTACGCGGGTGAAGGAAGTTTTTGCGCGAGGACAGAAAGGGGTGCTGAAGGAGGCCGGCTTCGACACCGAGGACGTAAGCTACGCGATCCTGACCTATGCCGACGGCGCGGTGGTGAACCTCGGCATCGCCTACTCGCTGCCGGACCAGTACCCCGCCCGCGGCCATGCGGCGCGGGTCGAGGTGCTCGGCACCGGCGGCGTGATGATCCTCGACGACGACCACACCGACCAGATCATGTACACCGAGAAAGGCGTGCCGCACGTTTATCTGACTGACCAGCCGGTCAACATGGTGTTCCTGCAGAGCAGCACGCCGGGCGACTGGGCGCTGGGAGACTTCTGGGGCCCGGTTGCGAACGAGACGCGCGCCTGGCTCGACCATCTCGCAGTCGGCAAGCCGTGCGCCCTGGCCACCGCCCGCGAGGCGCGCGCCACGCTCGAGGTGACGCTTGCGATCGAGCACTCCGCAGCGAGCGGCAGGTCCGTCACCTTGCCGCTCGCCGAATAGTCGATCTGACGTCGCCCGCCACCTGCTACTATTGCGACCCCTGGGTCGGTCTTCTCTTTCGTCCACATCGTGATCGAAGTCAATGAGCGGATCGAGGTGCCGTCGGCGCCGCGAACGGTCTGGAGCGTGCTGTCGGACCCGCACGAGGTCGTCGGCTGCGTGCCGGGCGCAGCGCTCGGCGCGGAGCAGGAGGACGGCTCGTTCGACGCAACCCTCACCGTCAAGTTCGGGCCCGCCAAGGTGGCCTTTCGCGCCCGGGTCGCGCTCGAGCTCGACCCGGCGGCGATGTCCGGGCGCGTTCTTGCGAGAGGCAAGGACGACAAGGGGGGTACGCGCATCCGCTCCAACTTGACCTTCAGGGTCGAGGAGCGCGCGGAGCCGGCGGGGTCGGTGGTTCCGATCGAGGCGCAGGTCGAGATCGGCGGGAAGCTCGCTTCGCTGGTGGAGGGCGGCGCGGCGCTGGTGGTCAAGCGCATGACCAGGGAATTCACGGAGCGGCTCGCGGCGCGCTGCGCCGCCGCGGCGGCTTGATTCGTCGCCGTATTCTGAATGGGAGAGAAGGCATGAAGGTCTACCAGAGGCTCGCGGCCAACTTCAAGGCGGAAGGCGTCACGCACATGTTCGGCATCATGGGCGACGCGAACATGTACTGGATGCACGAGCTCGACAAGCTCGGCGGCGTCAAGATGCTCGAGGTCCGCCACGAGGGCGCCGGGCTGGGAATGGCCGACGGCTGGGCGCGCGCGACGCGTAGCGTCGGTGTCGCCACCACGACCTGCGGCCCGGGCGTGTCGCAGCTCGCGACCGCTTTCCTCACGGCGTCCCGCGCGGAATCGCCGATCGTCGCCTTCTGCGGCGAGCACCCGACGAACGACCAGGAGTACAACCAGCGCCTCGACCAGGCGCGCTTCGCCGCCGGCTGCGAGGCCGGTTTCGTCCGGCTGAACACGCCGGATGACGCGGACGACGCCGTGCGCAAGGCGTTCTACATGGCGAGGATGGAGTCGCGGCCCGTCATGCTGAGCGCCCCGATGGACGTACAGCAGAAGACCTTCGAGGACGACGACGAGCCGTACAAGCCGTCCTCCACGCTGATTCCGCCTCGGGCGGTGCGGCCCGACCCGGAGGCGCTCAGGCAGGCCGCCGACATCGTCGCCGGAGCGAAGCAGCCCGTGATCATCGTGGGGCGGGGAGCGCGGTGGTCCGGCGCGGGGGAGGCGGTGCTGAGGCTCGCGAAGCGCACCGGGGCGCTCGTCGCCACCACGTTGATGGCAAAGACCTGGCTCTCCGAGGATGAGTATCACGTCGGCGTCGCCGGCACCTACGGCACGCGCACGGCCATGAGGCTGTTCGAGGAGGCCGATTGCGTCATTGCCGTCGGCGCGAGCATGAACCGCTACACGATCGAACACGGCTACCTGTTCCCGAAGGCGCGCTACGTGCAGATCGACTCCAAGCCGCACGTGGTGATGGCCGGCGGCCGCTCCGCGGACTGCTACGTGCAGGCGGACGCCCGGGCCGGCGTCGAAGGGCTGGATACGTTACTGGAGGAGCGGTCGTTCAGGAACGTAGGCTACCGCACTCCCGACGTGAGGAAGCAGCTCGCCGGCCAGTACGAGGACCGCAAGGAGTTTCCCCTCGATCCAGGCACCGTGGATCCGCGTGAAGTCATCCGCGTCCTGGAGGAAACCGTGCCGACGAGCATCAGCCTCTTCACGGGGAGCGGCGCGACCGCGGGCTTCTCCAACATCATGTTCACGCGCCAGCGTCCCCTGGTTCTGCCCAGCCATTTCTTCGGCTGCATCGGGCAGATGATGCCGGCCGCGATGGGGGCGGTGGTCGCCACCGGCAACAAGCCGGCGATGCTGGTCGACGGCGACGCCAGCGTCATGATGCACCTGGCGGAGTTCGAGACGATGGTCCGCTACGACGTGCCGCTGCTCATCGTCGTGATGAACAACGAGGCGCTGGGCTCGGAGTACTACAAGCTCCACGCGCACGACATGAAGTCCGAGCTCGCGACCATCCCGACGCCGGACCTCGGCGCCGTGGCCAGGGCCTTTGGCGGGAGGGGGCGGCTCGCGCGAAACGCCGAGGACGTGCGCGCCGCCGCTGCCGAGTGGATTGCGAAGCCCGGCCCGATGATGATCGACGCCCGGATCTCGCGCAGTGTGGTGACCCTGCCGTATCGCCGCATCCATTACGGCGAGGACGAATGAACGAAACCGATGTGAGGGCGTGAGGACTTCGGGGCGTCAGCGCGCGAGGGTGACAAGACCTTTCGAACTCACTATCTCCCGACCTCGCGACTCCACGGATCCGCAATCGGGGCAACGGTCAAGCCGCGGATGCCGTTCTTCTCGATCGTCCTGGCAACGAGCCCGGACGCCTTGATGTCCTCGACGAATTCGCGCAGATATTTCGCGCCGGCGAGGCGGCCTTTGGGAATTCCGATCGCCTGCTGGACCGCGGTAAACCGGCCATAGATGATGCGCGAGCCGGGAAGCTTCTCGTGGTCCTTCACGAGCCTTGGCCTGAGTCCTGCGAGCGCATCCAGCTTTTCCCCGACAAATAGCTTGAATGCCGCGTCCCCGCCCTTCGTGCGCATCAGCTTGGCGTGCTTCAAGGTGCGGCTCAGGAAGAGCTCGTAGGCGCTCTTCTCCGGGACCGCGATGCGGACGCCTTCGCGGTCGACATCGGAGATATCCCGGATCGGCGAGCCGGGCGCTACCAGGTAGGTGGCCTCGATCTCCACGTAGGCCGCGGTGAAGTCGATCTCCTTCGCGCGCTGCGGCTCGGCGCCGAGGAATCCGACGTCCCATGCGCCGAACGTCGCAGCGTCGGCCAGCTCGCCGGGGGTCGGATAGCCGATGATCTCGACCGGAACGCCCAGCCGCCGGCCCAGCTCCCGTCCCAGATCCACCGCGATGCCCCGCGGCTCGCCGGTTGCGGGGTCTTTCGCCGTGAGCAGGAAGTTTCCAAGATTGATGCCGACGCGCAGCATGCCGGTCGGCGCGATTTCGGTTCGTATTGTAGAAGACACTTCAGCCATGGTAGTGCTCGTTCACGGTCCTTTGTCCATTGCGTAAGCAGAGGGTACGGGCGGGCTGACCCTCGCAGTGGAGAGTATCACGCCAAATCGGCACGGATGCCACCTCGGGTGCCACTCGCGTTCATTGACGCCGCCCCGCGGCGATGGCTAGACTGCCCGCTCCCCATCAATTCCGCAACCAGGAAATTCCACATGGCGGTCAAACTCAAGCTGAAGGACACGCGAGACAAGAAAAACCGCAGGCTCACGCGCAAGGACGTGCACCGGGCGGCGAAGCGCTACAAGAACTGGGGCCGCTGGGGAAGAGACGACGAGCTTGGCACGCTCAACTTCACAGCCGCCGCGGACATCGTCGCGGCAGCGCGGCTGGTGCGGAAGGGGAAGGTCATCTCGCTCGCGCTCAATTTCGACCAGCACGGCCCCCAGGGCGGCAAGTCCAAGTATCCCGCGCTCGGCCGCTTCAACCCCGTGCATCTCATGCTGCGCACCGGCACCGACGCCTACTCGGGCGTGCTCGACCACCGCAAGATCCGTGGCACCGACGACATCATCATCATGCCGCTCCAGTGCGGCACGCAATGGGACGGGCTCGGCCACATCATGTATTACGACCACATGTGGAACGGCTACGACTGCCGCAACGTGACCACCAGCGGCGCGCAGAAGGGCGGGATCGAGAAAACGCGGGAGAAGATGGTCGGCCGCGGCGTGCTGCTCGACGTCGCGCGCGCGATGGGCAGGAAGTGGTTGCCCGACGGGTTCGCGATCACGGGCGAGATTCTCGACTTCACCGAGAAAAAGCAGGGCGTGCGCGCGCGGCGCGGCGACTACCTGCTGGTGCGCACCGGGCACATCGAGCGCTGCCTCGCCGCGAAGAGCTGGGACGGCTACTCGGGCGGCGACGCCCCGGGCCTCGCGTTCGAGACCGTGGACTGGATCCACAAGCGCGAGATCGCCGGCATCGCCACCGACACCTGGGGCGTGGAAGTGCGGCCGAACGAATCCGAGGACACCAACCAGCCCTGGCACTGGATCACGATCCCGATCATGGGCCTTACCGTGGGCGAGATCTTCCACCTCGGCGACCTCGCGAAGGACTGCGCCGGGGACAAGCGCTACGAGTTCCTGTTCGTCGCGCCGGCGCTGCCGATCACCGGAGCGGTGGGCTCTCCGGCGAATCCGCTGGCGATAAAGTAACAAGAAAGGAAAGGTATGAAGGGCAGAAAAAAAGGGGGCGCAGGGAAGACCTCGCGCACCAGGAAAGTCAGGACCTACGACCTGCACAACCACGTCGTTCCCGAGACCGTCGTGCAGGCGATCCGGCGCCATCCGGAGCGCTACGGCACGCGGATCGAGGATCGGAACGGCAAGCCCTACTTCGACGCACACGGTCGCATGATCGAGCTGCTGCCGGAATTCTTCGATCCGGAAGCCAAGGTCGCCTGGATGGACCGCGTCGGGATGGACGTATCCGTAATCTCGGTCGGTCCGCCGATCTTCTTCTACTGGCTCAAGCCCGATGCCGGGGCGGAAATCGTCCGGCTCGCGAACGACGGCATTGCGCAGATGGTGGCGAAATTCCCGGACCGCCTGCGCGGCATGGCGCACCTCCCGATGCAGGACCCGGACGCGGCGATCGCCGAGCTCGAGCGGGTAGTGAGGGATTACCGGTTCCGGGCGGTCGAGATCGCGACCTCGATCGAGGGCGTGCCGCTCGCCGACATGAAATTCCGCAAGGTGCTGAAAGCGATCGAACAGCTCGGGCTCTTCATCTTCACGCACCCCTACCAGTGCCTTGCGCAGGGCGGAATGGACAGCTACTACCTGAAGAACTTCGTCGGCTTCCCGCTCGACACCACGATCATGGTCGCCCACCTCATGTTCAGCGGCGCGCTCGACGAGCTCAAGAAGCTGCGCTTGCTGCTCGCGCACGGCGGGGGCTTCATTCCCTACCAGATCGGGCGCTTGGTGCACGGCCACGATGTACGCCCCGAGCCGAAGGTGAACAACGCCAGCTCGCCGCGGGATCTTTTCAAGCGTCTCTATTTCGACTGCCTCACGCACGAGCCGCGCGCGACGCGCCATCTCATCACCATGGCCGGAGCGAACCACATCGTCATCGGCACCGACAACCCGTTCGACATGGCGCCCAAGGGGGCTGCCAAACAGGTCGGGCAGGTGGACGCGATTCCCGGGCTCACCGCGGCCGAGCGCGAGTGGATCTGCTCGAAGACGGCGAAATCACTGCTTGGCGAAAGGTGACCCGTGACCGGTGACCCGTTAGGGACAAGCACGATGAGCGAGCTCAAGGCGGTCAGCCTCGACAGCATCACGGAGGGCTTACGCAACGCCGTCGCGCCGGTGAAGATCCTGTGGCAGGCGGACGACACGCTTGCCTTTGTTGCGCGCGGGCGCGAGCATCGCAGCGAGTTCCATTCCGACCCCGCCGATGAAGTGATGTACATGATCAAGGGGGACATGAATCTGCATTACCGCACGCCGCAGGGCGGGGAGAGGATCGCCGTGATCCGCGAGGGCGAAATCATCTACTGCCCCGCGGGAGTGCCCCATTCACCCCGGTTCGCGCCCGACGCCTTCGTGCTGGTCCTCGAGCGCAAGCGGCGCGCCGGGGAGCGCGACCGGTTCACGTGGTTTTGCGAAAACTGCGGAAAGGTGCTCTACGAGAGCGTGAAGGTCGTTTCCGATTACAACGCGGACCCGGTATCGCGCGCCTACGAGGAATTCTACGGTTCGGAGAAGAGCCGCACCTGCGCGAGCTGCGGGCACGTGACGCCCTGCCCGGTCAGTTCGGCGTGATGCCGATCGTCTTGATGATCTTCGCCCACTTGGCGACTTCGGCGCGGACGTAGGCTGCGAACTCATTCGGGCTGAGCGTTCTGGGCTCCAGCCCCAGGGATTGAAGCCGCGCGACGACGTCCGGCTGGGCGAGCGCCCGATTGATCTCGGCGTTCAATTTGTCCACGATCGCGGCGGGCGTGCCCGCGGGAACGAAGTAGCCGACCCACGAGCGCTCCTCGAAGCCGGGAAACCCGGCCTCGCTCACGGTCGGCACGTCGGGCAGCGCCGGGACGCGGGTCAGGCTCGAGAGCGCGAGCCCCTTCAGTCTGCCGGCCTTGATATGGGGCACGACGGGCGGCATGGACAGGCTCAACACCTCGACTTGATTCGAGAGCGCAGCCGCGATGGCCGGCCCGCCACCCTGATAGGGAACATGGGTCGCGTCGAGGCCCGCAAGCGCATGCAGCAGGTAATGCCCGGCGAGATGGGAGGAGGTGCCGATGCCCGCCGTGGCGTAGGTGACGTTCCGGCCCTTGGCCGAGCGGATCAGCTCCTGCAGGCTGCCCGCGCGATTCGATGCGTGCACGGCGAAGATGCCGGGCGTGGATGCGGTGAGCGCAACGGGAACGAAATCCCTGAAGCCGAAGCCCGGGTTCTTGTAGAAGCTGACGTTGATCGACATTGCCGCCGTGTTGACGAGCATCGTGTAGCCATCGGACGGTGCAGCGGCGACGATTCTTGCCCCGATATTGCCGCCCGCGCCGCCTCGGTTGTCGATCACGACCGGCTGGCCCATCCGATCGGACATTTTTTGCCCGATCTGGCGCGCGACACCGTCGGCGAGGCCGCCCGCCGCGAACGCGACGACCACGCGGACCGGTTTCGTCGGGTAGGACTGGGCGTGCGCGAGCAGGCTCAGCGCGGAAAGAGCGAGAACGAGCGTGCTGCGGGCAAGCGTGAATTTCATCTATCTGACGTCGAAGAGCTGCTTCAGCCGCGTGACCGCCGAATGCGGGCTGGTCAGCACCTTGCGCCCGGGTTTCGCGGGGATGCCGGTCGCGGCGCGCGCCATCGAGAACTGGCCGAGCACCAGCGCGTCGCACGCGCCCATCTCGGCGGCCGCTGCGGCAATCAACTGGTCGTGCTCGGCGGCGCGGCCTTTCTGAAGCGCGGCGATGGCCGCCGGAACGGTGCGCGTCTTGAGCTTCAGCTGGATGCCGCGACTCGCCGCCAGGTCCTCGAATTCCTTCTTCAGGGACGGAATGCTGGGCTCGAAGGTGGCGAGCAGCGCGAGGTCGGGGCCCGCCGCCAGCGCTTCCTCCAGCATGGCTTCGTTGGGCTTCAGCACCGGCACGCGGACCGACTGCTTGGCGGCTTCGATCGCCGCGCCGAACGCCGAGCAGGTGAAAAGCACTGCATTCGCGCCGCAGCTCTCGCAGTAGCGGGCCAGCGCGATGAAGCGCTCGACCATGGCGGGCGTGATGCTGCCGGCCGCCGCCAGGTCGGCGGGGAGCGAGTCGTCGAGGACGTGTGTCAAGCGCGCCTGCGGCCACAGCTCGCGGAACACATAGGCGACCGGCTCGATCGCGACCGGCATCGCGTGGACGAGCGCTATGCGGGGTGCGGTCATAGGAGCGCGATTCTAGCGGAATTCCGGGGAAAAGACAGGCAAATCAAGCTCTAGAGGGCGGGGCGCCGGCTGCAACCAGGAATGCGCGCCGGGCCCGCAGATGCTCGTTGACGCATCTCTCCATGGCAATCTAGCATGCGTATTAAAGGGCGGACGATCCGCTCCGTCCCCGTCCAAGAGGAGGAATCACCGTGCGGCCCCCCCATATCTGGTTCGTGCCATTGGCAATGCTGGCGTGCTCTTTCACGGCGCACGGGCAGAGCTATCCTGCCAAGCCGGTTCGGATACTGGTCGGATTCGCGCCGGGCGGCGGCACCGACATCATGGCGCGCGCGGTCGGGGCGAAGATGACGGAATCCGTAAAGCAGCAGTTCATCATCGAGAACCGCCCGGGCGCCAATGCCAACGTGGCGGCCAAGCTCGCCGCGGAATCCCCCGCCGACGGCTACACCATACTGTTCATGTCGGTGGCGCACATCATGAGCAAGCCCGTGTACAAGAATCTCGGCTACGACATCGAGCGCGATCTCGCGCCGATCACGGTGGTGTCGGAGGTGTCGAACGTGTTCGCCGCCCACCCCTCGTTGCCGGCGAAATCGGTCAAGGAGCTGATCGTCCTCGCGCGCGCCAAGCCCGGGGAGCTGACCTATGCCACCTCCGGCGTCGCCAGCCCCGAGCACTTCGCCGGGGAGATGTTCAAGATGATGTCGAAGACCAACTTGCTGCCGGTTCCCTACAAGGGCGGCGGCCCGATCGCCATCGACCTCATGGCCGGGCACGTCATGACGAGCTTCAGCACCATGCCGCCGATCATTCCCCATATCCGGGCCGGGCGCGTGAAGGCGCTTGCCGTGACGAAGGACAAGCGCGCGGCGGTCCTGCCCGATGTGCCCACTATCGCGGAAACCGTGCCGGGCTACGCGATGAGCACCTGGTACGGCGCAGTAGTGCCCGCAAAGACGCCGCGTGAAATCGTCGTGAAGCTCAACCAGGAGATTCTCAAGGCGCTCGCGAATCCGGAAGTGAAGGAGCGCATGGCGCTGCTCGGCGCGGATATCGTCGGGAGCAGCCCCGAGCAGACCGCGGCGATCTTCAAGGCGGATCTCGCGAAATACACCAAGGTCGCGCAAGAGGCCGGCATACGCGCGGACTGAGATCGCATGCCCGCCACTCGTAATCGTCACTAGAAGAACGCGGAGGAATCCCCGATGATCCGGTCGAACCTATTGAAAACGCTGCTCGTGTCGATCGTGGCCATGCTCCCGGCGTCGCTGCTTGCGCAGACACCTTCGACCCCTCGACAAGCTCAGGACTCTGGACAGGCATACCCGTCGCGGCCGATACGGGTGATCGTGCCGTTCCCGCCCGTCGGGCCGACCGATGAAATCGCGCGCCTCGTCGGGCGCAAGCTCACCGAGGCGTGGAAACAGCAGGTGGTGGTGGACAACCGCAGCGGCGCCGGCGGCAACATCGGCATGGGCATCGCCGCGAACGCGCCGGCCGACGGCTACACCGTGCTGATCGTGAGCTCGAGCTTCATGGTCAACCCGAGCCTTTACAGGAAGATTCCGTACGACCCGTACAAGAGCTTCATCCCGATTTCCGTCCTCGCGGCCTCGCCCCACTTGTTCTTCACCCACCCGAGCCAGCCGGTGAAGTCCATCGCCGAGCTCATTGACGTGGTGAAGAAGGAGTCCAAGAAATACAGCATCGCCTCGCCCGGGATCGGCACCGTTCCCCATCTCTCGGCGATCCTGCTGGGCCTCGACGCAAAGATCGACCTCGTGGTCGTGCCTTATGCCGGCGGCGGACCCTCGATCGCGGCGGTGGTGGGCAATCAGGTGCCGTTCGGCTGCCAGGCGATCCCGCCGGTAACGCCGCACGTCAAGGCCGGCCGGGTGCGCGCGCTCGCGTTGACGAGCGACAAGCGCTCGGAAGTCGTGCCCGAGGTGCCGACGATGGCCGAGCTCGGATTCAAGGGCCACGAGGCGGACACGATTTCCGGCATGCTGGTTCCGGCTGGAACGCCGGCCGCAATCGTCAAGAAGCTGCATGCCGAAGCGGTCAAGGCCATGATGGCGCCCGACGTGAAGTCGCGGATCGCCGACCAGGGGTTCAACATCATCGTGAGCTCGCCCCAGGAATTCACCGAGAAGATCAAGCGCGACATTGCGAAGTGGGGCAAGGTCGTCAAGGACGCCAATATCGTCGTGAACTGAAGGTGCCCGGAACCTTTTCGGGACCTCAGTCCGGCGCAACGATGACGACCTGGTCGCGGCTCACGTTGAGGAAGGGCGCGGAGAAGATCCTGCGGCCCTCGAGGTCCCAAACCTCGGCCTTGGTGACGGCGAAGAACGCCTTCGCGTCCAGCATGTAATCGGTGACCCGGGCTCCGGGCACGAGCTCGATCTCGCCCTTGATGCGATAGGATCCGGCAATGATTACGACGCGCGTCTTGGTGTCGCCTTCTATCATGGTTTGCCTCCCTGCTTCTTCAGAGCATTCGCGCGGATTGCGGAGAGGGTCGTCCGCGTCGTGATCGCCTCCGGATCGATGCGCAACTCGATGAGGGAGGCGGTCTTAGCGTTCCACGCCCGTTCGAACGCGGCCCCGAAGTCTGCCATCCTCGCCACCATCTCGCCGTGGAGCCCGTAGGCGCGGGCGAGCGCGGCAAAGTCGGGATTCTTCAGATCGGTGCCGCTCACCCGCCCCGGATAATCGTGCTCCTGGTGCATGCGGATCGTGCCGTACATGCCGTTGTTGACGACGAGGAACACGATCTTGAGGTCGTATTGCGCGGCGGTTGCCAGCTCCTGCCCGTTCATGAGGAAATCGCCGTCGCCATTGAACGAGATCACCGGCCGCTCGGGCTGCGCGAGCTTGGCGGCGACGGCGGCGGGGACGCCATAGCCCATCGAGCCGACGGTGGGCCCCAGCTCGGTGCGGAAGCCGGGGTAGGGATAAAAGCGGTGGACCCAGCCCGCGAAATTGCCCGCGCCGTTGGCGACTATGGTCTCGGGCGGCAGGCGCCTGGCGAGATACGCCACCACCTCGCTCGGATTGAGCTCGCCCGGCGCGGGTACGGGCTTGAGCCACGACTCGTAGTCCGCGCGCGCCGAGCGGGTCCAGTCCCGCCACGCTGACGCGTCCACCGGCGCGAGCTTTGCCGCCGCCCGCGCGAATTCCGGCATTCCGGAATGAATCGGCAGGTCCGGCTCGTAGATTCGGCCCAGATCCTCGGCGCCGGGCGCCACGTGCACGAGTTTCTGCGCCGGCCGCGGTACAGTGAGCAGCGAGTAGCCGCCGGTCGTCATTTCGTCGAACCGCGCCCCGATCGAGAGCAGGAGGTCGCAGCTCTTCACGCGCTCGGCCAGCGCGGGATTCACGCCGATGCCGACGTCGCCGACGAAGTTGGGCAGCCGGTTGTCGTAGAGGTCCTGGCAGCGAAACGCAGTGCCGACCGGGAGGTGGTTGGCCTCCGCGAACGCGCGCACGCCGGCGCAGGCCTCGGCATTCCAGCCGCCGCCGCCGAGGAGCACGAACGGGCGCTTCGCCCGCGCCAGCATCTCGCGCAGCCTGCCGAGGTCGGCCTCGCCCGGATTCGCAGCGATGCGCTTGTAAGGACCGGTATCCGCAACCGTGGCGGTCTCGGTGAGCATGTCCTCCGGCAGCGCCAGCGCGACCGGCCCGGGGCGCCCCGACATCGCGGTGTGGAACGCGCGGCTCACGTATTCCGGCACGCGGTCGGCGCGGTCGATCTGCGCGACCCATTTCGTGAACGGCCCGTACATGCGTCGGTAATCGATTTCCTGGAATGCCTCGCGCTCGACGAAATCGTTCCCGACCTGCCCGATGAAGATGATCATCGGCGTCGAATCCTGGTGCGCGGCGTGCACCCCGATCGAGGCGTTGGTCGCGCCGGGGCCGCGCGTCACGAAGCAGATGCCCGGCCGGCCGGTCAACTTCCCGTAGGCTTCGGCCATGTAGGCGGCGCTGCCGTCCTGGCGGCAGATGATGTAGCGGATCTGAGTACGAGCGTCGTAAAGTGCGTCGAGCACTTCCAGGTAGCTCTCGCCGGGCACGCCGAAGGCGAGATCAACGCCATGGACCTTGAGCGCGTCGACCAGAAGCTGCCCGCCGGTGCGGGTGAGGGTGGTCTCGGAAATCTTCATAAGGCGAAAAGCCTATCACGATCCGCGCGCGGCGTGGCGTTGACGCGCCGTTCGATTTCTCCCTACCATGCGTGCTCCCGGAAGGAGGGACGATGAGCGAGCTGTGGCGACTTTCCGCGGTCGAGGCGGTGCGCTTGCTGAAGCGCCGCGAAGTATCGCCGCTGGAGCTGATCGACGCCGCCGCGGCCCGCATCGAAGCGACCAATCCGAAGATCAACGCGTTTGTGACGCTGTGCTACGACCGCGCGCGGGAGCACGCGCGGCGCATCGTGAGCGAGCGGCGGCCGGACGCTCCGCGGAACTTCTTGCACGGCCTTCCGATCGGGGTCAAGGACGGCACCGACGTGGAGGGGGTGCGCTGCACTTCGGGCTCGCGCATCTATGCGGACCGCATCGCGCCTGCGTCCGACGTCGTGGTGCAGCGGCTGGAGGCGAATGGCGCCGTCGTGATCGGAAAGACCAATCTCCCCGAGTTCGCGGCAGGCGGCAACACGTTCAACGACGTGTTCGGCGCGACGTTGAATCCCTGGGACGTGCGCACGACCTCGAGCGGCTCCTCGGGCGGATCGGCGGCGGCGCTCGCGGCCGGGCAGGTCTGGCTCGCGACCGGCGGCGATTTCGGCGGCAGCATCCGCACGCCCTCGAGCTATTGCTCGACGACGGGACTGCGCCCGAGTCCGGGCATGGTGCCGCGAACGTCGCGGCAGCCGTTCAATCCGCTGTCGGTGGAGGGGCCGATGGCGCGCGACGTCGCGGACACCGCCCTCATGTTCGATGCCGAAGCGGGGTGGCACCCGCTCGACCCGCTGTCGCAGGTGGGTCCGCAACCCAGCTTTGCGGCGGCGGCGGCGCACCCGCAGAAGCCGGCGCGGGTCGCGTTCAGTACCGACCTCGGCATCGCGCGCGCGGTCGACAGCGAGGTGCGCGCGGCGTGCCGGGCGGCGGCGGAGCGGCTCTCGCGCGAGGGGGTCGCGGTCGAGGAAGCGCATCCCGACCTGGCTGACGCGGAGAAGATTTTTCTCACGTTGCGGGGCGTGGTGTTCGTTGCGCGCCACGCGCAGCTCATGGAAAAATACCGAAATTTGTACAAGCCGGAGATCATCGACAACACCGAGTTCGGCCTAAAGCTCACGCCGAGGGAGATCGTCGAGGCCGAAGTCGCCCAGGGCGAGTTGATCCGGCGCGCGGCGAGGTTTTTCGAGAAGTACGACCTGCTGATGCTCCCGGCGGTGACCTGCCCGCCGTTCGATGTCAGTCAGCGCTACCCCGCGGAAGTGGACGGCATCCGCTTCGAAGGCTACATGGGCTGGCTGGTCCTGACGCTTGCCATCACCGTCACCGCTTGCCCCGTGATGGCGCTGCCGGGCGGATTCACCGCTTCCGGCTTGCCGGTCGGATTGCAGCTGGTGGGGCCTTCGCGCAGCGAGGCGAAGCTGTTTGCGATGGCGTCGTACGTGGAGTCCCTGCTCGACGTTACGCCCCGCACCCCAGTTGATCCGCGTTGACCACCCCGGCACTTCGTGCGTCCCCTCCTTGAGAAGGAGGGGAGGAGCGGAGCGAGGGGTGGTACAAAAAAACCCCGGCAAATGCCGGGGGAAACAGGGGAGGGATAGAACCGCGCCGGATTTGATGCTGCCGGCACAGTCCTAGTGCTGCTTATCTAGCATGGGCCGTGCCAGATTGGATTGACTATGGGTTTCAACGGGTTGTCGATGCCATTGGCGTTGCAAGGGAGGCTAAACTGTCGCCGGGAAGAGACGGAACTATTTCTCACGCGGGACATCTGGCTGAGCCGCGGCACGTTTTTTTGTCGCCCCGCCCCGACAACGGTGCTGAAGGCCGGCAATTGATCGGAATTCCCGTGCAATCTGTATTCTCTGTGGCTGACGTCTGGTCGATGTGAGCGACGCGAAACCGCTTCCGCTTCAGGGCATCAAGGTCATCGAGCTCGGCACGCTCATCGCCGGGCCGTTCTGCGCGCGCCTGCTCGCCGAATTCGGGGCGGAGGTGATCAAGATCGAGCCGCCCGGGACCGGCGATCCCCTGAGGAAATGGCGGAAGCTCCACCAAGGGACGTCGCTGTGGTGGTACGCGCAGGCGCGCAACAAGAAGTCGGTGACGCTCGACCTCAAGTACGCGGAAGCGCAGGAAATCGTGCGCAAGCTGGTGGCGGGCGCGGACGTGGTCGTCGAGAACTTCCGGCCCGGCGCGATGGAGAAGTGGGGTCTCGGCTGGGAGCCGCTTTCGAAACTGAATCCCGGGCTCGTCATGGTGCGGCTCTCCGGCTTTGGTCAGACCGGGCCGTATCGCGACCGCCCCGGCTTCGGCGCCATCGGCGAATCGATGGGAGGGATGCGCTACGTCACGGGTTACCCGGACCGGCCGCCGGTGCGCGTCGGCGTCTCGATCGGGGATTCGATCGCCGCCCTGCACGGCGTGATCGGCGCGTTGATGGCCCTGCATCACCGCAACGTCAACGGTGGACGCGGCCAGTACGTGGACGTCGCGCTCTACGAAGCGGTGTTCAACATGATGGAGAGCGTGCTGCCCGAATACGACATGTTCGGCTTCGTGCGCGAGAGAAGCGGCGCATCGCTGCCCGGCATCGTGCCCTCCAACACCTACGTCACGCGCGACGACAAGTATGTCGTGATCGGCGCGAACGCCGATCCCATCTTCAAGCGCATGATGAACGCGATCGGCCGGCCTGACCTCGCGAACGATCCCGCCCTCGCGCACAACGACGGGCGCGTCGCCCGCACCGAGGAAATCGAGAAGGTGATCGGCGACTGGGTTGCCGCGCGCGACCTCGAGCAGGTGCTGCACGTGCTGGAGAAGGCCGAGGTGCCGAGCAGCAAGATCTACGACGTCGCCGACATCGCGCGGGATCCGCATTACGCGATGCGCGGGATGATCCAGCAGTTCACGCTCGCGGACGGCAAGCCGCTCAAGCTCCCCGGCATCGTGCCGAGGCTGTCGGAAACCCCGGGAGGCACGAAGTGGGTCGGTCCCGCGCTCGGCGAGCATACGGCGGAAGTGCTCTCGGGGCTCGGCTATGGCGAGGAGCAGCAGCAGGAGCTGAAGCGGCGCGGCATTATTTGATACGGCGTGGCTCGTGACAGACGTTTCCCTCCCCTCAGAAAGATAGCTTGAGCAGCTCTTCGCCACGAGAGAGCCTCGCTCCCGGCGTGCGCCGGCGCGAGGTCGTTTCGTGGGCGATGTACGACTTCGCCAACTCGGGCTACACCACAGTCGTCATCACCGCGGTCTTCAACGCCTATTTCGTCGCCGTGGTGGCGGGCAACGCGCCGTGGGCGACTTTTGCCTGGACCGCCGCGCTCGGCGTCTCCTACGCGCTGATCGTGGTGACCGCCCCGGTGATCGGCGCCTATGCCGATGTGCACGCGGCGAAGAAGCGATTGCTGCTCGTCACCACGGCAGGATGCGTCGTCTTCACCGCGGGGCTGGCGCTGGTCGGGGAGGGGGAGCTCGCGCTCGGCGTCGCGCTGGTGATTCTCTCCAACTACTTCTTTGGCAGCGGCGAAAACCTGATCGCGGCATTCCTGCCGGAAATCGCGCGCGGCGAGGCGATGGGGAAGGTGTCGGGATGGGGCTGGAGCATCGGCTATTTGGGCGGCCTCGTCGCGCTCGGGGCGTGTCTCGTCTACGTGACGCACGCGCAGGCGCTGGGAGCGACCGCCGCCGAGTTCGTGCCCGTCACCATGCTGATCACCGCGGCCCTCTTCGCCGTCGCGAGCCTGCCCACGTTCATGTTCCTGCGGGAACGGGCGCAACCGGTCGCGGGAGCCTCCGATATCGTGCGGAGCGCCTTCGCGCGGGTCCTGGATACGGTGAGCCACGCGCGCCGCTACGTGGACCTTTGGCGCTTCCTGGTGTGCGTCGTGTTTTACCAGGCGGGCATCCAGACCGTGGTTGCGCTCGCCGCCGTGTACGCCCAGGAAGTCATGGGATTCACCACCCGTGACACGCTCTTCCTGATCCTGGTGGTGAACGTCACCGCGGCGGCGGGCGCCTTTGTGTTCGGCCACGTGCAGGACCGTATCGGGCACGTGCCCACCCTGGTGATCACGATGATCGGGTGGTTGCTCGCCGTGGTGCTGGCATGGATGGCCGAGGGGGCGACTTTGTTCTGGATCGTCGCGAACATCGTCGGGCTGTGCCTTGGCTCGAGCCAGTCGGCGGGCCGCGCCCTGGTCGGCTACCTCAGCCCGCCTGCGCGCACCGCCGAATTCTTCGGCCTGTGGGGGCTCGCGGTGAAGCTTTCCGCGATTCTCGGGCCCGTGACGTACGGCGTCGTGACATGGGTGACGCTCGGCAACCACCGCTTCGCGATGCTGGTGACCGGCGCATTCTTCGTCATCGGGATTGCAATTCTCTCCGGCCTCGATGTGGCGCGCGGAAGGCGTGCCGCAATCGAGGCCGAGGGTGGAATGTAGCGCGCGGAGGGCGGAGGAGGGGCCCCAAACGTTTTGTGTTTGGGGATCTGACCCCGGAGACGCGCTGGCGGCCGATGCGATGAGATCGGAATTGCTGGTTTGATGTCGGAGGCCGCCCGCGGCCGCGCAGTAGCCCTGATGCGCGCGGACTGAGGAACCCGCTCAGGTCCGGGGAATCGCGCTTTTGCCCGCAGCACGAGTGCACTACAATCTGTTTACCGCAACCCGATCCGCTCCGACGACGCGACTCAGGCAAGCGCATGGCACTCAAATGGCCCGGCGGCATTGACCACCCGATGGCGAACCCGGTGCAGGCGCGCCAGGTCGTGGCGGAGCTGCCGGACCAGGACGCGACCATGGCGCTCGAGAGAATCGCCGAGTGGCTCGAGTCCCTCAACCAGGCCGACGGATTCAAGGTCGACCGGCGCTACGAGTGCGTGGATCTCCTCGACGGCGCGGCGCGGCGCCACCAGCAGGAGCTTACGCAGGAGTACCTGTCCACGCCGCGCGTGCAGAAGTTCCAGGAAAACCGGCTGTGGAACGCGGCGTTCGGCTACTACAAGGAGCTGGGCGAAGCCTACGTCCGGTGCATCAAGGAATGCGTGGGCGGATTCGATGGCGCATCCGCCGCCGAGAGGGTGCTGCCAGCGATCGTCGCGCGCGCGCTGCGCGCGCTGGCCATGCAGTTGAAGTGGACGCTGCTGCGCTACGGGCTCGTCGAACGGCGGATATGGACCCACCTCGCGCTGCTCTATCGCTTCGCGGAGGAGAAGGGCCTGTCCGAGAAGGCGATCGCAATCTATCCCGTCCCGCACCCCAAGACGACGGTGAAGCAGGAGTTTCTCAAGGCGCTGATGCTTCCCGCGTCGTCGCTCGACGGCCTGACGCCGGTCAAGCAGCAGATCGCCGAGCGCACCGTGGCGCACTTCGCGGAGTCGTTTCTGCTGTCGATGGAAGCCGAGGGCTGCACCCACAGCTTCGATCTCGCCGCGCCCCGGCCGCCGGCGCGACTGGTGCCGGCCGCCGCGGAACCGGGGCTGCTTTACTTCGGCGCCGGGAAAGCGCTCGCCGGGCTCGACCAGCTGACGGAGCAGGTCGCCGCGCGCGGCGGCGTCACGCATGATTACGGCCTCGGCACGAACTGCCACAAGGATGAGGTCATCCCGGTATTGAGGCACCTCGCCCAGTACTGGTCCGACACCCCGCCGGCACGCAACTCGGAGCGCCGGCCGACCGCCGCCCGCATCACAGTGGTGCCCGGCGCGGACCAGGTGTTCCGCATGCTCAACCCGTCCGCCACCGTCAGCACGGGGGATTTCAGCGGGAACCCGACCGCCGAGAGCTGGATCGTCGAAAACGTGAGCGACAGCGGCTGCGGCGCAATCGTCCCGCCCCAGAAGATCGATTGGGTCAAAGTCGGCGCGCTGATCGGGATGAAGAGCGAGACTTCCGAGTACCTGGGCATCGGCGTCATCCGCCGCATCACGCGCGACGCGCACCAGCAGCGGCGGGTCGGCATCCAGGTGCTGACGAAGACCGCCATCCCGATCACGATCTCGAAAGCCAGTACGATGTCGGCACTCAACTTCGACCTCCGGGAGGAGACGGCGATACTCCTCACCGTCAAGCCCGATGCCCGGGGCGAGGTCGAGGTGCTGCTTCGAGAGGGCATCTTCAACGGCCGCGACAGCCTCGAGATGACGCTGCAACGCCGGAACTACCGGCTCGACCCTTTGCGCACCCTCGAGGCCGGCGACGACTTTTACTGGGCGAAGTTCAAGGTTACGCAGCAGGCCGGGTGATTTTCAGGTGGACGCATGGCAATGAACTGGCTGGGGGGCAGGGTCGATCACCCAATGTCCGACGCGAAGCGGGCGCGCGAAATCATCGACGCGCTGCCTCCGAACGATCCCGCCAAGGCGCTCGAGGAGATCATCTACTGGCTCGACTCGATCAACCAGACCGGCGAGTTCAAGCTCAACCAGCGCTTCGAGAACATCGACCTCCTCGACGCGGCGGCGAGGAAACCGGTGCGCAAGCTCGCGCAGGACTATCTGTCGATGCCGCGCCAGCAGAAGTTCCAGGAAAACCGGCTGTGGCACGCGAACTTCGGCCTGTGGCGCCAGCTGGGCGATGGCTACCTCCACTGCGTCAGGCAGTACGAGGACGGGCTGATCGGCATGACCATCGTCAGGAAGAGCCTGCCCGTGATCGTCGCCCGCGCCATCCGGGCGCTCACGCATCAGCTCAAATGGCGATTGCTGCGCTACGGCCCGGTCGAGCGGCGCATCTGGACCGAGCTCGCGCAGGTCTACGCGATCGCCGAGCAGAGGGGGTTTGCCGACGGCGCGGTCGCGCTCTATACCGGCACCACGGGCGAGAGCACCGTCCGGCGCGAATTTCTCACCGCGATGATGCTCTCGGCTTCGTCGCCCGAGGGCTTGCCGCCGCTGCGCCAGGAGATCGCCGAGCGGGTGGCGGCGCGCCTTGCGGCCGCATTCCGGATTTCGGGCAAGCCGGACGGCTGCACCCATTTCGTCGACCTCGCGTCCCCCGGCCCGGCGGTGCGGCTGTTCAAGGGAGCGGCAGCCAGGCCCACTCTGCGGTACTTCGGCTCCGGCAAGGGGCTGGCCGATCTGAACCAGCTGATCGGGAGAATCCAGCAGTCGGGCGTGGTGCCGCAGGCCGTCAATCTCGGCGGCGATTACGGCAAGGACAACGTCATCGGCACGCTCCGGCATCTCGCCCAGTACTGGTCGGAGAATCCGCCGGCGCGCAGCTCGGAGCGGCGCCCCTCCGCCGGCCGCATCACGGTGGTGCCGGGGCTACGGGACATCCTCAAGACGCTCGACCCTTCCGACGACGATACGCTCGACTTCAGCTTGAGCCAGCCCGCGGGCTCCGGGGAAAGCTGGATCGTGGAGGACGTGAGCGATGGCGGCTACGGCGCGGTCATCCCCACGGTAAAGAGCGACTGGATCCGGGTCGGCACGCTGATCGGAATTCAGAGCGAGGCGTCCCGCTACCGGGGCATCGGCGTTATCCGACGCATCGTGCGCGACGAGCAGCAGGAGCGGCACGTCGGGATCCAGGTCCTGGCCCGGACCGCGATCCCGGTCAGGATCTCGCTCCCCCGGACGCTGTCCTTCACGGCCGCCGACCGCGAAGCGGAGCGGGCGATCCTGCTGCCCACCGGGCCCGACGCCAAGGGCGAGGTCGGCATCATCATGCGCAATGGCCTCTTCAATGGCCGCGACGGCCTCGACATGATGGTGAGCGAGAAATCCTACCGGCTGACGCCGGTCGGGCTCACCGAGGGCGGCGAGGATTTCGACTGGGCCAGGTACAAGGTCGTCGAACAAGGTAGCTGAGCCTTGGCGGCTCGCGGCGGGTCGCCCGGACGACGCGCGGCCCGCGAGCCAACGGCTTCACGGCGTCCGGGTAACGCCGCTCGCGACCAACGCATCGATTTCCGAGTCGGCGTAGCCCGCTTCCCGCAGAATCTCGACGCTGTGCTCGCCGAGACGCGGCGCGGGGCGGAGCCTGCCTGGCGGCGTTTGCGACCACGCGCCCGGCGCCGCCATCATGCGCAGCCGGCCCTCGGTCGGGTGCTCGATCGTGACGAAGAACCCGGACTCCCGGAGGTGCGGATCGTCGAGGACGTCCTCGATCGAATTGAGCGGCGCCACGGGAATGTCGGCTTCTTTGAGCAACTCCAGCCACTCCGCGCTGGTGCGCTTCACCATCTCCCCGGCGACGAACGCATAGACCTCGGCAATGTTGCGGGAGCGCGCCTCCTGGCTCGCGAAGCGCGGGTCGGACTGGAACATCTCCTCGCGCCCGATCAGCTTGAAGAAGCTGCGCCAGTGCTTGTCGTTGTAGATGAGGACGCACACGTAGCCGTCCTTCGTCGCGTACGGCGCGCGGTGGGGCGCCAGCATGCGCTCGTAACGGAACGGCGCCAGCGGCGGCTCGAAAGTGCGCCCGGACATGTGGTCGCCGAGCACCATGTGGGCGAGCGTCTCGAACATCGGCACCTCGACGGCCTGCCCGCTTCCGGTGCGTTCGCGGCAAAAAAGCGCCGCGGTCACGGCGTTGACCGCGGCCAGGCCGGTGATGCGGTCGGCGATCGCGGTCGGGACGTAGCGCGGCCGGTCCGCGCCCGCATCCGCGAAGATCGAGGGCAGCCCCGCCATGCCCTGGATGAGATCGTCATACGCGGGCTGCCCGGCGTAGCGCCCGCCCTCGCCGTAGCCGTAGGCGCCGACGTAGATGATGCGCGGGTTGACGGCGGCCACGTCGTCGTAGCCGAGGCGCAGCCGGCGCATCGCCTGCGGCCGCACGTTGTAGATCAGGACGTCGGCGGGCCGGGCGAGCCGCAGCAGGGCTTCCCGCCCGCCCGGCTGCTTGAGATCGAGCACAAGCGAGCGCTTGTTGCGGTTGTGGTGGAGGAAGATGTGGCCCATGCCGGGGTGCCGCATGGGAGCGATATGGCGCAACACGTCGCCCTCGGGAGACTCGACCTTGACGACGTCCGCGCCGAGGTCGGCAAGGATCTGGGTCGCGAACGGGCCCATCACCACGGTGGTGAGGTCGATGACGCGCACGCCCGCAAGCGGCCCGCTCATCGAGGGATTCCCCTCCTGCCCGAGGAGGGGTGGCGCAAAGCGCCGGGGTGGTGGGAGGAATCACCGCTCGTCACGATCTGAGAATCTTCCGTAACCATGCGCCAATGTCCTCGATCTCCTCCGGGCACACCGAGTGCGGCATGGGGTACTGACGCCACTCGACGATGTAGCCGAGCCCGGTCAGCAATGTCATGGAGCCCGCGCCCATCACGATCGGGATGACCGGGTCGTAGATGCCGTGCGCCATGAATATGGGCGTAGCCTTGTTGGCGGGGGCGGCTTCCCGGGGCAGGGATTCCGCGAGCGGGAGATAGGTGGAAAGGGCCATCACGCCCGCCAGCTTACGCGGGTAGCGCAGCCCGGCCTGGAGCGCGATTGCGCCCCCCTGCGAGAAGCCCGCGAGCACGATGCGCTCCGGCTCGACGCCGCGCTTTTCCTCGCGCTCGAGGAGCGCCGTGACTTGCGCCTGCGATTCGCGCACGCCCCGCTCGTCGGCGCGGCGCGAATTTCCCTCGAGGTCGCCGAGAGAGACGTCGTACCAGGCCCGCATGACGGTGCCGTTGTTGATCGTCACCGGCCGCATCGGCGCGTGCGGGAACAGGAACCGGATCGCCGGAGTCCCGTCGAGCTCGAGCTCCTCCACGATCGGGACGAAGTCGCTGCCGTCGGCGCCGAGGCCGTGCATCCAGATCACGCTCGCCGCCGGGTTCTTCCCGGTTTCGATTTCGATCGCTTCGAGGAGATTATCCATTCAGCCGTCGGAAAATTCTTGAACCGCCAAGCACGCCAGGGGAATCAACAACGACGATCAAACCCGCAAGACCGGTCAGTGCCGGCCGGGTTTGCGCAGATTCGGGTTCAGCCGGTCGATGTCGGCCTGGACTTGCTCGCGGCTACGCTCGTACACGATTTCCCGCCCCATCACCGAGCCCGCGTAGGCGAGCCCGTTGCGCGTCGGCGTCAGCGCGCATTTCATGTTGTGCACGCCTTCGCCGATCACCACCTCGATCACGTCGGCGCGCTTGTTGAACACCACGACCTCCAGCGTCTGTCTGGTTTCCGTCACGCGCACGATGATTTTTTCGGTATACATGGTCGCTCCCGGCGGCTATTTTCCGGTTTTCGGGCGGATCGCCGACTTCGGGCGGAAGGCCTTCACGACAGCTTCACGGGTTTCGATGTACGGACCGCCGATGAGATCGATGCAGTAGGGCACGGCGGCAAAGATGCCGTTGACGACAGTCTTGCCGCCCTCGTCCTTGACGCCTTCGAGCGTCTCCTTGATCGCTTTCGGCTGGCCGGGAAGGTTCAGGATCAGCGCCCGCCCGCGGATCACGCCGACCTGCCGCGACAGGATCGCGGTCGGCACGAACCTGAGGCTCACCTGCCGCATCTGCTCGCCGAATCCCGGCATCTCCCTGTCGGCGACGGCGAGCGTAGCCTCGGGCGTCACGTCGCGTGGCGCCGGGCCGGTGCCGCCGGTGGTGAGGACGAGATGACAGCCCTCCCGGTCCACCAGCTCCTTCAACGCTGCCTCGATGGCGGGCCGTTCATCCGGGATCAGCCGCTTCACGACGCGCACGGGCGGCGACGCGACCGCTTTTGCCAGCCATTCCTCGAGCGCCGGCAGGCCCTCGTCCTTGTAGACGCCTTGCGAGGCGCGGTCGCTGATGGAAACCAATCCAACGACCAACTCTTCCGGTGCAGAAATCATGGCGTGAAAGTATATCAGCGAGAAGTGACGAACCCTGTCTCACTCCCCTCTTTATTGAGGAGGGGTGGCTGCGAAGCAGACGGGGTGGTTGCGTGATCACCCGTTACTCTTTCTCTACCAGTGCGCGGAGCGCCTGATACAGCTCGCGAAACGCGCGCGGCGGACGGCTCTCGGTGCGCTCGTGCAGCGCGGCGCGCGCCAGCGCGCGCAGTCGCCGGCCATCCGCCGCCGGGTACTCGGCGAGCAGTTCGTCAAATGCCATGGGATCGGCCAGCAGCCGCTCGCGCCAGGCCTCGGTGAGCTTGTGCGCCGCGGTATCGCCGCGCAAATGCGCGTGCGCCGCGTCAAGCGCAGCCCGGATCGGCCCCGCATCGACGCCGCGCATGAGCTTGCCGATGTACTGGAGCTGGCGGCGCCTCGCCTCGAACGCGGTGATGCGCCGCGCTTCCATCACCGCGTCGCGCAGCCGCTCGGGCAGCTCGATGCGGGCGAGCTGTTCCTCGCTCAGCGCCACGAGCCCGGCGCCGAGATCCTGCAGCCCGGCAACCTGCTTTTTGCGTTGTGTCTTGCTGACGGGTTCCCCGGCCATGGTCTCGAAGGAGCGGGATGTGGACGCTGATATCATTGAGTTTAGCGGATTCAAGATGCCCGACTCGCATTTCACCTACAACGCCGACCGGCTCCGGCAGCTGGCGCGGGACGTGCTCGATTACGCCGCGCAGCGCGGTGCGGGCGCCGCCGAGACGGAGGTGAGCGAAGGCGTGGGCCAGACGGTAACGGTGCGGCGGGGCGAGATCGAGACCATCGAATACAACCGCGACAAGGGCATCGGCGTCACCGTCTATCTCGGCAAACAAAGGGGTCACGCCAGTACCACCGACTTCACCCCGCAGGCGGTCCGCGACACGGTCGACGCCGCGCTCTCCATCGCGCGCTTCACGGCGGCGGACGATTGCGCCGGACTCGCGGACCAGGAGATGCTCGCGCGCGAGATCCCCGATCTCGACCTGTGGCATCCGCGGGACCTGCCGGTGGAACGCGCGATCGAGCTTGCGCAGGCATGCGAGGCCGCCGGCTTCGCGGTGGACAAGCGCCTCACCAACTCGGAGGGCGCCACGGTCTCGACGCAGGGCTCGCATTTCATCTACGGCAACTCGCTCGGCTTCCTGGACGGATTTCCCAGCTCGCGCCATGGCGTGTGGTGCGCGCTCATCGCGGGAAAGAACGACGAGATGCAGCGCGACGACTGGTTCGAGACGAGCCGCGACGCCGCCGACCTGCCGGACACCGCGAGCGTGGGGCGCCGCGCCGGCGAGCGCGCCGTGCGCCGCCTCGGCGCGCGCAAGATCGCGACGGCGCAGGCGCCGGTGCTGTTCGAGGCGCCAGTCGCGGCGAGCCTGCTCGGGCATTTCGTGTCGGCGGTCTCCGGCGGCAACCTCTACCGCAAGTCCTCGTTCCTGCTCGACAGCGCCGGCACGCAGGTCTTCGCCCCGCTGATCAACGTGAGCGAGCTGCCGCACCTGGCGAAGGGCCTCGCCAGCTCGCCGTTCGACGAGGAAGGCGTGGCGACACATTCGCGCGAGGTCGTGCGGGACGGCGTTCTGCAGGGATATTTTCTCGGCAGCTACTCGGCGCGCAAGCTGGGGTTGAAAACCACCGGCAACGCCGGCGGCAATCACAATCTGATCCTGCGCGATACCGCGTTGGACTTCCGCGGCCTGCTTAGAACGATGGGGGACGGACTGCTAGTGACCGAGCTGCTGGGGCACGGGATCAACCCGGTAACCGGCGATTACTCGCGCGGAGCCGCCGGCTTCTGGGTGGAGCGGGGCGAGATCGCCTATCCGGTGCAGGAAATCACCGTCGCTGGCAACCTCAAGGACATCTTCCGCGGCATCGTCGCGGTCGGGACCGACGTCGTGCGCCGCGGTTCCCGTCAATGCGGTTCCATCCTGGTCGAGCGCATGACCATCGCCGGCGATTGATACGGTGCTAAAATCAACAGTTTACGAAACGGGCGGCCGCCAACCATGTACTCGCGCAAGGACACCGTCGAGCGTTTCGACGCGGAGTTGTGGGACGCCATTGCGAAGGAAAATCAGCGTCAGGAGGACCATCTCGAGCTGATCGCCTCCGAGAATTACGCGAGTCCCCGCGTGCTGCAGGCGCAGGGCTCGGTGCTCACCAACAAGTACGCCGAGGGTTACCCGGGACGGCGCTACTACGGCGGCTGCGAGCACGTGGACGTCGCCGAGCAGCTGGCAATCGACCGCGCGAAAAAGCTGTTCCGCGCCGGCTTCGCCAACGTGCAGCCGCATTCCGGCGCGCAGGCCAACCAGGCGGTCTACGCGGCCGCGCTGCATCCCGGCGACGTCATTCTGGGCATGGCGCTCGACGCGGGCGGGCACCTCACGCATGGCGCGCGGGTGAACTTCAGCGGGCGCTACTTCGACGCGGTGGCCTACGGGCTCGACAGCGCGACCGAGGAGATCGACTACGCGCAGGTCGAAGAGCTCGCCCACGTCAAGAAGCCGAAGCTGATCGTCACCGGTGCCTCGGCCTATTCCCTGGTGATCGACTGGAAGCGGTTCCGGGCGATTGCCGACAAGATCGGCGCGTTGCTGATGGCCGATATCGCGCACTACGCGGGACTGATCGCGGCCGGCCTCTACCCGAGCCCGATCGGGATCGCGGATTTCGTGACCACAACCACGCACAAGACCCTGCGCGGGCCGCGCGGCGGCATGATCCTCGCCAATGCCGAGCACGAGAAGATCATCAATTCCGCGGTGTTCCCGATGATCCAGGGAGGGCCGCTGATGCATGTCATCGCCGCCAAGGCGGTCGCGCTCAAGGAGGCGATGTCGAAAGACTTCACGATCTACCAGGAACAGGTGCTCGGCAACGCCCGTGTAATGGCCAAGACGCTGCAGGAGCGCTGCTACCGCGTCGTCTCCGGCCGCACCGAGTGCCACATGTTCCTGCTTGATCTGCGCGGGAAGAAGCTGACGGGGCGTGAGGCCGAGACGGCGCTGGGAAGCGCCAACATCACGGTGAACAAGAACGCCGTGCCCAACGATCCGCAGAAGCCGACGGTCGCCAGCGGCATTCGCATCGGCTCTCCGGCGGTGACGACGCGCGGCTTGAAGGAGCTCGAGGCCGAGCAGCTCGCCAACCTGATCGCCGACGTGCTCGACGCTCCCGCGGACGAGAAGGTCATCAAGCGCGTGGCGGCTGAGGTGAAGAAGCTCTGCGCGAAATTTCCCGTCTACGGTAATTAGTTTCCAGTTTCGAGTTTCCAGTTTCGAGTTGGCTTAACGATGGGCTCTCAGGGTTAACTGGAAACTAGAAACTCGCAACTTGAAACTAGACTCATGAAGTGCCCGTTCTGCAAGTCCGCCGACACCCAGGTCATCGACTCCCGGGACAGCGATGACGGCGACAGCATCCGGCGCCGCCGCAAGTGCGCCGCGTGCAACAAGCGCTTCACGACCTACGAGACGGTGGAGCTGCGGATGCCGCAGGTGGTCAAGCAGGACGGCAGCCGCGCCGAGTTCGACTTGGACAAGCTGCGCACCGGCTTCATGCGCGCGCTGCACAAGCGGCCGGTGCCGACGCAGCTGGTGGACGAGGCGATCGCCACCGTCACCCAGGACGTGCTCGCCCTCGGCGAGCGCGAAATCGAGTCGCGGCGCATCGGCGAGATGGTGATGCGGGAGCTGCGCAAGCTCGACCAGGTCGCCTACATCCGCTTCGCCTCCGTCTACCGCAGCTTCGAGGGCGTGGACGACTTCCAGGACGCCATCAAGGAAGTCCAGCGCCCCGCCAAGGAGAAGTGACGAGCTCCGTCGTCACCGTGTTTACCCCCGAGGATCACCGCTACATGGCAAGGGCGCTGGAGCTCGCGGGCCGCGGGCTCTACACCGCCACGCCCAATCCGCGGGTGGGGTGCGTGATCGTGCGCGAAGGGGCGGTTGCGGGCGAGGGCTGGCACGAGCGGGCAGGCGCCCCGCATGCCGAAGTCAACGCCCTTGCGGCCGCCGGCGCGCGCGCGCGCGGCGCGACCGCCTACGTCTCGCTCGAGCCCTGCGTGCACCAGGGACGCACGGGACCGTGCGCGGAGGCGCTGATCGGGGCGGGCGTCGCGCGGGTGGTCGCGGCGCTGGAGGATCCCAATCCCCTGGTCTCGGGCAAGGGGCTCGCCCTGCTGCGCGGGAAGGGAATCGACGTGGCGTGCGGGCTGCTCGAGAGCGAGGCCCGGGAAATGAACGTCGGCTTCGTCTCGCGCATGACACGCGGCCGCCCCTGGGTGAGGATGAAGCTCGCGGCGAGCCTCGACGGGAAGACTGCGCTTCTCAACGGCAGGAGCCAGTGGATCACCAGCGAGGCGGCACGCCGCGACGGGCATCACTGGCGCGCGCGGGCGTGCGCGGTGCTGACCGGGTTCGGAACCGTGCGGGAGGACGACCCGCAGCTCACCGTGCGCGAAGTGGCCACCCCGCGGCAGCCGCTGCGCGTGGTGGTAGATAGCCGGCTGGAGACGCTCCCCACGGCGAGAATTCTCGAGGGCGGCGGGGTGCTCGTGGCCGCGGCGCGCGAGGACCGCGCCAGGATCGCCGCGCTGAAGGCAAAGGGCGCCGAAGTGGTCGTGCTGCCGAACAGCGCAGGGAAAGTCGAGCTCGGGAGCCTCCTCCGCGAGCTCGCGCGCCGCGAGATGAACGAGGTGCACGTCGAGGGCGGCTTCCGGCTGAACGGGTCGCTCCTCGCCGAGGGGCTGGTGGACGAGCTGGTGGTGTATCTTGCCCCCAGCATCATTGGCGACGCCGCGCAGGGCATGTTCCACCTCCCCGAGCTCGCCGATCTCGAGAAGCGCAGGCAGCTTGCCGTCCGCGATCTCGCGATGGTCGGGCCGGATATCCGCGTCGTGGCGAGGTTCGTATAATGTTCACGGGTATTGTTGCCGCGGTGGGCACGGTGCGCAGTGCGAAGCCAGCACGCGGAGGCGTGCGGATCTTGGTGGACGCCGGACGCCTCGGTCTCAAGGACGTGGCGGTCGGCGACAGCATTGCGGTGAACGGTGCGTGCCTCACGGTCGTCGCGCGGAAGGGGCGCACGTTCCAGGCCGATGTCTCGCGCGAGACGCTCGCCTGCACCACCGGATTTTCCGCCGGCGACCGCGTCAACCTGGAAAAAGCGATGCGACTCGCGGACCGTCTCGGCGGGCACCTGGTAAGCGGGCACGTGGACGGAGTGGGGAAGGTGGCGCGAACGAAGACGGCGGGCCGCAACCGGCTGCTGGCGGTGTCGGCTCCGAAAGCCCTCGCGAAGTACGTGGCGCGCAAGGGCTCGATCGCGGTCAACGGCGTGAGCCTGACTGTGAACAGGGCCGATGGCGCGGAATTCGAGGTGAACCTCATCCCGCATACGCTCGCCGCGAGCAATCTCGGAGCGCTGGGCGTGGGCGACAAGGTCAACCTGGAAGTGGACATGCTTGCGCGCTACGCCGAACGGTTGGTGAATCGACGGAATATACGGTATTAGGGGACCTTCGCACGCGTCATCCCCGCGGAGGCGGGGATCCAGTGACAATATGTTTGGCCTGGATTCCCGTCTTCACGGGAATGACGAAGCAGGGATCCACTACCGAATGCTTTGCACATGACATCGAGGCAGGAGACAGGCATCAGCCCGATCACGGACGTCATCGCCGACATCAAGGCCGGCCGGATGGCGGTGCTGGTTGACGAGGCGGACCGCGAGAACGAGGGCGACCTCCTGATCGCGGCGGAGTTCGTCACGCCCGAGGCGATCAATTTCATGGCGCGCTACGGCCGCGGGCTCGTCTGTCTCACGCTCACCGCCGCGAAGTGCCGGCAGCTCAACCTGCCGCAGATGGTTGCCAACAACCGCTCGCCGCTGGGAACGAGCTTCACGGTCTCGATCGAGGCCGCGCAAGGGGTGACCACCGGCATCTCCGCCGCCGACCGCGCGCGCACGGTGCAGGTCGCGATCCGGCCGGACGCCTCGCCCTCGGACCTGGTGCAGCCCGGCCACATCTTCCCGCTCATGGCGCAGGAGGGCGGGGTGCTGGCGCGCGCGGGTCACACCGAGGCGGGCTGCGACCTGGCGCGCCTGGCGGGCCTCACTCCGGCGGCGGTGATCTGCGAGATCCTCAAGGACAACGGCGAGATGGCGCGGCTGCCGGACCTGATCGAGTTTGCGGGCCAGCACCGGCTCAAGATCGGCACCATCGCCGATCTCATCGCGCACCGCAGCCGCACCGAGTCGCTGGTGACGCGCGTGGCGGAGCGTGACATCGAAACCGTGCACGGGCGGTTCCGGCTCCATGTCTACAGCGACCGGGTGGGGGCATCCACGCATCTTGCGCTGGTGAAGGGCGCGCCCGCGCCATCAAGGGAGGTGCTCGTCCGCGTGCACGAGCCGCTGTCGGTGATGGACCTGCTCGACGTGCGCAGCACCCGGCACTCCTGGAACTTCAACGATGCGCTGGCCGCCGTCAGCCGCGCCGAATGTGGGGTCATCGTGCTATTGCACGGCCAGGAAACTTCGTCGGAGCTGCTGGAGCACGCGCAGGCCCGCAATGGCGCGGCGCCCGCGCCCGCCGTTGCATTGAGAAATTACGGGATCGGGGCCCAGATCCTGAAGGACCTTGGCGTGAGGAAGATGCGCCTCATGGCGCAGCCGCGGCCGATGCCCAGCATGACGGGATTCGGACTGGAGGTGACGGGGTACCTGCAGCCGCCCGCCAGGGACAAGCGGTGAAGTGACGGGACATGGCGGACAGGAGCGACGTGGAGAAACGCGAGCCCGAACTGAAGGGGGCCGGACTGCGGATTGGAATCGTCGTGAGCCGATTCAATCCGGAGGTGGGCGAAGCGCTGCTCGCCGCCTGCAGTGCCGCGCTCAGGAAGCACGGCGTGGCTGCCTCCGACATCCGCGTCGTCACCGTGCCGGGCGCGCTGGAGGCGCCGCTCGCGCTGCAGAAATTGGCGAACACCGGGAACTACGACGCGCTGATCGCGCTGGGGGCGGTGATCCGGGGCGAGACCTATCACTTCGAAATCGTAGCCAACGAGTCGGCGGGCGGCATCACCACGGTTGCGCTCGACACCGGCGTGCCGGTCGCCAACGGCATCCTGACCACCGAGAACGACGAGCAAGCGGCCGCGCGCGCGCCGCAAAAAGGCGCGGACTGCGCGGCCGCGGCCATCGAGATGGCCAACCTGCTGAAAAAACTGGGCGAGGAATGAAGACCAGCCGCAGGCGCGCGCGCGAGTTCGCGCTGCAGGGCCTCTACCAGTGGCAGCTCGCCGGCACCGACACGGCGACCATCGCCCGCCAGTTGGGCGACGCCAAGGGCTTCGACAAGGTCGACGCCGGCTATTTCAAGGCGCTGCTGGAAGGCGCGGTGGCAGCTGCGCCGGAACTGGAGCGGGCGATTGCGCCGCATCTCGACCGGGAGTACTCCCGGCTGAGCCCGGTGGAGCGCGGCATCCTGCTCCTGGCGGGCTACGAGCTCACGCACCAGCCTGAGGTGCCCTATCGCGCGGTGATCAACGAGGCGGTGGAGCTGGCGAAGAGCTACGGCGGCACCGACGGCTACAAGTTCGTGAACGGCGTGCTCGACAAATTGGCAGCGCAGCTCCGCCGTGCCGAGCAGCAGGAGACGGGGAACAGGAAATAGGACCACCTTCGATGTGCCCGATGTCGCAGGTAACCAGAGTTTTTCCCATTTTGGGGTATCGGTGGACCCGCGCCTGAAGAAACGGATCATGATGTTTTACCTGGCGGGCGTCATCAACGCCTTCCTCGGGCTCTACGTCGTGATCGAGGGCCGTGCCTTCCTCCCGCCCGAGACCGTGCGCTGGCTGTCACTGTTCTTCTTCGCCTTCGCGGCCGTGGATTTCTGGTTTCCTCGCGTCCTGAAGAAGAGATGGATCGAGGCCCAGGCCAGGCTCGAGACGCAGCGCCAGGCGTCCCAGCACAAGCCCGCGGGCTGAGCTTTCGTGGCGCTCTCCGAGTTCGAGCTGATCCGGCGCTTCTTCACCTACCCGGCGCGGCATGCCGTGCTGGGCGTGGGGGACGACGCCGCGATCGTGCGCGCGCGGCCGGGATTCGAGCTGGTGATTACCACCGACATGCTGGTCGCCGGGCGGCATTTTCACCAGGGGGCGGATCCGGAACGGCTGGGCCACAAAGCGCTCGCCGTCAACCTCTCGGACATCGCGGCGATGGGCGCGACACCGCGTTGGGCGACACTCGCGCTCGCACTGCCGCAGGCCGACGCACGCTGGCTGACGGCCTTCTCGCGCGGCTTCATGCGGCTCGCGCGCCGCTACGGCGTGGACCTCGTCGGCGGCGACACCACGCGCGGTCCGCTCAATATCTGCGTGCAGGTCGTGGGCGAGGTTCCACGCGGGCGCGCCCTGAGGCGCGATGGAGCCCGGGCGGGAGACGACGTCTGGGTTTCGGGCACGCTCGGCGACGCGGCGCTCGCGCTTGCCGCAGGGCGGCTGGGATTGGCGCCGCGCGATCGGCGGGCGCTGCGGCTCAAGCTGGATGTACCGGCGCCCCGAGTCGGGCTCGGCATCGCGCTACGCGGCATCGCGCGCAGCGCCATCGATGTTTCCGACGGCCTCGTCGCCGACCTCGGCCATATCTGCGAGCGCTCGGGCGTGGCTGCGGTGGTGGATTTCGTGCGCATCCCGGCCTCGGCGACGCTGAAACAGCACCTTCACCGGGCGGCCGCGCGGCTGGCTGTGCTGGGGGGTGGCGATGATTACGAGTTGTGCTTTACCGCCGGGCGCGACCAGCGCGAGGGAATCGCCCGGCTTGCGAGGCGCCTGCGCCTACGGCTCACCTGCATCGGAAGAATGACTCGGCGGGGGCGGGGGCCCCCCCTAGTCACCGTGCTCGACGCGGCGGGCCGGCCGATGACCATGAAACGCGGCGGCTACCAACATTTCTGATTCAAGGACCACCCCCATCCCAACCTTCCCCCATCAAGGGGGAAGGAGAGATATTGAGGCGAGCGGTAACGAAAATTCTTCCCTCCCCCTTGACGGGGGAGGGATAGGGTGGGGGTGTCCTGTGCGGGGTGAGGATTGCTGATGGCAGGCAAGGAGTTGCCGATCCTGATCGCGGGCGGCGGCATCGGCGGGCTGTCGGTGGCGCTTGCCCTCGCCCGCAAGGGCCGGCATGTGCGCGTGCTGGAGAAGGCGCCGGAGTTCGGCGAGATTGGCTACGGCATCCAGATGGGGCCCAACGTGAGCCGCATGCTCGACCGCCTGGGCGTCCTGAAGGCGCTCGAGCCGCACTCGGTTTATCCCGACGCGCTCATCCTGGTGGACGCGATCGACAACCGCGAGATCACGCGGATCGCGCTGGGCAGGAAGTTCCTCGAGCGCTACCAGTATCGTTACTTCGTGATTCACCGGCGCGACCTGCACGGGGAAATACTCGAGGCGTGCAGGAGGCGCGAAGAGATCACGCTCGAAGCCTCGCGCGGGCTCGCGAGCTTCGAGGAGCGCGGCGGCGCGGTGATCGTGCGCTGCGAGAACGGCGCCGAGTACGAGGGGGCGGCGTTAATCGGCGCCGACGGCCTGTGGTCGCCCACACGCGCGGTAATCGTCAACGACGGCGCGCCGCGCGTGGCGGGCCACGTGACCTATCGCGGAGTGGTGCCGACCGCCGAGATCATCGATCGCAGCCACCTCGATTCGATGACGATCTGGATCGGTCCCGACCTTCATCTTGTGCAGTACCGCCTGCGTGGCGGCGCGGTGATGAACAACGTCGCGACGGTTTCGAGCCGCCGTTTCCGGCGCGGCGGGAAGAACTTCGGCGGCTGGGACGAGCTGGAGGAGGTGTTTGCGCGCGCCGATACCCGCGTGCGCGACATGCTGCGCTACTTCGCGCGCGACCGGAACTGGGTGCTGCACGACCGCGACCCCGTGACCAACTGGAGCAAGGGGCGCGTGACGCTCCTCGGCGACGCCGCGCACCCGACGCTGCAGTATCTCGCGCAGGGGGCGAACATGGCGATCGAGGACGGTGTCGTGCTGGCCGAGAAGGTTGCTGCGGCGGGGGATGACTGCGGTCGCGCCTTCCTCGCCTATCAGCGCGAGCGCATGAACCGCACCGCGCGCGTGGTGCTCTCCTCGCGCTTCTTCGGCGAGTATTTTCACGCCGACGGCGGCGCGCGCGAGCTGCGCAACGAGCTGGCGCGGGGCCGCGACCCGGACAATCCCTGGGAAGCCGACTGGCTCTACCGCGGTATCGAGGTGGACGGGCGTTTGTGACTCCAGACCTCGTCCTGCGGCCATCGTGGCGATTTCTGCTGAGGCATCCGGCGCATCTCATCGCGTTCGGGTTTGGCGCCGGGCTCGCGCCGGCTGCGCCGGGGACATGGGGCACGCTGCTCGCCCTGCCGGTCTACTGGATGGTTTCACCGCTGCTGGACCCAATCGGGTTTCTGATGATGGTGGCCGTCCTGCTTGCTCTCGGAATATGGGCTTGCGAAGTGACCGGCCGCGCGATCGGCGTGTCCGATCACGGCGGCATGGTGTGGGACGAGACGGTGGCATTCCTGCTGGTGCTGTACTTCGTCCCGGCGGCGCTTCCGTGGCAGGCGGCGGCGTTCCTGCTGTTCCGCCTTTTCGATATCCTCAAGCCGCCGCCGATCCGCTATTACGAGCGCACCTTCAGGAACGGCTTCGGCGTCATGCTCGACGATCTCGTCGCAGCTTTCTATACACTGCTCGTCTTCGCTGTGTTCAAGACCGTGATTGGATAGAACCCATGCCGGATTCCGTTCTGTACAAGCTGGCTGAGGAAGTGGGCGCGGCGCTGAAAGCGCGCGGGCTGATGCTCGCGTCGGCGGAATCCTGCACCGGGGGGTGGGTGAGCGAGGCGGTCACCATGGTGCCGGGCAGCTCGGACTGGTTCGAGCGCGGCTTCGTCACCTACACCTATATCTCCAAGCGCGAGATGCTGGGTGTGAAGGAAGCAACGCTCGAGAATCGCGGCGCGGTGTCCGAGGAAGTCGTGCGCGAAATGGCCCAGGGCGCGCTCACGCGCTCCCATGCCCAGGTCGCGGTCGCGGTGAGCGGCGTCGCCGGTCCCGGCGGCGGCACGCCGGAGAAGCCGGTCGGAACCGTGTGCTTCGCCTGGGGCATGAAAGACGGCAAGCCGCGCAGCGAAACGATGCGCTTCTCCGGCGACCGCGAGTCGGTTCGCCGGCAGTCGGTCGAGCATGCGCTCAAGGGTGTGCTCGCGCTCCTGCGCAGCGCGGGATGATCAAGGAGGATTCGGATGTCCTCGGCTGATATCACCGGGCGGCTGGCGCGCTACATGGTGGAAGCGCGGGAGCGGGCACTCCCGCCGAATGTGGCGCGCGATGCCCGGCACCGTATCCTGGACACGCTCGCCGCGATGGTGTCGGGAGCCCATCTCAAGCCCGGGGAGATGGCGATCCGCTACGCGCGGGCGCAGGGCGGCGTTGCGGAAGCGACCGTTCTCACCACCGATATCAGAACTTCGGCCGTGAACGCTGCCCTGGTCAACGGGATGTTCGGGCACGCCGACGAGACCGACGACTTCGAGCCGGTGACGAAGGCCCATCCGGGCTGCTCGGTCGTGCCCGCAGCCCTCGCGATGGCCGAGCGCGAGGGCAACTCGGGAACGGAACTGCTCAACGCGGTCACGCTCGGCTACGATCTCTGCTGCCGTTTTCTCCTCGCGCTCGGCGCGGACCAGGTGCGCGCGAGCCATCGCAGCGCCGAAGGCACCAGCTCCACGCTCGGAGCCGTGGGAGCCGCGGCGGCATTGGCGCGGCTCGACGAAAAGGGGATGCGCCACGCGCTTTCGTACGCCGCCCAGCAGGTTTCGGGCGTGTGGAGCTGGGTGCGCGATGCCGAGCACGTCGAAAAGGCCTTCGATTTCTCCGGCATGGGCGCCCGCAACGGCGTCACGGCGGCGATCATGGCGCAGATGGGGTTCAGCGGCGTCTGGGATGTGTTTGACGGCGAGCACAACGCGCTCATCGCGTTGTCCGTCGATCCGAAACCGGAGGAGATGGTGGCGGGACTGGGCAGACGCTATTTCATTACCGAAACCGCAATCAAGCCGTTCTCCATCGGCTATCCGATCCAGGCCCCGCTGGACGCGTTCCTCAGACTCCATCGCGAGCACGGCCTTACGGTTGACAACGTGGAGCGAATTGTCGTGCGACTCCCCGAGGACGGCGCCCGCGTCGTGAACGACCGCCTCATGCCGGATATCAACTGCCAGCACATCATCGCGGTCGCCCTCGTCGACGGCACGGTCTCGTTTGAGGTCAGCCATTCCTATGAACGCATGTCGGACCCGAAGGTGCGCGCAGCGAAGGCGCGCGTGCAGCTCATCGCCGATCCCAAGCTGATGGACCCCGCCGCGCCGCGTAGCGGCCTGGTGGAAGTGACGCTCCGGGATGGCCGCACCGTAAGCCACTTCACGCCTCACGCGCCGGGCACCAAGGAAAACCCGATGGATACGGACGCGGTGAATGCAAAGGCGCGGGATCTGATTAAGCCGGTTCTGGGCGCCGAGAAGACGGAGGGCGTCATCCGCCGCGTGAACGCCCTGGAAGCGGTGGCCGACGTACGCGAGCTAAGGCCGTTCCTGACAGGCGAAAGTCATTAGCCCCGCGCCGCGGCTTTGTCGTAGGCGCCAGCGAGCCGCGCATCGAGCGTGATGAGCGGGGCCGTTCGCTTGAGCGCGAGCTGCAGGTAAGCGGCGTCGTAGGCACTCAGGTCCCACTGCCGGGCGAGGAGGGGGAGGGCGTCCCAGTCGGGCTCGGCGTATTCGATGTCGAGGCCGGGCAGCAGTCGGTAACGTTGAAGCGTGAGCTTTGCCAGTTTCGGCTCGTTCCGGAGCTTGGACGCGCAGACGCTCGCCAGCTCGTAACGCAACAGTCCGGGCGCGAGCAGCGCGCCCCTGACGCCCGCAATGACGGGCGCAGCCTCGGGCTCGTCAAACAGCACGGCCGCGACGGCCGACGCGTCAACGACCGTAACGCTCATCCCGCAGCTTTCTCACGAGAGCCGCGGACTCGCTTCTTGAAGGCGGGCCGAGGCGGCGGGCGCGCTCCCACAGCGCGCCGAGCGTCAGGCGCTTGCCGTGGACCGGAGGGGCTTTAGGGGTGGTCTTGGCCAATGGCTTCACCGCGTAAGGAGGGGGTTCGGGCTGCCGCGCCTGCGGGGCACCCTGCGAGACCGCTTCATCGAGGATCGCCATCAATTCGCCCTGCAAGGAACGATGGCTCGCCGCTGCGCGCAACCGCAGCTTGTCCGCGACGCGGTCGGGCACTTGCTTGATGGTCAGGGTGACGGGCACGGGCGCGTCTCCAGAATGGATGCATTATGCATCCATTATGGATGCACCGCAAGCTTAATCCCGCGCAAGCAGATTGATCAGGCTGGAGGTGTCCCAGCGCTTCCCGCCTCTGGCCTGAATCTGGGCGTAGAACTGGTCGAGCAGGGCGGTGACCGGCAATCGCGCGCCGTTCCTCTTTGCTTCCTGCAGGCAGATGCCGAGGTCCTTGCGCATCCAGTCCACGGCGAAGCCGAAGCCCTCGAATTTGCCCTCGCACATGGTCTTCCAGCGGCTTTCCATCTGCCACGACCGCGCCGCGCCCTTCGAGATCACGGAAATCACCTTTTCCATGTCGAGGCCGGCGCGCAGCCCGAAATTGAGCCCCTCGGCGAGCGCCTGGACCACGCCGGCGACGCAGATCTGGTTGACCATCTTGCAGAGCTGGCCGGAGCCGGTCGGGCCGATGAGGGCGCAGCTCGCCGCGTAGAGATCGAGCACGGGCTTCGCGCGCGCGAACGTTGCGGGGTCGCCCCCGACCATGATGCCGAGCTGGCCGCCCTGCGCGCCCGCCTGTCCGCCGGATACCGGGGCATCGAGGAAGCCCAGCCCAAGTTCCCGCGCCTTGGCGTCCAGCTCGCGCGCGAGGATCGCCGAGGCAGTGGTGTGATCCACCAGGATCGCCCCCTGCTTCATGCCCGCGAGCGCGCCACTCCCGCCGTGGACGACCGAACGCACGTCGTCGTCGTTGCCCACGCAGATGAACACGAAGTCGGCGTCCCGCGCCGCCTCGCGCGGGGTGGGTGCGCTCGCTCCGCTGTATTGAGCGACCCACTGCGCGGCCCGGGTGGGGGTGCGATTGAAGACCGTCACCTCGTGGCCGCCCTTCTTCCTTAGGTGCCCGGCCATCGGGTATCCCATGACGCCCAGTCCGATGAACGCGATCCGTGCCATGCGCGCCGCTCCTGATCTTGGAAAAGAGCAATATGGTAAGGACGTTGGGCGAAGTCAACGGAAATTCCGCGCCGGCGTTTAGACAGACTGGAGCACCGGAACGCGTTCCGCTCCGGGCAACTGGTTTAAAATACAAAGTTACAAACGACAGGGGAATCCCACATGGATGACAACAGGTCGAAGGCGCTGGCGGCGGCGCTGTCGCAGATCGAAAAGCAGTTCGGCAAGGGCTCGATCATGCGCCTCGGGGAGTCCGACGTGTCGAAGGACATCCAGGTCGTATCCACCGGCTCGCTGGGCCTCGACCTCGCGCTCGGCATCGGTGGGCTGCCGCGGGGGCGGGTGGCCGAGATCTACGGCCCGGAGTCCTCGGGCAAGACCACGCTGGCGCTGTCGGTCATCGCGCAGATGCAGAAGCTGGGCGGCACCGCCGCCTTCATCGACGCCGAGCACGCGCTCGACCCGCAGTACGCCGGCAAGCTCGGGGTCGACATCGACCAGCTGCTCATTTCCCAGCCCGACAACGGCGAGCAGGCGCTCGAGATCGCCGACATGCTGGTGCGCTCGAGCTCGGTCGACGTGGTGGTGATCGACTCGGTGGCGGCGCTGGTGCCCAAGGCCGAGATCGAGGGCGAGATGGGCGAGCCGCAGATGGGCCTGCAGGCGCGCCTCATGAGCCAGGCGCTGCGCAAACTCACCGCCAACATCAAGCGCTCCAACACCCTGGTGATCTTCATCAACCAGATCCGCATGAAGATCGGCATCATGTTCGGCAACCCGGAGACCACGACTGGCGGCAACGCCCTCAAGTTCTACGCCTCGGTGCGCATCGACATCCGGCGCATCGGCTCGATCAAGAAGGGCGAGGAGGTCATCGGCTCCGAGACGCGCGCGAAGGTGGTGAAGAACAAGGTGGCGCCACCGTTCCGCCAGGCCGAGTTTGACATCCTCTATGGCGAAGGCATCTCGCGCGAGGGCGAGATCGTCGAGCTCGGGACCGTTCATCACATCCTCGAGAAGACCGGCGCGTGGTACACCTACGGCAAGGAGCGCATCGGCCAGGGCAAGGACAACGCGCGCGAATACCTGAAGGAGAATCCCAAGATCGCGCAGGAGATCGAGGCCAAGATCCGCGCGGCCGTGGGCGCGGCCGCGGCCGTCGCGCACCCCGCCCCCGTGCAGCCTAAAGCGGAACCCAGGGCCGAGTCGAAGGCGGAGGCGCGGAAGGCGGCGCACTAAGAGCCTGGCAGCGGACGAGATCCGGTCTCAAGAATACCCCCTCGCCCCACGTTAGTGGGGAGAGGGTTGGGGTGAGGGGTAGAGATTGCCTCGGTTTGAATAGTGAAATCTGAAATCCGCGATTGCCCCCTCACCCTAGCCCGCTCCCCCGAAACTGGGGGAGAGGGGATTCTTGAGATGGCTTCGAGTGACGCGTGACTCGAAAGTCCGCGCCCCGTCACTCCGGGACCGGGCGCTGAGGCTGCTCGCGCGGCGGGAGCATTCACGGGCCGAGCTGGCGCGCAAACTGTCCGCTCACGCCGAGAATCCGGCCGAGGTCGAGAAGGTGCTCGACGATTGCGAGCAGCGCGGCTGGCTCTCCGAGCGCCGCGTGGTCGAGCAGCTTGTGCACGCCCGCCGCTCCCGTTTCGGAGCGCGGCGGATCGAGCATGACCTGCGCCAGAAGGGAATCTCCGGGGAAGCGGTTGCGGCGGCGCTGGCGGATCTCAAGAGCGGCGAACTCGAGGCGGCGCGCGAGGTGTGGCGCAGAAAGTTCGGCGGCAGGCCGCCGCGCCGCCCCGCGGACCGCGCACGCCAGGTGCGCTTCCTGCAAGGCCGCGGCTTCGAGCTCGAGGTGATACTCAAGGTGGTCAAAGGCGGCGCGGAAGACTGACGCGAGGAATATGAAGGCGCACCACCTCAATAATTCCCTCTCCCCCAGTCGGAGGAGAGGGGGTGTTCTTCTTCTGGCAGTGCTCGCGGTGGCGAGCGTGGTCGCGCTTGCCGGCTGCGCGACGGGCTACACGCGCGTGCGGGAGATCAAGGCTGCGCCGGAGAGCTTCATCGGCAAGGAAGTCAGGCTCCAGGGCACGGTCCGCAAAGCCGTCGACCCGGCCCGTCCGGACGCGTACCTGCTGCGGGACGGCAGCGGGGAAATCATGGTCGTGACCCGCGGAGAGCTTCCCGCGCAGGATTCCGAGGTGGCGCTGCGGGGATTCGTGAGGAGCGTGGTGACCCGGGGAGTGGGGTGGTCGCTCGACCTGCGTGTGGAAGAAACGGAGCGCTTGCGGTAACGTTCGCACGATGAAAAGCAACGAAATCCGCAGCAAGTTCCTCGAGTATTTCGCCGGCAAGGGCCATGCGGTCGTCGCCTCGAGCCCGCTCGTGCCGGCGAACGACCCGACGCTGCTCTTCACCAATTCCGGCATGGTGCAGTTCAAGGACGTGTTCCTGGGGCAGGACAAGCGCTCCTACGTGCGCGCGACGACCGCCCAGCGCTGCGTGCGCGCGGGCGGCAAGCACAACGACCTCGAGAACGTCGGCTACACCGCGCGCCATCACACCTTCTTCGAGATGCTGGGCAACTTCAGCTTTGGCGACTACTTCAAGCGCGACGCGATCCGCTTCGCCTGGGAGCTGCTGACGAAGGTCTACAAGCTGCCCGCGGACCGCATGTGGACGACCGTCTACCACGAGGACGACGAGGCCTTCGACGTGTGGACGAAAGATATCGGCGTGGCGAAGGAGCGCTGCGTGCGCATCGGCGACAAGCCCGGCGCGCCCAAGTACCAGAGCGACAATTTCTGGCAAATGGCCGACACTGGCCCGTGCGGCCCGTGCACGGAGATCTTCTGGGACCACGGGCCGGGCATCCCCGGCGGCCCGCCGGGATCGAAGGACGCGGACGCCGACCGCTACGTCGAGATCTGGAACCTGGTGTTCATGCAGTTCAACCGGGACGACAAGGGCGTGATGACGCCTCTTCCCAAGCCGTGCGTCGACACCGGCATGGGGCTCGAGCGCATCGCCGCGGTGCTGCAGGGCGTGCACGACAACTACCAGATCGATCTTTTCCAGGACCTGATCAAGGCGGCGGCGCGGGAGACCGGGACGAAGGACCTCGCCAGCAACTCGCTCAAGGTCATCGCTGACCACATCCGCGCGACCTCCTTCCTGATCGTAGACGGGGTCATACCCTCGAACGAGGGCCGCGGCTACGTGCTCCGGCGCATCATCCGCCGCGCGATCCGCCACGGCTACCGGCTGGGACAGACGCGGCCGTTCTTCCACCGCGTGGTGGACGATCTCGCGCGCGCAATGGGCGGGGCCTATCCCGAGCTGCAGTCCGCGCGGACGCGCGTCGCCCAGGTGCTGAAGCAGGAGGAGGAGCGCTTCGCCGAGACGCTCGAGAACGGCATGCGGGTGCTGGAGGGCGCGCTCACGCGCGAGGACCGCATGCTCGACGGCGAGACCGTGTTCCAGCTCTACGACACGTTCGGCTTCCCGGTGGATCTCACGGCTGACATCGCACGCGAGCGCGGCGTGCGCGTGGACTACGCCGGGTTCGAAGCGGCGATGGAGCGCCAGCGGGAGCGCGCGCGCGCGGCCTCGAAATTCACGGCGGCGGCGGCGGTCGAGTACAGTGGCGCCGCCACCGAGTTCCACGGCTACGACACGCTCGCGCTGGAGGGGAAGGTCGTCGCGCTCTACAACCGCGAGGGCGTGCAGGTGCAGGAGGTCTCCGGCGGCGAGGCGGCGATCGTGGTGCTTGATCGCACCCCGTTCTATGCGGAATCGGGCGGCCAGGTCGGCGACAGCGGCGAGCTCGCCGGAAAATCCGGCACTTTTGACGTCGAGGACACCCAGAAGATCCAGCCCGCGGTCTTCGGGCACAAGGGCGTGCTCAAGACCGGCCGGCTGCGGGTGGGCGACAGGGCGATGGCGGGAGTGGACGCGCGGCGCCGCGCGCGCACCATGCGCAATCACTCCGCGACCCATATCATGCACAAGGCCCTGCGCGAGGTGCTGGGCCCCCACGTGCAGCAGAAGGGCTCGCTGGTGGATGCCGACCGGACGCGCTTCGACTTCTCGCACAACGAGCCGATGACGGACGACCAGATCCGCCGCGTCGAGGCGATCGTCAATGCGGAGATCCTCGCCAACACCGCGACGAGCGCGCGCATCATGAAGCACGACGCAGCGCTCAAATCGGGCGCGCTCGCCTTCTTCGGCGACAAGTACGGCGATGAAGTGCGCGTGCTCGACATCGGCACGTCGCGGGAATTGTGCGGGGGCACGCACGTCGCGCGCACCGGCGATATCGGGTTCTTCAAGGTGATCTCGGAGGGCGGCATCGCCGCCGGCGTGCGCCGCATCGAGGCGACGACCGGCGAGGGGGCGCTCGCCCACGTCCAGGCGCAGGAGGCGCGGTTGAACGAGGCCGCCGCCGCGTTGAAGACACCGCCCCAGGAAGTCGCGCAGAAGGTCGCGCAGATTCTCGACAACGTGCGCAGCCTCGAAAAGGAATTGGGACGGCTGAAATCGAAGCTCGCCTCATCTCGGGGCGACGAGCTGGTCGACCAGGTGGTGGACGTGAATGGCGTCAAGCTGCTCGCAGCCACCGTGGACGGGGCGGACGCGAGGGCGCTGCGCGAAGCGCTGGACAGGCTCAAGGACAGGCTCAAATCGGCGGTGATCGTCCTCGGCGCCGCCGACCAGGGAAAGGTATCCCTGATCGCGGGCGTCACCTCCGACCTGACCGCAAAGCTCAAGGCCGTCGAGCTGGTCAATTTCGTCGCCCAGCAGGTGGGGGGCAAGGGCGGCGGCAGGCCGGACATGGCGCAAGCCGGCGGGACCAACCCGTCGGCGCTGCCTGCCGCGCTGGAATCCGTCGCCGGCTGGGTGCGCGAACGGCTGTAGCGAGCCTGAGATTAAGCTTGTCATTCCCGCGAAAGCGGGAATCTAGAAGGGAAGCCGGGCGTCTGGTTTGACCGCCAGGATGGCCCGCCGAAATTCCCCCTGGATCCGGCGCAGCCCCGCTTCATCGTCTGCTTCAAAGCGCAGCACGATGACCGGCGTGGTGTTGGAAGGCCGCGCCAGCCCGAAGCCGTCGGCGTATTCGACGCGCAGCCCGTCGATCGTGATCACCTCGCGCGCGGCATCGAAGCGCGCGCTGGCCTTGAGCTTCTCCATCAGCGTGTAATTCTCGCCCTCGGCGAGCTTGAGGTGCAGCTCGGGCGTGTTCACGGCGTCGGGCAGCCCCTCGAGCACGGCGCTCGGGTCCTTCTCGCGTGAGAGAAGCTCGAGCAGCCGCGCGCCCGCGTAAAGCGCGTCATCGAAGCCGTACCACCGGTCCTTGAAGAAGACGTGCCCGCTCATCTCGCCGGCGAGCGGCGCGCCGGTCTCCTTCAGCTTCTGCTTGATGAAGGAATGCCCGGTTTTCCACATCACCGGCCTGCCGCCGTGCTTCCGGATCCACTCGAAGAGATGCCGCGTGGACTTGACGTCGAAGATCACCTCGGCGCCCGGATTGCGGCTGAGCACTTCGGCCGCGAACAGCATCAGCTGCCGGTCGGGGTAGATGATGCGCCCGTTCCGCGTGACCACGCCGAGCCGGTCGCCATCACCGTCGAACGCAAGGCCGAGCTCGCCCTTGCCCGCCGCGAGCGCGCGTTGCACATCGGCGAGGTTTTCCGGGTGCGAGGGATCCGGGTGGTGGTTGGGGAAGCTGCCGTCCACATCGCAATAAAGCTCGGCGACCTCGCAGCCGAGGCGGCGGTAGAGCTCGGGAGCGGTGCCGCCCGCGACGCCGTTGCCGCAGTCCACCACGAGCCTCACCGGCCGGGCGAGCCTGATGTCGGAAGTGATGCGCCGGAGATAGTCCTCGCGGATGTCCTGCGTTCGCATCGTGCCCGCGCCGCGCGCGAGCTTCCCCTGCTCGAAACGAAGGCGTAACTGCTGGATCGCGTCGCCCGCAAGCGTATCGCCCGCGAGCACGACCTTCAGGCCGTTGTACTCCGGGGGGTTGTGCGAGCCGGTGACCATCACGCCGGACTGCGTGCCGAGATGGTGGGTAGCGAAGTAGAGGAGAGGCGTTGCGACCTGGCCGACGTCGGTCACATCCACGCCGCTCGCCCGCAGGCCCGCGGCCAGTGCGGCGGACAGCTCCGGGCCGGAATGGCGCCCGTCGCGGCCGATGACGACGGCGGAGCGCCCGCGATCGCGCGCTTCCGACCCTATCGCCCGGCCGATACTCTCGACGATCGCGGCGGTCAGCGTTTGGCCGACGATGCCGCGGATGTCGTATGCCTTGAATATTTCCGGGGGGAGGTGAATCGGCATGCCCGGTCAATTCCCGGCGCTCACGCTCTTGCCGATCCGCCAGCCCAGGTAGATCACTCCCAGCGCAAATGCGACGAGCACGAAAGCGGTCGCCACCCGCGAAACTTGCGCCAGGAGCGCAAGAGTTCCGCTGGAGAGGCCGACGAACGCGAGGCCCACGACCGGCAGCACCGGCGCGCCGCAGCCCACCACGGAGCAGCCGCCGCTCGAGAAGCCGAGCGCGCTCGCGAAGACCCCGATCGCGCCGCCCTTTCTGCCCAGGCCCGGATCGGGGCGGCCGGAGCCCGCGTCACGCGCACAATGCGCGAGCAGTGCGAAGAACGCCGCGAACAGCAACGCCATGAGAATGAACCGCAGCAGGTCGCTGACCGTGACCGCGAATCCCCAGTCCGTGCCGCCGAATGGACTGTCCGCACTGAACCAGAACAGCGCGAGGCCGGGCAGAAAATCGAGCTTCCGCTGCCAGGTGACATCGCCCGCGGCCAGGAATCGTGGAAGCTCGGGCAGCCAGGGGTTGAAAGTGAAGTAGTCTACCGGCCGGCGCGCCGCGGACAGCACTGCGGGCGGGAGCAGGACCTCGAGCGCGAGAACACCCGCCGCCACGGCGAGCAATACCCCGATCCGGGCACGCAGACCGGTGGCGATTCCGCTCCAGATTTGGATGGCTTCCCGCCAGATCGCGCCGGTGCGCCATGCCGACTCTCGGCGTGCCGGCGCCGCTAGACCTTGAAAATCAGGCTGTTCCAGCATGTTTGAGCGGATCAGGCACGATATCCCCGGAAGGCCGGCTTGCAGGCGGGTTGCCGCGCAAGCGCGTTTTGCCCGATTCGCGCCGCGCTACTGTTCCGCAATCTTCGTTAGACGTAATATTACTCCCGTTGCAGGTGGCGGTTGCCGGTTTGCACGGGCGGTGACTTGCCTTTCCGCTCGCAACTTCAGGAGGAGATTTCCATGGCTGCACCAGTTGATCGTAGAGAGTTCCTGCGCAGTCTCGGGGTCGGAGTCGGAGCGACATTTGGCGCGGCGAGTTCGTTTCCGATCATCGCGACGGCGCAGGCGCAGGGCAAGCCGCGCGGGACCATTCCGTCCACGCCCTTCAAGATCGGTCACATGACCTTCTTCACGGGCCCGGCGGCGGTCCTCGGCGAAGGCATGTACAAGGGCCAGGTTCTGGCGGCGGAGGAAATCAACGCTGCCGGCGGGTTCCTCGGCCGGCGCAAGATCGAGGTCCTCAAGGCGGACGAGGCCGCGGGCACCGACGCCAACGTCAAGGAAATGCGCCGGATGAAGCTGCAGGAAAAGATCGACTTCTTCTGCGGCATTACCTCGAGCGGCAACACCCCGGCCCTGGGCCCGGTCGCGGAGGAGCTGAAGCTGCTCACGATCTTCGTGGACGGCTGCACCGATTTCCTGTTCGACAAGGCCGTGCCGAACCCGAAGTACGTCTTCCGCATCACCAACATCCAGTCGGCTGACGGAGCGGCTTGCGCGCTTGCGGTCGCCCAAACGTGGCCTGACGTCAAGCGGGTCGCGCACATTCACCCCGACTATTCCTACGGCCGCAACGTGTTCGACCACGTCGGTATCGTCTTGAAGAAGATGTTGCCCCGTACGGAGGTCGTGTCTGAAGGCTGGCCGAAGCTGGGAACGACGGACTTCACTTCCCATATCACCAAGGCCATCAGTTCCAAGCCCGACCTGCTCGTCACGTCGGTGTGGGGCGGGGACTATCTGGCGCTGTACAAGCAGGCGCTGCAGCACGGCCTGTTCGACAAGATGAAGGTGGCGACGACCCTCGCCCTCGCCGTCGCGCCCCACGCGCTCGGCAAGGACCATCCGGAAGGTGTCATCGGCGGCGTGCACGCGAATTACCACTTCACCTGGCCGCCCGGAGACCGCTGGCCGCTCAACAAGACGTTCATCCAGAAGTACCACGCACGCTGGAAGGAGTATCCGAATTTCCAGGGCGAGGGCGGCTACACGGCCACCTACATGCTGAAGACGGCGATCGAGAAGGCCAACAAGCTCGCCGGCGGCTGGCCCTCCGACGAGGCGATCATCAGCCAGCTCGAGGGCACGATGTACGCTGGCCCTGCCGGCTACACCTACATCCGTCCCGACAATCACCAGGGATACAAGGACGCCGTGACCGGGTTCACCAAGAACGTGCCGGAATATCCGTTCCCGATTCTGGATCCAGCCCGCGTCATCACGATCCCGATCCGCAACATCACGGCGCCTCCCGGATGGCCGAAGGGGGAGCCGACTTCGACCTACACCTGGATCGACAAGACGTGGCCGACCGCCAAGGCGTAGGCGGGCGCGGGTGACACAGGCGGCATGATCGGGCGGGTGCCCACGGCACCCGCCCGATTTCTTCGAGGTATATCTTCATGATCTGCGGTGTCCGCATGCGGGCCTGCCGCGGCGCCGCGCCCCTGCTCGGTGCCGTATGCCTGCTCGCCGCGCTGCGGGCGGCGCAAGCCGGGCACGAGTCGCCGTTCTACCCGTCCTTCTATCCTCAGGAGATCCGGATCGAGACGCTCGATCCCGGGGCGGCAAAGACGGGGTGGAACAAGGCGCGGGTCCATGTGTACGTCGGAGCGGATCCGTTCGCCGGCGGTGCGCCGCCGGCCGATGCGGCCGCCGTTCAGTGGCTCCACTCGTTCCTGGTATTGACGTTCGACGGCGCCCCGAACCGGCAGAGCCCGGCAAACGGCGCGAAGCGGGATCATTGCGCGAGCGCCGGCCGGGTTCTGGGGGCGCTCGCACCCGGCATCGCAGACTTCGTCGTTCACCCCTATCCGGTCACGCCGTATCACGCCGACTACCTCCAGCACTTCGATCTGGCGCAGGAAGCGCGGGCGCGGCTTGGGGGCGGTGCGGCGGACGGTGCGACGAGCGCCGCTCTCCGGATCCGCGCCCGGGGGGAGCTCGCGCAATCGCTGATTCCAGCGCGCTGGAAAACGCCGGCAAGCGGGTGGGACGCAACGCTGGAGGAGATCGACCTCGATCGGCTCGCGGCGGCGGACGGAGGCATTTTCGGAAGGTGGTCCGGGCCGCCGTGGGCGAAGCAGGGGTGGTACCAGGCATACCGGCTGCTGGGCGGTCAGCCGCAGGAGGGGGGCGAGCGCAAGCTCGCCAACCGGACCGGTGAGCGCCTGCTGAACGGCGAGTACCGCGAGCCGGTGGAGCGCATCAACCTCGAGCGCGCGCTCGTCTCGACGCTCGTCGCCGGCTGCGGGCGGATGGTCATCGGCTACCGGGTAAAGCGCGAGCGCTTCAACTCGGAGTACTCGGTGGGGGTCGAGAACCTCGCCTTTGATTCGCAGTCCGGCTTCGATTCGCCGGTCTTTCCGCGTACCGTCAAGCTCAAGGATTTCATGTGGAACGGCTGGTTGCGGCTGGGGATGGCGGGGAAACCGGCCGCGGCGTGGAATCCCGTGGGCGGCTTGAATGACGGCTTCGGCCGCATGCTGTGGAGCGCCGTGGGCGATCCCGCGCTGCTGCCCGCGCCCCATGGCGGACACTGGATCGCGAATCGCGTCACCGTCGGCCAGAGACCGGTCACGGCCGCGGTGGCGATTCCGCGGGACGCCGTCAGGCCGCAGCCGGGAACCGGAATCCTGCAGCCCGTGGGCACGGGCAGGACCGCGCAGCGGCAGCTGCGCTATTACGTGACGCTGTCGGAGTTCCACCACGGCGTCAGCACCGGCGTGGCCGACATCCTCTATCCGTACATCTTCGCGTTTCGCTGGGGCGCCAAGGGCCCGGTGGAGGATGCTGCGCAGGATCCGTCGGTCGCTCGCGCCACCGCGCTGGTACGGCAGTGGCTCGCGGGCTTCAAGGTGGTCCGTGTCGAAAAGCAGGTCAGGAACTTCGGCGAAGACCTCAAGTTCAGCTACCGGGTGCCCGTGGTCGACGTGTATCTAAACCACCGCCTGGGCGACCCGTGGCAGCGGTCCGGGCGGGAACGGAGCCCGCGCTCGCTCAATGCCGACCCGCGATCGAGCGAGCCGTGGGAGGAGGCGTCGATTGCGCCGCCCTGGTCCACGCTTCCCTGGGAGGTCATCGTGCTCATGGAGGAGGCGGTGCGGCGTGGCATCGCGGCATTTACCGAGGCTGAAGCGAAACGCCGCGGGATACCGTGGCTCGATCTCGCCCGCGACCGGGATACCGGCAAGCGCCTCGCCGCCCTGGTCGAGAGCTTCCGTCTCGAGGCGTACCGGCCCGGCGCGCTGAAGGATCTGGTCAACGAGAACGAAGCGCGTGAGCGCTGGACCGCGCTCGCCCGCTTCCACGCGCAGCACGGTCACTTCCTGGTCACGAACGGGCCGTACCGGCTGCAGTCGTGGTCCGCCGACGCCGCGGTACTGCAGGTGTTCCGGGACTTGAGCTACCCGGTGGGCCTGGGCACGTTTGACGACCTGGGGATCCCGCTCAAGGCGTATGTCTCGAAGGCCGAGAACCGCGGCGCGCGGCTGGAGCTGCGGGCCGATGTGGAGCGCGTCTCCAAGTTTGCGCGCAGCTACGAAATCGTGCGCACCGCGCTCGATCCCGCCTCACGGGACGCCGACGAGCGCGAACGTCTGGAATGCCGTTATGTTATTGTGGGCCCCGCGGGGAAAGTGGTTCGCGCCGGCGCCGAAGCCCTGAACAAGAGCGGGCGGTTTGTCGTGGAGTTCGGGAAACTGACCGAACCGGGGCGCTACCATGTCATGACGCTGCTGGTTCTCGGGGGAAACAGCGTGAATCCGGACATCAAGGTATTCGAGCACCGCGTGGCGGGCGGGTAGATACCCGGCATGGAATTCCTGCTCATTCACGTCCTGAACGCGCTCCTCTACAGCTCGGTTCTGTTCCTGATCGCCGGGGGCTTGAGCCTGATCTACGGGGTGATGCGCATCCTCAACCTCGCGCACGGCAGCCTCTACGCGATCGGAGCCTACGTGACGGCGTGGGCGATCGGCACCGCTGCGGCTGCGGGCGCGCCGAACGCGGTGCTATTTCTTCTGCTGCCCGCCGGCGCCGTGGCGGCCGCGGCGGTGGGGGCCGCGCTCGAGCCGACACTGCTGCGGCCGTTCTACAAGCGCCCCGAGGAATACCAGCTGCTGGTGACCTTCGGCCTGCTGATGATCATCGAGGACTGCCTGCACCTCATCTGGGGCCCGAATCCGCTGTCTGCAGGCAAGGTTTATCAGCTCGCTGGAAGCGTCAACATCGGAACTTCCCGCTACCCGGCGTACAACCTGGCGGTCATCGCGGTCGGCATCCTGTCGGCACTACTGCTGTGGGCGTTCATCTACCGCACCCGCTTCGGAGTGGTCCTGCGCGCGACCTCCCAGAACATGCGCATGGCCTCGGCGCTCGGGGTCAACGTGAACCGGATCTACATCCAGGCGTTCACGATCGGCTGTTTGATGGCCGGGCTCGGCGGAGCGATCGTCGTGCCCGGCCAGTCCGCCGTGCTCGGCATGGGCGTGGAAGCGCTGGTCCTTGCCTTCGTCGTCGTCGTCATCGGCGGCCTCGGCAGCCTGGAGGGCGCATTCGCCGGGGCCCTCATCGTAGGCTTCGTGCGGGAGGCGGGCGTTGCGCTGTTCCCGGAGGTCGAGCTGGCGGTGCTCTACCTCATCGCCGCGGTCGTGTTGCTTGTGCGGCCCGCCGGGCTCTTCGGTCGCGGTGAACGCTGACATGGCCGCGCCCATGCAACGCCCGCTGCTCAAGATCCTCGCCTGGGCCGTCCCGCTCGGCCTCGCGCTGCTGGCGGTCCCCCATGTGGTCGGCCCGTTCCATACGCTGACGCTCATGTACGGTCTCGTGTTCGGCATCGCGGTGCTCGGCTTCAACCTGCTGCTCGGCTACACCGGACTCCTCTCGTTCGGCCACTCGGCTTACTTCGGCGCCGGCGCGTACGCGGTCGCGTTCATGGTCAAGTACTTCAAGCTCGCCTCGATGGAGCTGTTCCTGGCGGGCTCGGTGCTCGTTTCCGCCGTCATCTCGATCGTGTTCGGCTTCGTCTGCGTGCGCTACACCCGCATCTTCTTCGGCATCCTGACGCTCGCGCTCTCCCAGGTGCTGTGGAGCCTCGCATTCAAGTTCTTCTGGGTGACCGGGGGGACCGACGGCCTGCGCATACCGACGCCGTGGCTGCTGGGGATGGATCCCGGCACCGACAAGATGGAATTCCTGGCGTTCCGCTACTACTACTACGTGCTCGCGGTCTTTGTCCTGTGCGCGATCGTCATGTGGGTGATCGTGCACTCGCCGTTCGGCAAGGCCCTGCAGGCGATCCGCGACAACGAGACCCGCGCCGAATTCGTCGGCATCCGCATCCGGCGCTACCGGTTGATCGCGTTCGTCATCTCCGGCGTCTTCGCCGGCCTGGCGGGCGCGCTGTGGGCGCCATTGAACGGGCTCGCGACCCCCGACGTCCTGGTGTGGACGTTCTCCGGCGAGATCGTGTTCATGGCCGTCCTCGGGGGGTTCCATAATTTCATCGGCCCGATCGTGGGCGCGGTGGCGTTCACCTATCTCAAGACCTACGCGGTCGGGTTCACGGTGTACTGGCAGCTGCTGCTCGGCACCGTGCTGGTGGTGCTGGTGCTGGCGTTGCCGAGGGGAATCATGGGGATGGTGGAGTATCTCATCGCGAAACTGCGGAGGCCGCGCTGACATGAGCCTACTCTCCACGCAGGCCGTCGCGAAATCCTTCGGCGACAACCGCGCGGTCAACAACGTCGATTTCACCGTCCGCCAGGGCGAGGTGCTCGCGTTGATCGGTTCCAACGGCGCGGGCAAGACCACGCTCGTCAACCTGATCAGCGGCCTCTACCGGCCCGACAGCGGGCGGATCGATTTCGACGGCAGGGACGTGACCTCCCAGTCGTCGTACGAGCGCATCCAGGCGGGGATCGCGCGCAGTTTCCAGCTCGTCAACCTGTTCGACCAGCTCACCTGCCTCGACAACGTGGCGCTGTCCATCTTCTCGCGCGAGGGCAAGACGCTCAAGCTCGCGACCCTGGCGAGCCGCGACCGCGCGGTGTGGGATGAGGCGCTGGAGGTGCTCCGGCAGTTCGGCCTGGACGGAAAGGCGGCGGTTCCCGCCGGCGGGATCTCCCACGGCGAAAGGAAGCTCCTCGACGTGGCGGTCGCCTACGCGCTCAAACCGAAGCTGCTGTTCCTCGACGAGCCCACGAGCGGGGTCTCCACGCGCGAGAAGGCGCCGATCATGGATATCGTGAGCGCCATCGTCCGCTCGGGGGGCATCACGGTCGTGATCATCGAGCACGACATGGACATCGTGTTCCGCTATTCCGAGCGCATCGTCGTCATGCACCAGGGGGCGATCCTCGCGGACGGGGCTCCCGATGAGATCCGCCGCAACGACCAGGTGACGACTACGCTCCTCGGCACGCACGTCACTGGCGAGGCTGCCTGACATGCTCGACGTCGAACGCATCGATGCCTGGCGCGGCCCGGTGCAGGTGCTGCGCGGCGTGTCGCTGCGCGTGGCGGACGGAGAATCGGTCGTGCTCGTCGGCCGCAACGGTGCGGGCAAGACCACCACCATCGAGACCATCATGGGACTGCTTCCCGCGCGCGCGGGCGCGGTCAACTTTCAGGGCAACCCGATCACCCGGTTGCCGGCGTTTCAGCGCGCCCGCCTCGGCATCGGTTACGCGCCCGAGGACGCGGGGATCTTTCCGGATCTCAGCGTGGCGGAGAACTTTCACATCTGTGAATGGCTGGGCGGAGCGGTTTCCGCCGGCAAGGGGCGCATCGCGGGCGCCGAGGTCGAGGAGCGGATCTTTGCCGTCTTCCCGGAAGTGAAGTCGCTCCTGGGGAGGACCGGACTGCATCTCAGCGGTGGCCAAAAGAAAATGGTCGCGGTCGCGCGGGCGATGGCGCTCGCGCCCTCCATTCTCCTGCTGGATGAGCCCTTCGAGGGGCTCGCGCCGGTCGTCGTGACCCGCTTCATCGACGCCGTGAAAAAGATCAAGTCGATGGGCATCTCGCTGCTCATCGCGGAGTCGAACTTGATGACTGCGACCCGCATCGCTGACCGCCTCTACGCCATCGACCGCGGGGAGATCATCTACGAGGGCAGCCCGCAGGCCGTGCTCAAGGACGAGGCGGTGATGAAGACGATCCGCGGCTGAAGAATTCCAGCACCCGCGCCGGCAGCCAGCCCAGATTGCCGGGAAAACGCCCGCTGACGAAGCCGGCGTGGCCGCCGCCCGGCGGCTGCTCGAGCAGGACCGAGGGAGCGACCTCATGCGGCGCGGGGAGGAAGCGGGCGGGCAGGTACGGGTCGTTCCGTGCGTTCAGCATCAGCACCGGCACCTCGATTCTCGGCAGCCACGGCTTCGCGCTCGCGCGGGTCCAGTAGTCATCGGTGTTGCGGAAGCCGTGCAGCGGCGCCGTGACCAGGTCATCGAATGCGCGCAGCGTCCGCGCGGCGCGCACCCGCGCGGTGTCGTAGAGGCCGGGATAGCGCGCGAGCTTCGCGAGCGATTTGCCTTTCATGCTGGCGAGGAAATGACGCACGTAGAGCAGATTGAATCCGCGATCGAGCGCATTGCCGGCCGCCATCAGGTCGACCGGCGCCGATATCGCGGCTGCCCGATCGACCACTTCGCGCGCGGACGCGCCGGCTTCGCCGAGCCACTTGAGGAGCGCGTTCCCGCCAAGCGACACGCCGACGGCAAAGAGCCGGGGGTGTTCCGGCCGCAGGCGCTTGAGCACCCAGTCGATCTCCGCGCTGTCGCCGGAATGATAGGCGCGTGGCAGCCGGTTCAGCTCCCCTCCGCAGCCGCGAAAGTGAACGACGACCCCGCGCCAGCCGCGCCTCGCCACTTCCGCCATGAGCGCGAGCGCGTAGTGACTCCGCGAGCTTCCCTCCAGCCCATGAAACAGCACAACTAACGGGGTTTGTCCTCGACCCTCAATCCTCGATCCTCGGTCCTGTTTCACCCAGTCCAGGTCGATGAAGTCGCCGTCGGGGGTGTCCCAACGCTCGCGGCGGTAGGCGACGCGCGGCCGCGGCGCGCCGAACACGGCATAGACGGTCTGCGCGTGTCCGCCCGGAAGCCACCATGGCGCATGAAAAATGGGGTCAGAGTCGATTTTCCGCGGCAAGCCTCGCGAACGAGGTCGGAAAATCGACTCTGACCCCATTTTTCACTTGACGTACGCCGCGGCGCTCGTGCCCGACAACTTGCCGAACACCGCGCCGGAAGTAAGCCCCGTGCCGCCGGGATAGTTGTGGTAGAAGATGCCGCCCACCAGCTCGCCTGCGGCGTAGAGCCCGGGGATGGGCTTGCCGGCGGTGTCCTCGACCTCGCCCTCCCGGCTGATCTTGACGCCGCCGAAGCTGAAGGTGACGCCACAGGTGACGCCGTAGGCCTCGAACGGCGGCCGGTCGATGGTATTCGCCCAGTTTGACTTATTGATGCGCAGGCCGGCGGTGCAGCGCCCGTCCTTCACCGCCATGTTGAAGGGCACGTCGGTGCGCACCGCCTTGTTGTACTCCTGGATCTCCTGCAGGCAGCGCGCGGCGTCCACGCCCTCGAGCTTCTTCACGAGCTCCTCGAGCGTGTCGGCGCGGACCTTGGTCACCTGCTTGATGCGGTACTCGTCGCGCAGCATGGGAATGATCTTGGCGTCGAAGATCTGCCAGGCGAACATTCCCGGCTGCTCGAGCACCACCCGGCCGTACTTGGCGTAGGTGTAGTTGCGGAAATCCGCGCCCTCGTCGACGAAGCGCTCGCCGCGCGCGTTCACCATGATGCCCCACGGGTAGCTGTGCTTCTGGAACTGGTCGCCGACCGCGAGATCGCCGAACGCGGGCGCGTTCATGTCCCAGCCGACCGCGTGGCAGCCGGACCAGTGGCCGTAGGGCATGGCGCCCGCCTCGAGCGCCATCCGGATGCCGAGGCCCGTGTTGTAGCGCGTGCCGCGCACCTTGGCGAGGTCCCAGCCCGGGCCGAGGTAGCGCGCGCGCATCTCGGCGTTCGACTCGAAGCCGCCGCACGCGAGCACCACCGCCTTCGAGCGGATCTCGACGTTCCTGCCCTGGCGCTTCGCGCGCACGCCGAGCACGACGCCGTCATCGTGGGTGATCAAACCAACGGCTGGCGTCTCGTAGAAGATCTTCGCGCCCTCGCGCTCGCAGGCCTTGTGCTCGTTCTCGATCAGCCCGGGGCCGCCGCCCCAGGTCTCCGCCGCGAGCCCGCCCCAGAACTTGTAGCGGTTGCCGTCCACCTTGTACGACTGGCGGCCGTAGCTCGCCTGGAAGCGCACGCCCTTCTTGCGCAGCCACACCAGCGTCTCGAAGCTGCGCGAGATCAGGATCTCGCACAAGTCGGGATCGGTGCGGTACTGGGTGATGCGGCCCATGTCGTCGTAATAGTGCTCGGCGGTGTAGGCGCCGAAGTCGTGGGTCTTCTTCTCCTCCGCGGTGAGATCGGGTATCAGCTGCGCGAGATCCTCGACGCCGTTGTAGACCACGCGCATGAGGCCCGCCGTGTAGCGGCTGTTGCCGCCGCAGTCCTCGATCGGCGCGGCCTCCAGCAGGATGACGGACGCGCCGCCTTCGCGGGCGGCGAGCGCCGCGCTGCAGGCGGCGTTGCCGGCGCCGACGACGAGGACGTCGGGATTGCCGAATTCGGTGCTGCTCATTGCCTTCCTTTCGGATGTTCAGGTCAGTGGAGCGTCTTGGGCGGCGCCGCGCGCCTCTGCTCGGGTTCCGCGGCGGCGGGCGCCGACACTGGCGAAGCGTGGTGCGCGACAATGCGCCAGCCGCGCTCGGTCCGGAGGTAGACGTTGGTCGCGATCACCGGGCCGCGCGGGCGCGTCTCGCCCGCAATCGTGATGTGCTCGAAGACGCTGTGCACCGCCAGCATCATGCCGTGCACCACCTGGCTGTCGCGCAGCTGGAAGCGCAGCGTTTGCCCGCTCGCAAAGATCTGGCGCCACGATTCGCGCACGTTCTCGACGCCGGAGATGCGCGTGCCGTTGGGGTGGACGCAATAGATATCGTCGTCATCGGCCCACACCGCCATCATCGCCTCGAGATCGGCCTTGGTGAGGGCCTCGTAGAACGCGGACTCCGCGTCCTGCGGGCTGGCAAACAGTGCTTTTTTCATCTACGAAATTCTATCAAAATCGATTGCCGCCAAGACCCGGTCGGGCGTCAACTGCATCATGCAGTTGAAGTGGCCGAGCGGGCATTCGCGCTTGAAGCAGGGGCTGCATGGCAGATCGAGCTTGAGGATGCGGGCGTTGGGCGAGAGCGGTGGCGTGTAGGCCGGGCTGCTCGAGCCGTAGAGGGCGACGAGCGGCTTGCCGAGCGCCGCCGCGACGTGCATCAGGCCGGAGTCGTTGCTCACCACGAGCGCGGCGGAAGCGAGGAGATCGATGGCCTCGGCGAGCGTGGTCTCGCCGCACAGGTTGCGGCAGACGCCCACCGATTGCCGCTCGATCTCGGCTGCCGCCTCGCGGTCGTTCTTCGAGCCGATCAGCCACACCGCGCAGCCGTGCGCGGCGAGCCCCTGCGCGAGCTCCCCGAAGTAGCGCGCGGGCCAGCGTTTGGCCGGCCCGTACTCCGCTCCCGGGCAGAGCGCCGCCGCCGGACGGCCGCGATCGAGCCCGAGCCGGGTGAGCAGCGCGCGCCGTGCCGCGTCGTCCACCCGCAGCCCGAGCGCGGGCAGCGGGTGCTTCAGCGCCTCGCCGCGCGGCAGGCCGAGCGTCGCGTAACGTTGAGCCATCTGCGGCAGGCGCTCCCGGTCGAGCTTGCGCGCATCGGACAGTATCCAGTGCCGCAGCTCCCCGATGTAACCGGTCCGGGTCGGGATGCCGGCGAAGAAGGGCACCAGCGCGGACTTGAAGGTATTGGGCAGCACGATCGCCTGGTCGTAGCCTTCGCCGGCGAGAGCGCGCCCGAGCCGGCGGCGCGCGCCGAGCTTGAGGTCGCCGTGGCCGAACGGGTTCTCGATCGCCCGCCGTACCTCGGGCATGCGCTCGAGGAGCGAGAACGTCCAGCGCGGGGCAAGCACGTCGAGCCCGAGGCTGGCATGGCGCGCGTGCAGCAGCTTGAAGAGCGGCTGGGCCAGCACCGTGTCACCGACCCAGGACGGACCGACAACCAGTATGCTGCGCATGGGTTGTCGGTCCTAGTGTCCCGACGCCGTGGCGCCGCCTTTGAGCCGGTACTTCGTGCCGCAGTAGGGGCAGAGCGCCTCGCCGGTCTTCTCGATCGGCAGGTAGACCCGCGGGTGCGCGTTCCACAGCAGCATGGAGGGCATCGGGCAGTGCAGCGGCAGGTCCGCGGCCGTGACCTCGATCTGGCGCGCCTTGTTTTCCGTTTTCTCGGGCATAGGCATTGAAGGGGCCCGCTCCCTCCGTTCATCCCGCCACCGGCGTGAGCCAGTCGCGATACTTGTCCGATTTTCCGGTCACGCAGTCGAAGAACGTCTTCTGCAGCTTTTCCGTGACCGAGCCGCGCTTGCCGCTGCCGATCCTGCGGTTGTCGAGCTCGCGGATCGGCGTCACCTCGGCCGCCGTGCCGGTGAAGAACGCCTCATCGGCGCAATAGACCTCGTCGCGGGTGATGCGCTTGGCGATGACCGGTATGCCGAAATCCTGCGCGATGCGCACCACCGAGTCGCGCGTGATGCCCGCGAGCGCCGAAGTGAGCTCCGGCTCGTAGAGCGTGCCGTTGCATACGATGAAGATGTTCTCGCCCGATCCCTCGGCCACGAACCCGTCGACGTCGAGGAGCAGCGCCTCGTCGTAGCCGTCCTGCGCCACCTCCTGGTGCGCCAGGATCGAGTTCATGTAGGTGCCGACGGACTTGGCACGGCACATCGTGACGTTCACATGGTGGCGCGCGTAGGAGGAGGTCTTGACGCGGATGCCGCGCTCGAGCGCATCCGCGCCCAGATAGGCGCCCCAGGGCCAGGCCGCGATCGCCACGTGCACCGTCACGTTTTTCGCCGAGATACCCATGGCTTCCGATCCGTAGAACGCGATCGGGCGGATGTAGCAGGCCTCCAGCCTGTTGGCGCGCACCACTTCCTTCTGCGCCTCGATCAGCGTCGGCTTGTCGTAGGGCAGCCGCATGCCGTTGATGTGCGCCGAGTTGAACAGGCGGTCGGTGTGCTCGCGCAGGCGGAAGATCGCGGTGCCGCCCGCCGTCTTGTAGGCGCGCACGCCCTCGAATACCCCCATGCCGTAATGCAGCGTGTGCGTGAGCACGTGGGTGGTCGCGTTGCGCCAGGGCACGAGCTTGCCATCGTACCAGATATGCCCGTCGCGATCGGCCATCGAAGGCATGAAGAATCTCCGCCGAAAGCCGTTATTCTAGCGGGTTTCACGCGCGGCGGAGGCGCTTGAGGCTGGCTGGCAGTCGTGGCGATACGCAAGTAGAATTGCATCACGATCGCATCCCACGGATCGGGCGTCCGGTCCGGCTGCGGTCTTCCAAGGGAGTAGCGATGGCGCGTGATGCGGGCGGCTGGCTGACGAACCTCGGGCGGCGCGTCATTTCGAGCGAGGACAGCGAGCAGCAGAAGCTCAACAAGACCCTCGCCATCTTCGCCTCCGGGTTGATGGGCTTCGGCGCGATGCTGTGGCTCGCCATCTACTGGGCGATGGGCATCAAGTTCTCCGCCACGGTGCCGCTCATCTACCTCGCGGTCTCGGCGGGCTCGCTCGGGTTCTACCTGTGGAAGCGCAACTTCGAGCTGTTCCGCTTCATCCAGGTGAGCCTGTTCCTGTTCGTGCCGTTCATCATGCAGTGGAGCATCGGCAGCTACGTGAGCTCCTCGGGCGTGATGCTGTGGGCTCTGCTCGCGCCGGTCGGGGTGATGATCTTCCAGGGGCCGCGCGAGTCGCTGCCGTGGTTCTTCGCCTACATCGTCATGACCGGCATTTCCGGCTTCTTCGACTACTATCTCAGCGACGGCGTGCAGCATGGCGTCACCATGCAATCGGTCGCTGTGTTCTTCTCGCTGAACTTCGCCGCGGTGTCCACCATCGTCTACCTCCTGATCAGCTACTTCGTCAATCAGCGCGACAAGCTGCAGGCGCGGATCGACGAGCAGTACAAGCTGCTGCAGGCGGAGCAGGAGAAATCGGAGCGGCTGCTCCTCAACATCCTTCCCGGCCCGATCGCGCAGCGCCTGAAGGAGCAGCACGCGACCATCGCCGATGGTTTTTCGGACGTCACGGTCATGTTCGCGGACATCATCAACTTCACGCGGCTCTCCGAGGAGATGCCGCCCAAGTTAATGGTGACGCTGCTGAACGAGGTGTTCTCGCATTTCGACCTGCTCGCCGAGAAGCACGGGCTGGAGAAGATCAAGACCATCGGGGATGCCTACATGGTCGCGGGCGGCCTCGACGAGCATC
>Ga0214471_10000177_pt1 | contig 60616 bp, 109 predicted proteins | sample RVTome_5_FD_207665 | JGI IMG/M metagenome (GOLD analysis project Ga0214471, IMG submission 207665) | Soil microbial communities from uranium-contaminated site in the Upper Colorado River Basin, Wyoming, United States - RVT142D155 | ecosystem: Environmental > Terrestrial > Soil > Contaminated >... | reverse complement strand
CCCGTCAGTGCCGATTGGCCCTCGACGACACGCTCTGCGCTCGCGGCGACAACAGCCGATCCCGTAAGGCTGGCCGCCACATCCACGACGCGCACGAGCGCTACATCAACGGCGCTCGCGCCCGTCGCTAATGTCGCAGCCTCGCGAAGCGCAGTCGCGGCCGACTGGAGCGATCCGTACCCAGCTCCGTCGCTCAGTGCCGTCACCACAACCGTCGCGGTGGCTGCGAGTGCAGTGCTTCCTGTGGCAGCGATCTGGACCATGACCGTGACGGTAGACGCGCTGGCGAGGGCACTGCCCCCTGCCAAGTGGGCGGCGGCGTCAACTACGTTCGCCGCGGCAACTATCCCCGTTGCGTCGATCTGTCCCGCACCGCTAAGCGATGTCGACGGGAGTGAGATGGCGATAGCGGCCACAGCGGACTCTGCCGATCCCGTGAGTACCGCTTGGCCAGTGGCGACTCGATCTGCGCCCACGGCGGCGAACGCCGCTCCCGCGAGACTTGCCGCCGCATCAACGACAGCCGTAGCCGCCGCGTCGAGGGCCACTGCTCCAGTTATGGTTACCGCAGCCTCGCGCAGTGCTGTCGATGTAGCTTGGATCGAGCTGTAGCCCACCTGTGCGCTCTCTGCCGGGACCGCAACCAGCGCGACAGCCGCAAGTGCCGAACTGCCGGCTGGCGTGCTCTGGACGTGGACCAGCGCAAGAGTCGCGCTGTTAATCGTGGATGCACCGGACAGATGGGCGTCGGCATCGACCACGCTGGCTGCTACAACCGTCCCCACTGCATCGATCTGTCCTGCACCGCTGATCGACGCCGACGGGAGCGAGATGGCGATGGACGCAGCATCCACAGCACCAACACCCGCGAAGTCCGCCTGAGCGAGGGCGATGTCAACTGCCACGACGTCGAGGGCGCCCGTGCCGCTCGGGATCGATGCCAATTCAGCGATCCGAACAGAGCCAGCATCGATGACCGACGTTCCATGAGCAGAGACGACAGCATCGGCGATCCGCGTTGATGTGGCATCGAGAGCACCCGCGCCGACCAGTGAGCACGCTGCCTCCACAAGGGTCGCAGCAGAGATATCGGATGCACCCGCCCCCGCGAGAACCGATGCCCCATCCACAATGACGACGGCCGCGGCCGTGAGTGCCGATGCGCCTGTCTGAGCCGACAGCCCCTCGGTGACTCGTACTGCCACGACGGCAACGGCACTCGCGCCCGTCAAGCTCGCAGCGGCATCCACGATCCGAGTGCTCGTGGCGTCAAGAGACCCTGCACCTGTGATCTCGGCCTGCGTGTCGATAACGGCGGCAATGATCACCCCGACCGCGTCAAGCGATCCCGCCCCGGTGGCTGTCACCACACCATCGCGGACTGGGGTAGCCTCGACAGTCGTCAGCCCGGATCCATGTTGAGCGGACTGGGCGAGTACCAGCGAGAGCGCATCTGCGTCCGTCGCGCCTAATCCGCTCGGCGCAGTCTCAGCCTCCACGATCCGGGTCGCCGAGACATCCAGTGTGGAGGCTCCTGTGATGTCCGTCGTGATCTCGGCGAAGGCCATGGCCATCGCGGTGAGCGATCCCGTACCCGAGGCTACGAGTACCCCATCCACGACACGAACGGCAGCGGCATCTGATGATCCAGCGCCCGACGCATCGATGGCCGCCTCGTGGATGCGGGCCAGGCTGATATCGATTGCCGATGTCCCCGCGAGCGCTGCCTGAGCATCAACGGCAATGGTGGCTGCGATATCGGAGTTGGAGGCGCCGGTGATCACACTCTCGGCATCGACCACGCGCGTAGCTGCCGCCGTAAGGGCCGAGGCACCGTGAATCTCGGCGGCAGCATCGATGACGACAACTGGCGCCACGTCAAGTTGACCGCGCCCATCGATGGCGACGACGGCCTCCCTGATCGCATCGGCCGTCGCGGAGAGGGTGGATGCTCCCGCCTGTGCGGCGTGGGCGAGAACGATCAGGAGTGCGGCAGTATCGAGAAATCCAGCGCCCTGCTGTGAGGACTGGGCCTGGACCAGCAGCAGCGCGGCAGCGTCAAGCGCCTGAGTCCCGCTCAGGCCAGCCTGAGTGCTGACAATCGGCGTGCCGCCAGCAGTCCCAGGCTTGACACGCCGCCTGCTGAATGGGAGGAAATCAACCCTGCGCGGGAACCGCAGATTCCCGGCCATGGCTACGCGCTATCCCGGCCCATCACCTGCGCTGCGGTTCGCGTCGAGCCGTCGATGGTCGCCTGGACAATAACCACATAGGCGGCACCGGACACGGTCCGCTCGGTCGTGGTGGCATCGTACTTGTACGTCTCGGTCGTGCCAATCTCGGTCATAGCCGAGGCCGCGATCAGGTCGGTGCCATCGGATGCCTTGATCACCTGAATAGTGGGCGAGGTGATCGAGGCCAGCACTGGCACCCCGTTCTTGTGCCACACGACGACCCACCTGTCGGTCGTGGCGCCCTCATCGTCTACCAGGTCTATCTTCGCCTGGTAGGTATCAAGGTCGGTCCCGACCCCCGCATCGGTGATCACGTCAGCCGCGATGGCCCCAACCGAGGCATCGATCCGCCCACCGACCAGGGCCGCGGGAAGTCGGTCCGTGATCGCGGTCAAGCCAGCCCCAGCCGCTCCGATGTCGTCGGTCTGGCCTTCCACATCCACGAGGTTCCCCGCCAGCGTGGCACCAGAGCCCAGATCAGAGGGCGTCCCGAGCTTGGGCTGCATGTCGGCAGTGTCGGCCAGGATCGCGTCGAGGTCCAACCCGCCAGCGTCCGAAATCGGCAGGCCGCCGACCCCATCCGCCTCTGCTGCTGGGAGCGCTGTTCCCGCCAGCCCTCGCGTTGCGCTGAAGGCGTCATCGATCATCAGGTTGTTGAGGCCAGCCGCACGGAAGCCGATCACCGGGCCACGCCAGGGGAGGATGCCGGTTGCGAATCCAGTGAACCAGCCGAACCCCTCGGTATCGTTGTTGATCGTGGCTCCACCCGATGCGGGTATCTGGAGGGCGTACATGCCGTCGCCCTCGTTGGTCCACAGATAATCCCCCGAGGTCGCCGGCGTGACGGCCGTCTGGGTGTAGGCGCCTGCCGTCGTGACAAAATTCCAGACCAGGTCCATGCCGGCCTGGTCGAAGGTCACGCTCACTTCACGAGTCTTGAAGTCGGTGTCGTCGACAAGCGGCATGACGTTGACCGGAACTTCGGCCAGAGCGGCGTCTACGTCCATCCAGAGGTCGGGCACTTACCTTACCTCACATCTGCTGCGCGTATGCATTCCATGGGTTACCACCAGCACCGGTCGGCGTGTAGTTCAACTCGAAGTAAATTTGCGTTACCTTGCACAGCGCACCGTCGTCCATGCCAGAAACGGTGTCGGCCCATTGGTTCCACTGCACCCCACCATTTATCTCTGTGTCCGTTCTGGCCGAAATATCCAACGGAGAAGCAGAGACCTTATCTTCATACCCACTCGTATTGTCAGTAAGCGTAAAGAAATTGGCGAGCTGTCCTCCTGTGTAAGTCGCCCTCGCTGAGTAATTGATGCTATCGTCAACTCGACCACTTATCGACACTCTGCTATGAATAAGTCCTGTTAACGCCGAAGAGAAGTCGACAGGAACGTCCTGCATCGAGCATTGATCCGAAACAACGCCAGACTTGCCTGCTATCGTAATATAGGTTACATCGTCATCGGGAGATCCAACAGGATCGTTGACATTATCCCAGCCAGTACCAGTATCGCCAGAACCAGCAGATGCCCAGGTGTGGTCCACATCTGCATCTGGAAGAAGATAAGCAGTAGCCATCTATATAGGCACCCACATGTGGCAACAGGCGGGCTCCTGTACCGCACGCTCAGCTTCGGTCATCCAATGCTCGACGTGGAACGTCTGGCCGCCGAACTGGCCAAACCCCTGCCTGACGAACGGCATACCTACAGCGACATGCCCCTCGACTGCCAGCAGCGTGCCCTCGGGCAACTCGCGCGGTGGCTCACCAGGTAGCACCACCCACTCGTCAGGAAACACCGTGTCATAGTCCATGCCCGTCGAGTAGAAGTCGGGGTCCCACAAGCCCAGTGCTGCCAACCTACCTAGCATGGCCTGAATGTGAGGCCCGCGCACTGGCCAGCCGAAGTCAGTATCGAGATGCCACTGCAATGGCCCTCGCTCGGCCCATGCAGGCCCGACGTCGACCGTTCTGGCCAGTATCTCAGTGATAGATGGTAGAGCCTGTACATCTCGTGCTCTAATCCGTTGAGCATTGCGTTCTACACTCTCGTACAGCTCCCACAGCTCTTTTAGCGCACGATTGCCGCCAACCCAGGCTATACCATCAGGAGATGTACCCCCAGGCTCCTGCATTTGCATGACGTCGCCTGCCATGTAACGCGGGTTACGCCCAGGCACCGTGCCCAGCCGATCAGGACGAGGGAAGCGCGGCGAGCGCACCGAGCACCCGCCGTCGCATGGCTTCCACTGCGCCAGCTTCCAGGGCATCAGATAATCCCCATCCGGTGTCGCCAATCCGCAACCATTCGCAGGCGCGGATCTGCCCATCTGACCCAACCGAGGCCGCAGCACACCTGGCACCGCGGACGGGTCAGCTTTGTACAGTACCCGCAGCGCTTGACCTCGTCTCTTAGCTCCATCAGCTCACCCAGCGCATTCGGGCGATGTACTCCTGCATCAGGTCGAACTGCCGCCCCTGCTCCCACGCCAGGCGCCGGGCCTCTGGACAGGAGCACTCTCGCGCCTGGCCGCGCGCAACCTCTTCCCGCGTGAACTTGCCCCAGCGCTCGCCCGCGCAGCACCGACAGCACGGGCAGGGCTGACAGAGACAACTAGGGGCCATCAGCGTTTCACCAGCATCATCCTCGGCCGCCGAACCTCGGCCCCGATGCGCTTGAATGCACGGGCGTGAAGCGCACAGATCGGCAGCCACGTGCCATCGGTCCGTTTGACCTCAGCAACTGCCGGACTGAAACACAGGCCCGCCGGTATCCCGAGCGGGCCTGTGTCGTCACATGAGCCCCGAAGGAGGACTCCGCACTGCATCAGAACAGAGACACTGTCAAGGCAGTCGAGGCGATCCGGAGAGTGTCCCCCGAGTTGGTCGTCTTGGGCACGATCTTCGTGAATGAGCCGTTGCCGTCAACGGTGATGTTGACGGCCGCGCCGGCCGGGGTCGCCGAGACCTCGAAGGCATCGGTTGTCAGGCCTGTCGCGATCACGTGGTAGACCGTGCCCGCCACGAGGCCGGTCGGCAGCGTCACCCCGAGCCCCTCGGCGCTGAAAACCACCTGGTCCGTATCGGCGAGTCCGTGCCCCTTGGCAGTCAGAATATCGTCGTCGGCCTCAGCACTGAACACCCCGCGCACAGCGGGCGTGCCCGTCAGCCAGCCATTCCAGAGGTGGTTGCCCACGGTCGATGCGTCCCAGAATCCAACCGCGACGACCTCGACCGCCGGCATGTCAGTGAACTCGATGTTGGCATTGGAAACCACCGAACCGCTGGCTGCCGCATCGAAGAACGTGGTCACGTCCACCCGAGCATATGAGCCGCCAGTGACCTCGTTTGTCCCTGTCTCTGCGGGGTCGCCGTCGTGGAGCGAGCACCACAGCGCGGCAACGTCGAATGCGACGGAATTGAAGATCGCGTCCAGGATGGCCAGTTCGGCGAAGTCGCTAACAGTCACGTGGTCCTCCCTCTTCTTATCGAGCGATTGCTGGTACGGGCATTCGCCCGATAGCAGGTGCCGGTCCGAACTCTTCACGCCATGGCGCACCCACTCTCCGGCAATTTGGGTGAGCAAGCGGGTGCGCATTGAAGACAGCAATGGTGCGGATGGAACCGTCTGCTGTATCCGGGTCGCTGTGGCTGGTCCATCCGCATTCTGGCCCGTCCATGACCTCAACGAACTGGAAGCCACCAGCCTCATATCGGTCGGCGCTGGCCTGGTTGCTCGCCGTGGCGACCTCGGTCCTTGCGATAGTGTCCGCTCGACCCTTGTATGTTTCCTCGACCACGTCGCGCAGGCCCCGGAACTCGCCGAGCCCACGGTCCGGGTCGGCCGGCGCACCGTTCGCGATCTGGAAGTCGCTCAAGCCCCGCTCGTAGCCCTCCAGGATCGTCGCTTGGACGTTCCGCCTGGTTACCTCATTGACAGAAACGATGCGGCGCCCGCCCTGGCGAATGAGCGCTTCGAGATGTGGATCAACCATGTCGAACGGAGCGGCACCCGCCATTGCAGCCGCGAGGCTGCCTACGTCGATCAGCAAGTCGCGCTCCATCCGCAGCAGCAACGATTGGATGAGTCGGTCCTCGTCATCGGGCAGCAACTCAGCGCTAAGCGCCTTCCGCATCAGGTCGTTCCATCGATCGACCACCCGCGCGGCCTGTGCGCGGAAGAATCCTGGCAGCACCCCAGCCATGCGTCGCGTGTATGACGTGCGAAGCCGCCTGATCTGCTGGGCACGACGGAGCGAGAGCGCGGTACTCACTTGTCTTCAGCCTTGCCACGGGCCTTGTCGGCTGGTTTGGGAGTTGCCTTAGACTTGATTTCATCATCTTCATCCTCGGGCTCATCGGGCTCAGCTGTGAAGACACTCTCTACCGATTCAACCACCGATGCCGACGCCTCCACAACAGCGACCCGTGTTGCTCCCATCAGCTCGGCCAACGTGTGGCCAATCCGCTCTCGGATAACGACCCGCTCAGGCTCAACCTCGACCAGGCCGTAGCGGACCGCCACATCGACGGGGATCTCGCCCCCAGCGGCACACAGCACATAGCCGACCCTCGGGTCGTCCTCGGCAACCACACGCTGCCGCGTGCTGTCGAGATAGAGCCGCGTCGGTGATCGCCACATGCCCGGAGATGCCATTGGTCGTCGCTCCCTTATGCGGAGTAGTCGTTCCAGTCGGGCGTGTTCTCGGTGCCCTCGTTGAGGTACAGAATCGAGTTTGTTGTGTCCTGGAGCAGCGCTCCGACGTGAGCCCCTCGATAGGACCCACGAACGCCAGCCGTCACCGTAGATGGCGTGATCGTCGCCCCAGCGCCCGTCAGCAGCGCATCATCGACGGTGACCTCGCCCTGGTTGAGCCCCGCCAGATCGCCCGCGAACGTCAACGTGAAGCTACCGCCGTGCTGCGTGGTAGAAGCCACGATCTCCGCACCGGCGCCCGTCAGCAGCGCATCGTCGACCACGATCTCGGGCTGATCAAGGCCCGCCAGGTCTCCGACGAACTCCACGATGACAGGGTCGCTATGGACCGGCCCCCCTGTGCAGAGCACATTGCCAGCGCCAACCGTGGTCAGGCCTTCGAGCGCCGTCTGAATCTCAGCCGCCGTCGAGTCGAAGTCGAGCGCGGCGGTCTCTTCGGAGTCGAACGTCAACGTGAACGAGCCGCCGGACACAGTCCCGCCCGGGGTGAGTGCCTGAAGCTCGTTGGCGTCCGTTACGGTGATGTTTCCCGCTCCTACCGTTGTCAGCGCCTCGAGGATCGCCTGAAGCTCGGCCGCCGTCGCGTCCCAGTCCACTGCGGGGGTCGTCGCAGCGCCGAACGTCACCGTGAACGAGCCGCCGGAAATGGTGCCCGTCTTGGTGAGCAGCTGAGCCTCGTTGACCCCGTCGGTCGGAGCGCCTGCTTTCGATAGGAGCGGGAAACTGATCGGCATCGGTTATGCGCCCGCCGCTACGGATTCCCAGGTCGGCGCCTGCGCCGTACCCTCGTTGACGTAGCGGATGGCCGCCACGATATCGACCGCCTCAGCACCCGGAAGCGCTCCGCGGAATGCCGCGGTCACCCCCGGAGTTGTCTCGGCGATTGCAACCGTGGGGTCGGTCCCCGTGAGCGCATTCTCGGCCACAGTGATCAGCGGCTGCGCCTTGGCTGCGAGGTTCGCCCCGCTGAAGGTCAGCAGCGCCCCCCCGATCCCTGCGACCAGGTCAACGTCGGTCGCAACCACCCCGAGCTTGCCAATCGACGGCATCTGAATGCCTGCCGTCGTGGTCGCGGCAGAGATGGTCGGATCAGTGATCGTGTCATCGTCGCGCACCACCCGCACGTCCGTGATCTCAATGAGTGGCTGCGGCTCGAATGCCGCAAACGTCACAGAGATCGTCACGAGCGCCGGTGCAGTGCCGCTGGTCACAACAGCGCAGGCAACCCCCGATACCCCGATGTTCGGCAGCGCTTCAAGGGCGGTATCGATTCGGTCCCGCAGCGTGGTGTTCACCGAGCTCCACGTGATGACCGCGGTCGTCTGGCCACGGTAGCGGAGCCGGAATGTCCCCGACGTGATGTTGATGAACGACAGCAACTGGACAGCGGCCAGCCCCTGGAGCCCGGTATTGATGTTGGCCAGGAACGTGCTCGTGGTGCTGTCCCAATCGATAGCGGGTGTCACGAACCCCTGGAACGCCAGCTTGAAGTCCCCGCCGGTCGGGGTGCCGCCGATAGTCAGCGTCTGTGTCTCGTCAGTCCCCTCGATGGGCTCGGTCGCGCCAACGTATGGCCCAATCCCGCCCTCGATGGTGTTTGGTCCGTAGATGATGCCCATGGGCTACTCCTTTTCCAGCGGACCGAACCTCAGCCGGTACGCTTCAAGCTCAGCCAGGCGCGCTGATACGTCGTCTCGATAGTCACGAGCGCTGAGCGCCGCATGGTCGATTACACCCATGATCTCCAGATTCTCAGCGCGGTTATCGTCCTTGATGTGATTCACGTGATGCACCACCTCGTCACTTCGGAGCATCGGCTCGTGGTCGAAAAGCAGATCGGTCGCTACATCCTGGTGATACGTCAGATACCTGTCACGGTGCAAAACGCGAGTGGCCGATAGACTGCCAGGGCAAGGCGACTCTCAGCCATGATCTTGACGCGATTGAACAGGAAGTCGCTCCCGTCCTCGGTTGCCACGGTGATCGTGATCCCCTCGCGACGGAAAACCTCGGCCTCGGGGCGGAAGGCGCCGGTGAGCGCAGTCCCCTCGGTCATCGCAGTTGTCTGACGCACAGGCAGGCCCCAGATTCGGTCTGGACCCTCATCGCTCGGGTTGCCCCAAATGTAGACCCCGTCGACCGTGCGGAGCAGCTTCACGTCGGTCCAGTCGTTCGGATGGAACACCACGGCGGTCGGCTCGCTGAAGCCTGTGCCCGCGGCGCCCCGAACCTTCTGCATCGCCTTGTAGACGGCGTCCGGGGTCGGGTCGGCACCCTTGGCCTGGGTCTGAGTACCGCGCGCCAGCAGCCCGAGGATGTTCGGCGCCACGCCATCACCCGCGATCACCTGAGCCTCCTCGGAGCGAGTCACCATGTAGGCAAGCCGCCCTCTGATCTGGCTCTCCAACATCGGGATGTCGTCCATGGCCTCTTTCGAGGCAGGGATCCAGGTCGCGACCTTCCGCACAGTCTCAGTACGCAGAGTCCACGCCAGCGCCGATTCGGGCTTCTGCGCGTTCTCAGCCACCGTGTCCGCTGCGTTGGTCAGCGTCGTCTCTTCGAAATAGTCGATGGTCGGTCGATCCGTATTTCCCTGGAGCATCAGGTCAGCAATGGTGCGGTTCTCGATGCCCATCGTCTGCACGTCGAGCCGCTGAGCCTGGGGCGTCATGCCCGAGACCAGAATGATCGTCTTGAAGTCGACGTTCGGCAGATCGATGGTGAATGACCTCTGCGTGCCGTCACGGAAGGCCTTGTAGCCTCGGTTGGTCTCCAGTGCCTTCCGAAGATCGCTCGCGCGCCATGGGCGAGGCTCACCGTGGCCGTCTACGCCGCCGCTGTGAACCATCGGATCCGCAGGGCTCGTGTAGCGAGCAAGCGCCTTCGCGTTGTCGTCCATGAGCCGCGCGGCGTGAGAGAGCTGCTCTTCCTCGCGCTCCAGCTCCTGGATGAGCGCATCGCGGCGCCTCATCTCGGCCAGCTTGGCCTCGGTGTCCCCGGGCCCCAGCAGTGTGACCTTACTCATGTCGCGCTCAGGGCCCATCTGCCCCGCAACGTCGCCCATCTCCTTACGACGGGCGATGATCTCTTCTCGAACCTCAACCAGTGTGGACATCTTGACCGAACCTCCTGTTATTGCTCGCTTGCGCGCAGGTGCAGATTCGCGTGCCACATGTCACGGTAGAGGGCGTCACGCGCCCCTACGTAGCGTCCGAGAATGGTGTCGAGCTCCGACGTCTCGGGCGGGGTGGCGGTCGAATCGAGCAGATCGCGCAGTCTCGACGCTGCACCCTGCACCTCATCGGCGATCCCGGTGAGACGGGTGATGTTGGCCGCGCTGAATGTCCTGCCAGCTTTGGCACGCAAAGCGGCAACGGCAGCCGCGCGTTCCGTCAACGCCTGCACGTCAGCAAGCACGTGCTCGGCCTGGTCCGCAAATCTCTCACCTGTGTCGTCATCGTCATCTGCTGACGGGTCGGCGTCCGGATCGTCAGGCGCCTGCTTGCCGGCCAGCAGCTTGAGCGCTTCATCCGGGTTCGCGGCAAAGTAGGCGAGCAACTCATCGAACCCATCCGGGCGCGACTTGATCGAAACCACGTGGGTTCCGATGCCGGCCCCAAGCGTGACGGGGCTCACCTCGTGGACTTTCAGCCTTTTGAGGAACCGAACCTCGCGGCCCTCGAACTCCCCGGGGGTGGAATCGAGGACGTCGAATCCGTACGAGAACTCCTGAAGGTCCTGCCCATCTTTGATCGACTCGTACCAGTCGCGCCCCGCCGTCGTGTTGAGGTTCAGGTGACCCTCAAACCTGGCGGCCTTGCGGTCGGCGCGAATCACGCCGCGGCCGATCATGTAGTGCGCCCAGTTGTGGGCCGGCAGCAGCCGAACGGCAGCCCCGTCCTCGAATGCGCCAGGCAGGGTGACATCCCCGTCGAGGTCAATCACGTTGAGCCGCGAGAACTCAGCCGTCAGGTCGCCCGGCCGGTCGTCCTTGAGCTCGATGTGGAGGGCCTTGCGCTCCATAAAAACAGCCTCCCCACCCGGTCTAGCCCTATCCGGGGGAGAGGCTCTGTTCTGATTGTGCAGGATACGCCAGTTACGACGCTATGTTAACACAGCCGCCACAATCATGCTCTCCGCACGTGGCTGCGTTTTGTCTGGTCGCCTTAGCTCCAAGACCAACTCATAGCCGCATGGGCACGGAGGGAAGACTAGCCGCACGCGGCCCACGCCACCCATCGAGATCGTGCCGAGGTAACGGCCGCATCGCGGACAGGTCACCCGCCGCTCGACGCCATCAGTCCTTGACATGAGTGCCTACCTCGATATTCGGGCGCGGCGGCGGCGGAGGAAACCGATAACCTTCCCCGTCAAAAGTGGGAGGACTCCTGAAGTCGAACCATTTGTCCGTCACGTAATCACCGACTACGTACATACCGCACCGAGGACAGCGACCGTAGTACCACAACTCGCCACCCTCGTCGTCCTTGAACACACGGACAGATTGCCCTTCGAAGGATGTTCCCGCATGGTGCCCTCCTCTGAGCCAGCAGAAGAGCCGCTCAATCCATGTGCCGTACCGACGCGACTTCTTGGCAATTCTCTGCGCCCGCAGTCTTTCGCGCGCCTCACGGATCTCTCCCGGCAATGACATCACGCCGCAACCACTCCGTTCGTCGTCCCATTCGTCGGCACGGGCCCTTCGGGCGCGGTGTCTACGGGGCGTGTGAGCATCGCTATCTCGCTCGCAGGCGTCGGCAGCACGTTCGACGGCACGTAGAAAATCTCTCCACCAGGCCCGAGCTCCTCTTCTCCGATCTGACGCAGGTAGCTGTTGAGCTGCAATCCACCAGCCAATAGCGAACGCGTCAGTCGATCTACCATCTTGTTCTGATCTTCCTGGAGCACCCGTACCTTCGACAGATCGAAGTCGATATCGTGCTGCTTGATATCAGCGAAGTCGGCCAAAAGCTGCACTCTCAGGTCCTCGGAAAACAACCTTTGTGTCGGGATGATACACCCCTCATAGGCAGCTTCGCGACTTTCAGCGAAGTTTGCGAACGTGCTACGGGCCAAACCCGCTCCGAGCCCAACGACAATGGCCGGAACACCAAACACCGCCGTTATGCGCTCTTCTGGCACCTGGCGCATGTCTCTGAGACTCATCTGCTCAGGCGAGAACGACAAAACCTGCACCTTCGTCTTGTTCGACAGGATCATCGGCTCGCCGCGCCGGTCCGCTGTGAACTTCGTGGCGAATTCCTGTTTCATCTGATCCGCTTCTTCGCGCTGGATCGGGTTGCCCTCGTCATCCGGCGTGATAATGACCCCAGGGACCCCGACGTGCCGAAGGAGCGACGCCGAGAAGTTTGCGCCTTCGTCGTCGGTGTAAATCTCCCGCACCACAGCGGCAAGCGGGGATAGGCCCTTGCGCGGGTTGTCGGGATCGATACCGTAGCGTAGATGAACGACGTCAGCGATGTTCACGCGGATCGGTATGGCCCGTCCATCGGGGCGATAGTCGTAGTGGCTGATGAACTGGGTGCCATCGGGCGGCCAGGCAGGCTCCATCATCGAGGGCGGAACCCACCATAGCTCTACCACGTTGCCCGCGCTGGCACGAATCTTAAGCCAGTAGGCATTGCCGGTGATCATCCACGAAGCTATCGTGGCCATCCAGAGCACGATGCCCGAGTAGTACGGGTTCGGACGGCGCAGCAGCGCGATCATCGGATGGTCGGCCACCGGCTCCATGTGCTCATCGCTACGGCGAAGCACCCTTAGCGGCGCCTCGGGGAATGTCCTCGCCACCCAGTTGACCACTGACATGACGATGGCGTTGGTGTACGGGTTGATCTCTCGCTCGTAGTGGACCGTTGTCCCCGCCAGCCAGGAAACCGCCCATGTGCGCCCCCGGCTGAACACCATGCGCGTCAGCTGTTTGAGCGCTGATCCGGTGCGGGCGAGGAATGCGGGGATCAATATGCCATCCAGCCTGGCCGACGGAGCGCGTGGTGCGACCAGAAGCACGCATCGACTAGGTCAAAAGGCTTCCGTAACGGGAAGCGCCGAAGCGAGCGCTCAAGGAGCGCGTGGGTGCCAATCACGTGGACGATCTGGCCACGCTCGTAGTCCGGAAGCATTTGCTGACCACGGTGCGCCTTCGGCCCGAAACCTGCACCCGCCTTCTCCTGCCGCATCGATATCTTCCGGGTCCCCTCGGGTATCTCCCCTGAGGCTACCAGATCAGCCCAAATCTTATCGTACGCCGGCCTCCACACGTCGCCCCCCTGGTCTGTCTCGATCCCAACGTGATCGCCCTTGAGCTCGACAGCCTTCAGAATCGCCGTCCTGAGCGTTACCTCGGGGCTCGCTCGCCGCTCCCACGAGAACAGCCGATAGAGCTTGCCGTCACGGCCGAGCCCATCGGCCTGTATGCCGTTGGCATCGGAGCTGTCCTTGTCGGTCACAGCTGGGTCGCACCATACCGCGACACGTACCAGGTCCGGGACCTCGGCCCACTCGCAATGGCGAAACTCGATGTCGGCGAATGTGCCGCCCCGGAACTGGTCCACCTCATGCTGCGATTCAATGAGGAACGAGCTGATGCCGTCCCGCTCCACGATCCGCTGACAGGCTTCGAGGTTCTGCCCCTCCCATACTGGATCACCCGCGACCAGTACCGTGCGGCCATCGATAACCTCGTGAGCCTCGTTCAGAAGCGCGGGAAGTGGGCCCGACACGATGCGGTCTGCGAGGAAGTCGGCTCGGTCGTCGGCCAGGCGGGCGAAGATGCCGTCCTCGCGCACGAGGTTCTGAACGCCGAGAACCGCCACGTCATCGGTTCCCGCGGGAAGAAGCGAGCGGGTCAGCACGATGATGTTCCGCTCGACGGTCGCGGGCGAATCGAGCGGGTCGTCGAGGTCGTCTAACACGATCAGGTCTGGCCGCTGTTCCTCGAGCTTCACCCCTCGGGCCGCCGTGTCGAGGCCGATGGCGTCCACCGTGAAGCCCGTGGACGTGCGCAGTCGGTTGCGCCGCCAACCTCGCGAGTTGCCGTACTTACCGAGCATCCGCTCCGTGATTTGCGGGTACGCCGCGCCGAATCGCTCGGACTCCAGCAGGCTCGCCACGTTGCCCACGTGGTCGTCAGCCTGCTCCTGGGTGCGGCAAATGTAGAGGGTGTAGCGGCGAGCCACTCGGGCACCGAGCGCACAGACCGCCATTTCTGCGGACGTCGATTTTGCCCCTCCGCGCGGCCAAATCGCCACGAATGGGCGGGGCCGCTCCCCTGAGCGAATGGCCCAGGCCCACTCCCACAACTCGACGTGGTGCCGCCCGAAGGCGTGGGTCGTGTAGGTCGGGAAGTAGGCGCGGAGCCAGTCGGCCCAGTGCTCGGGGGGCGTGTCGGGGACCGATGGAGCCTGGTCGAGGATTTCGATCAGCTCATCGACGGTATAGCCACGCGCGAGCAGCGCCTCGATGGTCGGCACGTAGGCCAGGAACTCAGGTGCAGAGAGCCCCTTCGTGGTCACACGGTCTTCTCCTTCAGCCGCTCGGCGAGCAGGATCACCCGCTCGGGTGTTGTGGCGTGTGCCTCGGCGAGCTTGGCCGCCTCGCGCTGAATCCACAGCTCGTGGCGGACGGTTTCGCGGTAGATGTCAGGTCGATGCGCTTTGAGGAGGAAGATGAGGAGCACCGAGTCGCCCGCGAGGGCGCGAGCTCTGGCAGCCGCTTCCAGCGTATCGACCGCCTCTTCGATAGCGATGTCCCACTCGCGGCGGAATGTCGGCGAGCGGTCGCGCCATCGATAGGCCATCTGACGGCCGATCCCAGCCGCCTGGCACGAGAGTCGTACATTCGCCGACCCCTTCAGTGTCGCGAGGAAGGCCGGCCGCCACTCGCCTGCGGCCTTCCGCCGCGGGTCGAGAGCTGGGTCGCGGGGGACTGGCTTCTGATCAGGCGTAAACCCCTCCAGCGCGCAAGCGCTTGGGGTATAATCTGTGTGCGTGAATTCTGAACTGGGAGGTTTGGCCAGGATGAAATCGGTCTGGTTCACGGCTGCGCTGGCTGCTGATGTGCTGGCGGGGAGAAAGATGGAGACGGTCCGCCCAAATCGATCCGGCCTCCCGAATCCGGGGGAAGTTGTCCGCGCGCAATGTGGCCCGCGGCCCCCATTCGCGCTGCTGACTGTGGATAGTCACGAGATCATCTCCATTGCCAGCATGGACGCCGATCGTCAATCCAGCCTCCAGCGCCTATACCCCCACAAGGATCTGACCAGCGTCGACCTGGTCAGATTGAGATTCCGACTCACGCAGCGACTGGGGGATGTACTCCCAACTCGTGGTCAGTCGTCCGGCTGAATTACGCACTCCTCTCGGGCCGTTAAGCGCAGAGTAGCTGCGTTTTACGATTTGCGGCTTGGATACCAGTTTCCATGCTTCCGGATGTCCTCGCCGATGGCTGATCATGGCTGGTGATGATCCTGTAGCACGGACTCGCCGATGATCCTGCTCCCATACTCGCTCCGCCGCCATGTCTTGCAATTGACTCCCAACCCCGATGCCCTGAAAGTCCGGCAGCACGACTACTCTGTGCTGTCGTTTCCATCCTGCCATCCCCAATGCTGGAAGGTAGGCTAGGAACGCTGCCATCCGCTCTATTCGATCATCTAACTCCACTGACGCAACCCAGCACTGCGATGACTTGTGCAAATCGCCGCTCAGATAATGCGCATGGCGGAACATTCCCCACGCGTCGCGCTGCGCAGGATAGAGCCGTAGGATGATGCTAGGTCGAGACTCGATGGATCGAGGAAGGCACCTCCGCGTATCAAGGTCGATCACCCAATCAGGATTCAGCCAGGGGATCACATCCCGATGACATGTCACCGCCACCATCCGCTGGCTCCTCAGTCGCACGGCCTTGGCTATAGCCGTAGCACATACCTTCGCCACGATTCGATCAACGACGCTTGTGAACTCATCGATAACTAGTGGGTGGTCCGCATCGGCCTCAACAAGGGCACGTGCGACAACAACCCGAAACCGCTCTCCTAAGGAGAGAACAGAATAGGGACATAACCAGTTCGGCGTCGATGAAAACCCAACAGCGGTTAATGCACTCGTGATCTCATCCACGCTCAGGTCTTCTCGGAAATCGTCAAGGATGCTCGATGCGGACCACCGCATAGACTCTGGCTCTATGACGTTTCCGTAAAGCTCTCTCGCGAGCTGGCTCTTCCCGGAGCCAGATGCGCCAGTTATCACACCGATCCCCCAGTCACTTCCGGATAGGTCCAGATCCATGGATAATCGAAATTCACGACTTGTTGCTGAAGGGAGGTCGAATAAACCCTTCACACGCGCGGTCCGCCATGACTCCGGTACATCTGACCGCCTGATGATCTCTACATGACCGGGCAGGTCCATGTCCGCGCTACGCCCATGCTCGATGGGCCTCTTGGACTTCGCTAGCATAAGTGTCCGGCATGAGCGTCCTTCTTCGGTCATCCTTGAAAACTGCATGTGCAGGTCGTCCTCATCACTGCATGCCACGACTAACTCGAAGATATCGCTCAGGAGAACTGAGCGATCAAGTGACTTCCTCTCCCCAAGAGAAGCCAGCATCGACATCACGTTGGCATCCGCTGTGCTCACGTCACGCAACAGCGCGTCGAGTTGATCCTTGTCCGTTGCGGCCATCGCTGAGAGCGGGTCCAGCGTGGCGAGGACCTCTGCCTCTTCGGCCTCGCTCAACTCGAGGTAGGTCACTGGAATCGAGGGATGCTTCTCACGGATCGCCAAAGCCACTCGGAGATGGCCGTCTACCACGTGTCCGGTGGTCCGGTTGACGATGATGTTCTGGACCACCCCCACATCGCGCAGGACGCCGTTGAGAGCGTCCTGCTGCACCTTCGGATGGACGCGCCAATTCTTCGGATTCGCCACGAGCATACCCGGGTCCTCTTCACCATAGCCGACGATTCGGTTCCGCCAGGTGCCCTCTTTTGTTTGTGACGCCTTTTCAGTCATGCCGAGGATTGTACCCCCATGTCCTCAGAACAACGTAGTGTGGACACAATAGGCAAAGTATAAGGCGGCAGTCCGCTTGTTTAAGCCTGAGTAGAGCGCTCCAGAAGTGACACATGCGTGGTCGTATGTTTCGCGCCATCTCGTGGATGAGCGAGGGCCCGTTGCGCGCGAAGTAGGCTTCGAGAAATTTCGGCTGCGCCCTGAAGTGGGCGACCGTGTCTTCGACCAGCCCCGCCAGGCTGACCGGTTCACGCGAAGCCGCCGCCTTCGCAATCTCGGAGCGGATGTACTCCCCGATGGTCTTGCTCGGGTTTGCGAGTTTTGCTGCTGCCATCATCTCCTCTCCCGATCCCAGTAGGCCGACTTACACAGCGGACAGACGCGCGGCCGCTCGGTCTGGCGCGGTCTCCAGGTGTGCCCGCACCTGAGACACCGCCAGCCCAGAACAGTGAGCTTTTCCATAAAGCACCTCCGCCCTAAGTATCGCCTGTCGCGGTCTCCCCTGGCACGTCCGAAGTACCACGAGTGTGCGCACTTTGGGCGAACCGTTGTCGAATCTCGGCAGCCTCGGCACCCCAGTAGAGCGTGCCCTGGCCGCTGCTGCTGTGTACCGACCAGATCACGACGTGGCCCTGGTTCGAGGCATAGCAGTCCCGCCCGATCTGGGCCCACACGGGCGAGGGCAGATCGTGACGCCAGTCCTCGTATCCCGGCATCTCGCGTGGGCAGTCGATAGTTTTGTGGCCCGAGGCTAGGTCAAAGACGGATGGCACGGAGCTCCTCCTTGCCTTTTGCTTCCCAGTCGCGGAGATAACGTCGCTTGGCGATGGCGGCCTCGTGAGCCGCACGCTCGGCCGCCCATGAGATCAGCAGAAACCGAACACGATCATCGGCTGAGTTGCGCGTGTGCTCGCGTAGGGTCCGGCACTGGAAGAGCACCTCGCGGGCAGCTGACTCGATACTCGTCAGGTTTCGATGATCACGGGCGGACAACCCGCTCGGCGTCCTAATGGATTCCACGAACCACCTCCTCCGCTTCGTCGGCCGATGTGACTACGGCCACCGCTGCGCCTGCATCCGCCCACGTCCGCAGCCGTGCAGCCTGGACTTTGCGGGCCTTCTTCCCTTCCACTTTTACCTCCAGCTCGAACCGATGGCCGAAGTAGCAGCCCGTGATATCCGGCGCCCCGACACGGCCGAATGGGCCACCGGTCCAGACCTTCTCCGCGTGGCATCCCAGAATGGCGTTCAGCCGCGCCAGGATCGCCGTAGATCGCGAGGATTCCCGTGTGGTCACTCCCGAGCCTCAGCATGCGGCTCCGTGGCTTCCGGTGCGCCTGGGAACGCAGCTGGGTGGAGTCGCCGCCAGCAGGTCTGGACACCGATTGCCTGACGCCACGCGTCGTAGAGCGCGTTGTGTTTCTGATCAGTTGGGATTCCTGGTACCTGCTCTGATCCGTAGGCCAGCTCGTAGATCGTGCGCACGTCGCGGCTGTGCGTGTACTGCCACGGTTGGCGGAGCCCGACCGCACGGTACGCACTGCTCAGAATCGGCAGATCGAAGGTCGCGTGAGCCCAGATGCGAGGACTCGGCCCCTGAGCGCGAATAAACGAGGATAGATTACTGAGCGCGTCCCAGATCTGCACGGGTGGCGGGCTCAGGAGCGCGTCGCGGGCCTCCTGGCTCTGGCGCAGCCACCACATGATCGTGGACGCGTCCGCCCGCAGCCCCTTCGCCATCGATGACGCAAGGTCCACGTTGATCAGCAGGCCGCTCTCAACTGCGGGCGGCTCGCCTTCCAGGTCGAACGCAACTGCCCCTATCGACACGATCGCGGCGGCAGACCCGTTTCCCATAGTTTCCAGATCGATCATGATGTGATTCACGCCGCGATCTCCTGTTGTGCCATGCGCAGCAGCGGGGCCACGTAGCGCTGGCCGGACCGTGGGCTCGGGTTGAGCAGGATAAGCTCCTCTCGGCAGCGGGTGATCGACACGTAGAACAACCGCGTGACGGAGTCCGGATCGGTCTGGAGCGACTCCCAGCCACGAGGGGACAGGTCTGGGATTACGTAGACCACATCGGCCTCGCCGCCCTTGAAACTGTGAATCGTCCCAATCCACAGGCGCGGCTTCTCATGGAGTGCCGCGGCGCCTCGGTGCTCAGCGACCGCGAGCGGGAACATGAATGGGTCGTACTGCGAGGGCAGAATGGCGCGAGCGTAGGAGTCCGGCGACAGATCGTCCAGCAGACCGCGTCTGTCAGGGTTGACGTGCTCGCTGAGCCAGTCGAGCATGACCGGCGTCTCCTCGTCCAGCGCGGCGACGGCCTTCCGCGAACCGAACACGCCGGCAGAGAGCGGCTTGGTCCAGGTTTCCAGCTCCTTGCCGGTCCAGATCCGGTGATCAGCGCCCCATACAGCCGGGTCCGGCCGCAGGTAGGTGAGCAGCCGTGTGGAGGCCGAGGTGCCGCGTGTGGTCGTGAGCGGGTTCCACTGCCGATCCTGGAGACGGTACGGATTGGCAAATGGGATTCCGCGGTGCCGAGCCTCGGCAATGAGCGGCAGGAGCTGATACCGGCATGAGGCCACGATCATTACGCTTTTGCCGTCGGCACAGTGCCGCTCCGCATCCTCAAGCAGGTACTCGACGCCCGAGGTGTATGACCACGGGCGGACACGGACCGAGCCCGCGGCATCGCGTGGGAGAAACGGCTGATCCGCTCGCCTGCTGAGCCGAGAGACCCATCGCTGAGAGAGCCGGTGGACCGATGCGGGGATCCGGTAGGACTGTGAAAGCACACGCTCATGGTCGGCCGCGAAGTCAATGAACGCCTCGGGGTCGGCGCCACGCCATGTGTAGATCGCCTGGTCAGGGTCTCCGGCGAGCGCCAGCGAGTCGAAGCTCGGGCCCCATCGGTTCACAAGCGCGAGCTCTAGGCGGCTGAAGTCCTGCACCTCGTCGAAGATGGCTGCGCGCGGTGCGCCAGCGGGCGTGTCGCACTCGTGGTAGGCCCGCTCGATCAAGTCTGTAAAGTCCATCGCATCGATGTCGGACTTCCACGCCTCCCACTTCGCCGCGAATCCTTGGAGCTGGTTCGACCACGCTCCGCGCGGGAGCATCCGCTGCCGCGCGAGCTCGTAGGACTGGAGCAACAGATCGCCAGGCGCATCGCCACCGAACGAATCGCCGTCATCGGCTGAATCGTCCTCGCCCGTGACCGACCGAGCGCGCCCTTTCTGTGGAGTCATCAGCATCTCGGGCGGATGCGACTCGTTCCAGTCGGCGATATGGTTCTGGGCCATCTCGCTCCCGCCGAGTGCGCGGTAGCAGTGCGAGTGCAGTGTTCCGATTCGGTCGGGCGGCAGAGTGCTCTCCCGCCCGCGCAGCTCAGCGGCGGCGGCTTTTGTGAGTGACGCCACGAGCACGGACGTCCCGTGGTTCCGCACTGCCACCTGCACAAGGCTGTTTAGCCAGGTCGTCTTTCCACACCCCGGCGGTCCGTACGCTTTCAGCCTCGTCATAGTCTCCCCTCTTTTTGGAGCCTTATCACTAATTCCCCCTCTTTTTTGTCCTTTGCTTCTCCGTAACTGCCTCATCTCCCCTTATTTCAAGCCATCGCCTACCCTAATACCGATACTTTTCGAAAAGTCTCTCTGTACCCGAAAGGAAGGTGTTGGTCATATCCTCTCACTGGCTCATCATGCCGACGGCTTTAACGACGTTTTTGCTTTTTCGCGAAAAAACACGAATTTGAAATGCGCGAGCGCGCGACGCTCGCGTACAGGCGCGCGTGTGCGCGCGCGCGAATACACTAATCGCGCACTTGATGTCAAGGGGCGTCTGATGCATCGCCATCGGTCAGCCCGAAGCGTGAGTCGTAAGGCGTGAGCCAGACGCGGCGGGTGGTCCACGCCTCCTCGACCTGGACACCCAGTGAGATTAGCGACCATCCGGCTTTGCGCAGAAATGAGCCCATCTCGCGGGGGGAAAGCGGCTCGTGGCGCCGCTCGACCAGGTAGGAATAGAGCGAATCGCCAAAGACACAGAGCTGGCCGTGACGCCTCTCCTCATAAAACGGCAGGCGGTAGGGCGCAGCGTGGGCGATCGATGTGTGGGTGTGATGGGCGCTCAGATAGCCCTCCAGCCAACTCTGGAGCCGTCCGTCCTCCGTCTGATCCGCGATCACGTCGTCCTCCACGACGTCAAACAGCGCTTGCGCGATTCCCATCCAGCTGAATGATTTGTAGGTCGGTAGGACGCGTCCTGTGTATTGAACCCACAGGTGGCGGAATTTAACCTGAGAAAGGATCTGATCAGCGGATTTGATCGTGAGCCCGTGGCCGTCCTCTGTGTGCAAAACGTAGCTGTCAGGCGGCCCGGGGTATCGCGTGAGCCCGACTACTGGTCGATCAAGGATTCCTCGCAGATACGCCAGTCGAGTGGCGCGGCCGCTCTCTGTACCGGCATCCTCGCCGAGTAATACTTCCAGCGGCGCCGAGATGAATCGCGCCCTGGTAATCGTCCTCTGGTAGTAGTCCTCGCGGAGTTTGAGGTCATCGCCGTGCTGCCGCCTGGATGCGATCAGCAGGTCGCATATCTCCTGATCTGACCACCCCGCCTCGATGGCGCCGTTGGCCAGCGCCATGTCCCAGCCTGACGGGGATCGGTCGGCGATGTCCGTTCGACTCCGTTCCCACGATTGACGGAAGCGTTTCTCCGCGAGGCAGAGTGCAAGCAGTTTCGATGCAGGCGGTTCGGCGTCTGCCCGTAGCGTGAGCGCCCCGACCGACGGCACCACAGCGCCGTTACGCCCCCTTTCCTCGGGCTCATCCGGCACGACGAAGTCGGCGCGCGTGTAAACCGGGGGCTCGTCAGGCATCGGCCGCCGGCTCCCACATTGGGGTTGTCCCCTCGTCTACCTCAGCAGCGGACTCGATATTTCCTGTCGCGGCTTCGCTTCCCTGCTCAACGTCCTGGATCAACTCGCACCACTGCAAAAGGACGTGCTTCTCCACCACGCCGAGACCGCCGAGCGCTGTGACGACCTGGTACCCCACGTGGGTCGTTGTTGCGCCGGGGATGACGATCTGAAAACCAGAGCCTATATGGCACCATGTCTGCCCTACACGGACGGCCTGTGTCGCCTCAGCCACCCTCTCCACCCTCCTCACTCCAGCGTCACGGGGACCGGATCCCCCTTCATGTTCCACGTTCCCGGCAGCCGCATGAGCCGCGCCAGATCGTGCGTAGCGTCGATCCGCCATCCGCGATTCCGCCGTGCCTGGCGGATCTGGTGCTGCTGCCAACGACGGACCAGGTCGGCCAGCGCCCGTTGATCCTCTGCGCTGTTGATCACGCAGTCGGAGAGTCGCCACCACGCCTGGAGCCCGTGCCCCGTGTGGACGATGGCCGATGGCCTGATTCCGACGTCCTCGATCAGGAGCCGTGCCCCCTCGACGTCCGGGGGCAGGTCTTCATGTTTGTGGACACCCGGCGACTGGTAGTCGATATCAAGCCACAGGGCCGGCACGCAAACGATCTGGGCGGCCTTGGCGCGCTGCGTGGGCCCGTAGTCACGCTTCGAGAGCCCTACGCCGACGTAGGTATCGCCTTTGCATCGGTGGGCGTACTCCGCTGCGTCCTTGACCGACCGGAACCAGGCCGAGCGTTTGCCGGCCGCTGTCCAGATCAGGAGATAGCCTGGCGAGCGTACCATCGCCGGCTCATAGATCAGGCGCAGGAACGCCAGGCTATCTCCTGATGTCTCCACTTGAGGGGCAGCCTTACGCTACGTCTTCGCCGTCATCGTCCCATGGCGAATCACCCTCGCTGACCACCTGCCGAGCTGTGGCTCTGAGCGACGGGAGGAATGCATCGCGGTACTCACGAATCCAGCCCATTTCCTCGGCCGGCATTTTGGCCACAAGCGACGGCTTGATCTGCGAGTAGGCGATCCCGGACTTGCTCTGGGCCTTTGCCAGCTCGAAGCGCGTCAGGACACCGTAGTGTACGAGTCCAGACGATGCGAGCTTTTGCACGATGTAGCCGCGGAAAGCCTTGTGCGAGGACGGCGGCAAGAACAGGAGCGACGGTAAGAGCCCATCTGGCCTGAGTAGGAATACCTGACGCACAGCCTTGCAGGCCTGGCCCGGTCCGTCCTCGCGCGAGCCGAACTCAGCCATAGGGCAGCCGACACAGTGCCCCGATGGGTTGCTCGCCGAGCCAGGGCCGTGCATTCCAACGCCGATCACTGCATCGTCTGATGAGCAGTCCGGTTGCTGGCTGCCGCCGACGAATGCGCCTTCCCAGAAAACGCGGGTATCTCGGACGTCGAGGATGATCGCATCGAAGCTCTTGGCTGCATCGACGTCGCCGGTCGGTGTGGGGATCTCCCATGCGAGGCCGCCGCTGCCTGGGATTCGGATGCGCGTCAGGTCGAATGCCGACAGCCCCGCGCCGTGCGCCTCGACCGAGAGCACCTCCGTCAAATTGGCTAGTGCCTCTTTGTCACGAGCGGCGAATGCCGTGATCTGCGCTTCGCTCGCTGCGGGGATAGTCGTCAGTGCGGTTTCTGCCTTGGTCATTGGTTCTGTGCTCCTCAGATCAGTATTGGTTGTGCTGCGGATCGTCGTGCGAGAAGACTCTGGATCACCTGATCTCGGTTGCGGAGCGCTCGGTAGATGTCCGTGTCCACGGTGCCGCGCGCCGACAGGTGATAGATACGGACGGTCTGTGTCTGGCCCGGTCGGATCAGGCGCTTTCGCGACTGGAGATAGTCGAGCAGGCTGTGGCCGATCGAGTAGTAGACGCAGAGCGCCGCGCGTGTGAGGTTGATCGCCTCCCCTCCTGCTTGGATCTGGACCCCGAGTACCTGAGTTGCCCCCCCCTTCCACTCCACGAGATCATCGGCTCGCCCGCTGACCTCGGAGTACGTCCGTCCGAGCTTGGCGCACACGCGGCGCACCTCGGACAAATCGTGCGTGAACCTAGCAAATACAACTACGGGCTCGGCGCTGTCAACGTCCTCGAGCCAATCGCAGAACATGTCCGCCCGTTCGGTGTGGATTGTGCGCACCACGCCGTCGTCGGTCCGCAGGTGGCCCGAGGCGAGCTGCTGGAGCCTCAAGACTTTGACGCCGCCATTGGCTATCGTGACCTCGCCTCCCTCGACCTCGGCCCAGAACTCGTCCTCCAGTTCACGGTAGATTCGCGCGGCAGCGGGCGGCAGGCTGTGAGTCATCGGAATGTCGAGTCCGTCCGGCACGCCCAGGTCCGGCTCGGCGTGGTATGTGATTGAGCGGAAGCGCCGCAGGAAGTCGGCTTCGGTGGCTGGGTTCATCCGCTGGAACACCCGATCCTCGTAGCCGCCCATGATGGCGTAGCGCGCGCGGAAGTACCTGAAATTGTTGCCGAAGATGCGCCGATCGAGGAATCGGAACTGACCGTACACGTCGAGCGGGGTTTGGCCCAGCGGCGTTCCGGTGAGAGCGATACGGTGGCGGGCTGGGGATAGGGCGCGGAAGAACATCGATACTTTGCTGCCAGCGGCCTTGATGTGATGGCTTTCGTCGGCTATCACCGTCCGCCACGGTATCCGCAGAATCGCCGCGGCGATAGGCTTTTGCCACACAGCCTCGTAGTTGGTCAGCACAATATCGTGGCCTTTGATCAGCTCCGCCCGCTCCGTAAGCTTCCCTCGCAGCGGCTGGATGTCAGCCCCTTCGCACTCGCGCTCCCAGATGCCGTCCGTGATCGCCTTCGAGCGGGTTACCACGAGTGCCGGCAGCGTGCCCGGATCGCGCAGCAGGTCCGCCGCGATCCTGGTTTTGCCCGTCCCCATATCGAGATGGAGGAGCGCTGCCGAGTGGCTGCGCAGAAACTCCAGCGCCTCGACCTGGTGCGGCCATCTATCGCTCACAGCGCAGCCGCCGCCAGACCGGCGACGGGCGCCCAGCTGGTCGGGTCCGCAAAAGCGCGCTCCAACAAGTCAATGAGCCGAGTTGTCTGCGCCGTCCGCTTCTCGTCAGCCGCGAGGCGCGCCTCAATCATCGCTTCCTTCCGTCCGCTAAGCACGGCAGTTGCGATCTCCATGTCGGCGAGCACGGAATGTCTGCGCTCGGTCGCAGCTCGCCAGTCCTCATTAGGCGAGCGGCAGCTCCTCACGAAGTCAGCTCGCGCCTGCTCGTTGGCCCCGAGTTGTTTCCGCTCACTGTCCGCCATGCGCAGCAGAGTCATCCGCGCCTCATACTCGCACGTCTCGATTGTCTCCTTGAGCGCTCGCGCCTCGTTCGTCAGCGCGGCGATTTTGAGATAGAGCCCTGCCGTTGTTGCGCTGAGCAAGTCCTCGAGGATCTTTGTGTCCATGTCCTCACTCTCCTTTGCTTACCCGTCTGAACAGGTCAGGCGGGGTATCGCTAGCCTCTTTTGGCTGACCGTAGCCGCGCGCCTCTAGATCCGATGTCATCACCTGCGCCGCGATTCCCTCTGCCGCACGTTTCTGCTCCCAGTACAGACGCTTCCAATATCTTCCGTCGAGCGGAGCGCCGTCGCGCCCCTCGATCCACGATGCCGCGACGATCATGCTGCCGGCATCGCGAATAAGTCGTTCGTGCAGCTCGTCCGTGCCATGGAATTTTGCGAGGTGGTTGATGTCACCGAAGACGTGGAATTGCTCATGCCGCCACGTTCCCTCGGAGCGGCATATGATGCGCCACTGCCACGAGGGGCGATGCAGCTCGATCTCGCAGTAGTGCGCCTTGTCGCGAGTCAGCATCTCCCAGCGTGGCGCCCCGAAGTGCCACGTCAGGCGCATGCCCGGCAAAAGGTCGCTCATTTCATTCCCACTCCATCATTCACTCGGGCTGCCCCTCGCACATCGCACGCCAAGTACATTCCATGTGCTCGTACCAGGTTCGCCGTCGTTCGCCCCGGAACCCCATGAAGCGGACGGCGCGATGTCCGCCATAGATCGTCTCCCCGCACCGCTCGCATGCGTGTGGTGTCCTGACGGTTATCTCCCGTCCAACGTCAGCAGTTACATCCACTCCCAATGCACCGCCCCCTTGCTCAAGTACACCGCCACGAGCGGCTCCGATGGCCAGGGCCACGTCTCAAGCGGTGGCAGCGGGCTCGGTGGCGCTGGCGGTGTCCAGCCCTCGATCTTGGCAAGTCGTTCGCGTTCGTTTCCCGTCGCCCGAGGCACGTCCCAGAGACTCGATTTGCACCGCGCGCAAACTATCGGGTGCTGGACCTGGGGCGTCCATGTGTAGCCACACCGAAGACAGCGCTTCATGTCTGCCACTCCCCGATGTTCCCTCTATCGTGCTCGTGCTCCAGAGCGGGTGCGATGCCAGCCTCCTCAGCATCCTCCAGCGACTCGTAAGCTCCAAGCCGTCCCCTACCGACCGCCCACAAGTCCCAAAACTCGGTCACGGCATCTCCTCCAGCGCCGTCCGCTCGCCGTGTCATGGCCGCTTCGCCAGCGGCATCAGTGCCCGACGCTCCTCCGCTCCTGGCACTATGTCAAGGATCTTCTCGTACTCCTTCCCCAAGATCACGAGCGCGCCTCCATCGTCCGCTCGATCAGGTCGAGGTGCTCGGCGCATCGCTCCAGCGCCGCGGCGATCCGTTCCGCGAGCGCGAGCTGCCGCTCTGTCTCCGCGTTGGCTAGCCGCTGGATAGTGGCCATGTCCTCGGCTACTGACAGGTAGTCGTTCGGTCCTAACAGAAGATTGGTGCCGCTTCCGTTTGGGCTGCATCCGTCGATGAGGGACGGATTAACAAGCGTCGGTTCGGTCGTACCAGTCATAACCTGGCCTATCCACGAACCGTCGACCCGGACGAAACGACCACGTAACGTCAATGAGATCAACATCTGCTAAACTCCATGTGTTCCATCTCCTCACTCTGGGCTCGGGGAATCATCCGCCCCGGGCCCTCCCCTTTGTCGGGGTTTTTCTATTGACGCCGAATCGTGACCTCGCACGTATGAGCGGGTACGCCACACACCGCATGGCTCCCCGCCTCGGACAGATCCACCACGTTGCGGTGGCATTCGGGGCATGAATCCTGACGGACCACAACCAGCGCGCCCGCGGGTCCGGTCACCAGCAACTCAGTGTCACACGGCCATTCGGCGTAGCGCGCTGGCCCCACCGCCACGATGCTCGGGTCGCTTCCCGAGTACGTTCCGCCGCAGCCCATCGCCCTCCCCTCATAGCCTGGTCCGTACCATGTCGCGTGTCCCTCGGTGGCTTCGCCCTGCGCTTGTGCGGTCGTACTCCCACCGACCGCCAGGATTAGCGCAGCGCGAATGAGCCACGTCAGCTTATCCCTCTCATACCGCGGCGGTGAACCGGGAGTGGGTAAGGCGCTATATGTCGAGAGCCGTAAGGCTTCGGGATATACTCGCCGGTCGCCGGGTTAAGTTTGTAGGGGTGCTTGCGGTTCCGCTTGTGCTCTTGCTTTAGATTGCGTCTAGCCATGGGGCCCTCTCCTTAATCCATGCTCGTAAATTCGACGCACCGCTTCATCGTCCGACCGCCGATGAAGTGGCAGCATCCGCTCACATCTCCCGCCACTCCGGGTCCCGCCACTCCGGGTCCCGCCCCACGATAACCTCGTATTTACGCGGCGAGAAGATCCCCGCGAGTGCCGACCAGCGACCCACCACGACGGTCGTACCCACCTCCGCTGAATCCACCGGGTGCCAGCCGATCAGCACGCCATTCTCCCGCACGGTCACGAGATACGGCTGCTTGCCCCAAATACGGTCCTCCAGCGTGATCGCCCTCGGCCGCCATGGCCATCGATCCCACCAGCAAATGCGCTGCCAAAGGTTCGGTCGAAATTCCATGTAGTAGGCGCCGCCATTCACAGGCGTCGGCAGGCCCGTTGGGAAATAGATCCTCGGGGTGTTCATCCTTCGAGTCCTGCGCGACCTCTCTCATGCTCGTGACTCCTTCCTCATTCTCGATCGCCGTGATGTCTCCCGTGCGCACGCAGCGCAGCGACGGCCAGCATGTCCGCTCCCGCCCCTGTATGTCCCGACCTCCGCGTACAGATGCCCGTTCGGGCAGCGGTCTCCGCCCAACGGGAAATCAACCCGGGGCGAAAACCTGAATGGCACGACCCCGCGCGTCGGCACCGCGGTAATCGTGCACTCGCCGCAGGTCACACACCACCAGTCGGCCCCGTCCCGCAGCACCGGGCGGCTGCAACGTGGGCAGGTCACTGTACGACACCGTTGAGCGCTGCGATACGCTCCAGGTGTGCCCATCGGTCCCATTTCTCAACGAGGAATGCGCTGTCGCTTTCCACCGGCTCGCCCGCGTTGAGCGCCCGAATCCTCTCCATCCACAGTAGCCGAAGCTCTGCCGCATCCACATCAACGACCTGCTCGTGACTGACGTTCTGCCGTCGCAGGGCCATGGCCACTAGGTACGTATCCAATGGCGGATAATTCATCCGAATGCCGGCATATCGAGCGACGGTCGCTCCATCTCAGCGTCGTCCCCGTCTGAGACGAAGGCGCCGCATGGACATGAACGACACCACTCTACTTCGAGGACTCTTGTCGCTAGGTGCAGCCATAGCGCATCCCCACATTGCGCGCACGGCTCCCTCAGCGCCTCCAACAACTCCACTCGGTTCACAGCATCACCTCGTACTCATCTCGCGTCCACCAGAGCATGAGCGGGCCGAGCAGCAGCACCCCGCCCCGGCCCATGGTTCCGACCCCGTTCGCGCAGCGCGTGAGGATCGGGGGCAAGCGTCGTCCGTCAATGTAACCGAGGCGTCGATGAGGGGCGATGCTCCAGCCGATGCGGATGGTCATACCTCGATTCCGGCCATGGCGAATAGATCAACATTCGATTCATCGCTCCTGACAGCACTAAGATTCTTCACGGCCTGGCGATAGTACGACTCCTTCAGTTCGATGCCCACCGCTCGCCGTCCCGCTGACACGGCTCCAAATGCCTCGGAGCCAACCCCGAGGAACGGCGTCAGCACGATCTCTCCAGGGTTTGACCAGAGCGTGATTGCGCGATCGATGATGTCGAGCTGAAGCGGGTGTACGTGTTTCTCGTCCTCCGCGTCGCGTGCGGGGCGGAAGGGCAACACCCGATCAGGCCGCACGTCGTCCCAGAATGCCGATGCGTACCGCTGCCAAATCCAATGGGAGAATCGATTCTCGATCTGGGGTCCTTTCCAGTTCCGGTATCGCTGGATTTCGGCAGGCATATGCTCTGATCCAGCATATGAGGTCAGCCCCTCAGGATGCTTGATCGGTACGGGGTTCTCGCCGTCGCGTCGGAAGATCAACAGGTAGTCGGCCCCGGCTACCGTGCACCGTGAGGAGTCCTCCACGATAGACTTGTGAGCGAGAGCCTTGGTCATGGTGCGATTGCGAACCATCAGCGCATCTTTCCACACGTGGTAGCGCGCCACGTAGCGGAAGCCAAACCTCGCATGAGAACGGATGATGTCACCTGGAAAGTCGAGCAGGTGATCGAGGCCAGTATTCCCGCTCGGGACATCCATGCAATGGACCGCCGTCATACGGCCAGGCATGGTGAGCCGTGCGATTTCCGCGATGACGAACTCGTAGTGAGTCAGGAACTCACCGTAGTCGCGCGCATTGGACAGATCGCGGTCGGACGAGCTGTAGTGATAGAGCCCCGCGAACGGAGGCGAGTAAAGCGACAGATGTATCGATTGGCCAGGGAGGGTATGCATGACCTCCAGGCAGTCACCGTTGTAGAGCGCGTATTGGTCGGTGATCAGTTGGTCGGCGACAGCCACGATGGCATCTCCTCTATCTTTGCGTACTCTGTGCGTGCCGAGCGAGCGGCCTCGCCCATGTGAGCTATAAGCTGCGTGAACATCTCATCTGCCTGTTTCGACTTCCTCGCGAGGTTGTCTTTGATACCTTGTTCGCCCTCTGAAGCGATCATGTCTACAATGACAGGGTGCTCCTGGCCGAATCGCCAACAGCGACGGACCGATTGGTAATACTGCTCGTAACTGTGCGAGGCGAAGGACACGACGTGCGAGCAATGTTGCCAGTTCAGACCCCACGCTCCTATTTTTGGCTTTGTGATCAGGACTCGTAGTTGGCCCGAGCTGAATGCTTCGTACAGCTCCTCTTTCCGTTCGTCTGAGTCCTGCCCGCTGATCTGCTGACCATCAGCGATCAGTCGAGCGAGCATGTCCCCCTCATCGTTCAGGTGACACCAGATCACTGCGGGCTGCCCTGTCCTGGCGACCAACTCGGCAGCCGCTTCGCATCGCTCGGGGATTGTTCGGCGTCGCTCCTCACGTTCCTCTAGCATGTCCTTGGCAGGCAGTGGGAATAGCGCTCCTGGCGGCAGCGTCCGCGCCTCGATCACGTGCTCACGTTCGCAGAGCGGCAGCAGGCTGAACGAGCCATCATCGAATCCGAGGTCTGATGGCTTGCGGCAAGCACGAGCCCATGAGACCACCCATCGCCAGAAGGGCAACGCCCCGTGCCCCTTGAATCGCCACTTCGGCATCATCCCGTGGTAGCGGCGAGTGGCCGACGTTTTCTGGTCGTTGACGAAAAACTGCCCGAGCATGTCCATGTAGCCCAATTCGCCGAGCGCCTCGGACGATGTGCCTAGTTCGATGTAGTCGTTCGGCGCAGCAGTCGCAGTCCATAACGAGCGATAAGGGACCGTGCGCAGAAACTCCGTGATCTGGGCTCGCCGTACCCCGCTGAATGCTTTCAGAACGCTGGACTCGTCGCATACAACGCCCGCGTAGTCCGCAGGGTCGAAGTGAGCGAGCTTCTCGTAGTTCGTTACCGCAACCATCGGCCGATCTGGACAGCCGTCTCCAAGTCGCACTGCTGGCACCCCAAATTTGTCAGCCTCGCGGATCGTCTGATGCGATACGGCCAGCGGAGTCAGGATGAGGACAGATCGATTGGTTTGCTCAACCACGTTCTGCGCCCACACGAGCTGCATCGGGGTCTTGCCTAGCCCACAGTCCGCCGCGATGAGGCATCGTCCCTGTCGGATCGCCCACTCGGTCAAGGCCAACTGAAAGTCGAACAGGCTATCCGGCAACCAGAGTGGCGCAAAACCAGATTCCGAGCCCCGCTGCGCTTTGGCGTGGAGGAACGCTTGATAGTCCTGCCTCACGTCGGCCACTGTACGACGGCGATGACGAGTTTGGCGTAGCCGATGCCCACAAGCGCCTGCCACACGAGCTGGACGGCCAGCCCCACCGCAAGCCAACCTCGATGTGTCATTTCCCCACTCCATTCAACCGCGCGATGCTGGTCAGATGAGCCCACGGGTCGAGCTTCGCGTCCAGCAGCCCGAAGACACTCGGTACGGGTGATCCTGTGTTGAGGAGCCGAATCAGCTCCAGCCGCACGAGCCGCAGGTCCAGCGCAGCATACTCCACAGCCACGTCGTGCTCGACTCCCAGTCGACGGAGCGCTCCCTCGACCATGTATGCGTCGATAACGGATTGGGCGCCGCCGTTTTCGTCACGCGAGATGTGCACGGTCATCCGACTGCCGGCCCGTCAAGTGCGCGTCGCCACAACCTCTCGCGTCTATCGGATGCAGATACAAAGTTGCCGCAGTGACAGGCGAGCGGACCAGCACGGCACCATTCGATAACAACGATCCCTCCCATAGTGACGGTGATGTGTAGCCCCAGTGGGTGCCCGCACTCCGCGCACTGCTCGCTCAGCGCCTCCAGCAGCTCAGCGCGGGTCATGCTGTTGCTCCTTCTGTCTAGCCGCCCTCAACCGCGACTCTGGCCAGGCACACTTGAGGCAGATGTCCCAAGCGTCCTCGTCCTGGTCCTCGCCGTGGCAGTCCCAACCCGGTGGGGTATCGCCGGCCTCTGCCGACTCCTCGATACCGCACTTGTCGCAGATGAACGTGGTCGATTCGTACCTCATTACAGCCCTCCCATGAGCCACGCTATCGGCGCCAGCACCACGAGCCACAGCGCGCACCAGATCATCGTCTCGGCGAACATGCGAACCCCCTCATGGTCCTCAGTGGTCATGAGGACCGGCCTGTTCGCTCTGCTCGCAGAAGGCACAGAGTCCACCGGGAGCTCCTGGGCGGTAACGATGAGGCTTGGCATAAATCGTGCGTATCCATGCCCTGACCTCGTCGTTGTCCATCTCCCTCGTGGCGCAAATGTAGTGAGCATCGTCTGTGTAGCTGTATTGATAGCGATACCACCATTCCCCGGTCACGCGATTTTCGCTCCCACCGACACCATTTAACATGCAGAGGACCCGGAAGCCTTCGAGCAGAGAGACCTCGGCGTCGGTTGCGTCTCGGTACACGCGCACCCCCTCGCGATCCTCAGCGGTCATCCTCTACACCCCTCGCACTCAGCTTTACAGGTGTTGATTGCGTCCCGCTCGACGGACCAGATGGCTCGTGAGTCGATCACTCGCCGCACGGCCCCGCAGCCGCAGCTCACCGTGCGGGTCCCGACGGGTGGGGGTGGCGATGGATGGCGGTTCATTGTGTCAGCAGCGCTATGGCAAGGAGGACGGCAAAGACCAGGAAGCAACATGCCGTGAGAAATGCGCTCGCGTGGGCCACGCCCATCAGTCCGGCAGCTTTCGGGTGGGCCATGATTCCATCGCAGCAACCACCGCCTGTGCCTCCGCCCTCCTCGCCGTACCCAGCATGGCGCCATTCACGTAAGCCAGGTGGAGCCAACGAGTGACCGCCGCGGGAGCCAGAAAGTCCTGGGCGCGGAGCACAAAGATCGGCTCATCATCCGCCGCCTTGTTCAGGCAGCTGTTCGGATCTGCTAGTTCATCGCGCTTGATCATCGGCCTTTCGCCTTCGCCTTCATATTGCACCGCCTGCACATGGTGTCATCCCCATCGTCGCGGTCAAGCGCCCGTGCCCACTCGTTGCACTTCGAGCAACGCATGACGCTGGCAAAATCACCCATCTCCTCATCCGACCATGCCCCGTAAATGAGCAAGTGCAACTCGGCAGCGCCCGTGATCTCGACATAGCCGTTGTCGACCAGCCAGCCGATGATCTCAAGGTCGTCATACCTCACCTGTCGAGGATAGGACCCCTTGAGCTGCTCTCGCGTGAAGGGCTTCAGCACTCGGGCGAGAGCCAGCGTTTCGTAGTCGTCGTAGTTCCCACGCGACAGTACGAGCAGGTCACCCTCTCGAAGCTCCCTCACGTCACCCTCCCTGCCTTCTTCTTGCCGGCCTTCGGGCGTCGGCATCCCCGGGCCACGCCCCCATGCGCCAGTGCCCGACGCTGCTTGTTGGCCGCGGTCCGTAGCGCCTGTGCGGCGTACGCTGGTCCGTGTGCTCCCTTGCGTTTTGCAGTCACTTCGCCCCCCTCGCCTTTGCATCCCTGTCTATGCTGCACCGCCAACACAGCCCCGCGTTAGGCGCGTCTCTATCGAGAGCGGTGCACCACTTCCCGCATGCCGAGCAGCGCATGATGCTGGCTGAATCGTTCACCTCATCATCGGACCATGCCCCGAAACTTAGGAGATGCAGTTCTGCCGCTTCGACGATCTCGACGTAGCCCTGCTCGACCAGCCAGCCGACGATCTCAACCTCGGACATCCCCTGATCTCGGGGGTAGGCCTGCACCAACTGCTCTTTCGACAGCGGCCTCAGCACCCGCGCGAGTGCCACCGACTCGTAGTCGTCGTAGGTCCCGTTCGATATGACCACCAGCTCACCGACCGCCAGGACTCTCACTCCAATGCCTCCGCGATGATCAACGTGAGCAACGCTGAAAAGGAGACGAAGATCAGCGCGAACATGACCCCGTCCATACCATCAATCGTTCGGTCATCCATCCTCCTTCGGCCACACCCTCTCGACCGCCTGACGAACGTCGGCGATGATGGCCTCGTCGCTCTCCCGTGTCCCCTCTTCGGCGGGCACCTCGCGTTGATGGGCATGTGTGAGGTACCAGCCACGCGTATCCGTAGTAACCCGCACCCAGTGCCAGCAGTCAGGGCAGCGGCCAATCCGCGTGGTTGCGCCAGTCGTTGCCAGCCAGTCGTACTCGTGAATCGGCCTCCCTCCGCCTGGGCACAGACGCCAGACCATCATTATTCAAACCCCGGCAGTGTTTGCGCCCCCTGCCGCCTCAAGAGCACATCGGCAGGGAGCGGAGATGTCCATTTGCAGTCAGGCCATCTGGAGCAGCCGAGAAACGGCACGCCCGAGGCGTTGTTGACTCGCTCGACGCGCTCGGCTCCACAGACGGGGCATGGTCGCATGAAGAAGTCAGCCATGGGCGAATCGTTCGAGGCAGCGAACCCCGCAAAACACCCATATCAGCCCGTCGTCCCGGGTCAGGCGATACCATCCGGGAGGCAACCGACGCAGTGGTGTATCTCGTATCTCTATGCCGCAGAGATCGCACATCGCCGCATATGTGGTCGTGGGACTACGGGACATAATTTGCATCATCCGATCTTGGTAATTCTGATGGCTTATCGATCAATTGCTCCGCTATCCACATTGCGAGCTCGATAGCCGCCAGTCGGCGTCCCGTCGTTCGATACCCCCACGGACTCCACCGCCGCTCTGCCTCCAGTGCCACCTGATGCCGAATTTCCTCCAGCCGCTCCCAATGCTCGCGCACCGCGCTGGCGAACGTCGCCTGAAATACCGGGTCCACCTCATCCATCAGATCCCCTCCCCTGCCGCTCGCGTCTCGGCGAGCATGGCTATCCATTTATCGAGGCGGGCCAGCACACGTCGAGATTCGGCAACCGCGCGGCTTTCGTCGCCCCACTGCTCGACGGACTCGACGATCCACCCCAGGCGGATTCGGCGCAGACGGGTGAGCTGCGAGGCGCGGTATGCACGCTCAAAGCGGTGGCCGCCGAATCCGGGCTCAGTGAATGCAATCACCGGCTCGCGGTACTCGTGGCCGCGGCTGCGGTAGGTTCGCCACTCGACATGCACCGCCGATGGGGTCGGCGGGGTGGATCGATAGGCCGACGACTCGTTGTCGAGGACCATGCGCGGTGAATCTGATATCATGGTTCTGTCTTCCTTTCTGATGCCCGTCCCTCCTGGCATGGCGGGGGCGGGCATCGTGCTATTCTGTGGCCTTCGCCCTGTCGGCGATTGGGCGCCCCGCCCGCCTGCGGTAGCCCGCCCGGGCCAGGCAGTTCGCCGAGCAATACTTTTGCCAGGCGAGCATCGGTTTTCGCTGCCCGCACACCGGGCAGGCCCGCTCCTCACGGCGTCTGGCCCGCGCCATCTCATCCGCCCGCATCGATCCTCCATCCCGGCCTGCTTCCATGCGCTGATTCTAGCACAAGCGCATGGCGGCAGGACTGCCCGATTCTCGTGGTTTGGGCGCTCTTTTCCCTTGCTATCCCTCAAGCGCTTGGCGTAGAATAGAGCACGCAGAGAGATGGGGGTGAGACCATGACACTGAAGACCCAGACTATCGCGACTAGCGAGCAAGCGATCTTCATCGGGCCAGCGACGTTGGTCGCGAGCAAGTCGGCCCCAGGCGAGTGGAACGTCGTCGAGGGTGGTCGGTGCTCGTGCAAGGGGTTCCAGTACCGCGGCACCTGCCGTCATCTGGCCGTCGCCGCTCAGGCCGCCGAGAATGATCGGCTGAGCGCTGCGCCCGTCGCGCAGGTGCCCGATGCGATGTACCCGAGCACCTGTCCTCCATCTAAAGAGTCTTGGTTGCCCGAGCCCGAGGCGCCCGCGCTCTTCGGCCGCTGCGCCCGCGAGGCCGAGGGGTACCGGACGGGACGCATCAGCTAGGGCGAAACGCCCCTCGAGGCGTCCGACCGGGAATGGCCGCCCGGCGCTGAATGAGCCAGGCCGATGGAGAGGACGATGTACACAATCCGAGCTCGCCGAGTTGATCAGATCGAATGGAGCGAGCCAGTGCGATACCGAACCGACCGCGCAGGGGCGATTATCCGCGCCCTGCACAGCCTCGGGTGCTCGCGTCGGTACAACGAGCTAGCCGTCGAGCATCGTTTCCCGGGCGGAAACACGTCCCATGTCCAGCTAGGCTACTGGTTCCACGGCGGCAACGCCTACACCTGTAGCGCGACCTACATCGTCCAGGAGGCGTCATGAACCTCATCCGCAGCCTTTACCGCCTGTTGGGCCTGGCGAACACGGCCAGGCACATCGCGAGCGGCAACCCAGAGCGCATCGCGCGTCACCTGGTCCGCCGTCAAACCGTCAAGCTCGGCGGCCGCCTGATCCCGCCGACGAAGAAAGGAAGCTGACCATGGTTAGGTACATCGTTGAGCGCGTGGACGGGAGATTCCGGGATATCGTAGGCACAGTCGTAGCAAAGAATCGCGCTGCATGCTACTCTCTCCCCTATGCGTCCCTCCCCGGGACGGATCTTGCTACCACTGCGATCCGCACAGAGCAGGGCGAAACCGAGCACGCATATAACAACCAGCACTTCGAGTTCCGGAGTTTGCTAAGAGCTACGAAGCGGGACAGGCGTCTCGCGATTGACGCGGGAGCATTCTGATGGCAACCCTCAGCATCCGCGCACGCAGGACCAAGGACAATCCGTTTCCACATGCCCAGCCGCCCCTTGCTCGCTGGGGCAAAGGCGACAAGCACTATGCTCTCCGTGCCGACGGCTCCGTAGTCTGCAAGTATGACTACGGCACCTGGTCGGTCATCACCCTGAGGGGCAAGCCGAAGAAGGGCCTCACGGTGGATGAGGTCCACGAGATGCTCACCACCGTCGGCTACATCCGCGAGTCAGCCAGGTGACTCGTGCCCAGCGACGGATCGCGGCCGCACTCGCAAGCGGAGCGCACATTCAGCTGACTGGACGGAGCGCGACGCTGGAGTCGTGCGACGACCCGTACGCGGTGTGGGTCCTGGTCCATACGTGCGATCCTTCAGTCGATCCTGACGGCTTCCGGTTCACCGAGATCGTGCAGGAGCGGACGCTGATGAGCCTTCATCGTGCAGGCCTGACACCGCCAGATGCGGACAGGGCGCTCGGATTCGACCCTCACGATCGATGGGACGGATTGCCGCCGAGTATCTATGACCCGGATGGAGGAGAATTACCATGGAATACATCATCGGATTCGTAGCGCTCGCCGTCGCCTGCGCAGCCTACCGCCTCGGCCGTCGTGATGAGCGGCGCGTCCATGACATGCGGGCCATCCGACGGCGTGTGGCGGGCTGATGCGCTCACCCACGCTCGCCGAGATGGATCGCCTCGCGACGTTGCCGCTATGGGACAGGCCCGCAGATGAGGAAGAGACTACCGCAGACATGCATTGGATGCCCTTCTTTTTGGAACCGCCATACCCCGAGCCAGACTACGAGCCACCCTATGCTCCGTGCTACATGGATCACCATGACCTAGCTTACACGGTACTCCCCGGCGGAGCTGAAGTGGCCATTCGCCATGGCGAGGCGCTTCAGGTTTTCGTGCTGGTTGATCGGCACTGGGACGAAGAAGAGGGATTGGTCTACGTGTGGGAATCGACAGATGCTTGGATCAATGGCATCCACGCGTACGACGATTCCGACATACAGTATCTGATGGACCACGTCAGGCACGCTGCTCTGCCGCTAGAGTCGATCCATGAGAGCTGACACCGACGCCCAGTAACTCGCACCGCGAGCGTCATTCCAGAGCGTCGGCCCCCGGTGCCAGGTGCGTACAGCCCGCTCCAACCCGTAGGCTGCGATCTTGCGCTCGAACCAGTCGCAGACGAACTCGATCTGGAGCACCGGGGGCAGCGAGCCAGTATCATCGCCACGGCCGAACGTCGATCTCGACCAGCGCTCGAATTCGATGAGCCCGCCGGAGGCGTCAAGGCCGAACAGCCCCACCCCGGTGCCGTCCGCGTGCCGCAGGTGATTCTTCCACCCGCTCTCCTGCCAGCAGACAGCACCCACCACGCGCGGATCGACGCCGTACAGCCTCGCGTAGTTGGTCACCACATCCATTACTTGCTGCTGGGCAAACTGAGTGTCAGCCACGGTGACGAGTGGGGTTGCGGGTACGCCGGGCAGGCGCCTGGGATTGAGGATGAGCTTTCTCTGCCAGTAGTCGTTATTGCGGATCACCGTTTCCACGACTGCTGGCGGGGTCGCCTGCCACACGCGGCCCGAGTCCTCGCCGAGGGAGAAGGCCACGTGGTCCGGCGGGTCATTGAGGAATAGCAGGTCGCCGGGCTGGACTTCGCCCCAGGAAACCTCGGGGCAGTAGAGGGCGATCTGCTCCGCGGTCCGCACGTCATCGGGCAGAGGCACCCCGCGCTCGGCGGCGACGTGGCGGACGTAGCCCGAGCAGTCGAAGCTGCCCGGGCCGTTGCCGCCCCACTCGTAGGGCGTGCCGGAGAGCTTGGCTGCCGAGATCAGGAGCCCCTCGGGGAGTGCTGCCATATTTCCTCCAAAACTCGTGCCCCGATTTTACCAGAATCCCTTGATATCTCATGACTGCCATGGTATAAATAGGTATACAGAGCGAGGGAGGCGGAGATGGCAAGGGTCACCGAGATCACCGTTCGCAGGCCAGGTGGCGAGATCGAGATGGTCCGCAAGACCGGCGTGATTGCTGAGCCGGCTCGCCGAGCCGCCGAGAAGGCGACTGCCGCAGCAGGCCGCGGCGAGATCATCAAGTGGGTGGAGATCATCCCATCCGCCCACCGCACGCAGCGTCACTGCTGCCCGAGCTACCGTGTGGGCCAGGGCTGCCCACTCCACGGCGACGCAGAGTAAGAATCTAAGGAGCAGGGTTGATGTACGACAAGCGGAACACAAGAGGACTCCAACTGCGATCACTGGCCGAGTGGGTCCGTCATCTCGACGACCTTACGCCCGACTATGACCCAATGACCGCGGCGGACATCCTCCGTATCCAGGGCCAGGACGGTGGGCTCACCGTCATTACCCAGCGGCGTGGAGGAGCGCCGGTCCAGTCGACCGGCGTCTATCTCACAGAGCATGAGGCTCATCTTGTGATCGGCCTCGCCGCCACCCTGGTCAGCTAGGCCGACAGGCGCGACAAGGCGCCGGGCCACGGAGGAGATGGGATCATGGTCTCCAGTACGACGATGAGGCGAGCGGTACATGCGGCGGGCATGTACTACAACCGGAAAACGGGGTCCTGGATCGCCCCCGCATCCTACCCTGGGGGCGATGCCGAGTACTTCCCCACACTAGACGAGGCCTTTGAAGCGTCGGACCGCGTCGCTGAAACGATCTCCGCTGGCAATCACTTCGAGCGAGTGCGGCCCCTACCCCACGGCATGGGGTGGGCACGATGATTGATATACCGGCGGCGATGGCCGACAGGCGCAACAAAGGCGCCGGGCACGGAGGTAGATGGACCATGGATCAGTACGCAGAGCCACAGCAGTACCCAGCGCGGGAGCTCTACCGTCACCTACCGTCGGGCGAAGTGTACGCCGTCCTCTACGAGGGCGGAGATGGGACATGAGCTACCTGCAAGGAACAATCCACCCAACGCCGCTGACCGACGACGAGGGACGACGCCTCGCGCCAGATGAAATCTGGGAGCGGTGGATGGGTGATCAAACCCCAGCCGAGTTCATGGCCCGCATGCGCGCCCGCGTGCAGGATGACGCTCTGGCGGCCGATACGGCCGTCGATATCCACATGGATGAGCGGTACTCTCAGAGCGGGAGACTCAGGCTATTAGGGCTGGACGCCTACTTGACAGATGACGAGTGGGCTGATGTCGCGAACAGCCTAGCCGCGGTGATCAAGCAGGCGGAGGCACGATGACGCCCGAACGCTTGAAGGAGATAAGAGGCTACACCATCGCTAACTCCGTACACTCGGCGGTGGTCTGGGAGTTGATGGCTGGCTATGACGTCGCGATCATCGACGCTATCACGAGTCTCAGGGAGCTCGGCGTCGATCCAGCCCTCTACTGGGGCGTCAGGGCGCTCGCAGAACTGGTGACAACCCCATGGCTGGTGAATGGCCCACGAGGCGCCTCTCGTGAGTGAAACGACGACTTCCCCACGAGGCGCCTCTCGTGAGTGAAACGACGACTTCCCCGACCAGCCGTGAGCACATCGCCGCAATAAGGGCGAAGTTCTCATGTGTCGGCTGCCGCAACATTTACACCGAGGAATTCCCCTTTCTCTTTCTATACGAGCCAGAAGGCTTCAGCATCGATACAGAGGGCTGCGGCGAAACCCAGAGCGGTGACTGCTATCTCCAAATCCACCACTGCCCCGTATGTGGGGCGGAACTGGACATCGCATACCGATTCACCAGGCCACGCAAGCAGATAGTATCCCTCACTGCATTGCTAAACCAGTGGCTCGAAGACTCCGATAATGATGACTGAGCTAACTTTTCGCGAGCACATGGCTGCCATGCGCGCAGCCGCGGTGGCCGAGCGGGACATCACCTGCCGAATCTGCGGGGTGACGTTCCGTGGTCGAGGGCGCGCGCGCTATTGCGGCGCTGTCGCCTGCAAGCGGGCCGCCTGGCGCCAGAACGATGCCAGGAGAAGGGAGAGGAAATGACGTCTATCCCCGCTGATAGAACAACCCTAGCTTTGCTCGTGGCGATTCTGGCTCTCGTTCTCGGGCGAGCGTTGCTGGTGGTGCTCTCATGACAGAGCGCTTCGCCCTGGAGCCGACGACGGAGATGATCGAGGCGTGGAGGAGCTCCTTCGGTAAGACTACAAAGTCCGTGGCCTGCGATTGCCCATTGAGCCAGGCTGCGGTTGTGGCGCTGCTCGGTCGAGGCTTTACGTTCCGTCACATCAGTTCGGCGGTGGAGGGTGGTGTCATGTACGTTGGCGGCCATGATGGTGGCTACCGGGCTCTGGTTCCGGCGAGCGCTCGTGAGAGACGCCGTGCTGCAATCTTCATGCGCCGAGTGGACGTTGGGAGTTCGGCCGAGTGGATGTTCGCAGCGCCAACCGCCTGGCGCGGGCACGGCGGCCATCGCTTCGAGTACGTCCTAGAGGAACGACCATGACAGAAAGCCACGGGCTTTGCGGTGGGATCTCCTGCCGGAAGGATGCCACGGTCGAGGTCAATGGGCGATGGTACTGCCCTCGACATGCGGCAGGGAAGCGCCGCTCGTTGGCAGCGGATGCGGCGCGCACCGCCTCGTACGTCGATGCTCAGGAACAGCGCGATCAGGCAGAGGCCATAGCAAAAGCGGCTCTCTGCTGAGCTGGGGGTCCACGTCGCGCCGCTCTATCGCATGTCATTCGGCACCGCGCCCTGGAGCTTTAGCATGCAGGACATGATTGTGCGGGTAGAGGATCTGGAGCGACTCGTTGCCAGGCTAACGCCTTGATCCCCATCGATTCCTGATCCAGCCGAGTAGCGCGCCCGCCATGAGTGCGGCCAAAAACCTCGATGCCAGTGTACCGAGGAATGCGAGGGCGACGCTCACCCCTTCGGCGCGTCGAGCGGCACTGGTCCTCCGCCGCCCTCCCGTCGCTCGCCCATCGGCTGGCCGCAGGTGGCGCACGTCTGGCCGAACCTCGGCGACGGCGGTGGAGGGGTACGCGCGGCATTGTGAATCTGGGTCTGACGATCTGCCACAGTGCTCGCTAGCCCCCCGCCAATCACGCCGACCGAGCCCGCGACCCGTCCATCCGTCAATGCGTAGCCCAGCATCAGCGCAATCAGGCCCATCGCCACAATGCCGAATACCACGGCGGCAAGCTGCGGCACCCACGGGGGCGGATGCTTCTCGATCTTGCCGCCCCACGAGGCCTTGAGGATGTCGGTTGCGCTCTTCGACAGGCTACCGGCCGTCACGGTGTGGACCACGAGATCCGCAGCAGGCCCCGCCACGCCAGGAGCCTGAGCCGCGATCTGCGCCGCAAAGTCCGGCAGCAGGTCAATCACCCCTCGTCGTCCCACGGGTAGGGAAGTGGCACGAGGCGCGTGATGGGACCGAATTTGGCCGTCACCATAAAGGTCGGCTCCAGTTCGGCCATCTGATGGATAGCTCGTTCCGCCGCCTCGCGCACCCGCTCCATCTGTTGCTCAGGGGACGGGCCGATGGGTCGGCAACCCTGACAGAAGAAGCTCATCGTCTCAGCTCCATGCGTTGCTAGTTTACAATGATAGAATGCACCCCCGCGACGGCTGACACCGCCCGAGGGCATGGCACACGGAAAGGAGAACTCCGCATGCCCTATCAGTCTACTCGCCTCGGCCCCTGCCTCATTCAAGATTGCCCCCATCCGATTCATGCTCGTGGATATTGCCACACCCATTACAAGCGCTTCATGGCTGGGCTACCACCTGCATTGCCATCCGAGGAAGAGCGCTTCTGGACCAAGGTTAGCAAATCTGATGGCTGCTGGGAATGGACTGGTGGCCAGCATGTGGCGGGAGGAGGCTTTATCTATGGAGTTTTCTACATCCGGAACGGGAGGGGTAATGGGCGCCAGATCAAGGCCCAGCGGTATGCGCTCCAACTGAAACTCGGACGTCCGCTTCGCGCTGGCTTCTTCGCCTGTCATACATGTGACAATCCCCTCTGCGTTCGCCCCGATCATCTCTTTGAGGGATCGCCACGGGACAACAGCCACGACATGGCCGCGAAGGGGCGAAGTACGGCGGGCGAGCGACATCCGAGCCACACTCATCCGGATCGAGTCCCGCGCGGCGCGAATCATTGGGCCAAACGTAATCCACAACTGCATCGTGCGAAGTGGTTGACTGAACATGGCGTCGTGCGATGGTGTCGGGGTGATTGGGAAGCATCGTCCGCCGAGTTGGGTGATCACCGGCGGAGAGAGCGGTGGACCTGCGGAGCGTCGACTCGTCCGTCCGTGCAGGTGCTCCCTGGATACGGATGGCGAATGGGACTGTGGGGGGTGCATTACCCCAGCGAGAGTGACTGATGGACAGATCAGAGTTGTTAGTGGCTCTGAAGGAGCCGTGTGCTAACTGCGGGCATGCGCTCGGGCTGCACTTGAGATTGAAGTGGTGGGAGGAGACACCGTCGTCAGCGATTGATGTGGCCTGGTGCCAGCAACGTGGGGATCGTTGGTGTTTCTGCTGCACATTCGTCTCTGCCGCTGAGGACGACGCGGCTGAGCTGGAGCTGCTGGCGCTCCAAGGGCCGGCGGTCGGATGACGGTGCAGATAATCCGCGAGGACGACGCACGGTCGGTGTTCGACAGATTGTACGTGAAGTCTTGCAATCGTACCGCGACGGGGTAGGAATCAAGGTGATCTCTGAAACCTTCGGTGTCTCTTGTGGCACGATCTATCTGCTTCGTACGGGACGGACTGCTCAATGGCGACACATTACCGTCGAAGTTCTGGGCGTTGTTCCCATCGATAGGAAGCATCTCGCAGACAACCAGCTAATAGATATGCTGTAGGTAACCATTCCCAATCAGCAACACCATTCGACTCGACGTATTTCGCGATCATATGGCCTGCGCCGTCGCCCCAACTATAGATTGTGCTGTAATCACACCTTCGTTTCACCATCTCCAGCCAATCGACCATACACCAGTCGGCCACGGTCCACTCGGTGATGATGACCTTCAGCTCGGTAAGCTCCTCAAGAAGCTTGATCGCCCTCTGGGTGCTTTGCACCTGGTAGAGGTCAAACGGGTCGGGGTAGCAATGGAGCGCCACGTAGGTCGCCCCCTGCGGTCGCCAGCCGAAGCACAGCTCACGGAGCCATTGGCCATCCCACCCCATCTGGCCGCCGATGCCCATGAGCGCGCCGGTCCCAGCCCGTTGCACCGCTGGCGCCAGGCGGTCCCAGAGAAGGCGGTACTGGTCCGGGCCGACTACCCATGAGCTATCGTGCTCGGCGGTGTAGATGTATGCGTCGGGCTCGTTTCCGATCAGCACCACGTCGGGCCGGTATGTGGTCACGTACCAAGTAGTCCACTCTTCCCAGGTCCGTCCGTCGTCGGGGAAGCACTCGGGCGTGAGAACGAAGATGGACCGGATGCCCCACTGCCGCAGCTGCGCCATGTACGATCCGAACTCCTCGGTCGGGCGCGGCAGTAGCCGAACGCATGTAGCTCCGAGTCGCTGAAGGTGATCAATGCTCGGGCAATTCGCCCGATTGGCCTGGTCGATGCACACGCCGTGGGCGATCATCTGGTATCCGTATGCGGTGGACTCTGAAGCGCAAGCTTACAGTGCAGCCAGCTTCCCCATGCCTCATCCAGGTTGACCCAGAGCACCGGCCCCGTACCAAAGAGTTCTCCCAATCGCAGTGCCTCCCCATTCAGGAGAGGTCTTGCCCCCCGCAGTAATTGTTCGGCCATCTTGCGGCTGACGAAGAGCTCCTGGGCCAAGTAGTCTGTCATGTTATCCGCAGCTACCCCTCGTGCCTCTAACTCCTCACGTATGAATGCACCTGGAGGGAAACACTCTGCCCGTTTCGCGTCTGTGTAGATCATCTGCTCCTCCACGCCAGCACGGCAATCCCGAGCGCCAGCCCCAACGCTACCACCAACACGTCAAACAGGGTCAATGGTGCCTCCACACTCAGAGATCACCCGCCGAATCTCCGCCTCGGTCCGTCCCTGCCACCTCCGCGGCCCCACATGCGTAACCTCTATGCACCTGCCATCACGGATCACCAACCCGAAGCAAAGCAGCCCGAGCGTGACCTGGTAGTGCTGCTCGCCCAATGCGGATCGGGCAGCCTCGCGGTCCAACCATCGGTGCCAGCAGTCATCACAGATCCAGCCCAGGAGCCCCAGAGATGGGTCCGAGTGCGCGTTCGCCCTCGTGCTGTGTCTCAGGTCGCGTCTCATCACCTGCTCGCCGCGCATTCGCCGGCAGACGTTGCACTCGAGCTTCCGCGCTGTGATCAATCCATCTCCTCCACTCCTCTGCGCCATTCCGCTCGCCACCATAAGCCGCTCAGCCGCCTGGCGTACAGCAAGTGGTCGAGCGCATTCTGGTCGAACAACAACTGACAGGCTGTACAGATTCGCTCGGGTCTACAGTCCCCACCGTCGGCGCAGCAGCCCTTCCCACGCACAGCGGCATGGAGCTCCAGCCCCTCCGCTTCGGTGCCGTGGAAGATCGCCGCTGCCATCTCATCCGTCCGTGTCGAACCCGAGCGTGCGCGCTCTCTCCGGTCCCATCGGGCCGAATCCGACGATGCGCGCGCTCACCGCCAGGTCCGCCACGCCATCGCGCCCCTCATCGTGACCCAGGTCGAGCACGGTCCTGCCCACGATCTCGCCGTCGAGCAGGATGTCCAGCTCGACGGCCTCGGTAATCGTGCCGTCGCGATACCGTCGGGAGCTGTGGCGGAATGCAAGCGTCTCCGTCCCATCCGCCGCCTCGCGACGGCCGAATGTCCATGCGCTCACCCGATTGGGATCGCATCCGCTGCTTCGTCGAGCAGCTTCCGCAGGCGGCCGGTCACCAGCGTCTGGTAGCGCTTGATCGCGGCCAGGATCTCGCTCCGTGCCTCTTCGACCTCGGCGAGCACCACCTTGGCTGATCCTGCCGCAGCACCGACGCCGCCCGAAGCCAGCGTCTCCCCCACGGCGACCAGCTCCTTGACGCCATTCACGCCGACTTCAGTCGCCGCGTCGATGGCGCTGATTGCCAGCGCAGCCCCCACGTCTACCGCATTGACTGCCGCGTTCGTTCCTGCCTTCGCAAGCTTGCTCATGTCTTAATCCTCCTCAATTCTCGTGCTCGATCTAGGATGCGCTGTTCCCGTTCGTCTAGCTCATCTTCAGTGTACGGCTGGGTGCGAGATCTGCACAGCGCCAGTTGGCGCTCGGACGCGTCATACGCCTCTCGCCAGAAATCGACCAGCTCCAACAAGTCCTCGCCCGAGTCGAGTTGCCCGTTCGCCAGTGTGAGCCGCTTAACCTCTGCTGAGAGGGCGCGAATGCGGGCCTGATAGCCGAGCTCCCGCTCGAACTGCGAGGGGGAGAATAGATTGCTCAGCCAGCCAAGCATCACTCAGTCACCACGAGCACCCAGAATTCGATTTGCATCGGATCGGCTGTGGCCGGCCTCATGGCGCCAGGCAGTCGAGAGTGAATGGGCCAGGGACGGTGCCATCCAGCACGCGACAGTCGAGCAGGCGGAGCCGTGGCGCAGGAGTTGTGGTGGGCGGAGGCAACGGGGTTGCTGTAGGGACAACATTCGTGGGAGTGGGCCATGGAGTCGGGGTTGGTCCTGCTGAGCCCTCGACGCCGACCACGAGCACCCAGTAGTTCTTTTGGGTCGAGAGGGCATTGTAGACGTGCGCGATGCCAGCGTGCGTGAATTCGGCCCCCACGAGGTTGTGGAAATCGGCGGTCGTGAAGAACCAGTAGCTAACCGTGTTGGTGTCCCCGTAGTACTGGGTGCGGCCCGCGGTGACATTCTCCCCAGCGGGGATCGTCGGGCTGTGGCCGCAGTCAGTCAGTCGCGTGGGGAAGGTACGGCCAAGGGTATCGGTGTGGCCGACGTAATCATTGGCCGCCATGTCCTTAGCCTGCCATACGGCCGCTCGGCTTAGCGTGTTGGACCACACGTAGGGCGACGACCGATATCTGTTGATCTCGTTCAGCAGGTTCTGCTCCTCCTGATCCGGTGGAAGCTCAGCGTTGCTCACCGTGCAGGCGCCAGCGGCATGCGCCGGGGCGTGCAGCGACGGGCCAATGCCAAGCAGGCCAACAATCAGCGCGGTAACCACGGCGATCCCCAGCAGCACTCTCATCATGGCATCTCCTTCTCTACTCCAAGCCTAGTGGCTCCTGAAATCCAGGTAATGACCGAAGGCGCACAGCACAGCGATCAGACCGCACACCGGGTAGAACAGCTCACGCATTGTGCGCCGCCCAAACCATGAGAGCGCCCGCCACAAGCACCGCTGCCAGGAGGGACCACGCAGTAACCTCAATGGACATCTCGACTCCCTTCCTGGAGGACAGCCGCCACCGCCTCTCGGATCTCGGTAGGCGTGTACGGCTTCGCCACAAACATATCAGCGCCAGCCGTGATAGCGTACTCGCCGCCACGCGCCCCGCTGATCGCCACAATCGGGGTGGACTCCGTCAGGACCGATGCGCGCAGCCGACGGATCAGCTCCAGTCCGTAGACGTCCGGGAGTACCAGATCTATCACCAGGATCTGGTACGGCTGCCCAGCACCGTGTGCACGGTGGATCTCGCTCATGGCCGCCTCTGCCGATCCTACAGCCGCCACCTCGTAGCCCGTGACCCGCAGCACGATCTGCGTAAGCTCCGCGGCCGCGTGATCATCTTCTATCAGCAGTAGCCTCGCAAGCTTGCGGTCCTGCGTCATCTCCTGTGCGCTCTGACGGAGTCGTTCTCGCGAGGCCAACGCCCCCTCGATCACACGCAGACCATTCTCGGCGTGGACCTGTTCATCGTCGGTGAGGTGGCCGTCGGCGATGTTTCGCCGCAGGTCTCGCGCCACCAGCCCCATACCCTCTGAGCTCAGGTGCACGGTCGAGAACTCGTCATGCACCCATCGCTCGGCGTGCGGCTTGGCCTCGATCGACCAGTGCACGGGATTCCCGCCGAGCAGCGCCTCGCGGGCGGTGGCCATGCGGCTTCGATCTCGAGCGTTGTTGCGGTCGTCGAGCGCATCGACAAAGGCCTCGATACGTGCGAGGCGGTGGAGCATCACCGCCTTGGGTCCCTCGCGGACTACCCGGCCCGCAACACGCGCCAACTCGCGAGCGCTGGCTGTGTCCTGGACCGCGCGTATCCAGAGGGCGAGTGATCCCATCCCGGTGAGCACAAGACCTGCGAGAGCGACCATCGCCTGATCGCTGACCTGGATCAGACCACCCTGCACGAAGACCCTACCTTATCCCGGCGAGGCCGCCGGCTTGGTCCAGCGCCCTATGGGCGTCGAGTCGCGGCAGCGGCCCATCGGACGGTTGCATCGGGCTTTTCAGGCCCTCTTCGACGCGAGAGCCTTGGCTGCCGCGTAGATGCCGGTGGCGCCGAGGCCGATGGCCAGACCGGCGAGGATCGACGGCGCTGAGAAGCCCGCTGCCAGGCACATGACGAGCATGCCCGCTATTCCTGACACGAGCGGCAGCCAACGGCTGTCCACGAGCCCGAGCTGTTTGATGGCCTCCACGATTCCTACGACGATAGCCGCGAGTTGTGCTTGGTCCATGGTAGTCTCCTCTCTTTTGCTCTGATTATGCCTGTTTAGAATGGCCAGACGATCTGGACGCGAGGTCGGCGGACGGTGGACGCAGGTGGCACGAACACGAGACCAGATGCCGGTTGTCCCAGTTCGTCCTCTGAGTAATTGATCACATATTGCTGCGCACCGCTCTCGTTGTATGCCCGAATACGGCTTACAGGACCAGGGAACTCGTTGCAGTTGATCGCCAGGAGCGCTCCATCAGTGCGCAAAGCAAGGAGCTCGGTGAGGAAGTTATCTGCGAGGGTGAACCAATCTTGAACCACGGTCCCGTCCGGATCGGCTACAAAGATTCTCTGCCCATCAGCTGTGTCCTGGTAACAGCCCCATATTCTGCCATCAGGACCTATCGCAAAGTTTTGCAGCCATCGCGGATTCGTCAATTGCGAAGTGAAATCCAGATAAGTCAGGAGGCTTCCTGTAACCAGATCGAGGCGGTTAAGTGCCAATTCACTGCTAGAGAGTTCGACATCTCCGTGAGCATCTGTGAAGTAGGCAATGGTGCCAGAAGGATTGACACGGACAGTATTTGCGTCAATGTTAGAACCGCCACCGTCTCCGATCATATTTATGTCGAACGGGTCATACACGTACAGAGAATCTACCGATCCGTCAGTATTGAGCTTAGCTATCTGGTAGTCGAAGTCTGGAGATCCAGATGAGTCACCGACATAGAATTTCCCAGCGCTATCCACCGCCAGGCCGCCGCCGCCGCCAGATCCGACAGCGTAGAAGTCATCTGCATTAGCAGCGCTTCCATCCATGTGAACAATGCGCCGAGAGGAACCCGTTGCGACGCGCCCGTATAGCAGGTTGTTGTACATAGTTAGGTGTTGCGGCGCTGAGTCTGAATCTCCGATGGGAGGTGAGACGTCCACTGTGCCGCGAAATGTAGCCCCGTCGGCAGACCATGCTGCCAGGCGAACATTAGTCGGGGCGTTGGTCTCACGAAAAGAAACGACGATATCACCGTCTTGCCAGATCGCCAACGGATCCCCCCATCCTCTGCTGAGCTCAAGACTAAATAACGCCGCCGCAACGATCAAAGTCGTTGCAACAACCACGGCGCGCCAGCACATCCTCAATATCCTAGAGCGTCTGGTCCGCGCTCGACGCGGTGTTGCCGTGGGCGTCGAACACGTGGGCGCGGTAGTGGGTGCCGCTCGGAATGCCCGGCACCCCGAGCGTCGAAATCTTACGCAAGTGCTCAGACCGCTGGCTCCTGCTCCGGTAGTTCGCGTCAGGCCCGAATTCGATCTGCGCCGTACACGGGCGGTCCGTCGTCACGGTGAACGTCGTTACCCCGAGTGCTGTGGCAGGAGACACACTCACAATCGTCGGCGTCTCCATCGTGCCCCCTCGGTCCGATCCCTCGGTCTTCTGGAGCAGTACCACAATCGACGCTCCCTTCAACGTCGGCGCCGGATCCTCGGCGACCTCGAACGTCAGATAGCCAGGCCCACGCTCGCCCGCGGGAAGTGTACGGTCTGGGCCAACGTCGATGATCGGCGTGGCCCCGCCCGGGTCCTCGGATAGATTGACAAGTGATGATGCGGCGTCGTTCAACACTAGTGTGACGACCGCAGACCCGAGCGCCGGGAAGCTGGCGAAGTGGGCGTAAGTGACGGCGATCTCGATAGTTCCCGTGGTCGGGCTCTCGCCGGTCTCGTAGTTGGCGGCCAGCAGACGGAATCCGAGCAGTCGATGATTGCCCGAAATCAGCAGATCGGGCTTTCGGCCCGCGGTGATGACCTCATCTCCTCCGTCGATCACATAGACGGGACCGTCGATGTCGGCATCCTCAGCCACGTTATCCCAGCCCAGCCGCCCGTTGGCGCCGGTCGGCGTGAGACTCGTTGAGACCGGCACCGGCAGGCTAGGCGGCGGGCTCACCGGAGTCGAGGCGATGGGCTCATGAACCGGGCTGTTTGGCCGCTGCTTGTCGCGCCATGCGTACTGCGCATGGCGAGCTGGCGGATCGTCGAAGTCGCTGAGCGTCAGCGAGTTGGTCTCGGCCTCGTGGTCACAGTCGGTTCCGACGATCTGGACCATGTCAATCGGGAGCTCGGTCACATACGGCAGGATTGGCAGCAGGTCATCATCGGTCAACTGGACCCGCCATCCCGAGCGGATCAGCCATAGCGGAAATGGGTCGCCTGCCTCATCGTAGATCGGGCGCGCATCGTTTAGAACCAGCGCGCCGTCGGTCAGCATCTCCAGCACATTCAGGAGCGCCAACGCCTGCTCGGCCAATTCCTGCGCGGCTTGAAGGTTATCGATCTGGTTGGCCGCGTCTATGTAGCGCCACCTGGTAACCGAGCCGCTGGCCTGAGCGGGAACGTAACCAAGAGCGTAACGCACCACGACCTTGTTGATTCGGCGCTGCGTGTCCCATGCGAGCGGCAGCCCGAGGCAGGATATCGGGAGCTTCAGGATCGGCTGCGTGTCACGCTGGCGAAGGTGCAGGTAGGCGCCAGCATTGTCGTGGTTGGTGTAGACGGCCCAATCGAGCGCCACCCCGTTGTCGCCGCGAGCCGATAGGCTGTCCCACAGCTGGCGCGGCGCTTGGCCGATGGCCTGAAGATCACTGCCGATCTGCTCCCCGCCATGAACGACCTCGGTGTTGAACGGAACGATGAACTGGGTCCGCTCATCGCGCGACTCCTCGAACACGGTGTGGATCGGCGTAGCGGCCGGCCAGATCCGCGAATCGACGTAACCATCCCACGTCGCAGTGGTCTCCAGCCCGTAGGCCGTGATCTTGACGTGGTGGCCGATGCCGTCCTCCTGCTTGAGACAACTGACACGCCCGATGATGCCCCCATGGTAGGAACGTCCCTGAATGTCGGTGATGGTGACGATAGAGTCAGGATTCGGTAGCCAGTCCTCAGGGCTGTCGGTATCGAATTCCCATGTGGCCTCGACCTCGCCACGGGGCGCCAGCGTCTTGGTGTGGAGCATGCAGGCGAGGGCCGAATAATCGCGGGTCACCGCTCCGTCAGAGACGATGATCTCGTGGCCGAGCGCCGCGACCTCAGCGCCCGCTGACCCCGCGAAGTGGGCCATGGCGGGCGTGCCGCGCTGGCCGTGGGTCACGCTCCAGACTGTGGCGCTCACGCGGCCGGTGACAGTCAGGACCTCGCGTCCAATGACGATGTCCCATGGAGGGGAGTAACTTGCGAAATTGGCCAGGACACTTACAGTCGGATCGTCAACCGCCAGATTCGCCGTAAGGATCGTTCGCGGTCCCTTCCAGTTTGTCGTGAGATGCTGCGTGGTTCGGACGATGGCAGATGCGGACTGGAATCCTAGCCCAAGCAGATCGGCGAGGGCATCGTGGGTAACAGGAGTACGGGCGGTGAGAATCGATGAGCCCCAGGCAGAACCGATGGCATCGGCGATCCGAACAGCGGCCGCATCTTGGCTGCTGCGCCCAATGAGAGCACCAATGCCATCCGCGATCCGAACAGCGGTTGCATCTTGGCTGCTGCGCCCAATGAGAGCACCAATGCCATCCGCGATCCGAACAGCGGTTGCATCTTGGCTGCTGCGCCCAATGAGATCGGATTGGGCGTCGAGAATAGCCGTGCGGCTCTCCTTACGTCTTGGTCAGCGCGAGGTTGAGCAGACAACAGGCAACACGCTTGCCGTTGACCACCCCAACGATGCGCCCGAGACCTGGTATTGAGGACGAGGGTGTGAGCTTGCCGCCGATCACGTACCACGAGTCAGGCTCGGTCTCGGTCGTGTCCTGCTCGACGTAGGTCACCGTCGGCACGTCGCGATTCGCCCGCGCCGTGGACAGCACCGCCTCGATTGCCAGCCGATTCGCCTTTGCCTCGGTGACCGTCGTACCCAGGCAAATCACCGCCAGCCGCCGCGCCGTCTCGCGGAGCGTGGACTTGACCAAGCGCGCACCGCCCTGCGATCCACAGTTGACGGCGAAGGTTTCTTCCCAATTCGGGTCCCATTCGTCTACCGTGTCTGGCACGATGTAGGCTCCGCTGGTATGCCTGAGATCCAGCCCGCCGAGGCTGAATACCTGAAAGCCCATCAGCCCGCCCTCGCCCGCAGGTCGTCAACTTGGAAGCCCGTCGTGCTGCGCGCGATGACCTCTCCGTCGAGCGTGATCACAGTGGGCGCGCGGCGCGCGAGGATCTCGGCCAGTCTCGCAATCGTCATATCCGAGAGCTCGATGGGCGCCTTCGTGTTCGCCGCGATCTCATCCAAGCGCGAATGAGCGGTCCCCGTCGTCGGGTCGCGAAACTGCTCAGAGAGATCGCGGAGGAATCCTTCGATCTCTCCCCCGATCCCCGATGCAGCCGCCGCACCTGGCCGCTCGAAGGCCCGAGGAAGCGCTTGCTCGACGTCGAGTTGGCCGCTGATCCACGGGTGTTGCTGCTCCAGATCCGTGAACAGTTGGCTCAATCGCTGATAGGTGCGCTCGTACACCGCGTCGACATGCGCCCACGCCGCGTCGGTCGCCGTCGTCAGCGTCTCAGCGATCCTGGTCTCCTGCCGCTTTCGCTCCTGCTCCGACTGCGTGTCGCGGTCAACCTGCAACTGCCGCTCCAGCGCCCCCCGGTAATTCTTCAGCGATGTCTCGTTCTCGGACCGCTTGCGGAAGTCAGCATCGGCAAAGTCGTTTGCTCGCTGGCGGTCGGCGTTCTGTTCACCCCGCCGCTGGCTCAGGTCGGCCGCTTCCTGTGCACGACGCCTGGCGCGGTCGGCCTCGGCGTCGGACTGAGCTGTCGCTGCATCGGCCCGCTGGCGCTGGATTCGGAGTGCCGCATCCTCGGCAGCCCGTCCCTGCTGCCGCTGAGCGTCAGCCTGCTGCTGGCCGAACTGGCGCGCGGCATCGGCCAACTGAGCCCCGACGTTCGGCCCACCCTGCCGCGTGATATCGGCGACTCGCTGCTGATAGGAGCGAGTCGCATCCTCAACCTGGCGCAGAGAGGCGCGCGCTGCATCGTCGCGGTCCCTACCTGTGGAACGGCTGAAGTCGCGCTCTCGACGGTTCAGGTTGAGCCTGGCCTCGGAATCCTCGCGTTCCTGGCGCAGCGAGAGGGCGCGGTCCTCGCGGGTCCGTTGCAGATCGGTGGCCTCGACCTCTCTGCGTCGGTTCGATGCCACTTCCAACCGTTGATAGCCCACGCTCTCTTCGCGGACCCATTCCTCCATGGCCTGACGCCTGGTCTCCAACGAGGCACGATCGCCGAGGGAACGGTCAAGGTCCTCGATTGCCTGCTGCTGGCCGTCGAAGTCCATCGATCGGAATGTCTGGCCGAACGATTCAGCCGCCTGGCGCCTGGCGTCGATGTCCCGCGTCTCGCCGTGGGTGCGCAGCAGCTCCTCAGTCGCCTGTCGCTCATCATCCTGAGCCTTAGCAATTTTGCCCTCGGCATCCTCGACCGCAGCCGCCCGTTCCCTGACCCCCTGCTCGATGGCCTTGTTGGCCTTGGCCCACGTATCCGCAGTTTCTTTGACCACACGCTCGGCCTCGCGAACGGCCTTGTCCTGCTCGGCCTGGTTCCGCTTCGCCTCGGCCGCCGACTGAGCTCCTGCTTTGACGCCGGCAGCCTCGGTTGCGAACTGCTCGGCGATCTGGCGAGCCCGATCCTGGGCGCCCTCTTCCCCGGCCAGCGCCGCGAGCACCGCATCGACGTAATCGCGGCCAAGCTCCGAACCACGCTCGGGCCCGAGTATCTTTTCCATCTCGGCCACGAGCGAATCAGCGGTCTGTCCGGCTGCAGCGCGCAGCTCAGGAGTGGCGTCTCTCAGCGCCCCTTCCAGCGAAGCGAGGCTCCTGGTCGCCGCTGCCCCGATGTCCCGGTCAGCACCCGCCCGTGTGAAGCCAGCCAGAAAGTCGTTCTGAGCCCGCTCCAGCAGAGCCGCAGCACTATCGAACTCCTCTTCTACCTGCTCGGCGGCCCGCTCGATCTCGGGCGCCGCGGCCGCACCCTGCCCCTCGCTCCATATGCGCCAGTTCTCCTCGGCGGTCTGCTTGTTCTGGGCCGCCTGACCACGGGTCAGAAGCGCCCCATCGAAGTTCTGCCGAGCCTCAAACCTGCGGCCAATCTCGCCGAGCAGATCGCCAACTTCTGAGCCAAGCCCGAATGATGCGGTCGTCTTGGCGCCTGTGGTGTCCAGCCCCGGTAGCGCGAGATTGCCGACGTCCTGAGCCACCTGACCGATGACCTGGCCCCAGGTAATCGCTCCCTCGCCGGTCAACTTGAACAGACGCGCAATGTTGTTCAGGCTCGCGGCGAACTCTGCCACTGGCCCCGTCGCTGCCGTTGCCAGAATGTCGCCGAAGATAAACACCGCCTCGCCCGCCGGAGTCGCAGCCAACTGCACCTGCTTCCAGCTTTTCTCCATCCGCTGAGCGGCATCGTCGGTGTCGGCTGCTGCGATCTGGACCGACTCACCTGTGTTCTGTATCGCATCCAGGTACAAGTCGATCTCGAAACGACCCTCGCGGATCGCCGCTGCCATGTCAGGTCCAGCCCGAGCGCCGAAGGTCTGAATCGCCAGCGCTGTTGCCGCGCTGGCATCCTCCATGTCTCGAATCTTGGTGATCACATCCTGGATGCCCGACTCCAGCGGAATGCCGGCCGCCGCGAGATTGCCAATGGCGATGCGGAGCGAGCCCATGACTAGCTCGGTGTTGACGCCTTCCTTCTCGAACTTGCCCAAGAGCGCGGTCGCCTCATCGAAGCTGATACCAAGTTGACGCAAGGGAGCGCCGTACTGAACGAGCAGCGTCTGAAGCTGCGTGGTCGAGGCGCCAGCCACCTGCGAGGCACGGAACAGCTTATCGAGCGCCTCGCTCTGATCCTCGGTGGCGATGCCCCAGTCGCCATAGGTCCTGGTCAACAGCCGCACGTTCTCGACCGCGTCGGTCCCCGTCAGGCGCGAGAACTCCAGCAACTGAACGCCCAGTTGGCGTAGCGGCTCTCCGGTCAGCCCCAGCCGCGTGTTCAGATCAGCGATGACCTGAGATGCGGTCTTGAGATCACCAGGAACCGATGTGTAGACAGCGCTCAAATCCTCCTGAAGCCCACGCAATGCAGTACCCGTGGCACCCGTCCCGATGCGGATCCGGTCGGTTGCATCGTCCCACGCCGCGCCCAGCTGGAATGCAGCAGTGGCCAATCCGCCGACCAGGGCTGTAAGCGCAATGATTGGCCCGCCAGCGCCAGCGAGTGCTGCGACAGACGAATTGACGCCGAGCATCTGGCCAGCCGCTCGGCCAGCAGGCCCCTCGATACCGGTGAGCGCCCCCGCGAGGTTCTGAGCACTGGCCGCACCCCTCTGGCCGCTGCCTTCCACCGCCCGCATGGAGCCGTCGAGTTGACGCAGCGAGTTATCGGCTCTGCTGGTATCGCCGATCACCTCGAGCTTCAGCTGGTTGACGTTGATCGCCATAGCCTAGTCAGTGCTCCACATGTTGCGGGCCTGGCGGATGCGGTCAGCGCGCGCGCCCTCTTCGGCCGCATCGGCCATCAGCGCATAGTTGATCCAGTGATCTGGCCACGTCTCCACCTCCATCGGTGGGCGCCCGAACATGCGCGCAACCCGAATCACCGGATACCAGTCGGGCATCAGCTTGGCGTCTCCAGTGACGAGGTATCGTCGGAGCTGGGCTCGGTCTTCTCTTTTGGGCGTCTGTGGTCATGGATCGCATTGATGCAGGCCCACAGCAGTTGAGACGGCACGTCGCTCAGCCCTTCATCGGTGATCGGAATCAGATCATCGCCCCGCGTGACGTCCCACGAAATCAGGACCCGACATAGGAGCCACGCGGCGTACTGGCCGTCTGTGCGGGCACCGCTGCGCAGCACCGCCCGGTAGTCGGCCTCCATGGCGGGCGTGAATGCCGTCGGACGGTAGGTGAGCTTCGCGGTCTGGCCCGCGAACTCTACGGGCGCGTCTGCGCGGTCCAGGATCGAGCTATCGAGGTCAATCGGCATACTGCACGTTCAGTCTCTCCCAGATAGCGAGAGACGAGCGGGTTGTTAGGCCGCCCGCCCCTCGCCCCGTTTTGCCTCTTAGCTGTTGGCCGTGATCGTCGCTGTCGGCGTCGCCACCATGACCTGTGCGGCATCGGTCGCCGCTGCGGGTACGGTCGCGGTGAGCGTCTCATCTGATGTGATGACGTAGCTTCCGGCTGCCGGTGTGGTCACCGTGACCTGCGTCGCGCTGGTCCGAACCACGTTCGAGGGCACGAATGCCGGCGAAACCTCGGCGTTCCAACCAGCGGCCTCAGACTCGGCGGCCACGATGCCCGCTGCAATCGCGAGCCGCTGAGCGTCGAATGCCGCACCAGCAGGAGCCCACTCGGCTCCAGTCAGCGTCAGGATGATCGTACGACCACCCGTGACGATCTCGCTCTCGACCGCGGTGGTGATCGTGCCGGTCAGGGCGACGGTAGCCTCAGCAGGCGTCGCATCCTGAAGGAACACGCACCGTAGCCGCCCAACGGCCGCTGTATTGACGTTCAGGAACGACACATCGTCGCCGATGGGGTTGGTCACATTCGACTGATTGTGCCATGTATAGGCGATGTTCGGCGCCAACACGACCTCGAAGACGGTCGTGCCGCCCGAGTCCTTGAATGTCAGGGTCGCCGCAATAGTGCATGTGAGCAGGAACCCCTGTAGGCCGCTCGACTGGAGCGCCAGCAGCATCGCCTGGGTCGGATCGTTGATCGTGTCGTAGTCGATGACGAGGGCGTTGTTTCCGCTGAGCGGTACGGGCATCGATATCGGGTTGGCCAATCCGCCGCCGGTGGCCGTGAACCCGAGAGTCAGCACAATATCGGTCATATCTCTCCTCCTACCGGCTCACAGGGCCGCTTGCGCATTGATCAACTCGATTGTGGCTACGTTACCCCAGGTCGCATCCTCCAGCGCCGTGTGCGTCCAGCCACAGACGTAGACACCGTTTCGGTCTGACGGCCTTGCCACAGCGGACACCTGGCCCGCAAGATCGATCCTGAGGCGATAGCTGTTGCCGCCTCCGATCGCGGCCCCGGTGCACTCGACGCGAACGAACACCGGGGTTCCTGCCCGCAGCCTCGTAACGTTGGCCGCTCCCTCGGCGTCGTGTGCCATCAGCAGCGTGAAGGTGTGCTCGGGGGCAACCTCAACCGTCGCGGCATAGCCCGTGCCGACCGCCTCGTCGAGTGGAAAGACAGGATTGAACTTGTTGTTGAGCCGCCAGTCGAACGAGAACACGCGGCTGAGCTTCGTCGTCCCGATGACGCCCGAGTCGGTGTCAAGATAAATCGACGTCCGCGCCGGGAGGATCGGCACCAGCGGAATAACGGTCGGCGTCGTCGTGAGCGTGATCCCCTCTTCGATTGCCGACCCGATGACCTCTCCGTTGAGGGTCAGGCCGTTGTCGCGGTCGAACGCGATCCCGAGCGAGCGAACAATGGCGCCTGCGAACCGTCGCGAGCCAGTCGCATCATTGCCGTACTCGACTGTGTACGTCTTGACGGTATCCGGCCCCCCTGGATCGGTCACGAACAACCACTGGAAGGCGCCCCCGCCCAGCGCGTTGACCGCCGAGTTGGTGATGATGCTCGACAGAACGTACTGAAGCTCGCTGAACGTCGGAATTCCGGTGACCGGAGCCACCGTGTACTCCTTGTTCAACACTGCCTGAACGACGTACTTCCGCCCCGTGGCGCGGAACGGCGTGATCTCGGCGTTCCATCCAGGCTCGATCCCGAGCGAGAGCAACCGATTGCCAGCGGCAACCGGAGTGCCCTGGACTGTCTCCATCCCGATCTGGAATCCCTGGAATACCTGCGCGACTTCGACCATCGATCCCTCCTAGCTGCTAGGGGACACCGAGCGCGAAATCCGCGCTCTCCCAGAATGGCACTTCGAGAATGTGAGCGTAGGTGACGTATTCGATGCCGCCACGGTCGGTCAGCCCCTCGGTTGGCTCGCCGCCGCGTACGTCGTGACCAGCGGTCGCGGTGCCGCCGAGCGTGAGATTCAACCGCAATGCGGCGAGGAACGCCGAGTGAAGCTTGCGTCCCTGGCGAACGAGACGGGCCAGCTCTCCGGTCGCCTCACCGACGAACATGGTCGCGGTGATGCGGTAGACCTCGCGGCCGACGCCGAATGGTCCACGCTGATCGGAATCGAATGACCATGTGTTGATCCACAGCGGCATGTCGCGCGGATCGAGCTTCTGAGACGCTGGCGGGAAGGATTCGTAGACCTTGCGAACCGGAATCACCGTCCCCGACTCTGTGATCGATACCGCCAACTCGATGTCCGCCAGCGCCGCAAGCGTGGTCGAAATGTCCATCAGCCCCCCGACCAGAGACGGCCTACGTCGCGTACGGTCTGGCGGAGCAGCTGCGGCACGTAGGCCTGCGTATCCTGCTGCGCCTGGTCAAAAAAGCGCTTGGCCGGGATTCCTCGCCGTCCGATGGCACGAGCAAGCACGAACAGAGAGCCCTCGAAGCCATGCCGCCGAGCCCAGCCTGCAAGGGCCTGTGTTGGCGGCTGACGGGCCCCAGGACGACGTCCCTGATCGAGAACCGTCACGTAGGCGAGCGGTGAGTGAACCGAGCCCACAAGGCCACGCTGCTGGGAGACAAACGAGCGAGCTGCGGCAGACGTGTCCTTCGGGACCAGCAGCCTGAGGCGTCGTTCGCCGTAGAGCAGCGTGGCGCCGACCCAGCGGCTAACCACATCGCGGAGGCCCGCCTGCGTCACAGCAGCCGCGTTCAGGCGGCCAGTCACCCGAACCGTGAGAACCGTCATACGACGAACCAGCGGCGGCGGTAGGAGTCGGCCAGCGAGGCAACGATCTTCCGCGCCTCCTGAGACATGCCGAGCGAGGTGCCCATCGAATCGACCTGCACCGTTGCGCGCGGCGACTCGATCCGCCAGATACGGGCCAGCTCGATTGTGGCCTGGCTAACAGCCGATGGAACCGCGGGCCAGCCCCACACGCCATCGATCTCGACAAGCGTCCCCGCGACGAACGCCGTGAATGTCGATGTGGAAGGGACCCGGATCTCACGGTACGGCGCAGGCTCGGAGCCGAGCGGCGCGTTCAGCGGCCAGAGCAGATAGTCAGCAGCGGCCAGTGTGTAAACGGGAGTGGTCACCGCTGAGGGATCGGTGATCCTGATGGCCGAGACCGAGACCAGGTCATCGATGACCAGCCGCCGTGGCGCCTCAGCCACGTAGGAGCGGGTCACCGGGGAGGCGACCGAGCCCTCCTGGCCGAAGAATCGATCGGTGCGGCGGTCGATCCAGCGCGAGATGCCGTCGAGGATCTGCTCGATAGCCTCGTCTGATTCGAGCTCGTCCTTGCCAGCAGCGGCCCGGTACTCATCGACCGAGGCGTAACTGGCGGTCGCGGCCACAACCAAAATAGAGCCTCCGCCCCGGTTCTAGCCCTGTCCGGGTGGAGGCTCTCGTACGCTGACTATGTTAACCGATTGTCAGGCCAGGTCGGCATAGACCGTGGCGTTCAGATCGCGGGGACGTGTGGGGAAGGTCTTGACAACTCCCGTGCCCCAGGTTACCTCGAATTCGGCAAGATAGTGACCCTCGCCGAGCACCGCGGTCTCTGCTGGCGTCATCTCGTATTCCGCCACTCCAACCTCTTCGGCGTCCAGGTCCTCGACGTTCGTCGCAGCTTCGTCAACGAGGATCGATGTAGAGCCCGCTCGCCCCGTGGCGAGATGGAAACAGACAGTGGCGCCCGCGATGGAGACAGCAGTGCCCGTAGCATCCTTACACGTGCCACGGAAGAGAGCGGTATCCCCGCGCTTGACCTCCTTCACCTCAGCCATCAGGCCTCCACCAGATCGAATGTCAAGCGCCCCGAGTCGTCAAGCTCGAAGCCCAGCGGTCCATTATCCATCAGTGTGAACGTCAGGCGCGAATCCTCCCAGTCGAACATCAGCGGCTCAACCATAATAGGGTAACGGAACGCCTGAGCCGCGATCAGGCTGAGCCCGAGCAGTGTCGCCTCGGCACTGAACAACCCCACAGCAGGCGCAGTGAGGGCGCCGTGCCCGGTGAGAACCGCCTCGGCGTCCACGGTGATGATGCCGCCCGGGAAGAGCGTGATGTCCGCTCGTGTGACCGCGCCCGACCCGAAGGCCGCAACGTCAGCTGAGTGAACCGCCACCAGCTGAACGGAGACCGTCGAATGGCCATCCGCCGACGAAACGGCCAGTACAAAGCCGATGGCCACCACATCAGCGGCTCCCGCACCCGCGAGCACGGCCTCCGCCTCGCGGACAGCGAGTGGGGTTGCATCGGCGCTGGCCGAGCCCGTCAGTGCCGATTGGCCCTCGACGACACGCTCTGCGCTCGCGGCGACAACAGCCGATCCCGTAAGGCTGGCCGCCACATCCACGACGCGCACGAGCGCTACATCAACGGCGCTCGCGCCCGTCG
>Ga0214471_10000175_pt1 | contig 60920 bp, 65 predicted proteins | sample RVTome_5_FD_207665 | JGI IMG/M metagenome (GOLD analysis project Ga0214471, IMG submission 207665) | Soil microbial communities from uranium-contaminated site in the Upper Colorado River Basin, Wyoming, United States - RVT142D155 | ecosystem: Environmental > Terrestrial > Soil > Contaminated >... | reverse complement strand
GTGCTCGAGATTCTGGGCCTGCACCCGCGAGATGACTTCCCCGGAGGCGGCGAGCAGCCGTTCCGCGGGGACGATCTCGGTCAGCGTGGGAATGCCGGGCTCCGCGCCTTGCGGCGCCACCGGCTCCGTCAACGTCGGGACCTCGCGGGCGGCGGATGCAGCGGCGGGCGTCCCCGCCCCGCGCAGCCGCGTGAGCAGGGCGTCGGCGCGTTTCAGCAGCTCGTCGCTTTCGTCTGTGCGGTTCGGCTGCTCGGCCATCAAAGCGGTGACCGCTCACCGGTCTTGCTGAGGTCGTGGGTGCGGATCTCGTAGCCGCGCTCGCGGTAGAACCGGAAGCGCTCCCGCGCGTCCACGCGGTCGCGCTCGTCGAGGCTGACGATCTCGATCAGGCGCTGAAAGCGGCTGAAGAACGGCGGCCACTCGGGACGCAGGTTGAGCAGCACCTCATCGTGCAGCAACCGCTCGCCCGTGGAGTCGACGATGATGGGCGTTTCCGCGGCGAGCGGGTCGTCGGGCGCGCAATGCGGCACGAACCCGATCGCGGGCGTCATCCACAGCGCGCGGTCGAAGCGCTGGGCGGCCTCGCGGTCGGGGCAGAAGACGGTGACCCTGAGCCCGTGCGCGAACGCCTTGCCCGCGAGCTGGCACGCGGTGCGCAGCTTGTCCTCGACGTGCGTGTAGAAGTCGATCTGCGTCACGTCACTTTCTCCCGGCCCGGTTGATGAGGAACTGCGTGAGCAGCGGCACCGGGCGTCCGGTCGCGCCTTTTTCCTTCCCGCTCTTCCACGCCGTGCCGGCGATATCGAGATGCGCCCACTTGTATTTCCTGGCGAAGCGCGCGAGAAAGCATGCCGCGGTCACCGCTCCGGCGGGACGCCCGCCGATATTCGCGAAGTCGGCAAAGTTGCTCTTCAGCTGCTCCTGGTAGTCGTCCCACAGCGGCATCCGCCAAACCCTGTCGCAGGCGTCTTCGCCCGCCGCGATGACTTCGCGCGCGAGCGCATCGTCGTTGGCGAAGAGCCCGGTTGCAACGTGTCCGAGCGCGATGACGCATGCGCCGGTCAGCGTGGCGATGTCGATCACCGCGGCCGGCTGGAAGCGCTCGACATAGGTAAGGGCGTCGCACAGGATCAACCGGCCCTCGGCGTCCGTGTTGAGGATCTCCACGGTCTGGCCCGACAAGCTCTTCACGATGTCGCCGGGGCGGCTGGCGCGGCCGCCCGGCATGTTCTCGGTAGAGGGGATGGCGCCGACGAGGTTGACCGGCAGCCGCATCTCGCCTGCCGCCTTCAGCGTGCCGAGGACGGCCGCCGCCCCGCACATGTCGAACTTCATTTCGTCCATTTCGGCCGCGGGCTTGATCGAGATGCCGCCGGTGTCGAAGGTGATGCCTTTGCCGACGAGCGCAACCGGCTTCTGGTTCCGGGGGCCGCCGCGGTACTCGAGGGTGATGAACCGCGGCGGCTCGGCGCTGCCCTGCGCCACGGCGAGCAGTGTGCGCATGCCGAGGCGCTTCATGTCCTCGCGCCCGAGCACGGTCAGTTTCATGCGGTAGCGCCGGGAGAGCTCACGCGCTTCGTCGGCGAGGTGGGAGGGCGTGCACACGTTCGGCGGCAGATTGCCGAGGTCGCGGGCGAGGGCGACGCCGTGCGTCACCGCGAGGCCCTGCTCGAGGCCGGCGGCGGCACCCTTGTGCGCGGCGCGGTCGACGGAGAGCGCGAGGCGCCGCAACGCCGGGCGGCCATCCCCGCTCTTGCTCTTCATCCGCGTGAAGCGATATGCGGACGCACCCGCCACCGCCACCGCGTGCGCGACTTTCCACTGTGCGTCGCGGCCGCCGAGCGGCAGCTCGGTCAAATGGAGCGAGGCTTCCTCGGCGCCGGTGCCGTGGAGCGCGGCAACCGACGCGGCGACCGCTTCGCGGTACTGCTTGTCGCGGAACTCGCCCTCGCGGCCGAGCCCCACCAGCAGTAGACGCCCGGTTGCGCCGGGCACATCATGCAAGAGCAACGTCGAGCCGAGCTTGCCCTGCATGTCGCCGCGCCGCACGACCTTGGCGAGGTATCCCCGCGCCGCGCGATCGAGGGCCGCCGCCGCGCCGGAGAGCCGGCGCGTCTCGAACACGCCGGCCACGATGCAACCGTTCGCTCCGGTCTGCGGCACGCCGCTTTTTATGCTAAATTCCACCGTCCGCCCGCCTTCGAGTTAGAGCCCTGATTCATTGCGCATTCTAGCAAGTTGGAGCGGCACTAGCAGATGATTTTCCGGACGGCGCTACTGCGCGAACTCGTGGCCATGGCGGCCGCGACTTTCTTCGTCCTGGTCGGCATCGTCATCACCACGCTGCTGGTGCGGCTGCTCGGGCAGGCGGCGGCGGGCGCCATCACCTCCTCCGGCATGGTGGCGCTCCTCGGCTTCGCGCTGATCAATTACCTGCCGGTGCTGCTCTCGTTGACGCTCTTCATCGCGGTGCTGATGACGCTCACGCGCAGCTACCGCGATTCCGAGATGATCGTCTGGTTTTCCTCCGGCATGAGCCTCACGCAATGGATACGGCCGGTGCTGGTGTTCGCCGCGCCGCTGGTGGTTGTGATCGCGCTGCTCTCGCTGGTGCTGTCCCCGTGGGCGGTATCGAGCAGCGAGGAGGTCCGCCGCCAGATGGACAGCCGCAGCGACGTGACGACGATCGCCCCCGGGGTGTTCCGCGAGTCGCGCCATGCGGAGCGCGTGTACTTCGTGGAGGAAGTCGCCGGCGCGAAGAACCTCGTCGCCAACGTGTTCGTGAGCTCCACGCAGCACGGGCGGCAGGGCGTCATGGTGGCGGCCCGCGGCTTCCAGGAGACCGCGGAGAACGGCGACCGCTTTCTCGTCCTGGTGAACGGCCGCCGCTACGAGGGCGAGCCGGGCTCGCTCGAGTTCAAGGTCTACGAATTCGACCGCTACGCGATGCGCATCGAGACCGCGGAGTCGCGCGCGCCGCGCGCGCCCTCCACCAAGGCGCTTTCCACGCTCGAGCTGCTGCGCAATCCGACGCCGCGCAACCTGGCCGAGCTGTCATGGCGCCTGGGCGTGCCGGCGGCGACGCTCATCCTCTCGCTGCTGGCGATCCCGCTGTCGTTCGTGAATCCGCGGGCGGGACGCTCGCTGAACCTCATCCTGGCGCTGCTGATCTACATGGTCTACAGCAACCTCCTCTCGATGACCCAGGCCTCCATCGCGCAGTCGCGCGTCGCGCCCCTGGCGGGGCTGCTGGGCGTGCACGCGGTCATGCTGCTGCTCCTGCTCGCGCTTTTCTACCGGCGCCTCATGGTGTTCTCGCTGTTCCGGCGGGTGCGATGAGGACGCTCAGCCGCTACCTCGCGACGGAGATCGTGGCGGCGACCGCCATGGTGCTGGTCGCGCTGCTGATGCTGTTCGCGTTCTTCGACCTGCTCGACCAGATCAAGGATCTCGGGCGCGGCGCCTACAACATGCGCCGCATCATGATCTACGTGCTGCTGTCGGTGCCGGACCATGCCTATGACCTGTTCCCGGTTGCCGCCCTGATCGGCACGCTGTTTGCGCTCGCGCAGCTGGTGGCGGGGTCGGAATACACCGTGATGCGGACCTCCGGCGTGTCGAGCACGCGCTTCGCGGCGACGCTGGCCTTGATCGGCCTCGGTTTCGCGGTGCTCACCTTCGCGTTCGGCGAGTTCATCGCGCCGCCCGCGGAGCAGCTCTCGCAGCGCGTGCGATCCCAGGCGATCACCGGGGTGGTGGCGCAGGAATTCCGCTCGGGGCTGTGGATCAAGGATGGCCGGCGCTTCATCAACGTGATCGAGGTGCTGCCCGATACGACGTTGCGCGGGGTGCGCATCTACGAGTTCGACAGCGTGTCGCGGCTCGCCTCGGTCAGCTTCGCCCAGCGCGGGCGCTACCAGAGCGGTCGCCGCTGGCTGCTGCAGGACGTCGTCCAGACGCAGTTCGACGAGGCGAAGACCTCGGTGCGAAAGATCGCGGAGATGGAATGGCAGTCCGTGCTCGATCCGGACTTGATCGGGGTGCTGCTCGTCAAGCCCGAGCAGATGTCGGCATTGAGCCTCTATTCCTACTCGCAGCACCTGAAGGAGAACCGGCAGAGGGCGCTGCGCTACGAGATCGCGCTGTGGGCCAAGTTCGTCTATCCCCTCGCGGTGGTCGTGATGATGGTGCTGGCGCTGCCGTTCGCCCACATCCAGAGCCGGCAGGCGGGGGTCGGCGCCAAGATCTTCACCGGCATCATGCTGGGCCTCGTGTTCCACTTCCTGAACCGGCTGTTCTCGCATCTGGGCCTGCTCAACAGCTGGTCGCCGCTGGCAACCGCTGTCATGCCCACCGTGATCTTCCTTTCCCTCGCGATCGGGATGATGTGGTGGCAGGAACGAAGATGATCTTGGTGCCGGCCAGCCGGTCGTGCAGGAACTGGCCGTCGCGGTCGACCAGTGCCCACAGGAACCCGGCACCCGCGAGCGCGCAGCCGGCGAGCGCGAACAGGAAGCGGGCAAGCGCGAGACGGAGATCGAGAGGAGCGCCCGCCCGCGTGACGACGCGCATGCGCCAGGTCTTCATCGGGAGCGTCTGGCCGCCGCGGCGCCATTGCCAGACGAAGTAGGCAGCGGCGATCGCTATGAGATAGGCCTGGAACAGCGGGCGCGCCACGAGCGCATCCGCGGTATGCGTCACGAGGCCGTAGGGCAGGGCGGCCGCGAGGAACAGTGCGGACAGCAGCAAGGCCTCGTAGACCAGAGCGAGGGCGCGGCGCGCGAGGCTTGCGGAAGGCGCATCAGGCGGCGCCTGGAGCTCGCCGGCGAAGCCCATGGGGTGCGTGCGCTGCGTGGCGCGGTTATTGCCCTGCCGTCGCGGGCGTTCCCGCGGTGGCGGTGCCGGGTGGCTTCGTGCCCGTGGGCGCCGGGATCGCCACGGCGGTTGCCTCCTCGGCGGTCTGCGGGTCGGGCGGCGCCGGCGGATCGGAAGGCGAGAAGTCGGGCTGCTGCGCGAGCGAGCGCTGGTAGCGCCGCCACTGGGCCGTCACTTCCCGCCGCTTGTCGGGCGGCAGCTTCTTCAGCGCCTGGTACTTGTCGCGCGCGGCCGCACGCTGCGCGGGCGTCAACTTGGCCCAGTCGACCATTCTCTTCTGCAGGCGCTGCTGCTGCTGCGGCTTCATCTTGGGATACTTGTCCGCAATCTCGACCCACGTTTTGCGCCGCACTGCATCCATGCGATCCCACTCGGAGGCGAGCGGAGCGAGGATTTTCTGCTGCTCGGGCTTCAATTCGGACCAGGCGGGCCTGAGGGGCTTCTTCGTGTCCGTCTTGACCTGCGCCGCGACCGCCGGCAGGGCGAGGCACAGCGAGACAATCAGCGCGACGAGCGCTTGAGCCATGAATCGAAGCCTTGGTCGAGGTAGGCGTTGATCGGCAGCTCGTCGGTCAATAGATAGAAATCGATGTCGGTGAGCCCGTTGGCCGGCCGCGTGCCCTGCCAATAGACCACCGCTCCTGTCGCGAGCACGAGCGCCGCCGCTGCAATCAGCAGGCGGTGCTGCGTGATCCAGGCCACTGCGCCCCCGACCCAGACCGGGCCGAACGCGGTCGCGGGCTGCTCCCGGTAATGCGCCAACGCACTCATGCGCGCCGCGTCGAGCCGCTCGCGCACGCGCGGCTCAAGCTGGTCCAGTCCGTCATCCAGGTAGCGGACGAGCTTCTGCGCCAGATCGTGTTCCGACGGGTTCACAATTTGATCCCCTGTTTCGCCAGCATCACGGCAAGCGCATGGCTTGCCCGCGAGCAGTGCGTTTTCACGCTTCCCTCGGAGCAACCCATAATTTTTGCGGCTGCCGTGACGTCCAGTTCTTCCCAATAACGCAGCAGAAACGCCTGGCGTTGACGCGCCGGCAGCCTCTCCAGCGCTTTCTCAATCAAAGCAAGCACTTGAGTGCGCTCTGCCTGCGCGGCCGGGGGTTCCGAAAAGCGCGATTCGTCAGCCACTTCCAGGGTCTCGAGAGGGTCGGCGTCCTCGTCGGGGTCGCCCCCCAGCAAGCTCGAGACCGGCAGCGTCCATAGCGAGCGCACCTTCTGGCGGCGGAAGTGATCGCGGATGGTGTTCTGCAGGATGCGCTGGAACAGCAATGGCAGCTCGGCAGGGGGGCGCGCGCAATATTTTTCGGTGAGCTTGAGCATGGCGTCCTGCACGATATCCAGAGCCACTGAATCATCCCGCACTGCAAACCGCGCCTGCTTGTAAGCGCGGCGCTCGACCTCGGCGAGGAAATCCGAAAGTTCTCTCTGAGTCGCCAGGGGTCTCGCCTTGTTCGGGACGCCCGACTGCCGGGGTACGGCTGGGAGAGCGCTTCCCGCGCGCTCGCGCACCGGGTCCAGGGCATCTTAGCAAATCGCGAAGAGGGCGCAAGCGATGCGTCCCCGAATCGTAAACCTCGCTCTATCCTGCTGTTTAAAGGGATATTTTGCTTGACCGGCCGGGCGGCAACCGGTAACGTTACACGTTTCCGATTTGCCTCGAGCATTCCATGGAACTCACCGGCGCGGAAATCGTGGTGCGCTGCCTGCAGGAGGAGGGGGTCGAATACGTATTCGGCTATCCCGGCGGCGCCGTGCTGTTCCTCTACGACGAGCTGTTCAAGCAGGACCGGGTCAAGCACGTCCTGGTGCGGCACGAGCAGGGCGCGGTGCACGCCGCCGACGGCTACGCGCGCTCCACCGACAAGGTGGGCGTATCGCTCGTGACCTCCGGTCCCGGCGTAACCAACGCGGTGACCGGCATCGCCACCGCTTACATGGATTCCATCCCGCTCGTAGTGATCACCGGGCAGGTGCCGACCCACGCCATCGGCCTGGACGCATTCCAGGAATGCGACGCGGTGGGCATCACGCGCCCCTGCGTGAAGCACAACTTCCTGGTGAAGGACGTAAAGGACATCGCCCTCACCATGAAGAAGGCGTTCTACATCGCCTCCACCGGGCGTCCCGGCCCGGTGGTGGTGGACATTCCCAAGGACGTGACCACCGCGAAGGCCGAGTTCCATTACCCTGCGACGATCGAGATGCGCTCCTACAATCCGGTCGTCAAGGGGCACGCCGGCCAGATCAAGAAGGCGATCCAGGCGCTGATGAAGGCGAAGCGCCCGATGGTCTACACCGGCGGCGGCGTCATCCTGGGCGGCGCCGCGGAGGAGCTCGCCCAGCTGGTGCGCCGGCTCGGCTTCCCTTGCACCAATACCCTGATGGGGCTCGGCGCGTATCCCGCGAGCGACCGCCAGTTCCTCGGCATGCTCGGCATGCACGGCACCTACGAGGCCAACATGGCGATGCAGCATTGCGATGTGCTGCTCGCGATCGGCGCGAGGTTCGACGACCGCGTGATCGGCAACCCCAAGCACTTTTTCGCGGAACCGCGCACCATCATCCACGTCGACATCGACCCGTCGTCCATCTCCAAGCGCGTGAAAGTGGACATCCCGATCGTCGGCAACGTGCGCGAGGTGCTGCGGGACCTCATCAAGTATCTGGATGCCGCGAAGGAGAACCCCGACCGCGAGGCGCTGAAGACCTGGTGGACTCAGATCGAGCTGTGGCGCTCGCGCGATTGCCTCAAGTACGATCGCGCGAGCCCCATCATCAAGCCGCAATACGTGATCGAGAAGCTCTACGAGGTGACCGGCGGAGATGCGTACGTCACGTCCGACGTCGGCCAGCACCAGATGTGGGCGGCGCAGTTCTACAAGTTCGACCGGCCGCGGCGCTGGATCAATTCCGGCGGCCTCGGCACCATGGGCTTTGGACTGCCCGCGGCGATGGGGGTGCAGCTCGCGCACCCCGGGGCGAAGGTCGCCTGCGTCACCGGCGAGGCGAGCATTCAGATGTGCATCCAGGAGCTCTCGACCTGCAAGCAGTACCGGCTGCCGATCAAGGTCGTGAACCTGAACAACAAGTACATGGGCATGGTGCGGCAGTGGCAGGAGTTCTTCCACGGCAACCGCTACGCCGAGTCCTACATGGACGCGCTGCCGGATTTCGTGAAGCTCGCCGAATCCTACGGCCACGTGGGCATGAAGATCGAGAAGCCGCAGGACGTGGAGCCGGCGCTGCGCGAGGCATTCGGGCGCAAGGAGGAGCTGGTCTTCATGGACTTCATCACCGACCAGACCGAGAACGTGTTTCCGATGGTGCCGGGGGGCAAGGGGCTCTCGGAGATGATCCTGGTATGAGGCACATCATCTCCGTGCTGCTCGAGAACGAGGCCGGCGCGCTGTCGCGCGTGGCGGGCCTGTTCTCCGCGCGCGGCTACAACATCGAGTCGCTCACGGTCGCGCCGACCGAGGACCCGACGCTCTCGCGCATGACGGTCGTCACCACGGGCTCGGACGAGGTGATCGAGCAGATCACCAAGCAATTGAACAAGCTGATCGACGTCGTGAAGGTGATCGACCTCTCCGAGGGCGATCACATCGAGCGCGAGCTGATGCTGGTCAAGGTGCGCGCGGTGGGCAAGGACCGCGAGGAGATGAAGCGCATGGCGGACATCTTCCGCGGCCGCATCATCGACGTCACCGACAAGGACTACACCATCGAGTTGACCGGCACCGGCACCAAGCTCGACGCTTTTCTGAAGGCCATAGACCGCGGCGCGATACTGGAGACCGTGCGCACCGGGGCTTCCGGCATCGGGCGCGGCGAGCGGGTATTGAGAGTCTAGAGAAGGGGGAACGCGGGAGGGGCAAGAGCCGTTTTTTCCTGGCCGCGCGCCGTTTCCCTTCGCCGTTCTCCCTTCCCATTCACAACGAGGAAATGATGAAGATCTACTACGACAAAGACGCCGATCTCTCGCTCATCAAGCGCAAGCACGTGGCCATCATCGGCTACGGCTCGCAGGGACACGCCCATGCCAACAACCTGCGGGATTCCGGCGTCAAGGTAAGCGTAGGGGTGCGCAAGGACGGGGCCTCCTGGGCCAAGGCGAAGAACGCCGGCCTGCCGGTGAAGAGCGTCGGCGACGCGGTGAAGGCGGCGGACATCATCATGATCCTGCTCCCGGACGAGCATCACGCCCGCGTCTACCGCGACGAGATCGAGCCGAACATCAAGAAGGGCGCGACGCTCGCGTTCGCCCACGGCTTCAACATCCACTTCAAGCAGATCGAGCCGCGCGCCGACCTCGATGTCATCATGATCGCGCCCAAGGGCCCGGGCCACCTGGTGCGCTCGACCTACGTTCAGGGCGGCGGCGTGCCTTCCCTCATCGCGGTCTACCAGGACCCGAGCAAGAAGGCGCGCGATGTCGCGCTGTCCTACGCCGCGGCGATCGGCGCGGCGCGCGCAGGGGTGATCGAGACCACCTTCCGCGAGGAGTGCGAGACCGACCTCTTCGGTGAGCAGGTCGTGCTGTGCGGCGGTCTCACGGCCCTGATCCAGGCCGGTTACGACACGCTGGTCGAGGCCGGCTACGCGCCCGAGATGGCGTATTTCGAGTGCCTGCACGAGGTGAAGCTGATCGTCGATCTCATCTACGAGGGCGGCATCGCCAACATGCGCTACTCGGTGTCGAATACCGCCGAGTACGGGGATTTCACGCGCGGCCCGCGTATCATCAACGAGCAGGTGCGCGCCGAGATGAAGAAGATCCTGCAGGAGATCCAGACCGGCCAGTTCGCCAGGGAGTTCATCCTCGAAAACCAGGCCAACGCGCCGACGATGAAGGCGATGCGGCGCATGGCGGCGGGCCATTCGGTCGAGGTCGTGGGCGCGCGGCTGCGCGACATGATGCCCTGGATCAAGAAGAACCGGCTGGTGGACCAGTCCAAGAACTAGGATTCAGGATTCAGGATGCAGGATTCAGGTTACAGGATACAGAATTCGGGGACGCCAGCGGCGCCGCCGGGTCCGGCTTCGGGTTCAACGGCCGGATCCCGAATCCCGAATCCAGAATCCTCGCGACATTACCCGCACCCGATCATCGCCCGCGAGGGGTGGCCCTTCGTGGCGGGATCGGTCGCGGTCGCCGCGCTGGTGCACTGGTGGGCGGGCATCGGCTGGGCGGCGCTGCCCTGGCTCGTCGTCGCCTTCATGGTGCAGTTCTTCCGCGATCCGCCGCGCGCGGTCCCGGGAGAGCCCAAGGCGGTGCTCTCGCCGGCCGACGGCAGGATCGTCGCGGTCGAGCGCGCGCGCGATCCCTATCTCGAGCGCGACGCCCTCAAGCTCTCCGTGTTCATGAACGTGTTCAACGCCCATTCCAACCGCAGCCCGGTGGACGGCGAGATCCGCGACGCCTGGCACCACCCCGGCAAGTTCTTCAACGCCGAGCTCTCCAAATCATCCCTGGAGAACGAGCGCCACGCGCTGTGGATCCGGACCCCGGGTGGCGCCGACGTCACCTGCGTGCAGATCGCGGGACTCATCGCGCGCCGCATTCTCTGCTACGCCGTGCCCGGGCAGCGCCTGGCGCGCGGCGAGCGTTACGGCTTCATCCGCTTCGGATCGCGCCTCGACGTCTACCTGCCGCCGGAATCGCGGCCGGTCGCGGCCGTGGGCGACAAGGTCTACGCCACCGCAAGCCTGCTCGCGATGCTGCCCTGATGCAAGACTCGCGCGAGCACAAGCTCTTCATCAAGTCGCGCTTTGCCCGGCGCGGGATCTACTGGCTGCCCAACCTTTTCACGACGATTGCGCTCTTCGCCGGCTTCTACTCGATCGTGCAGGCGATGAGCGGCCGCTTCGAGCAGGCTGCGATGGCAATCTTCATCGCGATGGTGTTCGACGGGCTCGACGGCCGCGTCGCCCGCCTGACGCGCACCCAGAGCGCGTTCGGAGCCGAGTACGACAGCCTCGCCGACATGGTGTCCTTCGGCGTGGCGCCGGCGCTGGTGGTGTACGTATGGGCGTTGAAGGACTTTGCCGGCATGCAGACCCTGGCGTGGCTCGGGCCGTGGCTCACCACCAAGCTCGGCTGGATCGCCGCCTTCATCTACTGCGCGTGCGCCGCGCTGCGGCTGGCGCGCTTCAACACCACGCTCGATATCGCCGACAAGCGCTTCTTCCAGGGCCTGCCGAGCCCCTCCGCGGCGTGTGTCGTCGCCGGGCTGGTGTGGGCGTTGAACGAATACCAGATCCAGGGACGGGATGTGAAGTGGCTCGCGTGGGCGCTCACGCTCATCGCCGGCCTCACCATGGTGAGCAACCTGAAGTTCTACAGCGGCAAGGACATCAACCTGAGAAAGAGCGTGCCGTTCTCGGTGGTGGTCGGCATCACCTTCGGCCTGGTGGCGCTGTTCATGCTCTCGAGCACGCTGCCGGAAATGCTGTTCCTGGTCTTCGCGGGCTACGGGCTGTCGGGTTACGTGATCTGGGGCTACGAGCTGGTGAAGGGAAAAGGGCCCGGCCGGGCGCCGCCTCCGCCGCCGCCGTCCCTGGGCGCATGAGTTGCGTCGAGCGCGCAAAGCCGTTATATTCTGCCGCCATGCATCGCCTTACGCGGTCCGACTCGCTCCGCCTCCATACCGGCCTTCCGCTGGCCGGCCTGCTGCTGCGCCCCTAAGGCGCACACTTCCCATACTCACAATCTGTTGTTGGTCCGGCGCGGCGCAAGCCGCGGCGGGAAGACTCATCAACGCGCGCCCGGCGCTGCAACCGCGCCAGGAGCCGTAGCAAGCACTGGAGACAGCCATGGCCAAAGAGAAACTCATCATTTTCGACACGACGATGCGCGACGGGGAGCAGAGCCCGGGCGCCTCGATGACGAAGGAGGAGAAGCTGCGCATCGCGCGCCAGCTCGAGCGCATGCGCGTCGACGTGATCGAAGCCGGATTCCCCGCCGCGAGCGACGGCGATTTCGACGCGGTGCGCTCCGTCGCGTCTATCGTCAAGGGCAGCACGGTGTGCGGACTCGCCCGCGCCAACGAATCGGACGTCCGGCGCTGCGGCGAGGCGGTGCGGGGGGCGGCGAGCCCGCGCGTGCACACCTTCATCGCGACCTCGCCCATCCACATGGAGAAGAAGCTGCGGATGGAGCCCTCGCAGGTGATCGAGCAGGCGGTGCGGGCGGTCAAATGGGCGCGCGAGTACACCGACAACGTGGAGTTCTCGCCCGAGGACGCGGGGCGCTCCGACACCGATTTTCTGTGCCGCATTCTCGAGCGGGTGATCAAGGCCGGCGCCACCACCATCAACATTCCGGACACGGTGGGCTATACCCTGCCGGAGCATTTCGGAAGGCTGATCCGGACGCTGCGCGAGCGCGTGCCCAACGCGGACAAGGTCGTGTGGTCGGTGCACTGCCACAACGACCTCGGACTGGCGGTCGCCAACTCGCTCGCCGCGGTGATGAACGGCGCGCGCCAGGTCGAATGCACGATCAACGGGCTGGGCGAGCGCGCTGGCAACGCGGCGCTGGAGGAGATCGTGATGGCGGTGCGCACGCGCCAGGACATGTTCCCGTGCGAGACCGGCATCGATACGACGCAGATCGTCCCGGCGAGCCGGCTCGTCGCCGGCATCACCGGCTTCCCGGTGCAGCCCAACAAGGCGATCGTCGGGGCGAACGCGTTCGCGCACGAGGCGGGCATCCACCAGGACGGCGTGCTGAAGAGCCGCGACACCTACGAGATCATGCGCGCGCAGGATGTCGGCTGGCACTCCAACAAGCTGGTGCTGGGAAAGCACAGCGGGCGCAACGCCTTCAAGGCGCGGCTGACCGAGCTCGGCATCGTGATCGAGTCCGAGGAGGCGTTGAACGCCGCGTTTAAGCGCTTCAAGGACCTCGCCGACAAGAAGCACGAGATCTTCGACGAGGACCTGCAGGCCCTGATCAGCGAGGAGGCGGCCAACCATCTCGAGAGCGAGCACTTCCATCTGGTCGCGCTGACCGCGCATTCCGAGACCGGTGAGTCGCCGTATGCGAAGGTCGTCGTGACCGAGAGCGGGCGCGAGCGCACGGCCGAGGCGCGGGGCAGCGGGCCGGTCGACGCCTCGTTCAAGGCGATCGAGTCGATCGTGAAGAGCGGGTCGGAGCTCCTGCTCTACTCGGTCAACAACATCACCACCGGCACCGACGCGCAGGGCGAAGTGACGGTGCGGCTCGCGAAGAACGGGCGCATCGTCAACGGCCAGGGCGCGGACACCGACATCGTGGTGGCCTCGGCCAAGGCCTATATCAACGCCTTGAACAAGCTGCACTCGAAGCTGGAGCGGCTGAATCCGCAGGTTTGAGCGCGGGCGCTGCTCGCCGCGGTCGGTCCCGGCTCACCGGGCGAGCCTGATCGCGATATCCGCGAGGCGGCGGCCAAGAGCCATGCAGAGCCTGCGCTCGTGCTCGGTGATGGCGAGCTCGCCGGCGGCTCCGGCGTGGTGGCTCGCGCCATAGGGGCCGCCGCCGGAGCGGGTGTTCATCAGCTCCGGCTCCGTGTACGGCAGCCCGACGATCACCATGCCGTGGTGAAGCAGCGGCAGCATCATCGAGAGCAGCGTCGATTCCTGGCCGCCGTGCAGGCTCGCGGTCGAGGTGAAGAGCGCCGCGGGCTTGCCGGCGAGCGTGCCTTTCAGCCACAGTTCCCCGGTGGAATCCCAGAAGTGCTTCATCGGGGCCGCCATGTTGCCGAAGCGCGTCGGCGAGCCAAGCGCGATCCCGATGCATTCCTCGAGGTCCTTAAGCTCCGCGTAGGGGGGGCCGGATTGCGGTAGCGCGGGATCCGCGGCGCCGGCGGAGACCCGCGGCACGGTGCGCACGCGCGCGGCGCAGCCCGCCATGCCCTCGACGCCGCGCGCGACGAGCTGCGCCATCTCCCGTACTGCGCCGGTATGGCTGTAATACAGGACGAGGATGTCCTTCATGGTGTGAGAGTATTATATAAATCATCTCTCGTGCGGAGACACGGCGGTGCCAAATTCTAGAAAGCCCCCGTCGCTGGTTGTGTTCGCGCGCCTCGTATGGCGGCGCTTCCGCGAGGAGCGCTGCAGTCAAATCGCCTCCAGTCTGACCTTCACCACGCTTCTCGCCATCGTGCCGATCATCACGGTGGCGCTGACGCTGATCTCGGCGTTTCCGGTGTTCCGCGAGCTGCTCCAGCACGTCGAGCGATTCCTGGTGGGGAACATGCTTCCGGAGTCGGCCGCGACGCTCGCCGGATACGCGGAGCAGTTCGCGGACAACGCGGCGCGGCTGACCGCCGTCGGCATCGCCTTCCTGTTCGTGACCGCGATCATCGTGTTGCTCACGATCGACCGCGCATTCAACCAGATCTGGCGCGTGCCGCGCCCGCGCGGCACGGCGAGCCGCGTCTTCATCTACTGGGCGCTGCTCACCGTGGGTCCGCTACTGGTCGGGGCGAGCCTCTCGCTCACCTCCTGGCTGGTCAGCCAGTCGCTGGGGCTGGTGAAGGACGTGCCGCTCGCGGCAGAGGTGATGCTGGACATCGTCCCGATCCTCCTCACCGCGGCGGCCTTCACGCTCGCCTACATCGCCATTCCGAACCGGCGCGTGCTGGTGCGCGACGCGCTCGCCGGCGGCCTGCTCGCGGCGCTCGCCTTCGAGGGCATGAAGCACGGTTTCGCGCTCTACGTCACGCAGTTCCCGACCCACCGGCTGGTCTACGGGGCGTTCGCGAGCGTGCCCATCTTCCTGCTGTGGATCTATCTGTCGTGGGTGGTCGTGCTGTTCGGGGCGGTGACTGCGGCGGTGCTGCCTGAGTGGCGCGAGCGTGCCACCCAGGTCGAGGCCGTTCCCGGCGCGCAGTTCCTCGACGCGCTGCAGATCCTGCGGGTGCTGTGGGAAGCGCACCGCAGGGGGGAAGTCGTCACCGCGCTCCGCCTGCATGGCATCGTTAAGCTCCCATTCGACCGGATCGAGGCCGCGCTGCACGCGATGAGCGCCGTCCACTGGACCGGCAGGGTGGCAAACGGCTGGGCATTAATCAAGGACGCGGCGGAGGTGAGCGTCGCCGACGTCTATCGATTGCTCGTTTTCCGGCACGGCGCCCGCTTGCCGGCGCGCCAGTCGGGCCAGGAGCTCGATCGCCTCGCGCTCGAGATCGCGGGCGGCGTCGAAGAGAATCTGGGAATGTCCCTCGAGGAGCTGTTCCGCCGGGCCGCCGCCGGCGGCGAGCCTGTCGGCAGCGGCGATCAACGCTCCACCGCGAATGTACTGCGGCTCGGCTGACGGCGTTACCGACTAAGTCAGTCGCTCAGCTGCGGCTGTCGCGCGGCGCCGACACCGTCACCTGCGTGGTGTAGTGCCAGTGGCGCTCCCACGCGCGGACCACCAGGGTGGGATAGCCGGAACGGCCGAGGCTGCCGTTGTAGCGCCCGAGCGCCCGGTAGAGATCGCCTTTTTCCTGATCGAGATAGTGGCGCAGGATCACGCAGCCGAAGCGCAGGTTGGTGCGCAGGTGGAACAGGTTGTCGTCGCTGCGGCCGATCAACTTGACCCAGAACGGCATCACCTGCATGTAGCCCTTGGCCCCGGCGCGCGATACCGCATACTTGCGGAAGTTGCTCTCGACCTGGATCACGCCCAGCACGAGCTGCGGATCGAGGCCGGCGCGTTTCGCCTCGTAGTGCACCGAGACCAGGAATTCCTCCCGCTGCAGGCGATCCGCGATGCGCGGGGCGAGCCGCTTCGACATCGCGGTGAGCCAGCGCCGCGCTTCCGTCTCGGTATCGAAGGCGAGAAAGGGGGTGGCCTTGTCGGAGATTGAGCGGTTAAGCGCGGCGCGCACGCTGGCCGAAAGCGGCTCATAGTCCTGCGGCCCGGCGCAAACCGCCCCGGGCAGCGCCAACGTGAGCGCCCACCAAATTAGACGAACTCGTCCGCGCACACCCTTGATTTTACGGATTTTGCGGCATCCTGCAAGGCAATAAGTTCCGCCTTGAGGCCGCGCCGCCCCTGGTACTCCACCTGGCCCGCCTTCAGCCCGCGCTCGCCGACGACGACACGATGCGGGATGCCGATCAGCTCCATGTCCGCAAGCGCGACGCCCGGACGCTCGTCGCGGTCGTCGAGCAGCACGTCGATGCCGGTGGCGGTGAGCTCGGCGTAGAGGGATTCGGCGGTGGCGCGCACCTGCGCGTTCTTGCCCGCGCCGATCGGCACCAGCGCGAGCTCGAACGGCGCCATCGCGCGCGGGAAGATGATGCCGTGCTCGTCGTGGTTCTGCTCGATCGCGGCGGCGACGATGCGCGTCACGCCGATACCGTAGCAGCCCATCTCCATGAGCCTCGACTTGCCCGTCTCGTCGAGGAAGGAGAGGTTCAATGCCTTGGAGTACTTGTCGCGCAACTGAAAGACGTGGCCGACCTCGATGCCGCGGACGATCTCGAGGCGGCCCTTGCCGTCGGGGCTCGCATCCCCCGCCACGACGCTGCGGATGTCGGCCACCACCGGCTCCGGGAAGTCGCGGCCGATGTTGACTCCGGTGTAGTGGTACTCGTCCTGGTTCGCGCCGGCGACGAAGTCGGACATCGCGGCAACCGTGCGGTCGGCGATGACCACGCCCTTGAACCCGACCGGCCCCAGGGAGCCCGGTCCCGCCCCGAACCGGGAACGGATACTCTCACCTGCGGAAAAAGCCACGGGCTTCCTGACCTGCTCGAGCTTGGCGGCCTTGGCGAGGTTGAGCTCATGATCGCCGCGCACCATCAGCAGGACGGGGCGGCCGTCGGCACCCTCCAGCACCACTGCCTTTACGGTGTGCGCGGCGGGAATGCCGAGAAACGCACACAGCTCGGCAATGGTCTTGACGCCCGGCGTATGCACCCGCGCGAGCGCTGCGGCGGGCTTCCCGCGCGGCCCTGGGGGAAGCGCCTCCGCGAGCTCCACGTTGGCGGCGTAGTCGGAATCGGGGCAGTACGCGATCGCGTCCTCACCGGAATCGGCGAGCACGTGGAACTCGTGGGAGCCGGAGCCGCCGATGGCGCCGGTGTCGGCGGCGACCGCGCGGAACTTGAGGCCGAGCCGGGTGAAGATGCGCGTGTAGCAGTCGAACATCGCGCGGTAGGTCCGCTCGAGGCTCTCCGCGTCGGCGTGGAAGGAGTAGGCGTCCTTCATGACGAATTCGCGGGCGCGCATGACGCCGAAGCGCGGCCGGATCTCGTCGCGGAACTTGGTCTGGATCTGGTAGAGGTTCAAGGGCAGCTGGCGGTAGCTCTTCACTTCCTGGCGCACGATGTCGCTCACCACCTCTTCGTGCGTGGGCCCGATGCAGAAATCGCGCTGGTGCCGGTCCTTAAGGCGCAGCAGCTCCGGCCCGAACTCGTCCCACCGTCCCGACTCCTGCCACAGCTCGGCGGGCTGCACCGCGGGCATCTCGAGCTCGATGGCGCCGGCCGCGTTCATCTCCTCGCGCACGATTCGCTCCACCTTGCGCAGCACGCGCAGCCCGAGCGGCATCCAGGTGTAGATCCCGCGCGCGAGCTGCCGGATCAATCCGGCGCGCAGCATCAGCCGGTGGCTCACCACCTCGGCCTCGGCCGGCGTTTCCCGGTGCGTCGAGAGGAGGAATTGCGAGACGCGCATGATTTGTCGCGGGACGGCGAAAGCCGCTATTCTACCGAACGCTGCTCGCCCGAGTACAACGTCATGAACCTCTTCGCGCGCTGGCGCCTGCGCAAATCCGCTCCGGGCGGCGATTCGGTGTACGTGACCGAGCGCTTCGGCGTGCGCTCGCTGCACATCGGCAGCGATACCGTCCAGAGCGCGATGCGCCTCGCGCGCCCGAACGACCTCGAGCTCGCCTACACCCGCAGCATGATGGCATTCCTGCTGTTCCGCCCGCCGCCGCGCCGGGTGCTGATGGTCGGCCTCGGCGGCGGTTCCCTCGCGAAGTTTATCTATCACCGGATACCGGATGCGGTGACCGAAGTGATCGAGGTCAATTCGCAGGTGGTGGCGGTCGCGCGCCGCCTGTTCGAGCTGCCGGCGGCCGACGCGCGCCTCGTCGTGCGGGTCTGCGACGCGGCGGAATTCGTTGCGTCGGACGGCGACGGTTTCGACGCGATCCTGGTCGATGGCTACGACGGCGAGTCGCAGGTCCCGCAGCTCGCGACGGAGGCGTTTTACGGCGGCTGCCGGCGGCGGCTCGGGCGCGGTGGCGTGCTGGTGGTGAACCTGTGGGGATCGGACCGGCGCTTCGACGACTACCTCGCGCGCATCGAGGGCGCGTTTCCCCGCGGCACCCTGTGCCTGCCGGCGGAGAAGCCGGGCAACGTCATCGTGTTCGGGTTCCGGGATCCGCCGTCTGCCGTGCGGTGGGACGAGCTGGAGCGCGACGCCCCGACGCTCGAGGCGCGCTACGCGCTCGAATTCGGACGATTCGTGCACGGATTGCGCAGGATGAACCGCTGGGACGCCGAGCGACTCTATATTTCTGAGCAAGCGTGAGTCGCGACTCGCGACTTTGATGCCCTCAAACCGGGTTTCGCTTGCGTGCGAATTGTGAAAAAATTGACATGATCAACGGTTTCACGGGATTTCCATGATCGACCGCGATGGCTATCGCCCGAATGTCGGCATCGTCTTATGTAACTGGAAAAACGAGGTTTTCTGGGGCAAGCGAGTGCGGGAGCACGCCTGGCAGTTTCCGCAGGGCGGCATCAAGCCGGGCGAGACGCCGGAAGCGGCGATGTATCGCGAGCTGCAGGAGGAAGTCGGGCTCGCACCGCAGCACGTGTGGGTGCTCGGGCGCACGCGCGATTGGCTGCGCTACGAAGTCCCGGAGCGCTGGCTGCGGCGCGAATGGCGCGGCAACTACCGCGGCCAGAAGCAGATCTGGTTCCTGCTGCGCCTCGTCGGCCGCGACTGCGACGTGCGCCTGCGCGCTTCCAGCAAGCCCGAGTTCGATGCCTGGCGCTGGAGCGATTACTGGATGCCGATGGATGCGGTGATCGAGTTCAAGCGCGGGGTCTATCAGCAGGCGCTCGAGGAGCTGGCGCCCTATCTCAAGCGGCGTCCCCGGGGCGGGGCGCGCGGCAGGCGCGGCGCGACCGCGTGAAACCGGCCGGCGCCTCCGAGCCGGGCTGAGCGCACGTCGTTCAACTGCACGTGCGCTGGCGGGTTCGGCTTCAAGGCGAGCAAGTCCGGGCTCGCTTGATTTATGTCAAGACGGAAGGGCCGAATCAGGCGGACACTGCTGTCCTGACCGGAGCTCGATCGGGCTTCAAGGCTTTCGGAGGCGCTCGAAAGAAAAACCGTTGACAGTTGTTGCGGATGCTGTCTATACTCGGTTAACAGATTAGACTAAGTCTAATACCTGCGTCGGCAGTAACGGTGAGTGGGTGCTTGCCCGAAGCGGGCATCTCTTTGTTAAGTAATTGATTCAAAGGAGAAAGTAATGCAACTCAAGGGATCCAAGACGCATCAGAACTTGAAAGACGCATTTGCCGGTGAATCGCAGGCCAACCGGCGGTATCTGTACTTCGCTGCGAAGGCCGATGTCGAAGGCCAGAACGACGTTTCCGCGGTGTTTCGTTCCACCGCGGAAGGCGAGACCGGGCATGCCCACGGTCACCTCGAGTACCTCGAGGCGTGCGGCGACCCCGCGACCAATCTGCCGATCGGCAAGACGCGCGATAACTTGAAGGCGGCGATTGCGGGGGAGACGCACGAGTACACCGACATGTACCCGGGCATGGCCAAGGCCGCGCGCACCGAGGGCTTCGGGGAGATCGCGGACTGGTTCGAGACGCTCGCCAAGGCGGAGCGCTCGCACGCCAACCGCTTCCAGAAGGCGCTCGACGGGCTGGCCGACTGATCGGAACCTCCACAACGAAGGCGGAAGGCGGGGGTTGCCTTCCGCTTTTTTTGATCCCTCATCCCTCGGAGTGGCAAATGACCGCACGTGAAGGAAGCCTGGAGGCGCCCACGCGGCATCCGCTCGACTGGAAATCCGCGGATTTCTACGACGAGGCGAAGCTCGACAAGGAGCTCGAGCGCGTCTTTGAAATCTGCCACGGCTGCCGGCGCTGCGTGAACCTCTGCACCGCGTTTCCGACGCTGTTCGACCTGGTGGACGGGAGCGCGACCATGGAGGTCGACGGTGTGGCGAAGCAGGACTACGCCAAGGTCGTCGACCAGTGCTACCTGTGCGACATGTGCTACATGACCAAGTGTCCGTACGTGCCGCCGCACCCGTGGAACGTGGATTTCCCGCACCTCATGCTGCGCGCCAAGTCGGTCCGGTTCCGCAAGGGGGGCGCGAAATTTCGCGACCGGCTGCTCACGAGCACGGACGCTCTCGGCCGGCTCGCCACCATCCCGGTCGTGGTGCAATTCGTCAATGCGGCCAACAAGTCGGGGGCCATCCGCGGCGTCATGGAGAAGACGCTGGGCGTGCATAAGGAGCGCATCCTGCCCGAGTACGCGCGCGAGCAGTTCCGCGCTGGCGCCCGGGCCAATTCTTCCTTCCCGGCGCGCGACGGAAAGAACACGCCGGGCAAGGTCGCGGTCTTCTCCACCTGCTACGTGAACTACAACGAGCCCGGCATCGGGCACGATCTGCTCAAGGTGCTCGCGCACAACGAGGTGCCGGCGGCGCTCACCGAGAAGGAAGCGTGTTGCGGCATGCCCAAGCTGGAGCTGGGCGATCTCGAAGCGGTGGAGCGCAACAAGGAGGCCAACATTCCCGTGCTCGCGCGACTCGCGCGCGCAGGCTACGCGATCGTCACACCCGTGCCATCGTGCACCCTCATGTTCAAGCAGGAGCTGCCGCTGATGTTTCCGGATGACCCCGATGTAAAAGCGGTGGCGGAAGCGATGTTCGACCCCTTCGAATATCTGGTGGCTCGCCACAAGGACGGGCTGCTCAAGACCGATTTCAAGCAGCCGCTGGGGAAGGTTTCCTATCACGTGCCGTGCCACCTGCGCGTGCAGAACATGGGGCAGAAGACGCGCGAGCTGCTCGAGCTGATTCCCGATACGCGCGTCACCACCGTGGAGCGCTGCGCCGGCCACGACGGCACCTGGGGCGTCAAGGCGGAATATTTCGCGAACTCGATGAAGATCGGCCGCCCGGTGTTCCGCCAGATGGCGGAAGCGGGGCCGGACTACGTCAGCTCCGACTGCGCCATCGCCGGCCGCCATATCCTGCAGGGAATGGGCGAGACCGGTGCACGGAAGCAGCATCCGCTCACATTGATTCGCATTGCCTACGGATTGTAGAAATGAGAAACGAGAAACGCGAAACGAGAAACGAACCCATGCCACAAATCACCCGCGACAGCCTGATGACGCTGGAGGCCTATGCCAGGGCGCGGCCGCAGTTTCGCGCCAAGGTGATGGCCCACAAGAAAAACCGCACCCTGCCGCTGGGCGGCCACTTGACGCTCATCTTCGAAGACGAGCTGACGGTCCGCTACCAGGTCCAGGAAATGCTGCGCGCCGAGCGCACGTTCGAGGAGGCGGGCATTCAGGACGAACTCGATGCCTACAACCCGCTCATCCCCGACGGCGCCAACTGGAAGGCGACGCTCATGATCGAGTATCCCGACGTGGACGAGCGCCGCCGCATGCTCGCACGGCTGATCGGGATTGAAGACCAGGTGTGGGTGCAGGTCGCCGGTCATGACCGGGTGCGCGCCATCGCCGATGAGGATCTCGAACGCGACACCGCGGAGAAGACTTCGGCGGTGCATTTCCTGCGGTTTGAGCTCGACCCCGCGATGCTGCGGGCGCTGAAGAAGGGGGCGGCGCTCGCGGTGGGCGTCGATCATCCCGAATACAGCTACACGATCGGGGCGGTGGATCCCGCAATCCGCGCCTCGCTCGTCAACGATCTCGCAGGCTAGCTCGCCGCCGCCGGCAGGCCTTGCGCCGCAGGCATTCCACTCCGCCGGGCTTGTGCTATTCTCGCCAGGCGTATGCAGGATTCCCAGATACTTGCCAGCATCGGGCGCCGCATCGAGGAAAGCGGGCTTCCGCTCGCCGTGCGGCTGTGGAACGGCGCGAGCGCCGGCGCCCCGCAGCCGCAGGTGACAATCACCGTGCAGCATCCGCTGGCGCTTGCCGCGCTCGCGCGTCCCAGCGCTGGGGGACTCGCGGCGCGCTACGTCGAGCAGCAGATCGACGTCGAGGGATCGATCCGGGACGTGGTCGGCCTGGGCACGGCATTTGCAGGCGCGACTGACAGCGCGAGCCTGGCGGCGGGGCGGCGGCTCGCGCGCTGGGTGCGGCATACGCGGCTCTACGACAGCAAGGCGGTCCGCAGCCACTACGACGTCGGCGACGATTTCTTCGGCCTCTGGCTCGACCGGCGGCGCGTCTACTCCTGCGCCTACTACCGCCGGGCCGACGATACGCTGGAGATCGCGCAGGAGCAGAAACTCGACCACATCTGCCGCAAGCTGGGACTCGCCGCAGGCGAGCGCTTCCTCGACATCGGCTGTGGCTGGGGCGCTCTCGTGATGTGGGCGGCCGAGCGCTACGGCGCACAGGCGCTCGGCGTGACATTGAGCCGCAACCAGCACGACTACGCGCGCGCCCGGATCCGCGAGCTGGGGCTGGAAGGGCGCTGCGAGGTGCGCCTGCTCGATTACCGCGATGTGCCGGAAGAGCGGCCGTTCGACAAGATCGCGAGCGTCGGCATGTTCGAGCACGTCGGGCGCGACAACCTGGCGGCGTATTTCGGCAAGATCGCCCGCCTGCTGCGGTCGGGCGGGCTGCTGCTGAACCACGGCATCACGCACAACGCCCCCGGGCAACGCGAGTTGGGCAGCGAGATCGGCGAGTTCATCGACCGCTACGTGTTTCCGGGCGGGGAGCTCACCCACATCTCGGTCGCGATGGAGGCGATGTCGGCGCAGGGTCTCGAGAGCTGGGACGTGGAGAGCCTGCGGCCGCATTACGCGAAAACGCTGTGGCACTGGGTGGAGCGGCTCGAAGCGAACCGCGCCGCGGTGCTTGCGGCGGTGGGCGAGAAGCTCTACCGCGTCTGGCGCATCTACATGGCGGGCTCGGCGCTCGGCTTCGAGCGCGGCTGGATGTCGGTCTACCAGGTGCTGGCGGGCAAGCCACGTGCGGGCGGCGCGCTCGAGGTTCCGGAGACGCGCGACCACATCTATGCGAGGTAGGGTCGCGTCGGGTCTTGCTTCGCCTTCCGCTTGACGCAGGATGCCGCCGCGCGCGGCGCGGGGCCCGGCGTGCCGGAGCCGCGCTCGTCGTCGCTGCCGCGCTGGCCGCATTCGTCTCCGCGGCACTCGCGCAATGGCGCGACTGGGACGCCGATTTCGACGAGGACAAGAAACCGTGGAAAGAGATCGAAGCAAGAATTCCTTCCTATCCCAGGACCGCGGACCTGGTCCCGTTCGACCCCGGCGCGGTGAGCCCGCACCGCTTCTACGTTGACGCGCGCTCGCTGTCCGTCGGCGAGGACGGTGTCGTGCGCTACACGCTCGTGGTGAAAGCGGCAGGGGGCGCGACCAACGTCACGTTCGAGGGCATCCGCTGCGAGCTGCGCCAGCAGAAGTATTACGCGGTAGGAAGGGCGGACGGCAGTTGGGCGCGGGCGCGCAACGCGAAGTGGCGCCGCATCGGGCCGCGGGAAGTCGATCGCCACCACAACGCGCTCTATGCGGACTACCTGTGCTCGGGAAGTAACCCGGTCCGGAGCGCGAGGGAAATAGTTCAGTCGTTCCGGTCCGCCGCCACCACGACGAAATAGAGGACGGGCGCGACCGGCGCCCGCAATCCGCCGATCTCCCGCCACCGGAGGATCAGAGCAGCACCAGATTGTCCCGGTGTATGAGCTCGGGCTCGACCACGTAGCCGAGCCGCGCCTCGATCTCGCTCGAAGGCGCGCGCAGGATGCGGCGGGTCTCCGCCGCGTTGTAGTTGACGAGGCCGCGCGCGACCTCGCGCCGCGAGTCGTCGAGGCAGCTCACCGCCTCGCCGCGCTCGAACTCGCCGGTGACCTCGTAGACGCCGATCGGCAGCAGGCTCTTGCCGTGCACGGTGAGCGCCTTCACCGCGCCGGCGTCGAGGGTGAGGCTCCCCCGCACCTGCAGCTGGTCGGCGAGCCACTGCTTGCGCGCCGCGAGCGTCGCGCGCTCCGCCACGAGCAGCGTGCCGATCCTCTCCCCGCGCGCGAGGCGCGGCAGGACCCCGTCCTCGCGCCCGGACGCGATCACGGTGTGAGCGCCGCTGCGTGCCGCCCGCTTCGCGGCGAGCACCTTGGTCAGCATGCCGCCGAGCGCGATCGCGCTGCCGGTGCCCCCCGCCATCGCTTCCAGGGCGGGATCGCCCGCGCGCCCCTCCGCGATCAGCTTCGCCGCGCCGCCCCGGCGCGGATCGCTGTCGTAGAGGCCGTCCTGGTCGGTGAGGATCACCAGCGCGTCGGCCTCGATCAGGTTGGTCACCAGGGCCGCCAGGGTGTCGTTGTCCCCGAAGCGAATCTCGTCGCTCGCGACGGTGTCGTTCTCGTTGATGATCGGGATCACGGCGAGCCCGAGCAGGGTGCGCAGGGTGGAGCGCGCGTTGAGATAGCGCTTGCGGTCGGCGAGGTCCTCGTGCGTGAGCAGGACCTGCGAGCTGAGCAGCGCGTGCTGGCGGAAGCAGGATTCGTAGACCTGGATCAGCCCCATCTGGCCGACCGCGGCGGCGGCCTGCAGCTCGTGCAGGGCGTGCGGGCGCCGTTTCCATCCGAGGCGCTGCATGCCCGCCGCAACCGCACCGCTGGAGACCAGCACGACCTCGCGGCCCATGCGCCTCAACTCCGCGATCTCTCCGGCCCAGCGCGTGAGGGCATCGAGATCGAGACCGCGGCCCTCGTTGGTGACAAGGCTGGAGCCGACCTTGACGACGAAGCGCTGCGCCTTTTCCAGGAGAGACGACATAGGGTTCGGGATTCAGGACTCGGGATTCAGGGACTTCGTCCGCCGCCGCGCTTTCACCGAATCCCGACTCCTGGGTTCTGAGTCCTGCTCCAGGTGCTTCATCACCGCAAAGATGAGCTCGCGGCAGCCCTCGCCGGTAAGCGCGGAAATGATAAAGCTTTTGCCCCGCCAGCGATAATTCCTGAGGAAGCGCTTGACGGCGTGCCCGCGCTCCCCGGCCGGAACCAGGTCGATCTTGTTCAAGACCAGCCAGCGCGGTTTGCGATAAAGCGCTTCGTCGAATTTCCTGAGCTCCTGCACGATCGCCGTCGCATCGCGCGCGATATCGGCGTCCGCGTCGGGCGGCGCGATGTCGACGAGGTGCAGCAGCAGCCGCGTGCGCGCGAGGTGGCGCAGGAACTGGTGCCCGAGCCCCGCGCCCTCGGCGGCGCCCTCGATCAGCCCGGGGATGTCGGCGAGCACGAAGCTGCGGTTGACGTCCGCCCGTACCACGCCGAGCGCGGGGGCCAGGGTGGTGAAGGGATAGTCGGCGACCTTGGGGCGCGCGGCGGAAACGGCGCGGATGAGACTGGACTTCCCGGCATTCGGCATGCCGAAGAGCCCGACATCGGCGAGGAGCTTCAGCTCGAGCTTCAGGCGCCGCCGCTCGCCCGCGCCGCCGCGCGTGAACTGGCGCGGCGCGCGATTGACACTCGACTTGAAGTGCAGGTTGCCGAGGCCGCCGGCCCCTCCCTGGGCAAGCAGCGCGCGCGCGCCGTCGCGGTCCAGGTCGGCAAGGGTTTCGCCCGTCTCGAGGTCGCTCACGACGGTGCCCACCGGCACGCGCAGCACGATATCGGGCGCCGATTTTCCGTACTGGTCCGCGCCGCGGCCGTTCTCGCCGTCCCGCGCGCGGTGAATGCGCGCGTAGCGGTAGTCGATCAGCGTGTTCAGGTTGCGGTCGGCGACCGCGTAGAGGCTGCCGCCGCGCCCGCCGTCGCCGCCGTCGGGGCCGCCGCGCGGGACGTACTTCTCGCGCCTAAAACTGGCCACACCGTCGCCGCCCTTGCCGGCACGGACTTCGATGATGGCTTCGTCGACGAACTTCATAAACAAAAAAGCCCTGTCGGGTGACAGGGCTTGCGGTGGGCGCCGGCCGGGCTTACGCGGGAACGATGCTCACCGTGGTGCGGCTGTCCGGCCCCTTTTGAGCGAACAGCACCCGCCCCGTCACCCTGGCGAACAGCGTATGGTCGCGGCCGATGCCGACGTTCGTTCCGGGGTGCACCTGCGTGCCGCGCTGGCGCACGATGATCGAGCCGGCGTTCACCTGCTCGCCGCCGTAGCGCTTTACACCCAGGCGCTTCGATTGCGAGTCGCGGCCGTTGCGCGAACTGCCGCCTGCCTTCTTGTGTGCCATAACCTGTTCCTAGAACCTGTTTTTGGACTGGAGTAGGGGTGCACGAGGGGAGTATCCCCTCGTTCCCTCATAACCTGCTTCAATTCTGACGTTAGGGTGCACGAGGGGAGTATCCCCTCGTTCCTTTCCTATGCGATGCCGAGAATCTCGATCTCGGTATAGCCCTGTCGATGTCCCTGGCTCCTGCGGTAATGCTTGCGGCGATTCAGCTTGAAGATTCGCACCTTCTCGCCGCGGCCATGATTCAGCACCTTTGCCTTGACACGGGCCCCGGCAACGAGCGGCGCGCCCATCTTGAGCTTGTCGCCGTCGGCCACCAGCAGCACCTGGTCGAGCTCGATCTCCTGTCCGACGTCCGCGGCGATCAGCTCGATCTTCAGCGTCTCGCCGGCGCTGACCCGGTACTGCTTGCCGCCGGTCCGGATAACTGCGTACATGACACGTTCCGCCTGCAACTGGGAAAGGCGCGCATTCTACAAAAAGCCCGCTGATTAGTCAAAGGAAATACTGGTATGATCCCCCTCCTTTCGAGAGTTCCCAGACGGTGACACTGGACGCGATACGCGGCTTCGTGGAGGAGGACCTGCGCGCCGTGGACGCGGTGATCCGAGTCCGCCTCGATTCGGAGGTGCTGCTGATCCGCCAGATCGCCGAATACATCGTGGGCAGCGGGGGCAAGCGCCTGCGCCCTCTGCTGCTCCTGCTCTCGGCCGGCGCGTTCGGGGCCCGCGGCCGCCACTGTCACGAGCTCGCCGCCGTGGTGGAGTTCATCCATACTGCGACGCTGCTGCACGACGACGTCGTGGACGAGTCCGACCTGCGGCGCGGACGGTCCACGGCCAACGCGCTGTTCGGCAACTCGGCGGCGGTGCTCGTCGGCGATTTCGTCTATTCGCGCGCATTCCAGATGATGGTGGGAGTGGACAACATGCGCGTGCTGCAGGTGCTTGCCGACGCGACCAACGTGATCGCGGAGGGGGAAGTGATGCAGCTCATGAGCTGCCGCGATCCCGACATCCGGGAAAGCGATTACCTCGAGGTGATCCGCTGCAAGACCGCGAAGCTGTTCGAGGCCGCCACGCGGCTCGGGGCGATCCTGGGCGAGGCGCCGAGCGAGCAGGAGAGCGCGGTCGCCGACTACGGCATGCGCCTCGGAACGGCCTTCCAGCTGATCGACGACGTGCTGGATTACTCCGGCGAGCAGGCGGTGATCGGCAAGAACCTGGGCGATGACCTCGCCGAAGGCAAGCCGACGCTGCCGCTGATCTACGCCATCCGGCACGGGACGGCCGAGCAGGCGCGGCGGGTGCGGCACGCCATCGAGCACGGCGGGCGCGACGAGCTCGCCGTAGTGATCGAAACGATACGCTCGACCGGCGCTCTCGACTACGCGCGCGAGCAGGCGCGGCGGGAATCACGCGCGGCGGGCGAGGCGCTCGCGCGCCTGCCGCATTCAAGGCAGCGTGAATATTTGCTAGAATTGGCAAGTTTCGCGGTGACGCGGACGTATTAGCCGGTCCGCGTTAAGCTCTCCCATCTATCGCTTTCAAATCGGGGTGTAGCGCAGCCTGGTAGCGCACTGCGTTCGGGACGCAGGTGTCGGAGGTTCAAATCCTCTCACCCCGACCATTCTTTCCCGCCTCCGGCGCCGCGAACCGCCGGAATCGTGACCGGCGTGCTCGACGCCCGGCGGGGGTTAGGGCACACTAACCCGCAATTGCTAATCGTGAACCGCAGCCGGTGACCGCAAACCCCGCGTGCAGCCGGCCGGCCGCGGGTTTGGAAGTCCCGGCCACGGGCGGAGTCTGAATTGGCGAAGATCATCCTGGTCGTTCTCGGCCTGCTCGTCGTCTACTGGATCCTGAAGAGCTACCGCCGCCGCGTCGACCGCGGCGGGGAAAGAACGCCCCCCGCGACCGCGGAGAGCATGGTGCAGTGCGCGCGCTGCGGCTTGCACCTGCCGCGCAGCGAGAGCATCACCACGCAGGGCCGGTTCTACTGCTCGCCGGAGCACCAGCGGGCGGGTGACGCGGAGCGCCGCGCCGGATGAGCCAGGCCGGCAGCCGGCAGGCGGTGCTGTGGGAGGCGCCGGGCGCGCCCCCCTATCCCGGGGCGCACCCCGAGCAGTTCTGGCGGTCGCTGTTCTACTTCAACGTCTACCGCCTGCTCATCGCGCTGCTCCTGCTGCTGAGCGTCACGGTGTGGGGCTCGAACCTCTGGTTCGGTTCGCGGGACCTGGCGCTGTTCCTCGCGACCGACCTCACTTACGTGATCTTCAGCATCGCGTGCTTCGTCGTGATCAGCGCGCGCCGGCATTTCGATCTGCAGCTCACGCTGCAGGTGGCCGCCGACGTCGTTTTTATCGTGCTTCTCATCCACGCGAGCGGCGGCATCTCCAGCGGTTTGGGGCTGTTGCTGCTCACCACGCTCGCCGGCGCGGGCCTGATCAGCCGCGGGCGGCTCACGCTCTTCTTCGCCGCGCTCGCCAGCATCGGGGTGCTGCTCGAGCACACCTACGCGACGCTCAAGCTCGACGCCCCCGATTCCCAGTTCGTGCAGGCCGGGCTGCTATCCGGCGCCTTCTTCGCGATCGCCTGGCTCGCGCACGCCCTCGCCAAGTACACAGTGGCGAGCGAGCGGCTGGCCGCGAAGCGCGAGATCGACCTCGCCAATCTGGAGCAGGTGAACCAGCTCGTGATCCGTGACATGCCGGACGGCGTGCTGGTGGTGGACGGGCATGGAGCGATCCGCCAGTTCAACGCGCGGGCCGAACGCCTGCTCGGCGCGCTGCCGGCCAGCGGCGAGGCGATGCTCTCCGAGTACGCGCCGCCGCTCGCGGCGCAGTACGAGCAGTGGCGCACCCGCGCGGGAGTGGACAGCGGCGCCGGCATGCCCTACAGCAGCAGCGAAAGCGCGCGCTTCGTTCCGATCGGCGCGAACCGCGAGCTCGGCGCGGTGATCTTCATCGAGGACCAGACGCGCGTGCAGGCTCAGGCGCGCCAGTTGAAGCTCGCCGCGCTGGGGCGGCTCACCGCGAACATCGCGCACGAGATCCGGAATCCTCTCGGCGCGATCAGCCATGCCGCGCAGCTCTTGCGGGAGGAGCCCGGGATGAATGACACCGCGGCGCGTTTGATCAGCATCATCAACGAGAACAGCGGGCGCCTCGATCGCATGGTGAACGACGTGCTGCGCCTGAACCGGGGCGAGCGCGCTCACCGCGAGCGCGTCCGGCTGACCGCGTTCCTCGCGGGCTTCGTCGAGCAGTTCTCCCAGATCGAGAGAATCGACCCCGGCATGTTCCGCATCGAGCAGCACGCGGACCCCGATGTGCTGTTCGACCGCAGCCATCTCAACCAGGTGATGTGGAACCTGTGCCGCAATGCGCTGCGTCACTGCCGGCGCGGCCCCGCGAGCATCGTGATCCGTTTCTCCCTCGAGCGTGCGGTCGGTGTTGTAAGATTGGACGTAGTGGACGACGGACCGGGCGTGATCCCCGAGGCGCGGGCGCAGCTGTTCGAGCCGTTCTTCACCACCGCCGCGGGCGGCACCGGGCTCGGCCTCTACATCGCGCGCGAGGTGTGCGAAGCGAACGGCGCGACGCTCGATTATGTCGAGACGCCGCGCGGAGCGCAGTTCACCGTCCGGTGCTGGGCCGGCTAGAGCCGTAACGCCTTATCGAGACACATGAGCGCGAAATCTCAGGTCCTGGTGGTCGACGACGAAGCGGACATTCGCGAGCTGCTCGGCATGACGCTTGCGCGCATGGGGCTCGACGCGCATTGCGCCGCGAGCACCTCGGAGGCCTACGCGCTGCTCGCCCAGAACAGCTACGACCTCTGCCTGACCGACATGCGGCTGCCCGATGGCGACGGGCTCACGGTCGTCGACTATGTCGCGAAGCACCATCCCAGCCTGCCGGTGGCGGTGATCACGGCGCACGGCAGCACCGAGAACGCAGTGGCCGCGCTGAAGGCCGGCGCCTTCGACTATCTCGCGAAGCCGGTCTCGCTCGACCAGTTGCGAACGCTGGTGCGCACCGCCCTCAAGCTGCCGCGCCCCGTCCAGCGGCGCGCGCCGGAGGAGGAAGCGGCGGCGGACGCGCCAGGGGTGCCGCAGTTGATCGGGCGCTCGGCGCCGATGGAAGCCGTGCGCTCGATGATCGAACGCCTGGCACGCACCCAGGCGCCGATCCATATCAGCGGCGAATCGGGCAGCGGCAAGGAGCTTGCCGCGCGTCTGGTGCACCGGCGTGGCCCGCGCAGCGACGGCCCGTTCATCCCGGTCAACTGCGGTGCGCTCCCCGAAAACCTGATGGAGAGCGAATTCTTCGGCTACCGGAAAGGCGCGTTTACCGGCGCAGCCGCCGACCGCGAGGGATTCTTCCAGGCCGCTGACGGCGGCACGCTGTTCCTCGACGAGGTCGCGGAGTTGCCGGTCCCGATGCAGGTGAAGCTGCTGCGCGCAATCCAGGAGAAAAAGATCCGCAAGGTCGGCGCGACCAGTGAAGAGGGCGCGGACGCGCGCATCATCAGCGCCACCCACCGCAATCTCGCGGAGGAGGTCCAGGCCGGCAGGTTCCGGCAGGATCTTTTCTACCGGCTGAACGTGATCGAGCTGAAGATGCCGGCATTGCGCGACATGCCCGAGGACATCCCGCTGCTCACCGAGATGATGCTCGCGCGCCAGGCCGCCGCGGCCGGCGGCAAGACCGTGCGGCTGTCCGCGGCCGCGCTCGACCGGCTGTGCGGGTACGACTTCCCGGGCAACGTGCGGGAGCTCGAAAACGTGCTGGAACGGGCGCTCGCGCTTACCACCGGGGGCGAAATCCAGGCCGAGGACCTGCAGCTCGCGCCCCCGCGCCCCACGCCGGCGGAGGCGGCCGGCGAGCTGTCGGGGCTGCCGTTGCAGGAGCGGCTCGATACCGTGGAGCGCAAGGCGATCCTCAACGCCCTCGAACAGACTCATTACAACCGCACCGCCGCCGCGAAGCTGCTCGGCATCACTTTCCGGGCGCTGCGTTATCGCATGGAGCGGCTCGGGATCAACGAAGAGCTCGATTCCAAGGGCTGACGGCGGTGAGGGGGGAAGGGCGGGGGGGAAAGGGAAGACGCATATCGCCGCCGCCCCTCGTTATCGATGATCACGGGTTGGCAGTAGGCGTTCCCTTCATCGCCTCGCCGAACTGCGACGCGCGGCCGGGCGGCTGCCCGGTGAGCCTCGTCGTCATCCACCACATCAGCCTGCCGCCAGGGGTATTCGGCGGGACCGGCATCGTCGATCTCTTTACCAACCGGCTCGATCCTGCCGCGCATCCCTACTACGCGACGATCGAGGGCGCGACGGTATCCGCCCACTTCCTGATCCGCCGCGGCGGCAATCTCGTTCAGTTCGTGCCTTGCGGCGCGCGCGCGTGGCATGCGGGGGAGTCGGCCTGGAAGGGGCGGGCGCGGTGCAACGATTTTTCCATCGGCGTCGAGCTCGAAGGCACGGGCGAGGCGCCGTTCACGGCCGCGCAGTACCGGCAGCTCGCCCGCCTCACGCGCGCATTGAAGGCGCGCTACCCGATCCGGGACATCGTCGGGCACAGCGATATCGCCCCCGGGCGGAAGAGCGATCCGGGGCCGCATTTCGAGTGGCGGCGCTATCGCGCCTTGATGCGGAAGCGTTCGCCGCGGGGGACGCCGGGGACGGAGATCAAGTTAAAGAGCAGTCGTCGAACTGCCAGGATGCCAGGACGCAAGGCCGCGCCAAAGAAGCAACGAAAATCCCCGCGGTAGCTTTTCCCCGAGATTCCTTGTCCGCGCGTTGAGCGGCAAGCTACCTGTCCGCTCGGACGCGCGGAGCTAAACCGGCCCACAGGGCCCGGCTTTAGCGCGAGTTATCCACCACCCGCCAACCTGCTGGAGCCCGTGTTTGCTGCCAAACCGGGTGGTTGCCTAATTTCTATGCAGTTTTGCCCGTTTTTTCATCATGTTGGCGTACATTTTTCCAGTAAAAACGAGTATTTAACAAAAAATCCATGAAGTCTATTGCTTTCGCAAAATCAGCCTACTAGAATTTGTTCAAAAGTTGCCGTAGACCACAACATATTGTGGTTTCGGAAGCGTTGTTACGGCTTGGGAGCGGGGGAGGTGCCCACCTCTTGGGTCAATAAACTTAATACTCAAGGAGTTACGGCATGCAGCTGGTTACCGAAGGCGCTCTGGCCACCCCCCTTGTCAAGCCCGCACTTGACGATATCCCTGCCGCAGAGGACGCGCGCTACGCCCATTACAAAGTCATTCGCCGCAACGGCTCGGTGGTGGTGTTTGAGCCCGCCAAGATCGCGATCGCGGTGACCAAGGCGTTCATCGCCGTGAACGGGGGACAGGGCGCGGCGTCCGCGCGCGTGCGCGAGCAGGTCGGAATCCTCACCCAGAACGTGGTGGCGGCGCTCATGCGCCGCCAGCCCTCGGGCGGCACCTTCCACATCGAGGACATCCAGGACCAGGTGGAGCTCGCGCTCATGCGCGCGGGCGAGCACAACGTCGCGCGCGCCTACGTGCTCTATCGCGAGGAGCGCTCGAAGGAGCGCGCGCGCGAGCGCGAGACGCAGGATCCGGCAAAGCGCGCGCAGGCGGCGGCGATAAACGTAAAGGAGGGCGGGCGCGTGCGGCCGCTCGACTTCGACCGCCTTATCGCGCTGGTGCGCGAGGCGTGCGAGGGACTCGGGCGCGAGGTCACCGCCGAACCGGTGCTCGCCGCGATGCGGCGCGATCTCTACGACGGCGTGCCGATGGAGGAGGTACGCAAGTCGTTGATCCTTGCCGCGCGCGCGCTGATCGAGCAGGACCCGGGCTACAGCTATGTCACGGCGCGGCTGCTGCTGCACTCGCTGCGGCTGGAGGCCCTCGGCGCGGAGGTGACGCAGGCGGAGATGCCGGCGCGCTACGCAGCCTATCTGGCGGAATTCGTGCGGCAGGGGATCGAGGCGGAGCTGCTCGACGAGCGGCTTGCCCGCTACGATCTGAAGTGCCTCGGCGCGGCGCTCGACGCGAGCCGCGACCTGAAGTTCACCTACCTGGGGCTGCAGATCCTCTACGACCGTTATTTCCTGCACGTGCGCGGCCGCCGCATCGAGCTGCCGCAGATCTTCTACATGCGGGTGGCGATGGGCCTGGCATTGAACGAGCCCGAGGACCAGCGCGAGGCGCGCGCGATCGAGTTCTACAACGTGCTGTCGTCATTCGACTTCATGAGCTCGACGCCGACCTTGTTCAATTCCGGCACGCGCCGCTCCCAGCTCGCGAGCTGCTATCTCACCACGGTCGCCGACGATCTCGATGGCATCTACGAGGCGATCAAGGAGAACGCGCTCCTGCAGAAATTCGCCGGCGGCCTCGGCAACGACTGGACGCCGGTACGGGCACTGGGCTCGCACATCAAGGGCACCAACGGCAAGAGCCAGGGTGTCGTGCCGTTCCTCAAGGTCGTGAACGACACCGCCGTCGCCGTCAACCAGGGCGGCAAGAGGAAGGGGGCGGTGTGCTCCTATCTCGAGACCTGGCATCTCGACATCGAGGAGTTCCTGGAGCTGCGCAAGAACACCGGCGACGATCGCCGCCGCACCCACGACATGAATACCGCGAACTGGGTGCCGGATCTCTTCATGAAGCGCGTGATGGAGAACGGCGACTGGGCGCTGTTCTCGCCCTCCGACGTGCCCGACCTGCACGACAAGTACGGGCGCGCTTTCGAGCAGGCCTATGTCGAGTACGAGGAACGCGCCGCCCGCGGCGAGATCAAGCCCTACAAGCGGGTCCAGGCGATGCACCTGTGGCGCAAGATGCTCACCATGCTGTTCGAGACCGGGCACCCCTGGCTCACGTTCAAGGACCCGTGCAATCTGCGCTCGCCACAGCAGCACGTGGGCGTCGTGCACAGCTCCAATCTCTGCACGGAGATCACGCTCAACACCGGCCCCGACGAGATCGCGGTGTGCAACCTCGGCTCGATCAACATGCCGGCGCACCTCGATGTCTCGACCGGGCGCATGGACATGGAGAAGCTCGGGCGCACCGTCGGCACCGCGATGCGCATGCTCGACAACGTGATCGACCTCAATTTCTACTCGGTCGGGAAGGCGCGCAACTCCAACTTCAAGCACCGCCCGGTGGGCCTCGGCATCATGGGCTTCCAGGACTGCCTGCACCTGCTGCGGATCCCCTACGGCTCGCAGGCGGCGGTGGAGTTCGCCGACCGCTCGATGGAGGCGATCGCCTGGAGCGCCTACCGCGCCTCGACCGACCTGGCCGAAGAGCGCGGGCCCTACTCGACCTTCAAGGGCTCGCTGTGGGATCGCGGCATCCTGCCGTTCGATACTCTGCGCCGGCTCTCGGAGGAGCGCGGCGGCTACGTCGAGTGCGACCTGTCCACCACGCTCGACTGGGCAGGCCTGAGAAAGCGCATCCAGAGGGTCGGCATGCGCAATTCCAACTGCCTGGCGATCGCGCCCACCGCGACGATCGCGAACATCACGGGGCTCTCGCAGTCGATCGAGCCGACCTACCAGAACCTCTATGTGAAATCGAACCTGTCGGGCGAGTTCACGGTGGTGAACGAGTTTCTGGTGCGGGACCTGAAGAGCCTCAACGTGTGGGACGAGGTGATGATCGCCGATCTCAAGTACTTCGACGGCTCGCTCGCCAAGATCGACCGCATCCCGCCGGAGATCCGCACGCTCTACGCGACCGCGTTCGAAATCGAGCCGAAGTGGCTGGTCGAGTGCGCGGCGCGCCGGCAGAAGTGGATCGACCAGTCGCAGTCGCTGAACATCTACATGGCAGGCGCTTCGGGCAAGCGGCTCGACGACACCTACAAGCTGGCGTGGATCCGGGGCCTGAAGACCACCTATTACCTGCGCACGCTGGGCGCGACCTCGGCCGAGAAATCCACGGTCGCGACCGGGCAACTGAACGCTGTGTCCTCCGATGGCGGTCTTGTGGCCGCGGAGCCCAGGTTCTGCAAGGTCGACGATTCCGAGTGCGAGTCCTGTCAATAGATCAGGATACGGGATACGGGATACGGGATACGGGATCAAGGGTAAAGGAAGCTGAAGATGCTGCAATTTGGAGAACTGCAGACGATCGCCGGCGGCGCAGGCGTGCAGCCGCTGGCGCCGGCGCCGCAGCCAGGCGAGCTCGCATTGCGGCGCGTCAACGTCGCCGACAAGCGCGTCATCAACGGGCAAACCGACGTCAACCAGTTGGTGCCGTTCAAGTACAAATGGGCCTGGGAGAAGTACCTTTCCGCCTGCGCCAACCACTGGATGCCCCAGGAAATCCAGATGAGCCGCGACATCGCGCTGTGGAAGGATCCCAACGGGTTGACGGAGGACGAACGGCGCATCGTCAAGCGCAACCTCGGCTTCTTCGTCACGGCGGATTCCCTCGCGGCGAACAACATCGTGCTCGGGACCTATCGCCACATCACCGCGCCCGAGTGCCGGCAGTACCTGCTGCGGCAGGCGTTCGAGGAGGCGATCCACACCCACGCCTACCAGTACATCGTGGAGAGCCTGCAGTTGGACGATGGCGAGATCTTCAACGCCTACCGCGAAATCCCCTCGATCCGCGACAAGGACGAGTTCTTGATTCCGTTCATCGACACGCTGACCGATCCCACGTTCCGGACCGGCACGCCGGAAGCCGACCAGAAGCTCCTGAAGAGCCTGATCGTGTTCGCGTGCCTGATGGAGGGGCTCTTCTTCTACGTCGGCTTCGTGCAGATCCTCTCGCTCGGGCGGCAGAACAAGATGACGGGGTCGGCCGAGCAATACCAGTACATCCTGCGCGACGAGTCCATGCACTGCAATTTCGGCATCGACCTCATCAACACGATCAAGCTCGAGAATCCGCACCTGTGGACGCCGGAATTCCGCGAGGAACTGCGTGAGATCTTCAAGAAAGCGGTTGAGCTCGAGTACCGCTACGCGGAGGACACCATGCCGCGCGGCGTGCTGGGGCTGAATGCGGCCATGTTCAAGGAGTACCTGCGCTACATCGCGAATCGCCGCTGCCAGCAGATCGGTCTCGATCCGCAGTTCGAAAGCGCCGGCAATCCCTTTCCCTGGATGGCGGAGATGACCGACCTCAAGAAGGAGCGCAATTTCTTCGAGACCCGCGTCCTCGAGTATCAGACGGGCGGGGCGCTCAACTGGGACTGACGCGGCGAAGGAGGACATCGGAAGAAGGACGCTTGCTTATCAACCAACTGGGAGGAGCTGTGGGTTCCAGCCTGCTGAACCGGCGTTACCGCAGACGCAGACAGAGCATGATGCACACCATTACCGAATGCCGCGCCGAGGGCAATTACACCCTCTGGCTCCGTTTCGATGACGGGCTGGAAGGGAGCGTCAACCTCGGCGACCTGGTGCTGACCGAGTCGTATCTGGCGATCTCCGACGAGCAGACCTTCTCGCGCGTCGCGCTCGACCCGATATCGAACGCGGTGACCTGGGGCGGCGGCATCAAGCTCGATCCGGAGATGTTGTACCGGGACCTGGCGAGCAAGACCCACGCGGCCCGCCACTGAGAAGCCGCAAGCGCCGCGCGGCCAACCGATTGGAGGATCCGATGGCCAAACCGAAGAGGCGAGCCGGGAAGAAGCGGGCGGCGAAGAAGCAACCAGCCCGGCGCGGCGCGAAGCGCGCCCCGGCGAAGCGCAAGCCGGCGGCCCGCAAGCCCGCGGCGCCGGTCCCCGCCGCCCCCCGCCCGGTCGTGATTCCCGGCGCCTGGCCGTTCCCGATGGGCAGTAAGCCCTGACAAATCCTCGCGAATCCGGACGCTTCGCGCCGGTTCGCGTCCGCGCGTTGGAGCGAACGGCTCGCGCCGCCGCTCAACGCGCGGTCCGCAAGGCTCCGGACAGGTCCTGAATCGAGCGTCGCGCAGTGCCGTACAGTTGATCTGGAGCAATAACCTCTCTAACCTCCTCCGCAACAATGAGTGCCGGGCCGGGCATTCGCCCCGGTAATCACGATTCGGAGGAACACATGAAAACGCACTGGGTCTTCGCGCTGGCCGTCGCGGCCGGCCTCGCGCTGCACGGCGCGGCGCAGGCCGCGTCCGCTGAAGCTGTCGTCCGTTCCACGAAGGGCGAGTTCAAGGAGGTTAAGGAGCGGGTGCTGCAGGCCATCGAGAACCGCGGGCTGGTGCTCAACTACACCGCGCGCATCGGCGCCATGCTCGAGCGCACCGGCAAGGACATCGGGAGTGCCCGCCGGATCTACGGCGACGCCGAACTGCTTGAATTCTGCAGCGCGCGCGCCTCCCGTGACACCATGGAAGCGGACCCGCGCAACATCGTGTTCTGCCCGTACTCGATCGCGGTCTACACCCTGCCCAAGGAGAGGGACCGGGTCTACGTTGCCTACCGGCGGGTCGGGGCGTCCGGCACCGGGCCGTCGACGAAATCGCTCGCTGCGGTGGACAAGCTCCTCGCCGATATCGTGGCTGAAGCGCTCAAGTAATGGAGCGCAAGCGCGTCAACGCATCGAACATCCGCTCGGTCGGCTACGATGCGGGGAAACAATTGCTCGAGATCGAGTTTACAAGCGGCTCGATCGTGCAATACTCGGGCGTGTCGCCGGAAGTCCATCGCCGGTTCATGAATGCGCCCTCACCCGGAAGCTTCTTCCAGGACCAGATCGACGAGCATTTCCCGTCGAAGAGATTCCGCTGACCGGTATACTGCCGCGATGAGCGCGCAGGCATCCGCTGGGGCCACCGCCGTCGAGGTGGTGAGGAACGGCCCCTACCGGGTGAGCGGCGCGTGCCGAGTGCGCAACGCGCGCGGGGAGAAAGTACCCGTGCGCGGCAGGTTCGCGCTGTGCCGCTGCGGCAGCTCGGCCAACAAGCCGTTCTGCGACGGCACGCACGCGAAAATCGGCTTCGACGGCGCGCGCTTCACCCCCGTATCTCCGGACGCTGTCCAGCCCTACCGCGGAAAGCGGATCACGATCCACGACAACCGCGCGCTGTGCGCGCACTCGGGCATCTGCACCGACGGCCTGCCCGGGGTGTTCCGCCTGGGCAAGGAGCCGTGGATCGAGGCCGACGGAGCGGACGCCGCGGCGGCGATCGCCATCGTCCAGCGCTGCCCGTCGGGGGCGCTGAGCTACGCGATCGAAGGCGTGCCTCCCCCGGCGGGGCCGGGCGAGCCCCTGATCACAGCGTCGGCGAACGGGCCGTATTTCGTCAGCGGGGCCGTGGAGCTGCGCGCTGACGGCGCGCGCCCGCGCAATCCCGGCCGCTACGCGCTGTGCCGCTGCGGAGGATCGAAGAACAAGCCGTTCTGCGACGGCACGCACTGGTCGATCGGCTTCGACGAGTGCCGCGGCCGGCAGGCGGGCATGTTCGCGCCGCCGCTCGGATTGAAAAGGCTGAGCTTCGTCCTCGGGGGGCTGCTTATCGTCGGCACGGCCGTTGCCATCGTCGTCGTCGAGGCCGCGGGCAAATGGTCAGAGCAGGGCTTCCTCGGTCCGGGCGGGCTGATTCCCGATCTCAACCTCGCGCTCGAACTCCTGCTCGTGGCGGGTCTCACTTTCGGCGGGTGGCTCGCGAAGCGCGGCAACATCGCGGCGCATCGCTACAACCAGACCGTCTGGGTGCTGGTGAACGCCGTGCTGGTCGCGTTGATCATGGCGCGCGGCATGGACAACGCGGCGCTCGAGTCCGCATCCGATCTCGCCAAGCCGCACCTGCTGGTGCCGTGGCTGCATGCGCTGCTGGGCACCGCGACGGTTGCCGCGGGGCTGTGGCTCGTGCTGCAGATGAACGGGTGGCTCCCGCGGCCGCTCCACGTGCGCGGCTGGAAGACCCTCATGCGCATCACGCTCGCGGGCTACTGGACGGTCGCGGTGCTTGGGCTCGCGATCTACTACCTCTGGTTCATGCGCTGACCCGCACGCCTCGCGGCGGCTATTTTCTGGCCCACAACTCCGCGCAGGCGCCGACCGCGGCGTCCACGTCCGGCGCCGATATGTGGCGGTGCGTCACGAAGCGCAGCACGTGGAGGTCGGCCGGCGCGACCCGCACGCCCTTCGATTTCAAGTCCGCCGACCACTGCGCGGCGCGGCGCCCGCTCTTCCTCACATCCACGCGCACCAGGTTCGTCTCCACGTCCTTCGGATCGCACAGGCTCGGATCGATGCGATGCAAGCCCTCCGCGAGCCGCTTCGCGGTCTGGTGGTCCTCGCCGAGGCGGCTCACCATCGTCTCCAGCGCGACGATGCCGGCCGCGGCGAGCGGGCCGGCCTGGCGCATGTTGCCGCCCACCATGCGGCGGTAGGCGCGCGCCCGCTCGATGAACGCCGCGCTCCCGCACAGGATCGAGCCCACCGGCGCGGATAACCCCTTCGAAACGCAGAAACAGACCGAGTCGGAGTGCTGCGATATTTCGCTCGCGGCGCGGCCGAGCGCAATGGCGGCATTGAAGATGCGCGCACCGTCAAGATGCACCGGGACGCCGTTCTCGCGCGCGAGCCCGTGCACCGCCCGCATGTGCGCGAGCGGCAGCGCGGCGCCGCCCGCCCGGTTGTGGGTGTTCTCCATCCAGATAAGCGCCGTGCCCATGTGGTAGCGGGTGACCGGACGGATCATCTCGCGCAGGGCCTCGACGTCCATCGCGCCGCGCCGGCCGGGAACGCCCCGGTAGAAGAGGCCGGCCACGCCGGCGATGCCGCCAAACTCGGCATTGAGCGTGTGCGAGCCTTCCTCCAGCAGCACTTCGCCGCCGCGGCTCCCGTGCGCGAGCATCGCGACGAGATTCGCCATGGTCCCGCTCGGCATGAAGGCGCCGGCTTCCTTGCCGGTGCGCTCGGCGGCGATCGCCTCGAGCTTTTTCACCGTCTCGTCGCCGTCGCGCGAGTCGTCGCCGAAGGTGGCCTCGCGCATGGATTCGAGCATCGCCTCGGTGGGGCGGGTGACGGTGTCGCTGCGGAGGTCGATCATGGTTAAAGCCGGACGCTTCGCGCCGGTTTAACTCCACGCGTTCGAACGGACAGCTAGGATACCAACTCCACTCCTAATGCGCATCAGCGTGCCGTTCAACGCGTGGGAGCCTCAGTTGACTTCCAGTCAACGCGCCGCGAGCAGCAGATCGGCGACTTCGCGGAAGCCCGCGCCGCCGGCCGCGGCGGTGACGTAGCGGGGCTCGTGCGCGAGACGACCCGTAAACTCGCGGATATTGGCAACGCCGATGGAGTGCGGGAAAAACTCGAACATCGGCGCGTCGTTGGGCGAGTCGCCCACGAACACGCAGGTCGCGCGCGCCGCGGCGGGGTCGGCGCGAAACTCCTCGCGCATGAGTCTGCGCGCCGCGGCGAGCTTGTCGTAGGCGCCGAACCAGCCGTTCACGTGAATTGAGCTCACCTTTGCGGTCAGCCCGCGCGCTTGCATCAGCGCCACGATGCGGTCCACCGCCTCCTGCGGCAAGCGCGCCACGTCCTCGCAGTAATCGATGGCGAGATCGCTTTCGCGGTAGTGCTGGTCCGCGGCAATGGCACAGCCCGGCACCGCGCGCACGATATCCGCGCCGATTGCCCGCAGCCGCTCGCGGTTTGCCGCGCGCGCCGCCGCGTCGTCGGCATACGCCCGCTTCATCACGCGCGCGGCGCGGTCGTAGCGGAAGTAGAACGCCCCGTTTTCGCCGACCACGGCGGCGACCGGCCACATGCGCGCGATGAGATCGCACCAGCCGGCGGGGCGCCCGGTAATGGGAACGACCTGGAGGCCCGCCCGCTCCAGGCGCTCCATCGCGGCGTACGCCTCCGCGGTCAGCCGGCCGCCCGTGGTGAGCGTATCGTCGATGTCGCAAAGGACGCTGCGCACCGCGCGGCGCTCTTCAACCGGAAACCCGCTCAGCGGCAGCATTATCGACAGACTTCCTCGCCCGCGGGCGGCTCGGGCCGGGCGCGGAAGCCGAAGCGCTGTGCCACGGTCTGCGACCGGATGGGCCCGACCCTCACCCCGGCGCCGCGGAACTTGAGACACAGCGGCGCCTCGCACCCCTGCTGCAGCCGGCTCATCAGCTCGTCGAGAGCCTCCTCGGCAAGCGGCGCCCCCGCGGCGTCGGTGAAATGCGGCAGCAGCCGCTCGAGGTCCCGGTCGTGGACCGCGCCGATACCGTGCTCGGACTCCAGCAGCGCCGCGCCGGACTCGTCGATCCACGCGCCGCTGATGGAAGTTACCGGGTTGCCGGCGCCTGTCTCGAGAGCAAGCGGAGCCTCGCCGGCGCTCGCGACGCGATAGACGTGAGGCGTGTAGTCGAGATCGACGAACACGCGCTGGGGCCCGTTCTGGAAGTACCAGCAGCCGCGCTCGTCGCGGGCGTAGTTGCGGCCGATGAACTCGGTGACGAGGCGGTTCGCTATCCGTTCGCCCTTGATCAGCCATTGCCCGCGCCGGTCGAGGGAAAGCCACCCGTACACCGCGGGAACGTTTGGCCATTTCGCCATTCCCCGCAGGACGATTTCATCCATGGCGCGAATCTACCATGGGGCTGCGGCCGTTGCTGCGCCAACGACGGCGCGGCCGAGGACCGGTCACCGGTCAACGGTCACCGGTCCGTCACTGTTCCTCGGCATGCGCGGTCTTGGCGTGCTGCTCGGCGAGCGTCTTCTGGATGCTGGGCGGTACCGGCTCGTAGCGAGCGAATTCGATGGTGTAGGAGCCCTGGCCCGCAGTAACCGATTTCAGCCGCGCCTGGTAGTTGCTCAACTCCGACAGCGGCGCCTGGCCCTTGATCACGAGCGTGCCGGGCGCGAGCGAATCGGTGCCGGAGAGCTGGCCGCGCTTTGCGGAGAGGTCGCCGGCGATGTCACCCATGCTGGCTTCCGGCGCGGTGATCTCGATGTTGACGATGGGCTCGAGGACGATCGCCCGCGCCTTGCTGATGGCGTCCATGAACGCGCGCTTGCCCGCGGCGATGAACGCGACTTCCTTGGAATCGACGTCATGGTACTTGCCGTCGTAGACGATGACCCGCACGTCGTGCACCGGGTAGCCCGCCACCGGCCCCGAGTCCAGCACCTGGCGCACGCCTTTCTCCACCGCGGGGATGAACTGGTTGGGGATGGAGCCCCCCTTCACCTGGTCCACGAATTCGAACCCCGAGCCGCGCTTGAGGGGCTCGACCTTGAGAAACACCTCGCCGAACTGCCCCGCGCCGCCGGTCTGCTTCTTGTGCCGGTGGTGGCCCTCGGCCCGGGCGGTGATGGTCTCGCGGTAGGGGATGCGCGGCGGCTTGGTCGCGACCTCGACGTTGTACTGCTTGGTCATGCGCTCGAGGACGTAGCGCATGTGCAGATCGCCCAGGCCGCTGATGACGGTCTGGTTGACCGTGGCGTTGTGCTCGACCTTGAAGGTGGGATCCTCGGCCGAGAGCTTGTGCAGCGCGTCCGAGATCTTCTGCTCATCGCCCCGGCGCTTGGGTTCGATCGCGAGCGAGTGCATCGGGGTCGGAAACTCGAGCGGCACGAGATGAATCCGGTCTTCGTCATGCGAATCGTGCAGCACCGCGTCGAAATGAATCTCGTCCACCTTGGCGACCGCCCCGATGTCGCCCGGGACGAGCGCGTCGGTCTCGACGAAGTCCTTGCCCTGCAGCAGGTAGGCGTGGCCGACCTTGAATGCCTTGCGGCCTTCGCCGATGAAGAGCTGCGAGTCCTTGGTGATCGTGCCCTGGTGGACGCGAAACACCCCCACCTTGCCGACGTAGGGGTCGATCATCACCTTGAAGACGTGCGCGATCACGTGCTTCCTGGGATCGGGCTCTGCGCGCACCGGCTGGGCCTTGTCGCCCGTGCCCTTGACGAGCTGCGGCGCGTTGCCTTCCGTGGGGTTGGGCAGAAGCTTGACGATGACGTCGAGCATCTCCATGACGCCGGCGCCGTTGCGCGCCGAAACAAAGCACACCGGGATCAGATGGCCCTCGCGCAGGGCTTTCTCGAACGGGGCGTGCAGCTCGTCCGGCGCCACCTCGCCCTTTTCGAGGTATTTTGCCATCAATTCCTCGTCCACCTCGACGACTTGGTCGACCAGCGCGCTGTGCGCTTCCTCCACCGAGGAGAAATCGGCCGTGCCCGACGGACTGAAGAAGCAGTCCACCACCCGCTTGCCGCCGTCGGCGGGCAGGTTGATCGGCAGGCACTCCCGGCCGAAGGTAGCCTGGATCTTGGCGAGCAGCCCCGGCAGGTCCACGTTCTCCGCGTCGATCTTGTTCACGATGATCATGCGGCAGAGATCGCGCTTGCGCGCCCACTGCATCATGCGGCTGGTGATCATCTCGATGCCGTTCTGGGCGTTCACCACGATGGCGACGGTCTCCACCGCGGGCAGCGCCCCGATCGCGCGGCCGATGAAATCGGGCAATCCCGGAGTGTCAATGAGATGAATGCGCGTGTCCTTGTGCTGCAGGTGCACCACCGACGCGTTGAGCGAGTGCTGGAACTGCTTCGCGAGCGGATCGAAGTCGCAGACAGTGGTGCCCTTCTCCACGGTTCCGATGCTGGCGATCGCCCCGGCCCTTTGAAGGAGGGCCTCGGCGAGCGTGGTCTTGCCGGAGCCGCCGTGACCGGTCAGGGCAATGGTCCGGATCGCTTCTGGGGAAAACTTGGGCATGGCGGAATCCTCCGACCCTCTTCTCGCACGAATGACTGGGGGGTTAGCCGAGTATAAACGGGGGCGAGCGGCGGGTTCAAGCTAACCCCGATCGGGCGGTCCCAGCGTTTAATCGACAGGCATCGCGACCCCAAGGAGGTGTCATGAAACGCGAACTGATTGCAGCGGGACTGTTGTTATGGGCGGCGGCTGGACCGGCAGGCGCGGTCGGCAGCCTCGCGGATGTGACGGTTTACGACCGGACGGAGCGGCGCATCCTCCCCGTGCATCGGCATGAGGGCCGGCACTACGTCGTCGGGAAGCCCGGCAACGAATACCAGATCCGCGTGCGGAACCGCGCCGGAGGCGACATCCTGTCGGTGATATCGGTGGATGGCGTCAACGCGGTGAGCGGCGAAACCGCCGCCTGGCACCAGACCGGGTATGTCCTCGGCCCGCACCAGAGCTTCGCGGTCAAGGGCTGGCGCAAGAGCCTGGAGCGGGTCGCCGCGTTCTTTTTTACCGAGCATCAGAACTCGTACGCTGCGCGCACCGGCCGGCCGGACAACGTCGGCGTGATCGGTGTCGCGGTCTTCCGCAAGAAGCCTGATCCCGAGGCGCGCATCGACCCATCGCCGCCGCGGGCAGAGCCGCCGGCCCCGGGCGCACGCGAGGACAGTCCCTTTCCCGGGCCCGCGGAGAGCGGGGCAGCCGAAGGAAACTCCTCGCGCGCGGGGGAGAGCGCATCCGATCGCCTCCATGCGCCCTCGCGGCAGATGGCAAAGAAGTCTTCATCGCTCGGAACCGGGCACGGCCGCAGCCAGACTTCGCGCGTCACCTATGCGAGCTTCGAGCGGGCGACACCCGGACCCGAGGAGGTGATCGCAATTCACTACGACACTTACAGCAACCTGGTTGCGATGGGTGTCATCCGCGGGCCGCGCATCGCGAGCCCGTTTCCGGGACAGTTCGTCCCCGATCCCAGATGATCCCGTATTTCCCATTTACCGGTGGGGTGGCAGGGGGCATACTGCCAACCCGCTATGGCCTGGAACGCGGAGAGCAGCGACGAAGAGCTCATGCTGCATTATCGCGATGGCGACGCAGGCGCGTTCGAGGCGCTGTATGCGCGCCACAAGAGCGGATTGTACCGCTTCCTGGTGCGGCAGTGCCGCAACGCGGCGGCGGCGGAGGAGCTGTTCCAGGACGTGTGGATGAATCTCATACGCGCGCGGGCAGGCTATACGGTCCAGGCCAAATTCACGACCTTCCTCTACCGCGTCGCTCACAACCGGTTGGTCGATCACTACCGCAAGAGCAACCAGGCCACCGTGGTGTCCCTCGAGGGCGAGGACGGCGAGGCGATTGCGGACCCGCCCGATGAGCGCGAGCGGCCACAGGACGAAACGCTCGACGCAAAGCGGCAAGCCGGGCGGTTGATGGAGCTGATCTCCGAGCTGCCCGAGACGCAGCGCGAGGCTTTCCTGCTGCAGCAGGAAGGCGGGATGAGCGTGGAGGAGATCGCGCAGGCGACCGGCGTCAGCCGCGAGACGGCGAAGAGCCGGCTGCGCTACGCGATGTCCAAGCTGAGACGAGGCATGCTGGAATGGCGTTGAACGAACACGGCACAGGCGGTGCGAACGGGGGCGCGGAACGCGATCCCCGGCTCACGCGCTTGTACCGCGAAGCCGCGCACGAAGCGCCGCCGGCGCATCTCGATGCGGCCATCCTCGCCGCGGCGCGCCGGGAGGTCGGGTCGCGCCCGCGCTCTATCGCATCGGCGCTGCGCCGCTGGCACGTTCCGGTCTCGGTTGCCGCGGTCGTCGTCGTGAGCGTGACCCTGGTCATCCTGGTGCGCGAGGAGGAGATGGCCGAGAGGTCCATGCAAGCCCCGGTCCGAGCAGCCGAATCACGTGCTCAGCCGGCCGCCGCGCCGCAGACACCGCCGACGCCAGGCGAAGCCACGAGCGAGTCAGCGCAATCGCGGCCTGCAGCCCCGGCACCGCAGCGTCAGGAATTGCGCGACGATGTGAAGTTCTCTGCCGCCCTGGGCAAGCGGGAAGACAGTTCCCGGGCAGCATCACCGGGCCTGGCGGAGGAGCGCGCAGCGCCCGCATCGGCGGATACGGTCGTGGCAGACCGGCTGGAGAGCGCGCCGGCCGCGGCCAACGAGCCCGACCGTCCAGCTCCGGGTGCTCAGCGGGCCATGTCGGAGACGCCGGAAATGACGGTGAGGGCCATCGGGAAGAGTCGGCCGGCGGTATGGGAAGGCTTCGAGAAGGAACCGCCCGAGAAGTGGCTCGCGCGCATCGAGGAGCTCAGGAGGCAGGGACGGTCGGCCGAGGCGGAAGAGATGCTTGCCGAGTTCAAGCGCCGCTTTCCCGAACATCCCCGGGCGGCGGGGCCAAGATAGGCGCCGGATCGGCGAGCAAAGGTTTGACGCAGGGCCGACCCCCGGCCTGGAACCCCCTCGTTTTAGCCCCCCCCCGGGGGGTAAGTTCGGCGTATTCCAGGGTCATCCTGACCCGCCTGCCACGGCACAGGAAAGGCCCAGGATCCAGCGAGATAGCTCCTTTCTCCCATTCATATTGCTATGCAGCATATTGAATCTATGGTAGAAATAAACTATTGACGAAACAATGATGAGTCAGCATAATGTTGTTATGCTGCAAAGCAGCATATGTGGCGGCGGGTGGCTGTGGGCAGCAGGCCCATCGAAGTAATTGCGTCTGGGTAGCTCAACCACTAGAATTGGGCACCGTAGCAACTTGACCCACAACCTATTGTAGCCATAACCCGGCCTTCTCAGCACCAAAGGGTCGCGTTATTGTGCAAATAGCAATCCTTGGCCGGTGCGAGTCAAAGGCGGCGGCAGGGGAAAGGCGGCTATCGTGCGAACAGGCAAATCTGGATCGACTTCATACGCGGGATCGCCCTTGGACAAGGGGGGCGAGTGGGGTCACAGGCTCGTCTCGACACTGGTCTTGCTCGCCAGCGTGGCGGCTCTGACCCTCATCGTGACCGACCATGGCCATAGGGCCCGCTTCGTGCCGGCCGAGGCCAGCGTCCTCCCCCCTATCGCGCCCCCGGTCACAACCGAGCGGCCACGGGAGGCGGTTACGGACATGGCCGTGATGCAGGCCGAGGAAGCCCGTTATCGCGCTTTGTCGCGGTTCGTGGCGAAGCGTTACCTGGTGTCGCGGGATGTGGCTTTCGACCTGGTTACGGTGGCGCACCGCGCCGGGCATCAACTCAAGCTCGACCCCCTGCTGATCATTGCGGTGATCGCCATCGAGTCCCGGTTCAACCCCATCGCGGAAAGCCCGGCGGGGGCGAAGGGATTGATGCAGATCATCCCCAGGTATCACGGCGACAAGCTGGAGGAGTTCGGGGGCGAGCAGGCCGTGTTCGAGCCCGAGGCCAACATCCACGTCGGCGCCAGGATCCTGAAGGAGTACTTGCGCCGGACCGGCAATCTCGGCATCGCGTTGCAGATGTATGCCGGGGCGCTCGCCGACGACGAGGACCAGTACACGCGCAAGGTGCTGAACGAGCGCCACCGGCTGCAGCAGGTGGTAGCGCCTACGCGCCAGCGTCCCGCTCCCCCGGTTCCGGTGCGAACCGCCGCCTCCGCTCCCGTAAGCTACCCCTACGCCCTGCCATCCGCGCTCGACTGAGCGCCGCCCCTCCGCAGCAGATGGCGCGGGTTCGAATCACCTGGCAGGGCGGTGAAGTAACCGCTCACTTACGAGACACACCTACGGCCAGGCAGCTGCTTGCCGTGCTGCCCTGCGACGCCGGCGCGCACACGTGGGGCGACGAGGTCTATTTCGAAGTGCCGCTCAGCTCGCCGCTCGAGTCCGACGCCCAGGAAGTCGTGGATCCCGGCACGGTGTGCTTCTGGGTGCAGGGAAGCTCGCTCGCGCTGCCGTTCGGCCCCACTCCCGTCTCGAAGGGCAACGAATGCCGGCTGGTCACCCGCTGCAACGTGCTGGGGAAGATCGAAGGCGATCCGCGCCGGTTGAATAAAGTGAAGCAGGGAGCGCGGATCCGCGTCGAGCTCATTGACGCCTCATCGCAGCTTGTGTGAGCCGATCATCAGCCGCTTGAATACCGAGTAGCGCTCGCCCACGCCGTCCGCGCTCGGCTCGCGCCTGACCGTGATCCACACCTCGGCGGGGAAGCCGCCCGCCAGTTCCGCGGTGTAGGCGCACTCCTCGGCCGCTGCCGACCGCGCGGTCTCCGGCGAAGGGGCCCCGAGTTCGGCCAGGAAGAACTGCGCCAGATCTTCCTTCAGCCGCTCGAACGCGGATTCGCCGATCTCCGCAACTTCGGCGATGGTGCAGCGGCGGTGCCCGCCGGCAGCGATGAAAGTGGTATCGCAGTGGCAGTGCGGGGTGCGGTGGCCGCGCGCAAGATCGCACACCGCGTATCCTCCCGAGACCACCCATTCGCCGTCCTCCGCCGCGCCACCTTCCTCCGCGAGGATGCGGGCATCCGAATCGTCGAGCCGCACCGCCTTGAGAAATTTCACCAATTGCCTCGTAATGGACACTCGGGAGCGCGAGTTGAGCGGCGGCGAAGCCGTCCGTTCGAACTCGCGCAGGTCAAGCGGCGGTTGACCGTCCGCATTGACCCTATAATAGTTGAGGGCAAAGCGGCGGGACAGGAGCGCGCGATGGCACAGCAACCTGAATTACCGAAGGACTGGCTCGAATTCATGCAGAGGATGTGGAACCCGATGTCGTTTCCCATGCCGGGCATGGCGATGCCTACCGTCGACGTGGGCGACGTCGAAAAGAAGATCGCGGAGCTGAAGGCGGTGGAGAACTGGCTCACGCTGCAGGTGGGGTTCGTGCAGATGACGGTGAAGACGCTCCAGATGCAAAAAGCGGCGCTGGAGTCGCTCGCCGCCGCCGCGCCGAAGGGGAAGCCCGAAGGGAAGGGGTGAGCGCGGGCGGGAAACTCGCCGCTTCCCGGCGGCGTCGCGGCGGTCAGGCCGCCAGGGTCGCCGGGTCGAAAAACGGCCGGTCGCCCCGGATTTGCGTGCGGTGCATGATCCTTCTCGACTCGGGGTCGAAGGCGTTTCGCCGATGCATGGCGCTCCGGTTGTCCCACATCACCAGGTCGCCCACCTTCCAGTTCTGGTACCACGCGAGCTCCGGCTTGCTCGCATGCGCCCACAGCCGGTTCAGCAGGTCTTCGCTCTCGGCGAGCGGCAGTCCCACGATATAGGCATTGCGCCGGCGTCCGAGGAAAAGAGCATTGCGGCGCGTTGCCGGGTGGGTACGCACGATGGGATGGACCGCGCCCGGCGCCTCGCGCGGATCGGTGACATCCTTGAATCCCTTGCGCAGATCGCCGACGCTGTTTCGGCTCGAGTCATGCTTGCAAGACTTGCCCGCGATCGCGCGCTTCAGCTCCGCCGGCAGCGTCTCGAATGCGCGGTACATGTTGCTGAAACCGGTATCCCCGCCCGCCGGCGGCACCTCCAGCGCGTAGAGCAGGCTGCCGATGGGCGTCTTCTCGTTGTACGACATGTCGGTGTGCCATTCCGCCTCGTAGTGGCCGAGATTCCCGATCGGCTTGCCGTCCACCTTGATGTTCGACATCACGGTAATCTCGGGGTAGGGATCGGCGTCGGCGTCGCCCACGGCATGGACCGGAGCCTGGTCGAGATCTCCGAAGCGCCGCGCGAAAGCGAGCAGGCCCGGATCGTCGAGCCGCTGGCCGCGGAACCGCAGCACGAGATGCTCGTGCCAGGCGGTTTCGATGGCCTTGAAGGTGGCGGCGTCGAGCGGCCTTGCGAGATCCACGCCTGCCACGTCGGCGCCGAGCGCGGCGCCGGTGGGGATGACGGTGATTCCCTTGCGTTGAGGTAGATCCATGGCCTCGCTCCGGCTGAGTATGGACGCATGCTAATGCTGCCGGGCCTGCCCTGCAACCCGCGTGCTTTCGCACCGTGGGGAGTGCATACTATTTGACCCCCTCTACCGAACTTTCAAAGGAGGCAACCATGGCCACCACCGTACGCAAGTCCGCCTATTTCAGCATGAAGACACCCAACCGCGCCGGCCAGGGCGCACGGTTGCTGAGCGCGCTCGCGGCGCACGGCGTCAACCTGCTCGCGTTCACCGGTTTTCCCAGCGCCGGGCGAGCGCAGGTGGATTTCATTCCCTACGACGTTTCCAAGTTCGCCACCGCCGCGCGCAAGCTCGGCATGAAGGTGAGCAAGAGGAAGGCGGTGTTCCTCGCGCAGGGCACAGACAAGGCGGGGGCGTGCGCCGGGATCTGCAGCAAGCTCGCCAAGGCCGGCATCAACATGGTTGCGATGGATGCGGTCGCCGCCGGAAAAGGCCGCTTCGGCGCGATCTTCTGGGTCAGGCCGCGCGACGTGGCGCGCGCATCGCGGGTGCTGCGCGCACGGTAGCAATGTGGTTAAATCACGCGCTCCAATCACGGCCATAAAGCAAGGAGCATTCCCATGCCTCACGCAGTGCGAGTCTACGAATACGGCGGCGCGGAGAAGCTGCGCTGGGAGGAGGTCCAGGTCGGCGCGCCCGGCGAGGGCCAGGTGCGGGTGCGCAACACCGCCGTGGGACTCAATTTCGTGGACACCTACCAGCGCAGCGGACTCTATCCGACGCAGCTGCCGTTCACGCCGGGCGCGGAGGGTGCGGGGGTGGTGGAGGCGGTGGGTCCCAAGGTCAAGGAACTCAAGGCGGGTGACCGCGTAGGCTACGCCGGCCCCATCGGCTCCTATGCGGAAGTGCTGCTCCGGCCCGCCGACCGGCTGGTGAAGATCCCGGCGGGCATCGATGACAGAACGGCCGCGGCGATGATGCTGAAGGGCATGACCGCCCAGTACCTTCTCCGCCGCACGTACCGCGTCAAGAAAGGCGAAACCATTCTCGTGCATGCGGCGGCCGGCGGCGTCGGCCAGATCCTGTGCCAGTGGGCAAGAGCGCTCGGCGCCACCGTGATCGGCACCGTGGGCAGCGACGAAAAGGTGGAGCTGGCGAAGAAGGCCGGCTGCAAGCACGTGATCGTGACTTCGCGGGAGAAGGTGTCGCAGCGCGTGAAGGAGATTACCAAGGGCAAGGGCGTGCCGGTGGTGTACGACGGCGTCGGCAAAGACACGTTCATGGACTCCCTCGACTGCCTGCAGCCGCTCGGGCTGGAGGTGTATTTCGGAAACGCCTCCGGCGCGGTGCCGCCCTTCAACCTCCTCACCCTGTCTCAGAAGGGCTCGCTCTACGTTACCCGGCCGACCCTCGCGACCTATACTGCGTCGCGCGAGGACCTGCAGAAGACCGCGCGCGATCTCTTCGCGGTGGTGAAGAGCGGCAAGGTCAAGATCGCGATCAACCAGACTTATCCGCTGCGCGAGGCGGCGCAGGCGCAGCGCGACCTCGAGTCCCGCAAAACCACTGGATCAACCGTGTTGATCCCCTAAATCCCTTTCGCCTTGAAGCGTTCCGTCGCGCGCACCAACTCGGCGCAGATGCCGGGTTCCCACGCCGAGTGGCCGGCGTCCGCGACCACGATGTATTCGGATTCGGGCCACGCCCGGCGCACCTCGTCGGCGGTGACGATCGGGCACACCGCGTCGTAGCGTCCCTGCACGATCACGCAGAGGAGGTGGCGCAGGCGGTGGAGATTGTCGAGCAGAGCGTTTTCCGGCAGGAAGATGCCGTGGCTGAAGTAGTGCGCCTCGATGCGCGCGAGCCCGAGTGACACGACGTCTCCCGCGAAGTGCGCCACCGTTTCGGGACTCGGCAGCAGCGTCGAGCATATCCCCTCGTAGGTGCTCCAGGCGCGCGCCGCGCGCACGTGCACGGCAGGGTCGGGATCCGCGAGGCGCTTGTAGTAGGCGGCGAGCAGGTCGCCGCGCTCGGGCTCTGGGATGACCTCGGCGAAAGTGCGCCACGCCTCGGGAAACAGCGTGCGCAGGCCGTAGAGAAACCAGTCGATCTCGCTCTTGCGGCACAGGAAAACCCCGCGCAGGATGAATCCGGCGCAGCGCCCGGGATGCGCCTCGCCGTACGCGAGCGCGAGCGTGCTGCCCCACGAGCCGCCGAAGACGAGCCAGCGCTCGATCCCGAGATGGCCGCGCAGCCGCTCGATGTCCGCCACGAGGTGCGGGGTCGTGTTCTCGCGCAGCTCGCCCAGCGGCGTCGAGCGCCCCGCCCCGCGCTGATCGAAGATCACGATGCGGTAATGGGCGGGATCGAAGAAGCGCCGGTGGGCGGGCGAGGCGCCTGCGCCCGGGCCGCCGTGCAGGAACAGGACCGGCGCACCTTCCGGGTTGCCCGACTGCTCCCAGTACATCGTGTGCACGCGGTCGAGCCTGAGCATGCCCGTGCTGAAGGGCTCGATCTCGGGATAGAGCTCGGCGCGCGGCCTGGCGGCGATGTCGGCCATGACGAAGGATTCTATAATAGCCTCACGGAGTTCTCGAAAATGGATGACCAGCTACGCAAAGCAGCGCTCGACTACCATCGGCTGCCGGGCCCCGGCAAGATCTCGGTCGTTCCCACCAAGGGTCTCGTCAACCAGCGCGACCTCGCGCTCGCCTACACGCCGGGCGTCGCGATCGCCTGCCAGGAGATTGCCGCCGACCCGGGCGAGGCGCGGAACCTGACCGCGCGCGGCAATCTCGTGGCGGTGATCACCAACGGCACGGCGGTGCTGGGACTGGGCGCGATCGGCCCGCTTGCCTCGAAGCCGGTGATGGAAGGCAAGAGCGTGCTGTTCAAGAAGTTCGCCGGCATCGACGTCTTCGACATCGAAGTGGACGAGCGCGACCCGGAGAAGCTGGTGGACATCATCGCGAGCCTCGAGCCGACCTTCGGCGGCATCAACCTGGAGGACATCAAGGCACCCGAGTGCTTCGTCGTGGAGCGCAAGCTGCGGGCGCGCATGAAGATCCCGGTGTTCCACGACGACCAGCACGGCACCGCCATCATCGTCGGCGCCGCGATCCTGAACGGCCTCACGGTAGTCGGCAAGGACATCAGCAGGGTGAAGCTGGTCGTTTCTGGCGCCGGCGCGGCGGCGCTCGCGTGCCTGAATCTTTTGGTGGAGATGGGACTACCACGCTCGAATATCGTCGTGACCGACATCAAGGGTGTCGTCTACAAGGGACGCAAGCAGGAGATGGACCCCGAGAAGGAGCGCTTCGCGGTCGAAACCCGGGCGCGCACCCTTGGTGAAGTGATCGACGGTGCCGACATTTTCCTCGGGCTTTCCGCGGGCGGGGTGCTGAAGCCGGAGATGGTGAAGCGTATGGCATCGCGTCCTCTGATCCTCGCGCTCGCCAATCCTGAGCCGGAGATCCGCCCCGAAGAGGCGAAGCAGGCGAAGCCGGACGCGGTGATCGCAACCGGGCGCTCCGACTACCCGAACCAGGTCAACAACGTGTTGTGCTTTCCTTTCATCTTCCGCGGCGCGCTCGATGTCGGCGCGACTTCCATCACACGCGAGATGGAACTCGCGGTGGTGAAAGCGATCGCCGATCTCGCGCGGGCCGAGCAGTCGGACATTACTGCCAGGGCCTACGGCGACCAGCACCTTTCCTTCGGGCCCGAATACCTGATCCCGCGCCCCTTCGATCCGCGGCTGATCGGGAGGATTGCGCCGGCAGTGGCGCGCGCCGCGATGGAAAGCGGCGTGGCGACGCGCCCGATCGCCGATTTCGACGCCTACAGCGACCGCCTGAACCAGTTCGTCTACCAATCCGGCCTCATCATGAAGTCGGTGTTTGACGCGGCCAAGGCTTCGCCCAGGCGCGTGGTGTACACGGAGGGCGAGGACGAGCGCGTGCTGCGCGCGGCCCAGGTGGTAGTGGACGAGGGCATGGCGCGCCCGACGCTCGTCGGTCGCCGCGAGGTCGTCGGCGCTCGCATCGAGCGGCTCGGCTTGAGGCTCAGGACGGACGTCGATTTTGACCTCGTGGATCCCAACAGCGACCCGCGCTACCGCGACTACTCGATGGCCTACCACAAACTCGCGGAACGCAAGGGAGTGACGCCCCAGATCGCCCGGCTCGAGCTGCGCCGCCGCACCACACTGATCGGCGCGATGCTCGTGCACAGGGGGGAGGCGGACGCGATGCTGTGCGGCATGGTCGGCCGCTACGACAGCCACCTGCGCTTCATCGACGAGGTCATCGGCCTCAGCTCCGGCGTCAAGAACTACGCAGCGATGAACATGCTGCTGTTGCCGCAACGCACCGTGTTCATCTGCGATACCTACGTCAATTACGATCCGACCGCCGAGCAGGTGGCGGAGATGACTGTGCTCGCGGTCGAGGAAATCCGGCGCTTCGGCATCACGCCCAGGGTCGCGCTGCTGTCGCATTCGAGCTTCGGTACCGCCAGCACGCCGACCGCGGCCAAGATGCGCCAGGCGCTCGGCCTGATCGAGAGCCTCGCCCCGGGCCTCGAGGTCGAGGGTGAAATGCAGGGCGATGCCGCGCTCTCGCAGGAAATCCGCGACCGGGTGTTTCCGAACGCGCGCCTGAAGGGGGAGGCGAACCTGCTGGTGATGCCGACGCTCGACGCCGCCAATATCGCCTTCAACCTGCTCAAGACCGCGGCGGGCGATGGCATCACGGTGGGGCCCATCCTGCTCGGCGTCGCGCGGCCGGTGCATATCCTGACGCCCTCCGCCACCGTGCGCCGCATCGTCAACATGACCGCGCTCACCGTGGTGGACGCGGCAGCGCAGCGCGGGGAACAGAAGACATTGATCTAAGGAAGGGCATGCGATGAAAGGCAAGGTCCGCATCGAGCGCGACACCATGGGGCCGATCGCCGTGCCCGCCGACCGGCTGTGGGGCGCCCAGACCCAGAGGAGCCTCCATCACTTCCACTTTCCCGGCGAAACGATGCCGCTCGAGGTGGTGCGTGCGCAGGTGCTGGTCAAGAAAGCTGCCGCTCTCACCAACGTGGCGCTCGGCGTCCTCGACGAGAGAAAAGGCCGGGCGATCGTGCAGGCGGCCGATGAAGCACTGCGCGGCCTCCTGGACGAGCATTTTCCACTGGTCACCTGGCAGACCGGGTCGGGCACCCAGACCAACATGAACGTCAACGAGGTGCTCGCGAACCGCGCCTCCGAGATCCTGGGCGGCAACCGCGGCGGGAAGCGCCTGGTGCATCCCAACGACGATGTCAACAAGGGGCAATCCTCCAACGACACCTTTCCGACCGCGATGCACGTCGCGGCGGTGACCGCCCTCGAGCGCGACGTGAAGCCTGCGGTGCAGAAACTGCGCGGCACTTTGGCGAAGAAAGCCGCATCGTTTGCGAAGATCGTCAAGATCGGCCGCACGCACCTGCAGGACGCGACGCCGCTCACGCTGGGACAGGAGTTCTCCGGTTACGTGTCGCAGCTCGATCACGGGCTCGCGCACGTGGATGCAGCCTTGCCGCATTTGTGCGAACTTGCGCTCGGCGGCACCGCCGTCGGTACCGGCCTCAATACCCACCCCGACTTCGCGGTGAAGGTGGCGGCCGAATTGGCGCGCCTGACGAAGCTGCCGTTCGTCACCGCCCCCAACAAGTTCGAGGCGCTCGCCTCCTGCGACGCCGTGGTGCACGCGCACGGCGCGCTGAAAACACTCGCCGCTTCGCTCATGAAAATCGCGAACGACGTGCGCTGGCTCGCCTCGGGGCCGCGCAGCGGCATCGGCGAGCTCATACTCCCGGAAAACGAGCCGGGCAGCTCGATCATGCCGGGCAAGGTCAACCCCACCCAGTCCGAGTCCATGACGATGGTGTGCTGCCAGGTGTTCGGCAACGACGTCGCGGTCAACCTCGGCGGCGCTTCCGGCAATTTCGAGCTCAATGTCTTCCGCCCGCTCGTCATCCGCAATTTTCTCCACAGCACTCGGCTGCTCGCCCGCGCGTGCGAGAACTTCGACGCCCATTGCGCGTCCGGCATCCGGGCGAACCGCCGCCGCATCGAGCAGCTCCTGCGCGAATCGCTGATGCTGGTGACCGCACTGAATCCCCGCATCGGCTACGACAAGGCGGCGGCAATCGCGAAGAAGGCGCACCAGGAAGGCACGACGTTGAAACAGGCGGCGGTGAAGCTTGGCTACGTCACGGAAAAGCAGTTCGACGAGTGGGTCCGGCCGGAAAAGATGGTCGGCAAGCTTTGAGCAACGTGATGGGTGACGGGCAGATCCCCCGTCGCGTAGCGCTGGTGACGGGGGGGAACCGCGGCATCGGGCTCGAGATCTGCCGCCAGCTCGGTCGACGCGGGGGGCATCTACGTCGGACTCGATCACCTGCCGTCCGGCTGCGCGCCGGCGGGCTCGTGACTAACGCGTTGATTCGGCGTAAAGTTTCGATTCGGCGGTGGGAACAGGCCGAAGTTTATTTTATATGCCACTGATTAATATGGAATTTCGTTCTAGAGGAGCTGGAGTATGAAGCGAATCGTGATGGCGGCGATGGTCGCGGCGCTGGCTTCCGGGACCGTTTACGGCCAGGCGCCGGCCGACAAGCCTGCGGCCGCTCCGGCAGGCGGGGCGAAGGAAGAAATGAAGCCCGCGCTGCAGACGGAGATAACGATCGTGCAAGGTCCCGGGCAATCCAACGTCAAAGAGGACGCCCGGTTCTGCCTTGAGCAATCGACGAACTCCGATATCATCAGATGCGCGGAGCCCTACCTGCCGGTGAGGATGATGAAGAAGTAGCAGACGGCAGCGGTACAAAAAAATCCCCGCCGCGCGGGCGGGGATTGGGGGGGATTAAGACCCGGCTTACATCTTGATGCCGAGGATCTTCTCCGCCTTGCCCAGGGCTTCCAGCGCGTCCGCGTGCTTGCCGGCTTTGTGGGACGTCTCGCCATCAGCGCGGTACTTCTTCACATCCGACATCTGCGCCGAGGTGAGCGTCGGTTTCTTCGCGAGCGCCGCATCAATTGCCTTCATATGCTTCGGGCACGAGAACGCGAACGCTGTGCTGCTGACCAGGGCTAGTGTGAGTCCTGCTACGATGCTGCGGATCTTCATGCTTATCTCCATCTCTGGTTGAAAAGACGTTGCCAGCTGGAAGCCGGCGACCTGCCATGCTACATGCCGGGGATCCCACCGGGTGCATCGCCTGCCGGGCCCGGGTAAGATTCCCTGCAACAACAGGACATTGGCGTTTATAGCATGGCTTCCCGACAGTTAACACGAACGCACGGCCGGGTATTCCCGTTGACACGGGAAGGCATCGCCGAACGACTCGCGCGGCCCGCGCTGTCGCCGGAGCCCGACGACCTGCATGTCATCGCCCTGCAGGAAGGAACGCGCGTCACCGAGGCGGCTGTGCTGGTACCGCTCATCGACCGCTCCGACCGGGTGCAGGTATTGTTCACCCAGCGCACGGCGCACCTCGACGATCACGCGGGACAGATCAGCTTTCCGGGCGGGCGGGTGGAGGCGGGCGACGCGAGCCGCGAGGCGACGGCTCTGCGCGAGACCGAGGAAGAGATCGGGCTGGCGGCGCCCTCGGTCGCGGTGCTCGGGCGGCTGCCCGATTACGAGATCCCTTCCGGTTTCCGCATCACGCCGATCGTGGGCTGGATCGAGCCGCCGTTCGCGCTCAATCCCGACCCGTTCGAAGTGGCGGGGGTATTCGAGGCGCCGCTCGAGCACTTCCTCGACGCCGCCCGCTACCAGCGCCGGCAGTTCCATTTCCGCGGCCGGCACCGCCACTACCTGGCGATCCCGTTCGAAGGGCGCTACATCTGGGGCGCGACGGCCGGCATGCTCTACAACCTGTGCCGCCTGCTGCGGCGCTGAGGCACGGCGAACATGACGGGCGAGCGGCCGAAAGTCGGGCTGATCATGACCGGCGGCGGTGCGCGGGCCGCCTACCAGGTCGGCGTCCTGCGAGCGCTGACGGAGCTGTTGCCGGACGAGGTGCGCACGCCGTTTCCCATCATCTGCGGCTCCTCCGCGGGCGCGATCAACGCCGCGGTGCTGGCGATGGACGCGGGCGACTTCCGGCGCGGCGTGCGGCGGCTCATGTTGGTGTGGAAGAACTTCCGCGTGCACCACGTCTACCGGGCGGACCCGTGGGGCGCGTTCGGCAACAGCGCCCTCTGGATCTGCACCGCGCTGACGGGCGGCGCGTTCAGCCGCCGGCCGGTCTCTCTGCTCGACAACGCACCGCTGGCTGCGCTCCTCGGGCGCTACCTCGACTTCGCAGCGATCCAGCGCTCGATCGACGCCGGCCATCTCACTGCCTTCAGCGTCACCTGCTCCGGCTATAGCTCGGGGCAGTCGGTGACTTTTTTCCAGGGCAATTCCGGCCTGCAGCCGTGGGCGCGCGCGCGACGCATCGGCGTGCCGATGACGATCACGCTCGATCACCTGCTCGCCTCCAGCGCGCTGCCGTTCATCTTCCCGCCGGTGCACATCAACCGCGAGTACTTCGGCGACGGCTCGATGCGCCAGATCGCGCCCGTCAGCCCGGCGCTGCACCTCGGGGCGGACCGACTGTTCGTGATCGGCGTGGGACGCCAGCAGCAGCCGCCGGCGGAGCGCGTGCGGATCGAGACGCATCCTTCGCTCGCGCAGATCGCGGGCCACGCGCTGAACAGCATCTTCCTCGACGGCCTCGAGGTGGATCTCGAGCGGCTGCAGCGGATCAACCGCACGATCGAGATGATTCCCCGGGATACGCTCGAGCGCGACAATTACCCCCTGCACCATGTGGATTTCCGGGTCATCGCGCCGAGCGAGGAGCCGGAGCGCATCGCGATGACGCACGCGGACGAACTGCCGCACACGATCCGCGCCCTGCTTTTCATGGTGGGCGGATTGCGGCGCAGCGGCGCGAATCTGCTGTCTTACCTGCTGTTCGAGCGGTCGTACTGCCGGGCGCTCATCCGGCTGGGCTACCAGGACACCATCGCGCGCAGGGACGAGCTGACGGCATTCCTCGGATACTGAGGCCGGGCGCGTGACGACAGGGCAGGGGCGGGTCGCGGTCCGGCTGTTGCTTCGCGTGCGGAGTGCCGGTATAACTACCGTTAACCAGGACGCTTAGCGCCTGGTTAACTCGCCGAATTGCACCGGACCTCAAAGATTCCGATGCCGGTGAATTCGGCGGGTCGAATCGCCGAAACCCACTGGATATCAGCAGTCCCGATGCCGGTGAACTCGGCGCAATCTTCTTCAATCTCGGGTGGGCCATGAGTCGAGCCTTCACCAAGGAAAGCGTCGACGATCTCGCGGCGGGCGAACTGCCCGAGCGCCCGCTGTCCGCGCACTCCAATTACGTCACGCCGCACGGCCTCGAGCAGCTGCAGGCGCGGGCGCGCGAGCTGCAGGCGCTGCACGAGACGCTCGCCGCGCAGTCGGGCGACGATTCGGCCGCCAAGCAGAAATTGCGTGAGGTCGAGCGCGACCAGCGCTACGTCAAGGCCCAGCTCGAACGCGCCGAGGTCGTCGACCCCGTCGGACAGCCGCGCGACGCGGTGCACTTCGGCGCAACGGTGACGATACTCGCCGAGGAGGGAAGAGAGCACCGCTTCACGCTGGTCGGGGACGATGAGGCCGACGTCACGGCAGGAAGGATCAGCTGGGCATCGCCGCTCGCGAAGGCGATGATCGGCGCGAAAGTCGGGGACACCGTGAAGTGGCACCGGCCGGCCGGAGACGCCGAGGTCGAGATCACGAAAATTTCGTATTCGAACCGGTGAACGGCGGCCGCTGAGCCGTGACCGGCCACGTGCCATGACTTTCCTGTCGGTGTTGGCGGCGTTGCTGGCGGAGCAGACCTGGCCGCTGCGCGAGGACAACCGCCTTCTCGCGTGGTTCGAACGTTACGCCGCGACCCTCGAGGGCAGATTGAACGGGGGGCAGTACCGGCACGGGATGCTGGCCTGGGCACTGGCCGTGGGACCGGTGCTCGCGGCGACGGCGGCGATCCAGCAGCTGCTCGGCGAGGTCAGCCCGCTTGCCGAATTGGCGTGGAACATCGCGGTGCTCTACGCCGCCATGGGTTTCCGCCGCTTCAGCCGCGAGTTCACGGAGGTCGACCGTGCGCTGCGCGCGGGCGAGCTCGCGGCAGCGTGCGACCGGGTGGGGAAGTGGCGCGGCGGGAGCGCAACGGAACTGGACGCGGGGGACGCCGCGCGGGTGGCGATCGAACAGGTGCTCATCGTGTCCCATCGCCGCGTGTTTGGCCCCCTCGCATGGTTCATCGCGCTGGGCCCGGCGGGTGCCGTGCTCTACCGCATCGCCGCCGTGCTCGCTGGTCTCTGGAGCGCCCGCAACGATCCGGATCTCGGAGCATTCGGGCGCTTCGCCGCGCTGGCGTTCCACTGGCTCGACTGGATTCCGGTGCGAGTCACCGGCGCGAGCTTCGCGGTCGCGGGCGATTTCGCCGACGCGGTCTACTGCTGGCGCGCGCAGGCTTCGAGCTGGGACCCAAAGGCGGACGGCATCATCCTCGCGAGCGGTGGTGGCGCGCTCGGCGTGCGTCTCGGCGACACGCTGCACCAGGATGGCGGCCTGCGCGACCGTCCCGAGCTCGGAACCGGCGAGGAGCCGGAAGTGGAGGACATGCGGCAGGCCGTCGGCCTCGTCTGGCGCGCGCTGGTGCTTTGGATGTTCCTGATCTTCGTCGTGAGCCTGGCGCACGCGCTCGGCTGACCGCACTGCCGGGGGGCGGCCCCGGGGCCGGTGACTTTCTCTTTGCTTGCCCATAAGAGAAAGTCACCAAAGAGAAAGGGCGCCCCGGTTCGCCGCCGCTACCTCGTGCCCTCGCGCGGTGTCCCTGCGCTGCTCGACCAGACAGGGCGGCTGCGCAACTCGTGCATCGCTGTGCCAATAGATATTCTTCAGGCGCGAATTTTCGGCGGCGAGGCACGCGTAAACGCAACTCGCCCAGTGCTCGCCGACGACTCCCTGCCTGATCTGCGCTGCTCGGCGGCGAACAGGGGCCCCAAAACCAGGGCGGCAGCAATCGGCTGCGGATTCAAAGTTCGGTTGCCTCACAGACCCTGCTCCGGCAGGACCATTGTTTGTGC
>Ga0214471_10000174_pt1 | contig 61053 bp, 15 predicted proteins | sample RVTome_5_FD_207665 | JGI IMG/M metagenome (GOLD analysis project Ga0214471, IMG submission 207665) | Soil microbial communities from uranium-contaminated site in the Upper Colorado River Basin, Wyoming, United States - RVT142D155 | ecosystem: Environmental > Terrestrial > Soil > Contaminated >... | reverse complement strand
GGCGTAGCCGCCTCTTATGAAACATCGTCGTGGCGGAGCCACGCCTTTTGGTTACAAGCGGTGTTGCTGCGCAACAAAAACGCCGACTGCGCCGGCGCAATCGTCTTTTTGTTGCGCGAAAACCTCAAGCCGCGTTGATCGTCTGCGCTCCCCCGGTCGCGACGTCAACGCACCTCAAGACCCTCTCCCGTTGGTCGAGACTGGAGGACAAGATGGCAAGACCCGGAAAGAGCCCAGACAAGCTGACCCAGAAGGTCGGAATCCGTGTGACTTCCCACCAGCTCCGCAAGCTCGACGCCCTCTACGAGCAATATGGCCTCAGCCGTAGCGCGGCCCTTCGCCAGCTCGCCGAGACCGGCGAGATTACGATCGTCACGATCCCCGAGCCAACCTCGAGGACCAGACAGAAGAAGGAGAAGGGCATGGCGCGGCGCCGCTTCGCGGCGCTTGGCGGCCGTGTTCAGAGTACACCAAGCTTCTCCATGTTCTTCCAACCGCTATCCCCGGCGAGAAAGACAACGTCGCCCTCCACGCTGGTCTCCTTCATGGCCCTGAGACAAGAATGGTATACCCCGCCGGTCTGGAAACCGGTGAAGATGCCCTGGTCGCGAAGCGCGATGGTCGCCGCGACGGCCTCGTCGTAGGTCACCTGGACGCGGAGGTCGAAGAGCTCGTCGTCATAACCCTTGCGGATGAAGGGAGTGACGTAGTCTCCGTCTTCGAAGGCGCCAGTGCCGGGCAGTCGCGTACCGGGGGCGGCTTCCACGGCCACGACGCGGAGATCGGGCCGCCTTTGCTTGAGGAAGCTCGCAGTGCCATAGAGCGATCCCCCGGAACCGAGCGACCCCACCAACATGGCCAGATCGGGGTGGGCTTCGAGGATCTCCGGGCCGGTGGTCTCCACGTGGGCCCGTGGATTGGCCCAGTTGTGGAGCTGGTCGAGGAAGCAGTAGCGCTCCGGCTCCCGCTCCGCGATCTCGCGGCAGGCGTGGTTCCCCTCGATGGTGAAGGTGCCGGTGATGTCGAGAGAGGCGCCGAAATACTCGATGAAGGAGCGTTTGTCGGCGGTGAGCTTGGAGCTCGAGAAGAGGCGCGCCTCGTAGCCCAGGATGCGGCCGAAATAGGCGACGGCGCAGGCCATGTTGCCGCTCGAGGCGTCGAGCAAGACCTTGCCCGGCCGCAACGCGCCGGGATCGGCGCCGTCGCGGGCGAGGGCATCGCGAATCAAGGAGACGCAGGCCCGATCTTTGATGCTGCCGGTGGGATTGCAGCTTTCGAGCTTGGCGTAGATCGGCGCGTTCCCGGTCTCGCCGTTGCGCACGCGCACGTGGGGGGTCAGTCCCACCAATTGAAACATGTCGTCCATGAGCATCGGCTGGTCGCCTCCTGATCAGGGTGGTGTCTGGGCCGTCGCGTAGCCGGCGGCGGCTTCGCGGAGGGGGCCGCGGCCCGTACGCCCGGCGACCCCCAACAGGAAGAGGAAGTCACGAGGGCTGGCGGGCTCGCCGGCGTCGAGGCCGCGGGCGCCTTCGTGGAACTGTTCGACCGCGTCGCGGCGCCGGCCGTCCCAGATGGCGAAAGGGACCGGATCCAGGGAGTGGGCGTCGCCGCGTGGTCCGCCGGCCTTGACGTTGGTGAAGTGATCGGGAATCACGGCGAGGCCGCCGAGCCGCTCGGGCCACCGCTCGAAATAGCGCACCAACGGCGCCACGATCTCGCGGTCAAGCTCCTCCAGGCAGTGGATCTTGGTCCGGACGTCTCCCATGTGGGCCGCTTCGTCCGGCGCGTTGACGTGACAGACCACGAAATCGCAACCGGCTTCGAGCAGCGCGCGGGCGCACGCGCCTTTGCCGCGGAAGTCCGTGTCCACCCGGCCGTTTCCCACTGCGTGGAAATCGATGCCGCCCGCCTTGGCCAATCCGTGCAGGAAGTCCATCGCTCCCACGATCGCCGTTTGTCCCGTGAAGCCGGTGGTCTGCGCGAAGGAAGGCAGCCGCAGCGGCACGGCCGGGCTCCACGGCATGATGCGGTTCGAGCGCTCGCCGCGCAGGAGATCGGCGGCGCGGCGCAGGTAGGCGTTGAGAAGGCGCGCCAGGGGCTCGGCCTCACCGCCGCCGCGGATCAGCCGCTCGACGTCGAGCTCCAGTCCGCGCAGCTCGTGGGGCTCGGGGCAGGCGAGCAGGCGCGGGTCGACGCCCGCGTCACGCACCACCAGGCTCGCGCGGAAGTCGAGGTTGTGGTAGAGCTCGATCGCGGGAAACTCCCGGCGCAGCACACCGTCGATCCGCTCGATGAGCGGTCGGGCCACCGGTGTCGTGACCGCGTCGGCGTTGTAGCTGACCAACCGGCGGTTCTCGAAGCGCACCAGGTTGACGCGGAACGCGAGGTCTCGCGACTCGAGGCGTACCGTTCCCAGGGCGAGCAGCTCGGCCGACGCGCGGCCGTGCGGGAAATAGCGTCGCTGGTCCCAGCCGAGAAGGCCGAGATGGGCCACCAGGCTGCCCCGGGGCAACTCGGGATCGAGGGTGCGCAGGAGACCGTTGAAGCCGCGGCTTGCGATCGTGTCCATGGCTTGCGTGCGGGCGATGGCGAGAGGGGAACGGCCTTCGATCCGCAAACGGTCGCCGGCGCCGTCGGGGATGATCACGGCGTACTGTCGTCGTCTCATACGGCTTCCCCCGCCAGAATTTCTCGGGGGCCTTCCGGCCGCGCGGCGATCCCCGGCCCGCCGCGCCGACTCTGCTCGAACAGGCCGTTCAGCTCGTGGGCGAGAGCTTCCACGTAAGGTGACGTGAGCAGGGTGTAGTGATTGCCGGGCAGGTGGCGCAGCGTCACGTCCGCCAGGCGGGTCCAACCCTCGTCGGGCACCGCCGCCGCCGTGTCCACGGCCCGCAGCCAGGCGATCCGGCCGTCGTAGGGCCGGGGGACGTAGGCGCGCAGAGCGCGGAAGTTGCGGTGGAAGATCTCGAGCAGCTCGCCGAGGCGTTCGCCGCCGGTCGCCGGCGGAAGGGCGCCGGTGGTGTGACAGATCTCGAGAACCCGGTCGAGCTGGGCCCCGCGGTCCAGGTCGCGCAGGCTCCGCGGGTCGAGCACCGCCCGTCCGGCGCTCAGGTCGCGGACGAAGAGCGCCACCAGCTCCGCGGCATCGAGGTCTTCGACCGCGCTGGCCCTGGGGGGCGGCGCGTCGATCATGGCGACGAGGGCGACCTCGCCGCCCTCGTCGCGCAAGCGGCGGGCCATCTCGTACGCGACCACCGCGCCCATGGACCAGCCGCCGAGCAGGTAGGCGCCCTCGGGGCGTACCTTTCGCACTTCGGCGACGTAGCGCGCCGCGACCTCTTCCAGGCTCGGCGAATCGCCCGTCGGAGCCGGCGACTGCAGGCCGTAGAACGGTTGGTCCCGCCCGAGACGCCGGGCCAGCTCCACGTAGCAGAAGACGTTGCCCCCAACCGGATGGACACAGAAGAAGGGCGGCCGAAGCGCGGCGGGGTCGACGGCCGCGGCCCGGTCACGGAAGACGCCGGTGCCGATGTCGACCAGGACCGGGCGGTGGGCCGCGCCCGGGGCGGAGCGCAACTCTTCGGCCAAGTGCTCGACGGTTGGCTTTTCGAAGAGCGTGGTGAGGGGAAGGTTACGGCCGAATTCCTTTTCGATTCGGGCCAGCAGCCGTACCGCCAGCAAGGAATGGCCGCCGAGGTCGAAGAAGTCCTGCCGGATCGACACCGTATCGACGCCGAGCGTCTCGCTCCAAATCCTCGCCAAGCGCAGCTCGACGTCGTCGCGCGGCACCGCGGCCTCGGCCGTTTCGTTCGCGGCGTCGGGCTCGGGCAAGGCGTGCCGGTCGATCTTGCCCTGAGGCGTGCGCGGGAAGTGCTCGAGCCAGGTGAAGGTGCGCGGCACCATGTGCTCGGGCAGGCGGGCGCGCAGGTGCTCTCCCAGGTCGGCGGGCCGTCGCGCCTCGGCGCCCAAGCCGCCCACCACGTAGGCCGCCAGGCGGATCTCTCCCTGCTCGCGGCGTGCGACGACCGCCGCCGCGCGCACCGACGGGTGCTCTTCGAGGACGGCCTCGATCTCGCCGAGCTCGATGCGAAATCCGCGCACCTTGACCTGGTGATCGATCCGTTCGAGGAACTCGAAGGTGCCGTCGCCGAGCCGGCGGACCAGGTCGCCGCTGCGGTAGAGGCGGGCGCCGGGCGATTCGCCGAAGGAGTCGGGAACGAAACGCGTGGCGGTCAGGGAGGCACGGCGCAGATAACCCCGCGCCAGGCTGCCGCCACCGATCAGGAGCTCGCCCGCGACGCCCACCGGCAGCAGTCTCTGGAAACGGTCGACGAGGTGGAGGCGGGCCTGGCTCAGGGCGCGGCCCAGGGGCACGCCGGAGGTCCGGCCCGGGGACGGCGCGGAGGCTTGCCGCCCGTCCCCCAGGCCGACGACACGGTGGGTCAGGACGCCGACCGTCGTCTCCGTGGGGCCATAGTGGTTGAGCACGACGACTTCGGGAGCGTGGCGCAGCACGGCGTCGGCGAGACGGCGCGGCAGGGTCTCGCCGCCGAGCATGGCCAGGCGGCGAGGCAGCAAGCGGCGCGGCCGGGCGTCGTCGAGCAGGACCTCGAGGTGGGATGGCGCCGTCTTCAGGAAGTCGAGCGGGCGGCGCGCCATCCTCTCGCCCATGGCTCGCGGATCGGCGACCAGGCGCGGGCTCATGAGCTCGAGACGCCCGCCGCCACAGAGGGCCGCGAGTAGGTAGGTGATCGGCGCGTCCACCGCCAGGCTCTGGTGGACGCCGAAGGAAGCGTCCGTGGGATCGCCGAGCTCCGGCAGGATGCCGCCGAGGTAGGCCAGGAGCTGACGGTGCTCGCCGACGACGCCCTTGGGGCGGCCGGTCGAGCCCGAGGTGTAGATCAGGTAGGCGAAGGTCCGCGGATCCACCCGCACGTTCGGATCGACCGGCGGCAACCTCGCCCAGGACGAGGCGTCGAGATCGACCACTCGGGCCTCGTGCTCGGGGAGGTGCCGTGCCAGTCCGCGGCGAGTGAGCAGGACGGCGGCCCGCGAATCCTCGACCTGGAAGGCGAGGCGCGACTCGGGCAGGGAGGGGTCGAGCGCCATGTAGGCGCCGCCCGCCTTGAAGACGGCCAGCAAGGCGAGGAGGGTGTCGAAGGCGTCCTCCAGGAAGAAGGCCACCAGGACCTCGGGGCCGACACCGGCCGAGCACAGATGACGGGCCAACCGGTTGGCCCGCCGGTCGAGCTCGGAGAAGCTCAGGAAGCTCTCCCCGTGGGCTCCTTGGAAGAAGGCGGCCACGGCGTCGGGCCGTGTCGCCGCCTGGTCGGCGAAGAGATGGTGGATCAAGCGCGCCTCCCGCACGGACGCGGCCGGATTCCATTCCACGACCAGTTGGTGCCGCTCGGCCGGGCCGAGCAGGGCCAGCTCCTCCAGGCGCCGCTCGGGACTCGCCGCCAGGGCGACGAGCACGCGCTCGAGCTGACGGACCACGCGAGCCATGGTGCCGCGGTCGAAAAGGTCGGCGCGGTATTCGAGCACTCCGCCCAAGCCGCTTTCGTTCTCCGCCAGGCGCAAGGTCAGGTCGTGCTTGGTGGCGATCGTCGGTCCCGGCGAGGCGTCGAGGGGGACGATCGCCAAATCGGGGAGAGCGGGCGTCTCCAAGTCGACGTTCTGCAGCGCCAGGGCCACCTGGTAGAGCGCCGAGTGCTCGAGGTGACGCGGCACCTTGAGAGCGTCGACCAGGCGCTCGAAGGGCAGGTCCTGGTGCGCGTACGCCTCCAGGGCGACGCGGCGCGCCCGCGCCAGAAGATCGAGACCGGTGGAGGCCCGGCGCAGATCCAGGCGCAGGACGAGGGTGTTGATGAACAGACCGATCAGGTTCTCGATCTCGCGGTGCCTGCGGTTGGCCACGGGCGTGCCGACCACGACGTCGCGACTGCCGGTGAGCCGTGCCAGCAGCGTCGCGAGCCCGCCCAGGAGAACCATGAAGAGCGTCGATCCCACTCTGCGGGCGAGGCCGTGCAGGCGATCGCGGACCGGGCCCGGCAGAGCGACCGGGAGGCGAGATCCACGGAAGCTCGGCCGCGCCGGCCGCGGCCGGTCGAGAGGCAGGTCGAGCACCTCCGGCGCGCCGGCGAGCTGCTCGCGCCAGTAGGCGAGCTGGCGCTCCATCTCGCCTCCTTCGAGCCACGCCCGTTGCCAGGATGCGAAATCGGCGTATTGCAGCGGCAGGCGGGGCAGGCTCACGACATCGCCGGTCACCGCGGTGTGATAGAGCGCCCCGAGATCACGGGCCCACACGCCCATCGACCAACCGTCGGTGACGATGTGGTGCATCACCACGGCGAGGACGTGCTCCACCGTTCCCAGGCGCAGCAGCTCGGCTCGCACGAGCGGCCCGGCACCGAGATCGAAGCCGATCCGGGAAAGCTCAGCGAGACGGCGGCGAAGCGCTCGCTCGGGGTCCGCCGCCGCGAGAAGGGTCAGGTCGACCAGCGGCAGATCGGCGGCCACGGCGTCGGCGATCACCTGGCGCGGGCCGCCGGCGGTGGCGAGAAACGTGGTCCGAAGCGTCTCGTGGCGCCGGGCGACCGCGTCAAGAGCCGCGCTCAGGGCCGCCGGCCGCAGGTCGCCGTACAGGCGCAGAGCGAACGACACGTTGTAGGCCGGGTTGTCGGGCTCCAGCCGATCGAGGAACCAGAAGCGCTCCTGGGCGAAGGACAGCGGCAAGGGGCGGCCCCGCGGCACGGGCAGAATCGGCGGCCCACTTTTTTCATGGCCGTCACCCTCGATCCGCGCCGCCAGAGCGCTCACGGTCGGCGTCTCGAAGATGGCCTGCAGCGCAAGCTCGACGCCGAAGCTCTCGCGCACGCGGGAGACGACGCGGGTGGCGAGGAGGGAATGGCCGCCGATCTCGAAAAAATCGTCCTCCACGCCGATCCTCTCGACGCCGAGGATCTGCGCCCAGATGCCGGCCATGAGCTGCTCGACCGGCGTCTCCGGCGGTCTCGAGACTTGCCCGGCTCGCGCTTCAGGCGCGGGCAGCGCCTGCCGGTTCACCTTGCCGCTGGGGTTCAAGGGCAGGGCGTCGAGCGTGACGAAATGGGACGGGACGAGGTAATCCGGCAACCGGGCCAGGAGCTTCCGGCGCAGGTCGCGGTGATCGAGGCCCTCACCGGCGGGCACGACGTAGGCGACCAGCCGCTTGCCGCCGTCCGGAGCGTCGTCGCGCACCATGACCGCCGCGGTTCGAACGGTCTCGAGCGTGGCGAGAGCGGCCTCCACCTCGCCGGGCTCGATGCGGAACCCGCGGATCTTGACCTGGTGGTCGATCCGGCCGAGAAATTCGATCGTCCCGTCGGCCCGATGGCGCGCCAGGTCGCCCGTCAGGTAGAGCCGTTCGCCGACGCTCACCGGATCGGGGACGAAGCTTTCGGCGGTGAGAGCGGGACGCTGGAAGTAACAGCGCGCCAGCCCGGGGCCGGCGGCGGCGGCAATGCCCTTCACGCCCGCGGGCACCGGCCGCAGACGGCGGTCGAGGATGAGAAGACGGGTGTTGGCGATCGGGCGGCCGATGGGCACCGCGCCTCGCGTGTCGGCGAGCTTCAGGACGTGACAACTGGTGAACGTCGTGTTCTCCGTCGGGCCGTAGCCGTTGATGAGCGTCGTCTCGGGCAGACCTTCGAGCGCCGTCCGCACGTGCGTCGGGGAGAGGACGTCGCCGCCCGCCAGGAGCCAGCGGATCGGCCTCAGCGCTTCCAGGTGGTGCGCCACCATCTGGTGAAAAAGCCCCGCGGTGAGCCAGAGGGTGTTGACGCAGTGGTCCGCGACGAGGCGGCCCAGGGTCTCGGAGGAAGATCGCTCGGCGGGCGCCACCACCAAACGGCCGCCGTTCAGGAGGGGTCCCCAGATCTCGAGCGTGGCCACGTCGAAGGAGATCGTGGAGCTCTGCAGGAAGACCTGACCGGTGCCAAATTCCAGGTAATCCGCCTCGCGAACCAGGCGCACGACGCCGCCGTGACGGACGGCCACGCCCTTGGGTCTGCCCGTGGAGCCGGAGGTGTACATGACGTAGGCGAGATGGGCGGGCCCGGCCCTTCCTCGGCCGTGCGCCGGCGGCGATCCCCCGGCGCCGGCCTCGCTCTCGCGGTCGAGGACGAAGATGTGGACGCCGTCGAGGCCGCGAAAGAGGTGTCGGAAGCGCTCGAAGGTCACGACGACCGGAGCGCGGACGTCGTCGATCATCAGGCGCAGTCGCTCTTCGGGATAGCTCGGATCGAGGGGAACGTAGGCTCCCCCGGCCTCGAGAATGCCGAGGGTGGCGACCACCATGTCGAGACAACGCTCGAGACAGAGGCCGACGGGCACCTCCGGCCCGACCCCGAGCGCGTCGAGACGGCGGGCGAGGCGCCGGGCGCGGCGGGCGAGCCCAAGGTAGCTCAGACGCTCGCCGGAGGCCGCGTCCACCAGAGCCACGGCGTCTGGACCGGCGGCGGCACGCTCGGCGAAGAGCTCGGGAATCGAGCGCGCCGGCGGCTCGGGCGCCGCGGTCTGCGCCCATGCCGTCACGAGTTGGTGTCGCTCGGCCGCCTTGAGCCATGCCAGGTCCTCGATCCTCGTGTCGGGGTCGGTGACGGCGGCGCTCAGGAAAGTGGTGAGATGGCCGTGCCAACGTCGGAGCGTCGTCGTGTCGAAGAGCTCGGGGCTGTAGCTCAGACTGGCGACGAGCGTCCCCCCCGGCACCTCGGTGAGGGCCAGAGTGAGGTCGAACTTGACGGGACCGCCGGCCAGGGCGAGCTCCTCGACGACGAGGCCCGGCAGCTCGAAGTCCTGAAATGGCGTGTTCTGGAGCGCGAGCATGACTCTGAAGAAGGGGGTCGTCCCGACGTGACGATCGGGCCTGAGCTCGGCGACCAGCTTCTCGAAAGGCACGTCCGGGTGGGCGTAGGCGTCGAGGGTCACGCGGCGCAGGCGACGCAGGAGCTCGCCGAAACCCGGCCCGCCGCCAAGGTCGGCGCGCAGCACCAGGGTGTTGACGAAAAAGCCGACGAGGTTCTCGATCTCGAGCAGCCCGCGCCCGGCGACCGGTGAGCCGATCGCGACGTCCTTCTGGCCGCTGAGTCGACCGAGGAGGGCGATGAAGCCCGCCGCTAGCACCATGAAAAGGGTGGCCCCCTCGCCCCGGGCGAAGGCACGGAGCCGATCGACGAGAGAGCCATCGAGATCGGCCGGCAATTGCGCACCGCGCCGACCCGGCTCGGCCGGTCGGGGCCGGTCAGTGGGCAGCTCGAGGATCGGCAGGCCGGCGAGTTGGGCGCGCCAGTAATCGATCTGATGCTCGAGGACCTCGCCCCGCAGCCACCGGCGCTGCCAGTGCGCGAAGTCGGCGTATTGGACCGGCAGCTCGGCAAGGGCGGGCGGGACGCCGGCGAGAGCCGCCCGATACAGCTCGGAGACCTCGCGCACAAGGATCCCCATCGACCAGCCGTCGGAGACGGCGTGGTGGAGCACGAAGAGAGCTCGGTGCTCTCGCCCACCCAGCCGGAGGAGCAGGGCACGAGCCAGGGGCCCCCTCTCGAGATCGAAGGGCCGTAGCGCCCAGGCGCGTAGAAGCAACTCTGCTTCGGCCTCGCGACGCTCCGCGGCGAGGCCGCGCAGGTCGACGGCCGGCAGTGGGAAACCGGCAGGCGGGTGGACGACCTGGACGGGCCCTTCGCCCTCGGCGGCGAAGGTCGTTCGCAGCGCTTCATGGCGGCGCACGAAGCTCTCGAGGCTCGCACGCAATGCCGCGGGCCTCAGCTCGCCCATAAGGCGAAGGGCCACCGGCACGTTGTAGGCGGCGGATCCGGGGTCGAGCTGATCGAGGAACCAGAGCCGCTCCTGGGCGAACGAGAGCGGCAGGGGCCGGTCCCGAGGCTCCCGCACGAGCGGCAACGACGCCGTAGCCGATCGGGCGGCGCTCAACCGTTGCGCCAGCCTCGCGATGGTGGGTGCCTCGAACACGGTCCGTAAAGGAATCTCCACGCCAAAGACCCGGCGCACGCGGGAGACGACCTGGACAGCGAGCAGGGAATGCCCGCCGAGAGCGAAGAAGTCGTCCTCGACGCCGAGGTCGTTACGGCCGAGGACTTCGGCCCAGATACCGGCCAGCAGGTCTTCGGAGGGCGTCCGTGGCGCCGTGCCGGTTGCTTCCGAGGCAGACTGGCCGGGATCCGGAAGGCGTCGGCGGTCGATCTTGCCGCTCGGGGTCAGAGGCAGCTCTTCGAGGTTCACGAAGACCGCGGGCACCATGTAGTCGGGCAGCCGCTCGCGCAGGGGCTCGCGCAGAAGAGCGCTCCGTGGTTCACCCTCGTCATGGGTGACCACGTAGGCCACCAGGCTGCGGTCGAGCCCCTGGTCTCGGACGACCACAACCGCCTCGCGCACCATGGGCAACCGGCGCAGGGTGGCCTCGATCTCACCCAGCTCGATGCGGAAACCGCGCAGCTTCACCTGGTGGTCCGCGCGGCCGAGGAACTCGATGGCCCCGTCGGCGCGGTGGCGCGCCAAGTCGCCGGTACGGTAGAGCCGGTTTCCCGCCGACGCGGCGAACGGATCGGGAACGAAGCACTCCGCGCTCAGGCCGGGCCGGGCCAGGTAGCCCCGGCCGACGCCCACGCCGCCGATGTGGAGCTCTCCGGCCACCCCCGTGGGCACGGGATGTCCGTCCCGCTCGAGCAGGTGGATGCGCGAGTTGGCGATCGGCCGGCCGATCGACAGACCGGGGCTCGTCTCGCGGCGGACCTCCGCCGGCCGGCACGGGGCGGCGGTCACGTCGACGGCCGCTTCGGTCGGCCCATAGAGGTTGTGGAGCTCGACACCGGGGAGCCGATCGTGGAAACGCCCGCCGAGCTCGGTGGTCAGCTCCTCGCCGCTGGCGATCACCCGCCGCAGGCAGCGGCACCGCCCCCGGGCCTCGGCCGCGAGGAAGGCGCGCAACATCGAGGGCACGAAGTGCAGGGTCGTGACTTTCTCCGCGGCGATCACGTCGTTCAGATACTCCGGGTCGCGATGGCCCTCCGGCCGCGCCATCACCAGGAGGGCACCGGCCGCCAGCGGCCAGAAGAATTCCCACACCGAGACATCGAAGCTGAACGGCGTCTTCTGCAAGACCCGGTCGTCGGCGCCGAGACCGTAGGCCTCCTGCATCCACCGGATGCGGTTGACGATGCCGCGATGAGCGTTCATCGCGCCCTTGGGCCGGCCGGTCGAGCCCGAGGTGTAGATCACGTACGCGAGCCGGTCCTCCCCGGTCCCGACCGCCGGGCGGGCGCTGTCCGAGCTCGCCGGCGTTTCCTGTTCCTCGTCCAGGAAGAGCGCTCTCTGCCCCAAGGGCACGAGATCGGCAAGAGCTTTCACGCTCAGCACCAGCGGGGGAGCGGCGTCGGCGACGAAGAGATCCAGCCGCTCCCTCGGATACGACGGATCGAGCGGCAGGTAGGCTCCCCCTGACTTGAGCACCCCCAGGAGAGCGACGACCATCTCGAGGGACCGCTCGAGCAAGGCGCCCACCACCACCTCGGGACCGACCCCCCTCGACCTCAGGCAACTCGCCAACCGGTTGGCGCGGCGGTCGAGCTCCCGGTAGGTGAGGCTCTCACGCTCGAAGCGAACCGCCACGGCGCCCGGCGAACGCTCCGCCTGCAGCTCGAAGAGCTGGTGAAGGCACGATCCCCGGGGATAAGTGGTCCGCGTCGCGTTCCATTCCGCAAGGACCTGTTGGCGCTCGGCCGGTGACAGCAGGCAAAAGTCGCGAAGCCGCCGCTCCGGCTCGACGCACACGCCTTCCAGGAGCCGCAGAAAGTGCCCGGCGGCCCGCGCGATCCGCGTCGGGTCGAAGAGATCCGTGTTGTACTCGAAGGTCCCCACCGCGGCGTCGTCCGTTTCCATCACGGAAAGGCTCAGATCGAATTTCGCGGTTCCGGGATCGAAATCAAAGGGCGTGAGATTCAGGTCCGGCAGCTCGAGAGGCCGCAAAGGAGTATTGAGAAACGCGAACAGGACCTGTACCAGGGGCGGCCGTGATAGATCCCGCTCCGGTTGAAGGTCTTCGACGAGCCTTTCGAAAGGCAGGTCCTGGTGTGCGAAGGCGTCGAGGGTCGTCTCACGGACCCTGGCCAGCAAATCGACAAACGAATCTTCCCTCGACAGGTCGCTGCGCAGGACGAGAGTGTTGACGAAGAATCCGATCAGATCTTCGATTTCGCGATGGATCCGCCCCGCCACGGGCGAGCCCACCAGGATCTGTCCTTGCCCCGTGTAACGGTGCAGCAGAATCTGCCAGGCGGCCAGGCAGACCATGAAGGGAGTCCCGCCCCGGGCCCGACCCAAGGCCCGGAGAGCGTTGAGGAGGCGGCGCGGCACGGAGAATCGCAGGACCGCACCGTGGAAGGTCTCCATGGGCGGCCGTGGCCTGTCGGTAGGCAGGTCCAGGACGTGCCGAGCGCCGCCGAGGCGCTTCTTCCAATACTTCGACTGGGCTTCGAGAAACTCCCCGGCCAACCACTGCCGCTGCCAGACCGCGAAATCGGCGTACTGCACGCCCAGCTCGGGCAACGGCGATGGCTCGCCGGCGGCGAAGGCCCGGTACAGCGCTCCCAATTCCCGCACCAGGACGCCGATCGACCAGCCGTCGCTCGCGATGTGGTGCATGGTGACGACCACCACGCGGTCGTCCCGCGAAAGCCACATGAGGGTGGCGCGCAGCTTCGGCCCGACGGCGAGATCGAATGGTCGCGACGCTTCTTCGGCGGCCAGTCGCCGAGCCTGTCGTCGGCGCCGGAGCTCCGGCAAGGCCCGCAGGTCGACGACCGGCAGAACGAGGGGCACCGGCAGAGGGATTACCTGCACCGGCACGTCGTTCTCGGTCCGGAAGCCGGTCCTCAGGATCTCGTGGCGGCGCACGATCTCGCTCAGGCTTCGGGCCAGCAGCTCGTGATCGAGGCTGCCCTGGGCGCGCAACGCCAGCGAGATGTTGTAAGCCGTCGAGGCGAGGTCCAGCTTGTCCAGGATCCACAGGCGCTCCTGCGCGAAGGAGAGAGGGAGGGCTCGGTCCCTGGAAACCGGAACCGGCCCAGGCCGCGGCGCGGAGCCCGCCCCGGCGGCTCGAATCCGCTCGGCCAGGTCTCGCAGGGTCGGAGCCTCGAAGAAGGACCGTATCGGCAGCTCCACCCCGAAAGCCTGGCCGACGCGGGAGGCCACCTGCACGGCGAGGAGCGAATGGCCTCCGAGCTCGAAGAAGCTCGAATCCGTGCCGACCCTTTCGAGACCGAGGACGTCGGCCCAGATCTCGGCGAGAAGCTCCTCGGCCCAGTTTCTGGGCGCCTGATCGTCTTCCGCGGCCGGAGCGGCATCGGGAGCCGGCAAGGCCGAGCGGTCGACCTTCCCGGAGGGAGTCAGCGGCAGCCGGTCCAGGATCACCCAGGCCGCCGGGATCATGTAGTCCGGGAGCCGCCGGCGCAGGTCGGCCCGCACTCGCTCGAGGGCAGGTGGTGCGCCGGCCGGCACCAGGTAGGCCACGAGGCGCCGGTCACCCGGCTGGTCCTCGCGCGCAAGCACGGCGACCGCCTTGGTCCCGGGATGCGCGGCGAGCCTCGCCTCGATCTCTCCCAGCTCGATGCGGAAGCCCCGGATCTTGACCTGGTGGTCGAAGCGGCCTTGAAAATCGAGCCGGCCGTCGCGGAGCCATCTGGCACGGTCTCCGGAACGGTAGAGCCTGCCGCCGGGAACGCCGCCGAAAGGATCGGGGACGAAGCGCTCCCCCGTCCAACGCGGACGATTCAGATAGCCCCTGGCGAGGCCGTCACCGCCGATCAGAAGCTCGCCGGGGTGCGCCGCCGGCACCCGCCGGCCCAGTGGGTCGACCAGGTAGACCCGGGTGTTGCCGATCGGCCTGCCGATGGAGATCGCGGCCTCCGGCTCCGGCACGCCGGGCAGTGGATAGCAGCAGGTGAAGGTCGTCCCTTCGGTCGGTCCGTAGCCGTTGATCAGGCGGATTGCGGGAAGCGACCGCGCCGCCCGCCGAACATGGGGCACCGAGAGCTCCTCGCCGCCGACGAGGAGCTGCTCCAAGCCGGCCAGCGCCGTCGGCTTCTCGTCCACCACTTGGTTGAAGAGCGAGGAGGTCAACCACAGAGACGTGACCCGGAAGTCGACGATCACCCGCTCGAGCGCGGCGGCGGTGGGGATCTCGGGAGGGAAGAGCACACAGCGGCCGCCATGGAGCAGAGGTGCCCATACCTCGAGTGTCGAGGCGTCGAAGCTCGCCGGCGCCAGGTGCAGGAAGCTCTCGCGAGGCCCGAACCGGGCGTAGGCCACCCCGAAGAGGAGCCGGACTATCGAGCGGTGCGTCACGCCGACGCCCTTGGGCGTCCCGGTAGAGCCCGACGTGTAGTTGACGTAGGCGAGTTGCCCAGGGTCCGCGAAGCCGTCGTCGACCGGCTCTTCACTTTCGCTCGCGGCCAGGGCGCTCTCGATGGTGAGCACCTCGACGCCGCCGCTCCGGACGAGCGCAACCAGCCTGCTCTCGGCCAGCACCACGGGAACGCCGCCGTCGGCGATCATGAACTGCAGCCGTTCCCGTGGAAGGTTCGGGTCGAGGGGCAGGTAGGCACCGCCGGAGCGGAGGATGCCGGCGGTGGCGATCAGGCTCGACAAGGAACGCTCGGCCAGCAGCCCCACCAGAATCTCGGGGCCCACGCCCAGGGCCCGCAACGCCCGCGCCACCCGGTCGGCTCGGCGAAGCAGCTCCCGAAAGCTGATCGCCACCGCCGTTCCCGCCACGCCCACTTCGACCACGGCCACCTTGTCCGGCCGCTTCGCGGCCTGAGTCGCCAGCATCCGCGCCGGCGTACTTTCGCGCGGATAGGCGGCCTCGGTGTCGTTCCATTCGAGCAATTGCTGGTCTTCCGCCGGCGAGAGCAGAGCCAGGCTCTGAAGCGGCCTCAGAGACTTCGTCACGGCCTCTTCCAAGAGCTTCCTGAAGTGTCCGGCGAGCCGACCGATCCGGGTCGCGGTGAACAGGTCGGTGTCGTACTCGATCGCCCCGGTGAGGGTGCAGTCGTCGTCGGTCATGAAGAAGGTCAGGTCGAACTTCGCCGTGCTCGTTCCCATGTCGAGGGAGCTGAGGCTCAGACCGGGAAGCTCGAGGTCTTCGACCAAGGAGCGTTGGAAAGCCAGCACGACCTGCACCAGCGGCGGCCGCGAAGGATCTCGGACGGGCTGCAATTCCTCGACCAGCCGGTCGAACGGCACGTCTTGGTGGGCGAAGGCTTCGAGCGTCGTCTCGCGTACCCGGTTCAGCAACTCTTGAAACGTGGGGTTTCCGGAGAGATCGGTGCGCAGGACGAGGGTGTTGACGAAGAAACCGATGAGAGGCTCCAGCTCCCGGCGATTGCGGCCGGCGATCGGCGAGCCCAACAAGACGTCCTGCTGGCCCGTGTATCGGCCGAGCAAGGCGCTGAGCGCGGCCGTGAAGACCATGAAGAGCGTCGCGCCCGAGGACTGCGCCAACGCCCGCAGCCCGGCGGACAGGGGCGCAGGCAGGGAGAAGGAAAGCGAGGCGCCGCGAAAGCCCTGCGCCGAGGGCCGTGGCCGGTCGGTGGGGAGCTCCAGCGAAGACGGAGCCCCGGCGAGCTGCTGCTTCCAGTAATCCAGCTCGCGCCGGAGAACTTCGCCCGAGAGCCATTCCCGCTGCCAGGCCGCGAAGTCCGCATACTGGATCTCCGGCTCGGGCAGCGCTGAAACCCCGGCGTCGCGCGCGTCGCGGCGAGTCTTGTAAAACTCACCCAGCTCCCTGATCAGCACGCCGAAAGACCAGAGGTCGGTCATGATGTGGTGCGTGACCAGCACCAACAGGTGCTCCCGTGGCCCCAACCGCAGCAACAGGGTCCGGAACAGCGGTTCCGAGGCGAGGTCGAAGCCATGACGGCCTTCAGCCGCCGCGAGGGTCCGCGCCGTGGTGCTCCTCAACGACGGCGGCAACGTCGTCAGGTCGACGACCGGAAAGCACTCGAAAGAAGGCCGGCGCACTTCCTGGAAGGGCACGCCGTCGATCTCTACCACGACGCTGCGCAAGGATTCGTGTCGCCGGACCACCGCGGCGAAAGCGTCGGCCAGGTTCGCGACGTCGAGCCGTCCCGTGAGCCGGACGGCGTCGAGCAGGTTGTAGACCGTGCTGCCAGGGTGCCAACGTTCCATGAACCAGAGGCGTTCCTGAGCGAAAGACAGCCGTGTCGCCGCCTGGCCGGCGCGCCTGGGGATGGTCCCCCCCGGCGCGGCGTCGCCCTGGGGCCGCCCACGCAGACGCCGAGCGAGCAGTGCCCGCCTTTTCTGCGTCATCGCGGCGATGCGGTCGGCTCGTTCCATCGTCTCTACTCGTGGCGAAGCGCGTTGACGGGCTCGATTCTCAACGCCTGCCGCGCAGGCAGGTAGGTGGCGACCAACGCAACCGCGATGAAGACGACGGCCACCGCGGTGAAGGTGAACGGATCCCTGTCGGTGATCCCGAAGAGGAGGCTCGACATGAGGCGACTGAACGCCAAAGTCGCTACGAGGCCGAGGACCAGGCCGGCGACGACCGGCACGAGCCCCCTCCCCATGACCATTCGTATGACCTGCGCGGCCCTGGCTCCGAGCGCCATTCGGACGCCGATCTCCCGGGTCCGCTGGGTCACCGAATAGGACAACGTGCCGTAGATTCCCAGGAGCGCGAAAAGAAGGGAGAGAACGGAGTACATGCCGACTACCGTCGCGTTCAGCCGAAAGCTGGCCTCTTCGTCGGCAAGGCGATGCTCCAGCGGGGCGACGTCGAATACAGGAACCCCCGGATCGACTTCCCGAACGACTTTCCTCAAGGTGTCCGCCAGCTCCTCCCCTGGCTTCGTCGCCGTACGTACGAGCAGTGTCGATGTCCGCGTCGGCCGTTGATCCTGACTGAAGATCAAGTGGTAGCCGGATTCGGCAAAGCGGCCCTGAAGGCGGGTGTCGCGGATCACTCCGATGACCGTCGACCACGGTGCGTCGGCTCGACCCGTGCGAGTCAGCCTTTTCCCGATCGGGTCCTGTTCAGGCCACAGGCGCTGCGCCAGCGACTGGGAGATGATCGCCGTCTGCGGCACGTCGGAGTTGTCTCGCGGGGTGAAGTCACGTCCGCGGACCAGGGGGATGTCGAGCACCTCGAGCGCGCCGGGGCTGGTGAAATTCATGAACGCACGGACCGTCGGCTCTTCCTCCGAGGCGCCTTCACGCTGCACCTCGGAGTATTGCAGGGTGATACCGGGTATTCCGGTTCCCCAGACCGCTGCGCCCACGACTCCCGGAACGCCCTCCAGACGGCGAATGGCTTCCTGCCCGAACGCGGTAATGTTCGGCCGGTGCTCATACTCGGCGACGTCGAAATTCAAGCGCATGCTCAGGACCCCGTCGGTGGCGAAATCGACTCCGGTCGTGTGGATGATCAAGAAGCTGCGCAACAGCAGGCCCGCCACGACCAGCATGGTGACGACGACGGCCACCTGAAAGACGAGGATGGCGTTCCGGCTGCGCGCGGTGTGGGGCCTTCCGGACACCGATCTGCCGCGTTGCACCAGGAGGGCGCCTTTCGCCTCCGTTCGGGTCGCTCCGATCGCCGGCGGTAGACCGAAGAGCAGACCGGTCATCACGGTGGCGATCAGCGAGGCGAGCAGCACCTCGCCGTCGAGCTCCATCTCGACCATCGGAGGCAGCGTGATGATCCTCGACAGGATCTCGGTTCCGCCGATGGCGAGCAACACTCCCAGCGCGCCTCCGGCGCCGGCCAGGATCAGGCTCTCGACGAGCACGCTCTTGACCAACCGCCAGCGCCCGGCGCCGAGGGCCAGGTGGAGCGAGAGCTCCTCGCGGCGTTCGGCGACGCGAGCGAGCAGCAAGCTGGCGACGTTGGCACATCCGATCAGCAGGACGAACAAAGCCCCGGTGAGGAGGATCTCCATGCCACCGTGCAGGTCGGCGAAAATGTACTCGCGGATCGGAATGAGCCGTGCGCCGTAATCCCGTGTGCTCTCCGGGAACTCTCTCTGCATCTGGCCCGCGATCGTCCGGACCTCCTCCTGGGCCTGCTCGAGGGTCACTCCCTCCTTGATCCGCCCGAGGGAGAACCACGAACGGGCCTCACGCGCTTCGAAGACGCCTTGCACGTCTCCTCCGAAGGTCACCGCGGCCATGGTCGACGGAGCCCAGACGTCGATCTCTCCCCAGCGATCCTCGGTCAGGTCCCTGAATCCCTCCGGCAGGACGCCCACCACGGTGTAGTCGAGGTCGTTCAGCCGGATCAGCTTGCCGAGGATCGCGGGATCCTTGCCGTAGCTCCTCTCCCACAGCTCGTGGCTGAGCAGGACCACCGGGGCGCTGCCCGGAGTCCCGCTCTCCTCCTCCGTGAAGTGGCGGCCCAGATGGGGCTCGATGCCCAGAGTCCTGAAGTAGGACGGGGGCACGAAGTTGATTCCGACTCGGTCGGTGACGTCGCCCTGGATCAGGAGCCGCTCCTGCCAGTAGAGGAGGGGAGACATTTCGTCGAGCAGAGTGATCCGCTCGTTCCAGTCGATGGCCTCGGCGTAAGAGAGGTCGTTGTCAGTCCCGTTGGGCAGGTAGACCAGACTGAGCAGGACCAGGCGGTCGGCGTCCTTGTAAGGCAGCGGCTGGAAGAGCACCGCCTTGGCGCCGCTGAAAACGGCCGCATTCCCACCGATGCACAATGCCATGATAAACACCACGAGCAATGTAAATGCAGGCCGCCCTGCGAGGGACCGCGCCTGGCGTAACGTCTGGAACATCGTATCCTCCTATCTGTGAGCTTGTCTTCTCAATCTCGAAGAGTTTTGTGCTCGCGCTATTTCCCCAAGCGCTGACGCACCAACGCCAACTTCTTTTCCGATAGCTTCGAACGCCGGGCCGCCACCCGGTCCCGGACCGCCGCGGCCTTGGCCTGGGCGTCGTCCGGTTCGCCGCCCGGCCAGGCCGGGCCCGCGGTCTCCTCGACCGGATCGGTCAGCCAGAGCGTGCCGTCGCTCTGCGGGCTCCCGCCCGGTCGGGTCTCGGCCGACGTCGGCAGCATGGAAAGGCGCCGATCCGGATCTTCCACGACGTCGTGCAGCAAGCGATCGAAGTGGGTGAGCATCCGCTCGATCGTTCGCTCCTCAAAAAGTCCCGAATCGTACTCCAGGAACACTTTCAGCTCCCCTGCGTCCGGCACAAAGCTCCAGGTGAGGTCGAAGGCGGCGCGCCTCAAGGAGGCTCCGAGCTCGAAGGGGCTGACGGCAAGACCCGTGAGCTCGAGCGGCGGCAACGGCATGTCCTCGTTGATGACCATCACCTGATAGAGGGTGTTGCGACCCCCGGCCCGGCCTGGTCGCACCCTCTTGAGGATCTTCTCGTCAGGAGCGTCCTGGTGAGCGTAGGCGCCGAGAGCCGACTCGCGAACTTCGCTCAGAAGCTTGCGGAAGGTCCATTCCGCGGCCAGGTCACAGCGCAGGGGCAGCACGTTGACGAAGAAACCGATCAGGCTTTCAAGGGCAGGGTGAGGACGATTGGCGTGCAGGCTCCCTACCACCACGCGGCCATCGCCCGTGTAGCGGAAGAGCAGTAGCTCAACGGCGGCCAGGAGGGTCATGAAGAGGGTGGCTCCCTGCTCCCGGCCCAGGTCGTAGAGCGATTTTCGGAGCTCGCGCGTGATCGGACGGTTCAGGAACGCGGCCGCTCCTCCCTCACGGGAGCGGGGATAATCCGTGGGCAGGGCGGATACGCTCCGGGCGGGGCGGGACGCCTCGTCTCCCAATCGCTTCTCCCAGTAGGCCAACTGCCGTTCCAGCAACTCCCCCCGCAGCCGGCCGCGCTGCCAGACCGCGAAATCTCCGTATTGCACCGCGAGCTCGGGCAATGGGGTCGCCGCCGAGGCGGCGAAGGCGTTGTAGACGAGCGTCAGCTCCCGAACGAAGACACCGAGGGACCAGCCGTCGCAAAGGATGTGGTGAACGGTCAGGGAGAGGACGTGCTCGTCGTCCGCCAGCTTCACGAGCGCGACGCGGAGAAGGGGCCCGGTAGCCAGATCGAAGGGACGAGACCCGAGCTCGAAGGCGACCAGCGAGGCTCGCCGTTGCCGAACCGATGCGGCAAGCCCGGCCAGGTCGATCAATCTGACCGGACGCCGTGGAGGCGGATCGACGAGCTGGACAGGCTCGCCGTCGTCCACCCCGAACCGCGTCCGCAGGACCTCGTGGCGCCGTGTCAGCTCCTCCAGGCAGGCGTCGAGAGCGCCGACCGAGAGACTCCCCCGCAACGTGAAGGCGTAGGGCATGTTGAAGGCGTTGGTGCCTCGTTGGAACTGCTCGAAGAGCCAGAGCCGTTCCTGGGAATAGGAAACCGGCAGAGGCTGGTCACGGGGCGCCGGCTCCAGGGGAGGCGTTCCCACTTCGGCTCCGCGCCAAGTCTCGATCTCGGCGGCCAGCCGAGCCGGGGTCGGATTCTCGAACAGCAGGCTCGCCGTGAGCCGGAGGTCGTACCTGGTGCTCAGCCGGGCCATGGCCTCGCCGGCAAGCAGGGAATGCCCGCCCAAGGCGAAGAAGTCGTCGTGAATACCGATTTTCCCGACGCCGAGCAGCTCGCACCAGATCTCGGCGATGTCCTTCTCAATGGGAGTCCGCGGCGTCACGAATCCGTTCTCGGAAAGGACCGGGACGGGCGTCGATAGCGCCTTGCGGTCGACTTTCCGGTTGAGCGTCAGCGGCATCACTTCGAGGACGACTACGGAAGCAGGGACCATGTAGTCCGGCAGACTGGCACGGAGCCGTTCCCGTACCGACATGGCCAGACGCCTCTCCCGGAGACGGCGTAGGGGATCGTTGAACAGGTCCGTCCACGGGCGCTCCGGCTCTTCACTCTCCCCGTCAACCGGGAAAGCAGTGACTGAGGCTTTCGCGTCGGTGGGACTCAGAAAGACGTCGAAGCGTCCGTGATCTCCACGACCCGACCAGGAGATCTCCACCTGATGGGAAAGCTCATCGCCCATTGTCCAAAGGTCCTCAGGATCCACCCCTTGCAAGGCTCCCGGGGTGCGGAAGGCCGACGTCAGCGAGGCCACGCTGGCCGTGGGCTCGGCGGCCGAGAGCCGCTCCCAGGCCGCGACCTCGCGCTCCAGGCGGCGGTTGGGCAGCCGCCGGATTCGCAGGCCCTTCTTGCGGGAACCCGCAAGCCACTCCCGGAGCGTCTCGCGCAGGCGGTGGGCACTCAACCCGTCCCGATCCCAGTCAAGAACCACCGCCGGCGGTGAGAGTGTGGCCACGGCGGGCGGGAGCAGCGGGCGCAGCACGACGTCGTAGCGAAAGCAGCTCATCTCGTTGTGGTGACGTCCGCGCCGCAGCCAGGCCGCGCCCCCGAGATCGACACCGAGGCGACGGCCCACGACTTTGAAGAACGCCGGATCGAAGGTCAGCTCCTCCTCGCCCAGGACCTGCCTCCTCACCTGCTGCCGGAACCTCGCCACCGTCATCGAAGGCTCCACCCGCATCAGTTGGAGGGATGCGTGGAAGGTCTCCTGGAGCGCCAAATTTCGCACGTCACCGAGAAAGATCGCTCCCCCGGGAGCGAGCTTGGGGATCGCCGCGGCAAGGACCTCGAGGAGGTACTCGGCGCTCGGGAAGTACTGGATCACGGAGTTGAGGACCACCAGGTCGAAGCGCTCGTCTCCGGTCTTCGCCAGGTCGTGGGCCGGCGCTTCCAGCACCCCGACCTGGGGCAGATCGACTTCGGCGAGCCGCGCCTCAAGCTGTCGGACCGCCCGTGATGAGATGTCCGTTCCCACGTAGCGGGAGCAGGAGGGAGCCAGGCGGAAGAGCAGGAGCCCGGTGCCAAAGCCTATTTCCAGAATCCGTTGCGGACGCAGGCCGAGAATCCTCGCTACGGTGCCGTCCACCCACTCTCGCATCTCGTCGTCGGGGATCGGGAGACCTGAGTAGCTACTGTTCCAGCCCCGGGTGTTGAAGAGGGGATCCCGCGTCTCTTCGGTGTCGCCGTAAGTCTGGTCCCAGATCTCCCGCCATTTCTCGACTTGCTCTCGCGACACGAGGTGAGATCGGGATTCCGCCCAGGCCTCGACTTTGGGAACGACGTAAGCCGCCAGCCCCTGGCTCTCCGGCGTCTCACCATGGGTGACGACCACGGCCTCGGCGACTTCGGGGTTTTCCAGGAGCAACGACTCGATCTCTCCTAGCTCGATTCGAAAGCCGCGAATCTTGACCTGATGGTCCGTGCGTCCGAGGAACTCGGCCTGGCCGTCGCTGCGGAACCGGGCCAGGTCGCCGGTCCGGTAGAGACGCCCCCCGGGCTGAGAGCTCCCGAGGTGGGGAACGAAGCGCTCCGCCGTGAGGCCAGGTCGCCTCAGGTAACCACGGGCCAGGCCGGCACCGCCGAGGAAGAGCTCACCCTCAGCGCCATCGGCCACCGGCTCGAGCGCCCGATTCAGGATCAAGAGCTCGGTACGGTCGATTGGCCGCCCGATCGGCACCGGACCGGCTTCGGCTCGTACCTGGGTTACGGCGGACCAGATCGTGGTCTCGGTCGGTCCGTAGAGATTCCACAGGTCGGCTCCGCCCTCGAGCAAGCGGCGGGCGAGATCCCTCGGCAACGCCTCCCCGCCACACAGCGTCCGGAACCCGCCAAGACCTCTCCAACCCGCCTGCAGCAAGAGCTTCCAGGTGGCGGGGGTGGCCTGGAGGACCGTAGCGCCCGAGACGTCGAGCAACGCGGCCAGGCGGTCGCCGTCCACGGCGACCTCCCGCTGCGCGATCACCAGGCGCCCGCCCGCGATCAAAGGGAGAAAGATCTCCAAGCCGGCAATGTCGAACGACAGCGTGGTGACCGCCACCAGCACGTCGCCGGCGCCGAAGCCGGGGCGCTCCTTCATCGAAAGGAGGAAGTTGACCAGCGCGCCGTGGGTGACCTGGACCCCCTTGGGCCGACCGGTGGAACCGGAGGTGTAGATCACGTAGGCAAGACCGTCCGGCCGGGCTCGGACCTCGGGCCTCCTGCTCTCGGGGGCGTCCACGTCGGCCCAACGATCACCGTCAGGTGCCTCCGCGACCGGAACCACGGGTATCCCCGACGGCCATTGCCCCCGAAAAGGCCGGTTGGACAAGACGGCCCGCACGTCCGCGTCGCGCGTCATCCGCTCCAGGCGCTCAGGGGGAAACGTCGGATCCAGGGGCACGTAGGCGGCGCCGGCCTTGTGGACCGCCAGCATCGCCACGGCCATGCCCAGCCCGCGCCCCAGGTGGAGCGCCACGAGGTCTTCGCCTCGGATCCCCAGGCGCACCAGGGCCTGGGCCAGGATCTCTGCCCGCCGGTCGAGCTCGCGACGGCTCAAGGTCGCTGCGCCGAAGACCAGGGCGGCCTCGTCCGGCGCCTGCTCGGCCCGCCGTTCGAAGAGCTCAACCGCTGTCGTCGCGTCCGCCCGCATTCGATCGTTCTCCGTAGCCAGGCGTCAGACCAGGCTTTCCGGCTCCTTCTCAAGGAGCGAATCGACGTCCTCGTCGCTCAGGCTCTCGATCTGCTCGATGACGAGGTCCTCGATGACGCCCGCGAGGGTCGCGACGTTCGGAGCCTCGAACAGCGTGCGGAGCTCCACGTCGACGCCGAAGAGCTCGCGAAGGCGCGACACCGCCTGGGTCGCCAACAGGGAGTGCCCTCCGAGGTCGAAGAAATGGTCGAACACTCCGACCCGCTCGAGGCCGATCACCGAAGCAAAGACTTCGGCCACCGCTTCCTCGACCTCGTTGCGGGGGGCTACGTAGGCCCGCTCCTCGCCCCGAGCCTCCGCGTCGGCGTCGGGAAGCGCGCGTCGGTCGATCTTGCCGTTGGGGGTCAGTGGGAAGCTCTCGAGCGTCACCCATGCCGTGGGGACGGCGTAGTCGGGCAGCCGGCTCGACAGGAAATCGCGTAGCCGTCCGATCTCGGGCGCCTGTCCTTGCCGCCCGGCGACGTACGCCACCAGTCGGTGCGTGCCCGGAGCCCCGGTCTCGGGCACCGCCGTCACGACGGCTCCGGAGAGCTCGGGATGCTCGCTCAGGAACGCCTCGATCTCGCCGAGCTCGAGGCGCAAGCCCCGGATCTTGACCTGGTGATCGATGCGGCCGAGAAACTCGATGTTGCCGTCACCGCGAAAACGTGCCAGATCGCCGGTACGGTACAGACGGTCTCCCACGCGGCCCGAACAGGAATCCGGCACGAAGGTCGCCGCCGTCTTGACGGGGTCGAAGAGGTAGCCCCGTCCAACTCCGCTGCCCCCCACGTAGAGCTCCCCCACGAAACCTGTCGGGCCGAGTGCGTGCCCGGGGCCCAGGACGTGGAGCTCGGCATTGGCGACCGGACGGCCGATCGGAATGCTGAGGGCCCCGTCGGCCTCGCGCACCGAAACACGACAGTGGCTGACGTCGTCGGAACACTCCGTGGGGCCGTAGGCGTTGAGCACGTCCGCCCGGGGGTAGATGCGCTGCCATTGCCGGCACAGCTCCGGCGGCAGGGCCTCCCCGGTCGGGATCAACCAGCGCAGGCTGCTCAAGGGCGGAGCACCCTCGCCCCGGCGGCGGATCTCCTCCAGCATCGTGCGCAGAATCGACGGCACGGTCTCCAGCACCGTGACCTCGTCCTCGGCCGCCCGCTCGAGCAATCTCGCCGGGTCGTGAGCGACCGCGTCGGGATAGACCTCGACGCGTCCCCCCACCAGGAGCGGGGAGAGGAACTGCCACACGGAGATGTCGAAACACTGCGAGGCGGTTTGGGCCACGACGTCGGCCCGGCCGAGGCCCAGGTCCCCGATCTTGGCGAACAGGTGGTTGACCATTCCCCGGTGCACCAGCATGGCCCCTTTGGGGATCCCGGTCGAGCCCGAGGTGAAGATGGTGTAGGCCAGGTGCTCGGAGCCGGCCGGCGCCGGCTCCGCTGCAGCCCGCGGTCCCCGCGCCAGGGACTCGAGCTCGATCAGACCAGGCCCGCGGCCATCGAGGCCCTCAATCGCTCTCATGGCAAGCGGCCGCAGGGTCGAGGCGACCAGCAGCAGGGAGCAGCGACTCTGCTCGAGCACCTGCCGAAGCCGGCGCGGCGGGTGATGGGGATCGAGGGGCAGATAGGCGGCACGAGCCCTGAAAGCTCCGAGCACGGCAACCAGGAAGTCGACTCCCCGCTGGCCGAGAATCGCGACGATGTCTTCCAGGCCGATCCCCTGGTCGGCCAGGACGCGGGCGGCACCGCTGGCCCGGGCGTCGAGCTCGGTGTAGGTCAGGCGCTCGTCCTGCCATCCTGCTGCGATGGCGTCCGGGAAGCGGGACACGGCCTCGGCGAAGAGCTGATCGTAGGAGCGGTGCGACGGTACTCTCACGCCGCTGTCGTTCCATTCCCGCAGGAGCTGGGCCCGCTCGGCCACCGAGAGTAGAGGAAGGTCCGAAACCGCGTCGCCGGGGCGGGCGACCATGCCTCCGATCAGGGCCTGGAAGTGGCGCAGGAAACGCGCGACGAAGGTCGTCTCGAAGAGGTCGCGGTTGACCTGAAGAGCGCCCGTGAGCTCATCGCCGTTTTCCGTCAGCTCGAGGTAGAGCTCGAAGCGGGCGGTGCCGGGGTCGATTTCCAGTCGGCTCAGGGAGAGGCCCGGCAGCTCGATCTGCCCGGCCGGCGCGTTCTGGAGCGCGAACATCACCTGGAAGAGCGGAGCACGATCGAGATCCCGGTCAGGGTTGACCTCCGCGACCAGTTTCTCGAAAGGGAGGTCCTGGTGAGTGAAGGCATCGAGAGCGGACCGCCGCACCTGGTCCAGCAGCTCCTCGCCGGTCGAACGGTTCGAAAACCGTACCCGCAGGACCAGGGTGTTGACGAAAAAACCGATCAGGGGCTCGAGCTCCGGCCGGTTGCGGCCCGCGACGGGAACCCCGACCATGAGGTCGGATTGGCCGCTATAACGGTGCAGGACGGCCGTGAAACCCGAGAACAACGTCATGAAGAGCGTCGTGCCCTGGCGCCGGCCCAGGGTTCGCAGCCCCCGGGCCAGGGCGTCCGGCACACGGAACCAACGGGACTGTCCGCTCCAGGTGTCCTTGCCCCTCGCCCGCGAGCCGCGACCCGGCAGATCGAGGGGGGCGGGTGGGCTCGCCAGCTCCTGCTTCCAGTAGGCGAGCTGCCGCTCGAGTGCGTCTTCGCTCAGCAACCGGCGCTGCCAATGTGCGTAGTCCGGGTATTGGACTTGGAGTTCGGGCAGAGGCGAGGGTCGGCCGGCCGCCAGCGCGGGGGCCAGAGCCGCGACCTCGCCCAGGAAGACTCCCATGGACCAACCGTCGGAGACGATGTGGTGAATGTTCAGCAACAACACGTGCTCGTCGGCCCGGCGCCGCAGCAGGCTGGCCCGCAGCAGGGGTCCGTGCTCGAGGTCGAAGGGACGACGCGCATCGCGCTTGGCCAGCCGCTCGGTCTCCAGGCGTGCCATTGCGGCCGCGAGGCCACTCAGGTCGACCTCCGGCAGCGCGAGCGAAGCCCGAGGCCGGACACTCAGGCGCGGCTCGCCGGCGACGGCGGTAAAGCTCATCCGCAAGGTCAGGTGACGGCGGACCACTTCCCGCAAGGCCGCGGCCAGCACGGGGGCCAGCCCGGCGGACGGGATTTCTCCCTCGAGCAGCACGGCGTTGGGCAGATTGTAGGCCGCGCTGCCGGGGTCGAACTGCTCGAGGAACCACAGCCTTTCCTGTGCGAACGAAAGGAGGCTCGCCTCGGTCGCCGGAGCCGGCTCTATGGGTGCCGCCAAGAAGTCGCCGCTCGCTCGCAGAGCGTTGTCGACTCGCCCCGCCAGGGCCTCGAGCGTCGGCGCTTCGAACAGGCTCCGCAGGGGCAGCTCGACGCCGAGACGCGCGCGCAGGCGGGAAAAGACCTGGGTGGCCATCAACGAGTGTCCGCCGAGGGCGAAGAAACCGTCCTCGAGCCCGACCCGATCGACGCCGAGCACCTCCTCCCAAATCTGCGCCAAATCCCTCTCGGCCCGGGTTCGGGGCGGCGAGGACCTGCCCGAGGGCAGGGCGCCTTCCAGAGCCGAAAGGGCGCGGAGGTCGAGCTTGCCGTTGGCTGAAAGCGGCAGGCTGTCGAGAAAGACGAAAGCGGCCGGGACCATGTAGTCCGGCAGCCGTTGCGCCAGGAAGTCGCGCAGCTCGAGACCCCTGTACCGAGCATCGTCGCCCTCCGGCACGCTGGCTCCGGCGGGCCCCGCGACGTAGGCTACCAGGACCTTCACCTCGGCCGCGTCGCCGGCCGGCCGGGCGAGGACCGCGGCCCGCGCGACCTCGGCGTGCTGGTGCAGGACCGACTCGATCTCACCCGTCTCGATGCGGAAGCCCCGGACCTTCACCTGGTGGTCGAGACGGCCGAGGAACTCGATGCGGCCGTCGGGAAGGTTGCGGGCCAGGTCACCCGTTTTGTAGAGGCGCGTCCCGGCCGCGGACGCCAGGACGTCGGGAACGAAGGACCGGGCGGTGAGTGCCGGGGCGTGGAGGTATCCGCGGCCGAGGCCGGCCCCGCCGACAACGAGCTCTCCCACCACGCCGATGGGGGCGGGCGCCAGGACCGGATCGAAGACGTGCAGGCGGAGGTTTCGCACCGGCCGGCCGATGGAGCTGACCCATTCGCCGGCCTCGGAAACGTTTCGGATCGCCTCGAAGCTGACGTCGTCGGCACACTCGGCCGGACCGTAGGCGTTGAGCATCGGGACGTCGGGGTAGCGCGAAAGCCAGCGCTCGCACAAGGCCGGAGGCAAGGCCTCGCCGGTCGGCATGATCCAGCGCAGACGTTCCAAGGAAGGAGCCAGGTGGCCCAGCGCGTCGACCTCCTCGATCATGGCGCTCAAGAGCGAGGGCACCGGCTCGAGGATCGTCACCCCGCCTTCGTCGACCTCCCGCAACAACCGGGCCGGATCGTGGGCCACTTCGTTGGGCACGATACGCACCACGCCTCCCACCGCCAGCGGGGCGAAGAGCTGCCAGACGGAAATGTCGAAACACTGGGAAGCGTTCTGCGCCACGACGTCGCTTTCCGTCAGGTCGAGCACCTCGACGTTGGCCCACAAGTGGTTGAGCATGCCCCGGTGATCGATCATCACTCCTTTGGGAACCCCGGTCGATCCGGAGGTGAAGAGCACGTAGCAGAGGTCCTGGGAACGAGCTGGGGAAGGAGCGCGACAGGCTCCCGTTTTCAGCTCCGGCCGTTGGGCAAGAAGAGCTTCCAACACCAGGACGTCCGGGCTGCCGGGCGGCGCCGTCGCCTCGAGAGCGGCGTCCACGCGCGCGGCGTAGCCTTCCGAGACCAGTACATGGCGCACTCTCGAGCCAGCCAGGACCTGGCCCAGACGACGATCGGGATGCGTGGGATCTAGGGGCAGGTAGGCGGCGCCGCAACGAAAGAGAGCCAGGGTCGCGGTCAGGAAGCCGAGGCCCCGGTCGGCCAGGACCGCCGTAACGTCACCTCGGGAGACGCCGGCCGCGGCTAGGCCACGTGCCGCCAGGCCGACGCGCTCGAAGAGCTCGGCGTAGCTCACCCGGTCAGGCTCGCAAACCGCCGCCGTGGCGGACGGCCGCCGCCGCACCCGCTCTTCGAAGAGGTCGTAGAACGTCGTCGCGACAGCGGGGTCGCGGCGCTGCGTGTCGTTCCACTCGGCCAGAACCTGCTGACGCTCCGCACGGGTCATCAGCTCCACGTCGCCGAAGCGGCGCTCCGGGGCCCGCACCATCGTCCGGGCCATCACCTCGAAGTGAGCGAGCATCCGGCGAACCGTCGTGCCGTCGAACAGATCCGTGTCGTAGTCGAGAACTCCCAGGATCTCGTCGGAGCCCTCGTCGAGGGTGAAGAGCAGGTCGTAGTTGACGCGGTGGCGTTCGACCTCCCGGGCTTCGAGGCGAAGGCCGGGCAGCTCGAGCCGAGCCGTCGGAGCATTCTGCAGGATCAAAAGCACCTGGAAGAGCGGCGTCATGCTCAGGTGACGCTCCGGGTTCAAATCTTCGACCAGTTTTTCGAACGGCAGGTCCTGGTGGTCGTAGGCTTGGAGGGTGACCTCACGGACCCGTTCGACGGCCTCGTGGAAGCTCAGCTTCCGGGACACGCGGGTACGCAGCACCAGGGTGTTGACGAAGAAACCGATCAGGTTCTCGACCTCGCGGCGGTGCCGGTTGGCGATCAAGGTCCCGATGGACGGATCGTCCTGGTTGGCATAGCGCATCATGAGGCCCTTGAAGGCCGTCACCAGGACCATGAAGAGGGTGCTCCTCGTCCGGCGTCCAAAAGCTCGCAGGTCCATGGCCAGGTCTGGCGGGAGTACCAGGGTGGCGCGCGCCCCCCGGTAGCGTTGCAGCGGCCCGCGGGGACGGTCGAGGGGAAGGTCCAGGAAGCCGGGCGCGCCTTCAAGGAGCTGCTTCCAGAAGGTCAGCTCCCGCTCCAGGACGTCTCCCCGGAGCCAGCTCCTCTGCCAGGCGGCGTAGTCGGCATACTGGATCGGCAACTCGGGCAAGGGCGAAGGGGCGCCGCGGGCCACGGCGCCGTAGGCGGCCCGCAGCTCTTCGACCACGAGGCGCAGCGACCAACCGTCGGAGACGACGTGGTGCATCGTCAGCAGGGCGACGTGGCGGCGGGGGGAAAGCCGCAGGAGGGTCGCCCGCAAGAGCGGGCCGGCGGCGAGGTCGAAGGGACGAAGGGCCTCGCTCCGCTCGAGGCGCTCGGCTTCCGATCGCCCGCGCTCGTCCAACCCCGAAAGGTCGATGGCCGGGAACCACCGCGGCACATAGGGATCGATCGCCTGAGCGGGCTCGTCACCCCGATCCGGGAAGCGGGTGCGCAGCACCTCGTGACGGCGCAGCACCTCATTGAGGCTCGCCGTGAGGACCTCCACGTCGAGGTCGCCGTCCAGGCTCACCGCCGTAGTCAGGTTGAAAACGGCGTTGTCCGGCTCCAGACGGTCGAAGAACCAGATGCGTTGCTGGGAAAAGGACAGGGCCAGGTCACCGCCGCGCGGCACGGGCACCAGGGGCGGGGCGGGCCGCTCCCGAGCCACCTGCCGCAATCGCTCGACCTCGGCCGCCTGCTGGGCCACGGTGGGCAGCTCGAAGAGGCGGCGAAGCTCGAGATCGACGCCGAGCTCGCGGTCGAGGCGTGAACGCACCTGGGTGGCGATCAGAGAATGGGCGCCCAGGTCGAAGACGTTGTCGAAGGCGCCGACGCCCTCGACGGCGAGCACCTCGGCCCAGAGCCCTGCCACCAACTCTTCCCAATGGGTGCACGGCGGTGTGAGCCCGGCCTGCCGCGATGGCTCGGACGGCGCGGGCAGGGCCTTGCGGTTCACCTTGCCGCTAGCCAGGAGCGGCAGGGCCTCGAGCAACACCCAGGACACCGGCACCATGTAGTCGGGCAGGCTCGTCCGCAGCGCTTCGCGCCAGGCCTCGATCAAGGTGTCCTCGGACCGCGGCTCGCCGCGGTCGCGCACGACGACGTAGGCGACCAGCCGTCGCCGGCTCTCCTCGCCGGCGACGGTTACCACCGCCGCGCGCACGTCCCGCAGGCCGAGCAGGGCGTGCTCGACCTCTCCCAGCTCGATACGCCGGCCGCGAATCTTGACCTGATGGTCGATTCGCCCGAGGAATTCAACGGCTCCGTCACCCCGGTGGCGCGCCAGGTCTCCGGTTCGGTAGAGACGCGCACTCGGGCGGCGGCTCATCGCGTCCGGCACGAAGCGCTCGGCGGTCAGCCCCGGGCGCCTCAGATAACCCCGGCCGACGCCGACGCCGCCGATGTGCAGCTCGCCTGGAATCGCGATCGCCGTCGGCCGGCCCCGCCGGTCGAGCACGTGGACGCGCAGGTTGGCGATCGGCCGGCCGATGGGCGGGCCCGTCACCTCTGACGCGCCGCAAACGTGGCAGGTCACCTCGACGGCGGTCTCGGTCGGACCGTAGAGGTTGTATAATACGGCGCCGGGCAGTCGCTCGAAGAAACGCCGCGCCAGGTCGCGGGTCAGCTCCTCGCCGCTGGCGACCACGCGCCGCACCGAGGCACAACCTCGGTACCCGTCGCCGTCCAGGAAGGCGCGCAGCATGGAAGGCACGAAGTGCAGCGTGGTGACCCTCTCGCGGTCGACGACGCTGGCCAGGTAAGCCGGGTCGCGGTGGCCCTCCGGGCGCGCCAAGACCAGGCGCGCCCCCACGGCGAGAGGCCAGAACATCTCCCAAACCGAAACGTCGAAGCTGATCGGCGTCTTCTGCAAGACCCGGTCCGCGCCGTCGAGCCCGTCGACCCGCTGCAGCCAAAGGATGCGGTTGACGATGCCCCGGTGGGCGTTCATCGCCGCCTTTGGCCGCCCTGTCGAGCCCGAGGTGTAGATCACGTACGCGAGGGTCGAATCGGCCGTGCCGGTGGCGAGCGCAGCGGCTGCCGCCGGCACGGGCTCCTCGTCCGTATCCAGGAACATCACCCGCCGGCCCGCCGGCACCCGCTCGGTCAGTCCGCTGACGCTCAGGATCACCCGCGGGCTCGCGTCTTCGGCGAAGAGGCTCAGCCGGTCCCGGGGATAGGAGGGATCCAGCGGCAGATAAGCCCCTCCCGCCTTGAGGATCGCGAGCAAGGCGACCATCGTCTCGAGGGAGCGATCGAGCAGAACGCCGACCAGATCCTCGGGGCCGACGCCCGCGGCGCGCAGCCTGAGCGCCCATCCGCGACTGAGCTCGTCGAGCCGGCGGTAGGTGAGGCTCTCGTCCTCGAAGAGGAGGGCCACCGAGTCCGGCGTGCGCTCGGCCTGCGCTTCGAAGAGCTCGTGGAGACAGGTCCCGGAGCGGGTTTCAAAAACGGCTTCGGTGTCGTTCCACTCGGTGAGCAGTTGCCCATTCTCGGCGGCGCCGAGCATCGAGAGATCCGAGATCCGGCGATCGCCCCCGGTTTCGGCGAGCCCGGCGAGCAACCGGCGAAAATGTGCGGCCAAACGCAAGGCAGTCGCCGGATCGAACAGCTCACAGTCGTATTCGAGCCAGCCCCGGAGCCGGCCGTCGAGCTCGTAGAGGTTCGCGTTCACGTCGAACTTGCAGGTGCCGATGTCGAGCCCCTCACGGCTCAGGGCGAGCCCGGGCACCTCGACGGATCCTGGGATCGCGTTCTGGAAGGCGAGCATGACCTGGAACAAGGGCGTGTGGCGCGTGTCGCGTTCGATCTGCAGCTCCTGGACCAACCGGTCGAAAGGCAGGTCCTGGTTCGCCAGGGCCTCGATGGTACGCTCGCGCAACTGCGCCAGGAGGTCTGCGAGGGGCGGGTCGCCGCGCAGGTCGCCGCGCAGCACCAGGGTGTTGACGAAAAAGCCCACCAGCCCTTCGATCCGCGTGCGGTGACGCCCCGCGGCGGGCACGCCGACCAGGACGTCCGACGATCCCGACCAACGTTGCAGGAGCACTTGGTAGGCGCCCAGGAGCACGACGAGGAGGGTGACGTTTTCCTTCTTCGCCCGCCGTGACAGGCTCTCGTAGAGTTCCGGCGAGAACGCCAGCGGCACTTGACGGCCGCGGTAGCGGGCGCGTTGCGGCCGTGGTCTGTCGGTCGCCAATTCGAGGACCTTCGGTGCTCCGGCCAGCCGTCGGCGCCAGTAGCCGAGCTGCCGCTCGATCCGCTCGCCCTCGAGCTGCCGGCGTTGCCAGTGGGCGAAGTCGCCGTATTGGATCTCGAGGTCCGGCAGGGCCGCCGCCTTGCCGGCCAGGCGCGCTCGGTAGGCCACCGCCAGGTCCCGCAGAAAAAGGTGATACGACCAGCCGTCGGCCACGATGTGGTGGAAGACCACCAGCAGGAGGTGGTGGCCCTCGGCCAACCGATAGAGCGCCAGGCGCAGAAGGGGACCGTGCCCGAGGTCGAAGGGCCGGCGCGCCACCGCGACGGCCGAGCGCCGGACCGCCCGTTCCCCGCGATCCTCGCTCAGATCGCTCAGGTCGATCCGCGAAAGACCCGAGCCCGCGACCGAAGGCGCCACCACCTGGACGGGGAAGTCGCCCTCGTAGCGGAAAGACGTCCGCAGGATCTCGTGGCGTCCGACCACCGCGCGCACCGCGGCGGCGAGCGCGTCGGCGTCGAGGCATCCACGGATGCGGGTCAGGCTCGGCTCGTTGTAGGCGATCAGGCCGGGCTCGACCGCATCGAGGAACCAGAGCCGCTCCTGGGCCGGCGAAAGCGGGAAGCTCTCCTCGCCGCCGTCCGCGTTTCTGGGGAGCCGTTCCAGCGTCGGCGCCGCCGGCGGCCGCTCGCCACGTCGCCGGTCTGCCTCGAGGCGGAACCGATTGGCCAGCCCGGCCACCGTCGGCGTGGCGAAGAGCTCCGGCAGCGTCCATTCGAGGTCAAGACGCTCACGCAACCTGGAGATCAGGTGAGTCGCGAGCAGGGAGTGTCCTCCGAGTTGGAAGAAATCGTCGTGAATTCCCACCCGCTCGACGCCCAACACTTCGGCGAAGGTCGCCGCCAACGAGGCCTCGGCGTCGTTTCGGGGGGCGACGTATTCGTCGGTCTCACGCCGGGTCGCCGCCGGACGAGGCAGAGCGCGGCGATCCACCTTGCCGCTCGCGGTCAGTGGCATCGCCTCGAGCACCACCCAGGCCGACGGCACCATGTAATCGGGCAACTGGCCGCGAAGCGACGACTCGAGCTCCGAGGCGGCCGGCGGCTGGTCCGGATCCGCCGCGACGAGATAGGCCACCAGCCGTTGATCATGCGCCACGTCCTCGCGCACCAGCACGGCCGCCTGGCGGACATCCGCCCGGGCCTCGAGATGGCTCTCGATCTCTCCGAGCTCGATCCGCAGGCCCCGCACCTTGACCTGGTGATCGATGCGCCCGTGAAACTCGAGAATGCCGTCGGCGTGGTACCGGACCAGGTCCCCGGTGCGGTAGAGGCGCGCCCCCGGCCGCCGGGCCAGGGGGTCGGGGACGAACGCGCGGGCCGTCAGGCCAGGGGAGCCCCGATAGCCCCGGGCCAGGCCGGCGCCGCCGATCACGAGCTCTCCGAGCGCGCCAATCAGCGCCGGGACGAACCGCCGGTCGAGCACGTGGACGACCAGGTTGTCGATCGGACGGCCGAGCGGCACGACCGCCGGCTCCGCGGCCTTCGGTACCGGCCAGGCCGTGACGTCGATGGCCGCCTCCGTGGGCCCGTAGAGGTTGTGAAGCTCCATGTCGAGGCGGCGGTGCGTCTCGACGGCGAGATCTCCCGTCAGGGCCTCGCCGCTGGTGATAACCCGCCTGATCGAAACGCAGTCCTCGAGATCGCCCTGCTGGAGGAAGAGGCGCAGCATGGAAGGCACGAAATGCAGGGTCGTCACCTTCTCGCGCCGCACCAGATCGGCCAGGTAAGCGCCGTCCCGGTGTCCTTCGGGCCGCGCCATCACCAGCCGGGCCCCGGTCAACAGAGGCCAGAAAAACTCCCAGACCGACACGTCGAAGGTGAACGGGGTCTTCTGCAGGACCACGTCGCCCGATCCGAGCCCGTAGGCCGACTGCATCCACAGCAAGCGGTTGACGACGGCGCCGTGGACGTTCACCACTCCCTTGGGCCGCCCCGTCGAGCCCGAGGTGTAGATGACGTAGACCGGGTTGTCGGCCTCCGCCCGGAGCTCGACGGGCCCCGCATCGCGCTCGGCGAGCACCGCCCGATCCGTGTCGAGACAGAGGACCCTGTCGGCCAGGCCGAGCGCCGTGTGCCGCCATCGGTCCTGGGTGAGGATCACCGGGGCCTCTCGGCTTTGGACCTCGAGGCGCCCGACCGGCAGGGTCGGATCGAGGGGCTGGTAGGCGCCCCCCGCCTTGAGGATGCCGTAGAGCGCCACCGCCATCTCGATCGAGCGCTCCATGAGGACGCCCACCGACACCTCGGGTCCCACACCCAGCTCGATCAGGTAACGGGCCAACCGGCTCGCGCGGCCGTCGAGCCCGCGGTAGGTCAACGCCTCCCCGTCGAAGACCAGCGCGAGCGCCTCGGGGCCGCGCTCGACCTGGCGCGCGAAGAGCCCGGCCACCGTTTCGCGGGCAGGGTGGCCGGCCCGCGAGTCGTTCCACTCCCGGATGATTTGGTGCCGCGCTGCGGCCGTCAGGAGGGGCATCGCGCCGACTTCGACGTCGGGATTCCGAGCGGCGGCCGCGAGCACGGCGCCGAAATGGTCGAAAGCCCGGCGGATCGTCGTGGCGTCATAGAGATCGACGTTGTAGTCAACCCACCCGCCGACTCCCCGTGAGCCCAGCATCATAGAGAAATAGAGGTCGAAGTTGGCCACCCCCTTCTCGAGCTCGAACGATTCGACCTCCAAGTCCTGAAGGACGAAGGCCTCGCGCACGTCGTCGAGCAGGACCAACATCATCTGGAAGAGCACGTTGTGGCTCACGTTCCGATCGGGATTGAGCTCCTCGACGAGCTTCTCGAAGGGCAGGTCCTGGTGGGCGAACGCTTCGAGAGTCGTGTGACGTACGCGCCGGGCGACTTCGCGAAAGCTCGCCGCCCCCGCGAGATCGGTTCGCAAGACCAGGGTGTTGGCGAAAAAGCCGATGAGGGGCTCGATCTCCTTGCGGTTGCGGTGGGCTACGAGGGTGCCGCTGACCAGGTCGTCCTGGCTCGTATAGCGTCGGAGAAGGGACTTGAAGAGCGCCAGGAGCACCATGAAGGGGGTCGCTCCCAGGGCCTGGCTCAGCTCCCGGATCTGTTCGGCCCGCCTGGCCGGCCAACGGATCTCAAGCCGCCTGCCGGCGGAAGCTCGGACTCCTCTGCGCGGCCGGTCCGTGGGCAGCTCGACCAGGGGCGGAGCTCCCCGCAGTTGCTCCTTCCAATAGGCAACTTGCTCGGCGATTCGTTCCCCACGCAGCCATCGGCGTTGCCAAACGGCGTAGTCCCGGTATTGGACCGGCAGGTCCGGCAGCCGCGAAGGTTTCCCGTCCATGCGAGCGCCGTAGAGGTGCACCACTTCCCCGACGAGGATCTGGGTGGACCACGCGTCGGAAACGATGTGGTGAACCACCAGGACCAGGAGCTGCTCGCGCGGTGACAGGCGCAGGATCACGAGCCGCAGGAGAGGGCCGCGCTCGAGGTCGAACGGCCGAGCCGCCTCCCGGCGCCCGAGCCGGCCGCTCTCGCGGCGGCGCGCCTCGCCGGGTAGAGAGGAGAGGTCCACCACGTGTCGGGGGGCCGGCGAGGGCGGCGCCACCTTCTGGACCGCCTCGCCGTTCTCGCGACCGAGCGTGGTCCGCAGGGATTCGTGGCGCCGAATCACTTCGTCGAAGCTCCCGACCAGTACGGCGACGTCGAGGCGGCCCGCCAGCCGTACAGCCGCCGGGATGTTGAACGCCGGGCTTTGCGGCTCCCACTGATCGAAGAACCAGAGACGCTGCTGAGCGAAGGAGACCGGATAGGCCGCGGCATCGCCGACGGGCGTGATCGCCTCGGTGTCGGACCGCTTCTCTTTCCTGTGCGATTTTTGGAGACGCCGTCTCAACAGCTCCAATTGGAGCGGATCGAGCTCTCCCAGCTTCAGTGGTCGCCCGCCCATCCACGTTTCCTCTCAGGCTACCGCTCTCCCTGCTCCGCGACCTCCAGAGCCACGATCTCCTCCGAATTGCGGAGATAGATCGAGCGGCCGGCGAAGCTCGGCGGTGTGTTGGCCAGCGCTCCCGGATTCAGCACTTCCAGGCGCGCTTTTTCCCGGTAGCCCCGGGGAGTCGCTTCGACCACACGGACCAGGCCGGCCGCCTCGGACAACACGACGAGGTGTCCGTCCACGAGGATCAGCGAGCCCCCATAGGTCTTCTCCTGCCACACGGTCGCGCCGGTAGCCGCGTCGAGGCAAACCAGGAACACGTCCCCAAAGCCGTAGATGTGACCATCGTGGTAGAGGGCATGGTGGTTGTACGGTTGCAGAGCGGCGTTCACGGCGCGGCTCGCCCAGAGTTGAACGGTTTTGCCTCCCTCGGCCTCCCGGCCGACCTCCACCGCCCGGATGTCGTTCCAGGTCAACACCGCCAGCCGATTCTCGTTCAGCGGGATCGGCAGGTCGAACGAGAACGAGTCGGCGTCCTCGAATCTGTGTTTCCAGAGCACAGCGCCGTCTCGAGAATCCAGGCCGTAGACCCCGCCCAGCGCATCTCTCGTGACGTCATAGACCAGGACCTGCCGACGGCCCGCCAGATCGGCGATGCTGGGAGAGCTGCGCACCGCCCGCTCGGTGCCGGCGACGCTCCATACCTCCTCGCCCGAATCCTTGTCGAAGGCGACCACCAGCTTGTCCGGGGCCCCGTTGACTTGGACGACGAGCCGGCCATCCTCGAGGATCGGCGAGGTCCAACAACCGTTGCGCATGGGCCCGATGTCGTAGGCGGCGAAGAAATCGAGCTGCCACGCCTGCTCGCCGCTGGCGGCCTCGAGCGCCAGGAGCTTGCAGCCGGGGCTCAAGAGGTACACCCGTCGCCCGTCCGTGGCCGGGGTGCTCGCCGGTCCATACTCCAACTCGCTCTCGCCGAGGGGCAAACGCCAGAGCTCCTCACCGGTGTCCGCTTCAAGAGCGAAAGCGTAGTGACGCCCTTCGGCCGAGGCGAGGGAGAAGATTCGCCCGGCCTTGACGATCAAGGCCGAGATGCCCTCGTCGCCCGGCCGCCGCCAGAGCTCGCGCAGCTCGACGGAACCTTCGCCGAACACGCCGACGGCCGGCGAGGTGGCATTGCGTGACGGCCCTCCCCACTGCGGCCAATCGGCGGCCTTCTCCGCCCGGGCCGTCGCGCTCGCCCAGATCCAAATCGCCAGGACAAGAATACGTTTCATAATCCGACTTCTCCTTCCTTCTCCTCGCTCTTGCCCTCGACCACCTCCAGCAGCACCATTTCCTCGCCGTTGCGCAGGAGAAAGCGTCCGGACACGAACACCGGACCGGTGATCGATCGGGCGCCGGGGTTGAAGACTCGAACCTTCAATTTTTCGCGAAAACCTTTCGGGGTGGCCTCGACCAGGTGGAAGTTGCCCGACTTCTCACCCAGGACCGCGAGATGCGCATCGACCAGGATCAGGGAGGCGTTGTAGACCTTTTGACGCCACCTGGGCTCCCCGGTCTCCGGGTCGACGCAGGTCAGATAGGCGCCGTTCATGCCATAGAGGTAGCCCTGGTGGTAGACCGTGGGGCTGTAATTCGCCTTCAGGATGGGCGCTTTCCAAAGCTCCTCGGCCTTCCACTCTCTTTCCTCGGAAGTTACCTCGAGCACCGCCGATTCGAACCACGACGAGATCAAGACACGGTCGCCCGGCAGCAGGACAGGGCTGCTGCGCGGCTCGCCGACGGAGGGGTGAGCCCAGAGGACCGTGCCGTCTTTCGGGTTGACGGCGAAGACCTTGTCGCTGGTCACGGCCACCACCTGCTCCGTGCCGGAAAGGTTGCCGAGCACCGGAGAGGAATACCCGTTCTGATTCGCGGGATGAGAGGACCAGACCGTCTTGCCGCTGACCTGCTCCAGGGCCACCAGGTTGTGGCGTTCGGCGCCACCGGCCTGGACGAGGAGGAGCTGCTCCACCGGCAGGGGGCTGGTGGAGAAGCCCCAGTAGGGCGCCACGGCGCCGAAGTCGACGGCGAGATCGCGTCGCCACGTTTCGCGGCCGGTCGCCGCATCGAAGGCGAAGATCTTCCCCCGGGGATCGAGGAAAAAGACGCGGCCGCCACTGACCACGGGCGTGGAGATCGGTCCGTCGTCCGAGCCGTCATGCCCCCGGTAGGTGGCCTCCATCCGAGCCTTCCAAATCTCTTCTCCGGTCCCGAGGTCCAGGGCCGCCAAGAAATCGGTCTGACCATCGGAAAACGCCGCGTAGGCCCGTCCTGCGACCACGGCGACCTCGGAGTAACCTCGACCGATCGGCCGCCGCCAGATTTCCTTCACTTCCATGCCCGCCCGGACTTTCAAGGGACCCGAGGCGACGGCGTCCCTCCGTTCCCCCCAGAGTCCTGGCCAGTCCCCACCGGCCGGGCCGGGAAACGACGCCGCCCAGAACGTGGCGCAGAGCAGAATCACAAGTCGCTTTCCGTGAAGGTTCAACACCCGCATTTCCGTTTCCTTCTATGTCACCATCTTGTGCGTTTACCGACTTCTGAACGCATCGTCACACGTTGAATCAAAACGCGTCGGATCAATCTCTCGGCTCCCTTGCAGCAGCCTCTAGCGACACCAGGCGTAGGCGTCGCACCGGTGTTCCGGGCAGGAACGGCGTCGGCTCGCCGCGGGCCCAGGCGCCGTGCCCGTCGCGGTAGTGGGGCGAAAAGGGATGGCCGCTCTGGCCGCCCGGCATGTGGAAGAACCCTTCTCCTTCGCGGCCCGGCGAGACCACCATGCGCAGCGTCGCACCGTAGTCCGGCGCCTGGACCCGGGGCACGTACTCGTCGCCGGGCAAGGGGTCGGCGGGCATGTCGAGCCAGCACCCCAGCCCGGGAATGGCCAGGCTCAGCGGATGCCGGATGGCTGCGGTGTTGCGTCGGCCCCAGGTTTGCTCGGCCAGCGGACGGCCGAAGTAGTCGACGGTGGCGTCGGCGGCCGCCAGCAGATACTCTCGCCAGCTTCCGTAACGTGGGTCGAGCAGGTGGGCGGGCCGCTCGGTGACCAGACGCCAGAGCGGACCCTCGAGCTGACGGAAGTGGAGCGTGTAGTCGAACTCGGGGACGAGATCGCGGCACCGGGCCGTCAGAGCGGAAAACACCTCCCGTGCCACGCGTTGCCTGAAGGCGCGCACCAGCCGGTAGCCCGCGGCGTCGGCCGAGGCGTGGCCGTCCCAGGCGCTGACCACGTTGCGCAGCTCGCCGCGGCTCGTCGACGCGGCAACCGCCTCGCCGTCGAGGAGCTCGAGCAGGAGCTCGCGCCAGCGGTCGAAGAAGAGGGCCCGGTCGTCGAGCTGGATGGCGAGCAGGTCGGCCGGGCCGGCATGCTCGAGGGCGGTGAGCGCGTCACGGATCTGACGCGCCCGGGCACCGATCTGATAGCCTCCGTCGCCCAGCAGCTGGTACGTCTCGCCGCCGACCATCCGGTTGTTGGCGTTCCAGATCTGTCCCGACGGCGGATCGACGATCGACGGCGCTTCGGCGGCGGGGAGAAGTCCTTGCCAGGAGCTCGTGCCATCGGCCCAGGATAGAGTCCTCCGGCCGCTGAATCCCCGGCGCCGGGGGAGACGGCCCATCAAGGTCCAACCGATGCCGCCGCCGGTGTCGACGGCGAAGAAGTTCATCGCCGGCGTCCCGGCGCGCCGCGCGGCCTCGAGCGCCTCCGTGACGCCCTGCGCCGTCTCCAGCCGATAGCTCTCGAGCTGAACCGCTTCGGGCTCGTGGGCCGTCCACCTCAGGGCCCGCGGACGCTCACGATGGTCGTCGTCGACGCGGGGGCCCCATTGGGTCTCGAGGACCTCGAGACGATGCTCGCCGCCGCCGCGCAGACGCACGATCTCGACGTGACGTTCGAACTCCTTGGGCCCGTCGGGCGTCCGGTAGACGTCCGGGTCTCCGGGATCGACCTCGAGCAGCACGTAATCGTGCGTGTCCACGACGCCGTTGGTCACTCCCCAGGCCACCTTGCCGTTGCTACCCACGACCATCAGCGGCGTGCCCGGCAGGGTGGCGCCTGCCACACGATGCTCGTCCGGCCCCGCCGCCTTCGGCCATACGAAGACGGCGCGGTACCAGACGTTGGGCACCGTCAGGCTCAGGTGGAGGTCGTTGGCGAGCCAAGCCCCGGCGCCGCTTCGCGCGGCGCTCACCGCGAAGCCGTTGCTGCCCGCCACCGGCGCCACCTCCGACGGCGGACCCGCCGACCGGCGGGAGCGCTGGCCGGCGGCGCGCCGCAGGTCGATCACTTCAGGTCCGGGAACCGGCTCCGAAGGCAGCGCTTCTCCGAGAATCGGCGCGTCCCACTCGGTGCCGGCGGGAGTCAGGAAACGCACCAAGTCGGCCGGCAGAGTGTCGGCCAGCAGGCTCGTGGCCTCCTCCATGGTGCCGTTGGCCGTCTGCAGGTCGACGAACATGGCCAGCAGCACCAGCAGAGTGTCCTCAGCTTTCCACGGCCGCGGCGTAGCGCGCAGGACCAGGTATTCGAAGGGCGCGTTGCCGAGGTCCGACAGACCGGCGTTGACGCCCAACGTGTAGGCTTCGAGCAGCTCCCCGACGTCGGCGGTGCAGTGCCGCACGAGCTCGCCGGCGCGGTGACGGAAACGGTGGCGGCGCACGGCCAAGTCGGCTTGGAGCACGTCCTCGCCGAAGAGCTCGGCCAGCTCCCCGGCCGAACGCCGGCGCAGCAGGTCCATCTGGAAGTAGCGGTCCTGGGCGTGAACGAAGCCGGTGGCGAAGGCCACGTCGCGCCGTGACGCGCCCCTCAGCGTCGGCACGCCGAGAGCGTCGCGTTCGACTTCGACCGGCGCCTCGAGGCCGGCCAGAGCCACCTGGCCTTCGAGCCGCGGCAGGCTGTCCGTCAACGCGTCACGGAACCAGACGAAGCCGCCCAGGCCGAGCAGCGGGACGGTCAGCAGCGCCGCCGCCGTTACCGGCCAGAGACGGCGCCGACGGCGCGGCCGGTCCTTCCCGGCCGGGAGCTCTCGCTCCATGGCCGTCTTCTTCGGCTCCGCCGCCGTGGTCCGCCGCGCGGCAGGCACCGGCGCGACGGCCGGTGCCGCGGATCCCGTCACCGCCTTGAAGCCTTCGAAATCGCCGTCGTAGACGATGCGCCCGAGCTCCAGCTTCACGATGCGGTCGGCCATGGCGTAGTAGCGGTCGTCGTGGCTGATTACCACCAGCGTCTTTCCCCGGGCCTTGAGCTCCGGCAGGATGCGGGAGTAGAAGACCTCCCGGAAAGCGGGATCCTGGTCGGCCGCCCATTCGTCGAAGACGTAGATCGGACGGTCCTCGAGGTAGGCCGTCAGCAGCGCCAGGCGCTTGCGCTGGCCCTGCGACAACGCCGTGGTGGAGAGCTTGCCGTCCTCGACGCGCACCTTCTCCCCGAGCTCGAGGGCTTGCAGGTAGGCCGACGATTTCTCGTCGGCGTCGGGGTACTCGATGCCCAGCAGGTGCTCGAATACGTGCGGGGTCGCGAAGACCATCGAGAAGAGCTGCCGGTAGTCGTCGCGCTCCGCGTCGGTGACGGCTCGGCCGTCGAGGCGCACCGAGCCGGAGGTGGGCAGGTAGAGGCCGACGAGCAACTTGGCGAAGGTCGTCTTGCCGCTGCCGTTCCCGCCCACGAGGAAGACGAGCTCCCCCGGCTGGAATGCCAGCTCGAGCGGTCCGACGACGAAGTCGTGCCGGGAGTCCTCGCGCTCGTAGACGTAACGCACGCCGTCGAGCTCCAGGCGCCGCCAGTCGGCCTCAGGGATCGGTTTCGGACCGGCCCCGACCCGGTCCGCCTCGTTGAGAGCGAGCCCCAGGGACTCGACCTTGGCCAGCGCCACGCCGGCACGGCTGAAGATCGGTATCGAGCCCAGAAAGCCCTCCAGCGGGCTCATCAGGTAGAGCAGGGTCAAGGCGTAGCCGGTCAGGTCGGCGGTGTCGACCGCGAACCAGCCCGGCACGGCGAAGATCAGCACGCCGAGGACCACGAAGAACAACAGGTGCCCCCAGTTGTTGGAGACGCTGAAGATCGTCAGCGAGCTGAGGTTGAGCCGGTAGAGAGATCGGCAACGCTCACGAACCCGGTCGACGAAGGCCGCGGCACGCCGGCGGTGCAGCTTGAGCTCCTGGATGCCGCCGGTCAACGCCCGGAAGTGGTCGAAGAGCTGGTCCTGTTCGGCCCGGGCGAGGGTGAAGCGGCGTTCGCCGGCCAGCAGCGGTATTTGGTAGGTCACGATGCCGAGCGCCGTCACCGCGATCAACATCCCGAACAGCGTCCAGGAGAGCCAGGCCAGGTAGACGAAACACCCGGCCACGATGGCGGCGGTGACGGAGAGGATCGGCAATTGGGCCATGGCGTTCGCCAGCGCGTTGACGTCGTCGACGAGGGTCGCCAAGAGGCGGTGCGACCCGAGCTCTTCGAGCCGCGCCAGGGGCGTCGACAGGATGCTCCGGGTAAGCTGGAGCCTCATCTCTCTGACCATGCCCTGGCCCATCCCCAACAGGAGATACTCGGCCCCCACGCGCGCGGTCGGGTTGAGCACGCAGAGCCCGACGAAGCAGGCGACGAGGAAGCCCCGTGAGACGCCGCCGCCGGCGAGGGCCGCGTGGACGACGGCAAGGAGGGCGCCCGAGGTGGCGCCACTCAGCACTCCCGCCAGGACGGCGATCGCCAGGGTGCCGGGAAAACGCCGGGCCAGGAACCAGAGGACTTTCAAGCCTGCCGCGCCTCCTTTCGATACACTTCCGATTCCTCCTGATCGATCTTCAGCCGCCGGGCTCAGGCCTCGCCGACCCCGGAAGCCGCCACGTCGTCGGTGGCCAGCCGCAGCTCGATCTCTTCCCGGGAAAGCTGCGAGAGCTCGGCCAGTGCCGCTGTCAGATCCTCTTCGTCGACCATCGCGGCCTGCTCCCGCACCACCGCCACGCTCAGCTCGGCCACGGTGGGCGATTCAAAGAGGGCCCGCAGCACGATCTCCACCTCGAATTGCTCACGTATCCTCGAAATGAGCTGCGTCGCCACCAGGGAGTTGCCGCCCAGGTCGAAGAAATTGTCGTGAATGCCGACGTCGCCGACGCCCAGCATGTCTTCGAAGAGCTCGACCAGCTTCGCCTCCAGGGAGTTGCGCGGCGCGGCGTAGGGGGCGCGCGCGGCGGCGCGGCGCTCGCCGCCGGCGCCGAGCAGGGCCATGTGCTCCGCGGCCCGTGCTCCGGTCAGGCTCTCGACCTCGGCCAGCACGGCGGTGAAGTCGCGGACCGACACGAGCACCTGCGGTTGGTCGAGCGCCGCGGTCAGGATCCGGCCGAAGGCCTCGGCCCCTTCGCGCGGCAGGAGGCCCAGGGACGACTGCGCCGCCGGCCGTGGAGCGCGCTGCGCCAGGCCGGCCATCTCCTGGCTCGGAGGCGCCTCGGCCGGCACGGCGGAATCGTCGAGCCGGCGCAAGGTATAGCCGACGGCTTTGAGGACCACGCGCCCGGCGGAATCGGCCACCGTGACGTCGCACACCAGCGTCTCCGCTTCGCCGGACGCGGCGTGCCGAGCCCGGAAGTGGCACTCGAGGCTTGCCGGCAGGCGATCGTAGAACCGCACTTCGTCGTAGCTCAAGGGCAGGTAGGCCCCGCCCCCGAGGACCCGGGCGATGCCCGTCACCGCGTCGGCGAGCGCGGGATGGAGGACGAAGTCGTCCAACTCGGCGCGGAAGGCGGCGGGCAGCTCGCAACGCGCCCAGCCTTCGTCTTCGACGTGGCGCAGCTCCTTCAGCAACCCGCTCCAGCGTTCGCCGAGCTCGATCCCGGCGCTCTCGCGCTCCGTGTCGAGCCGCAGCTCGCGGACCGGCCATCGGGCCGCCGCCGGGATCTCGAGGGTCTCCTCGGCCCCGGCCACGCCTGCCTCGATGCGTCCGCGGGCGTGCTCCTGCCAGGGCCCGCGGCCGTCCGCGGCGCTCTCGACGACGAACGCGAAGTCCGCGGCGCCAGGCTCCAGCCGGACCTGGAGGAGACGGTCCGCGTCCACGCGGCAGGGCTGGGAGAAGACGATGTCGCGAAGCGTCGCCCCGCGACCCTCCGTGCGGTCCTCCAGCGCCCGCAACGCCATCTCCAGGTAAGCGGTCCCCGGCAGCAGGCGCCGGCCGCGGAAACGGTGCTCGGCCACGACCCAGTGATCCGGGCTGAGCCGGCAGCGGAGAGTCTCTTCCTGGCCGTGGCGTCCCGCGCGCCGCTCCCACCGCGGGTAGCGGGCCGTCGTGCCCGGCGTCTCGCCGCCGCCTTCGAGCAACGCCTCGAGGCGGGCGGCCACGCCGGCGTCCGCCGCCTGGCCGACCTCGAGCCAACTGTCCCAGTTGACGGCCACGGTCCGCGTTCCCGTCCGGCGGTGCTCGCGGTGGGCATAGGCGTCGAGGAAGGCGTTGGCGGCGGCGTGGTCGACGAGCCCCAAAGCGCCGGTGACGGCCGTGAGCGACGAGCACAGCAGGAGGAAATCGAGCTCCGGAGCGCCGAACACCTCGTGGAGGATCCGGGTGCCGTCGACCTTGGGCGCGAGCACCGCCGCCGCCGTGTCGCGGTCCTTGAGCTGGATCAGCCCGCCGGGCGGCTGGCCGGCGGCGTGGATGACGCCGTGGATCGCGCCGAAGCGCTCCCGCACGAGGGCGCGAACCTCCTCCACGTCCCGGCGTCGGGTGACGTCGGCGCGGCAGACGAGGACCTGCGCACCTGCCGCTTCGAGCGCCCGGATACGGCGGATCTTGCGGCTCGTGGGATCCCCCGGATCGTGCTCCTCGAGCCAGGCCCGCAAGGTGTCCGGCGCCGGAAAGGGCGAGCGGCCGATCAGCGCCAGGCGGGCCGCACACTGCGTCGCCAGGTAATCCGCCAAGGTGAGGCCGATACCGCCCAGGCCTCCCGTGATGACGTAGACTCCGCGGCGGCGCAGGCGCGAGGTCTGCGGATCGGGCTCGCCGAGCCGCAGCGGCTCGAACTGCCGAACCCAACGGCGGGTCCCGCGCAGAGCCACCACGGCCGGGGCGTCGCGCGCAACCTCGGCCCGTAGCGCTGCGCCCCAGCGCTCCGTGTAGGGCTCGCCGCCGCGTGGCAGCGGCAGGTCGACGAGCCGGCAGGTGAGGCCGGGATACTCCTGCGGCAGGACCCGGCAGACGCCGGCGAGGGTCGCGCTGACGGGCTCGACCAGGTCTTCGCCGCTGACGTCGAAGGCGCCGGCCGAGACGGCGAGGACCGCGAGCTCCCGCTCTCTCCTGCCGGTGGCGACGCTGCCCCAGGCCTGGGCGAAGGAGACGAGGCTGTAGAAGGTGCGGTCGAGCGAAGCTCCGGAGGTCGCCGGCACGCTCCACAGGTGGACGAGACGGCGCGGCAGAAGGTTCCGCCCGTCGAGGGCGCGAAGCAAGGCCTCGTAGCCCTCCGGCCGCGAGGAGTCGAGGGTGAAGCAACGCTCGCCCGAGGCCGCGAAGGCCTCGCCGTGAACGGCGACGACGACCTCGGCGCCTCCGGCGGCGAGCTCTTCCGCCAGCCGTCGCCCCAGGCCCGCCTCGTCGGCGAGCACGAGCCAGGGACCCGCCGCCGCCGCTGCGGCTTCCGGGTGCGATTGCCGCCACGCCGGCAGGTAGAACCACGCGCCCGGGTCGGTCTTCTTCTCGAGGGATCTCGCCGGCCGCGCGGGCGTACGTTCCACCGGCTCCACCCAGTAGCGCCGGCGCTCGAACGGGTAGGTAGGCAGGGGAAGCCGCCGCCGTTGCTCGCCCGCGAAAAAGGCCTCCCAGTCGGGCTCGACGCCGGCCGCCCACAGCCGCCCCAAGGAGTGGAGTAAGAAGGCCTCGCTGGGCTGGGGATCGTGCTCGTGAGGCAGTGACGGCAGCGCCACGGTTCCGCTCTGCGCGCTCTGGCACACGATCGACGTGAGGCTTTGGCCGGGGCCGATCTCCACCAGCACGCGGTCGCTTTCGCGCAGGAGCTCGGCGACGCCGTCGCCGAAGCGGACGGTCCGGCACATGTGCTCGGCCCAGTAGGCGGGATCCGTCGCCTCTTCGGCGGTGATCCACGTGCCGGTGACGTTCGAGAGGAAGGGGAGCGTCGGCTCCGCGAACTCGATCCCGCGCAGCACCGCACGGAAGCCGTCGAGCGCCCGCTCGAGTTGACGAGAGTGGAACGGGTGTCGTGCCTTGAGACGCCGGTGGACGACGCCGCGGCGTGCAAGCTCGGCGGCGAGCGCCTCCACGTCGTCCGTCCGGCCCGCCGCGACGCAGTAGGCGGGCCCATTGACCGCCGCCAGGCTGAGGCTCCGGAAGCGCTCCTCGTCGAGTAACGCTCCCAACTCGGCCTCCGGCAAGGTGACGGCCAGCATGGCGCCGCCGGGCTGCTCGGCGATGACGCGCGCGCGCTCCGTCACGAGACGCAGCGCGCCCTCGAGCGAGAAGACCCCGGCCAGACAGGCCGCCACGTACTCGCCGATCGAGTAGCCGATCATCGCCTCGGGCCGGATGCCCCAGGCCATCCACTGTCGAGCGAGGGCGTGCTCGACCAGGAAAAGCACGGGGTGGAGGTGCTCGGTGCGGTCGAGCCGCGCGGCGAGCGGATCGGCCTCGCTCCGGCCCAGCATGCGCCGCAGATCCGGCTCCGCTCCCTCGTGGCGCGCGGCGCCGCCCGCGGGGTAGAGGACATCCCGCGGGTCGAGACCGAGCAGCGGCTCCAGGATCTCGGCCGCCTCATCCACCGCGGCGCGAAAGACCGGCTCGTGCTCGTAGAGACCGCGCCCCATGCCGACGTAGTGGTCGCCGATGCCGGAGAACAGGAAGGCGACCGGCCGGCCGGCGCCGGCCGCCCCGGTGACGAGGCGCCGCGGAGCCGCGCCCCGGAGCACGGCCACGGCGTCCTCTGGGTCGCGGCAGACGCAGGCCCGGCGCATCTCGAAGCTCTTGCGGCCCCGCGTCAGGGTCGAGGCCACGTCCGCCAGGGAAAGATCGGCGCGAGCTTCCAGGTGGCCGGCGAGGTTTGCCGCCGCCCGCTCGAGCGCCGCGGGGCCGCGGGCCGACAACGCCAGGAGCTGCCAGGGGCGCGACGGGCCTGAAGGCGTCGGCGCTGGCGCCTCTTCCAGCACCACGTGCGCGTTGGTGCCTCCGACGCCGAAGGAGCTAACGCCGGCGCGGCGCGGCGCGCCGGCGCGCGGCTGCCAGGGCACCGGCTCGGCGGCCACGTAGAAGGGGCTCGTCGCGAGATCGAGCTGGGGATTCGGCCGCGTGAAGTGGAGCGTCGGCGGGATCTCCCGGTTCTCTAGGGCCAGGACCGCCTTGATCAGGCTCGCCGTGCCGGCCGCGGCGTCGAGGTGACCGATGTTGGGCTTCACGGATCCGAGGGCGCAAAAGCCCTGCTCATCGGTCGCCGCGCGGAAGACCTGGGTCAGAGCGGCGACCTCGATCGGATCGCCCAGCGGCGTCCCGGTGCCGTGCGCCTCCACGTAGCCGATCGTCGCGGGATCGATCTCGCCCAAGGATTGCGCCAGGCTGATGACCTCGGCCTGACCGTCCACGCTCGGAGCCGTGTAGTCGAGCTTGAGCGAGCCGTCGTTGTTGACGGCGAAGCCGCGAATCGTCGCGTGGACCGTGTCGCCGTCGGCGCGGGCGTCCTCGAGGCGCTTGAGCACGACGATGGCCACCCCGTCGCCCAGGACCGTGCCGCGGGCCGCGGCGTCGAAGGCGCGGCAGTGGCCGTCCGGGGCGTAGACCCCTTCCTGGTGGAAGTAGCCCGAGCGGTTCGGGACCGACACCGAGATGCCGCCGGCGAGCGCCATGTCGCACTGGTAGGAGAGCAGGCTCTGGCAGGCCAACGAGACCGCGACCAGCGACGACGAGCAGGCCGTTTGGACGTTGATCGCCGGCCCCTTCAGGTTGAGCTTGTAGGCCGCCAGGGTGGCGAGGAAGTCCTTGTCGTTGCGGATGCGGATCTGGAGCGGACCGACGCGGCGCACAAGGTCCTCGTTCGGCGCCAGGTTGCGCAGCAGATAGCCCGTGAGGTTGGCGCCCGCAAAGACGCCGATCGCGCCCCGATAGGTGTCGGGATTCCAGCCGGCGTGCTCGAGGGCCGTCCAGGCTTCCTCCAGGAAGAGACGGTGCTGGGGATCCATGATCTCCGCCTCGCGCGGCGTCAGAGCGAAGAGCTCGGCGTCGAAGAGGTCGATGTCCTCGAGTACGCCCCGCGCCTTGACGTAGTTGGGATCGTCGAGGCGGGCCTTTTCGACCCCCGCCGCGAGCAGCTCCTCGTCCGAAAGGGGGCGCACGGACTCGACGCCGTCGCGGAGGTTGCGCCAGAACGCCTCGAGGTCGGAGGCGCCCGGCAGCCGCACGCTCATGCCGACGATCGCCACGGCGTCGAGCGCGTCTCGCGAGGCCTCTTCGGCCGAATCGTCGGCGGTGAAGGTATGCTCATCGTTCATCGTCGACCCTCAGCCCGCCACGGTCTCCGGAATCGCCGTCTCGTGCGCCGCATCGATGCTGCTGCCGAGGATGTCGAGCCCCTTCGACAACTCCTCCTCGGCGATGGTGAGCGGTGGCAGGAGCTTCAAGACTTCGTCCGCCAGGCCGGCGGTCTCGACGACCAGCCCGCGCTCGAAGGCGGCCCGGCTCACGCGCCGGGCCAACGAGGCGTCACCGAAGGCCAGCCCCTGGACGAGTCCTCGGCCGACGGGACGCGCTTGGAGCTCGGGATAGGCCGCCGTCCACTGATCGAGGGCTTCGCGGACGATCCGCGCCTTGGCGGCGACGGCCGCCGTGAGCCGCTCGTCGCGCCAATAGGACAAGGCTTCGGTGGCGGCCACGAACGAGAGGTTTTGGCCACGAAAGGTCCCGTTGTGCTCGCCGGGCCTCCACAGGTCAAGCGCCGGTCGGATCAGGACGAGCGACATCGGCAGTCCGAGCCCGCTGATCGATTTGGACAAGCACACGAGATCGGGCTCGAGGCCGGCGGTCTCGAAGCTGAAGAACGTTCCGGCGCGGCCGCAGCCGACCTGGATGTCGTCGACGATCAGCAAAGTCCCGTAAGCACGGACGAGCTCTTCCAGCCGCCTAAGCCAGGGCGTGCTGGCGGCGCGTATGCCTCCTTCCACCTGGATCGTCTCGACGATCACCGCCGCGGGCAGCTCGGCCTCACCGGAGGCTTGGCACATGCGGGCGGCGAGCTCCTCGAGACCGTCGCCCAAGGCGCAAGCGTCGCCTTCGTAAGGCACCTCGACCGTGTAGTCGAGGGGGATGCCGGCACTCTCCCGCCTGGCGGGATCGCCACTGACTGAGAGCGCGCCCATGGTCATGCCGTGGAACGCGCCCCGGAAATACACGACGTCCTTGCGCCCCGTGGCCTTGCGCGCCAGTTTCATCGCCGCTTCGACGGCATTGGTTCCCGTCGGTCCGGGAAACTGGAGCCGATAGTCGAGCCCGCGCGGCTTCAGGATCACTCGGGTGAAGCCTTCGAGGAACTCGCCCTTGGCCTCCGTGGCCATGTCGAGAGAGTGGACGATGCCGTCGGCTTCGAGATAGTCGAGGACCCGGCGCTTGATGAGAGGATTGTTGTGACCGTAATTGAGCGCGCCGGCGCCGCTGAAGAAGTCGACGAAGCTGCGCCCCCGAGCGTCGAACAAGGTCGCGCCCACCGCTCTTGCGAAGACCGTCGGGAAGGCCCGGCAGTAGGTGCGCACCGACGATTCCATCGTCTCGAAAACCGAGAGATCCATGCTGAGCCTCGCTTTCTCAAAGGGTTTGGTGGACGGTGCCGTCGTCCATAACGGCGGGCACGGGCCGGCTCTCGATGAACGCGTGGTGCAGCATTTCCACGCCCTCGCGAACGCTGGTGGCTTCCATGAGGAAGCTCAAAGACTCGCGGCTGGTAAAGCTGTCGAGGACGAAGTGCCCGGCCTTCTCGAGAACCCGCAGTGCGTCGAGAAACGCCGCGGGGCGTGAGCCGAGCCCGAATCCGATGAGTGAGACCGCCCCCAGGTTGCGCGCGATCGAGACCGCGCCGGCGAACTGCCGGCAGAAGTCCCGGGAGAGCTTTTCGGGATCGGGGATCTCGAGGTCGGAGAGCAGGAGATCTGCCCGGCCGCGCGAATCGAGGCGGCCGAAGACGAGATCGTATCCGGCGATCAGGTGGACGAAGCTCTCCCAGGAATCCTCGCCGAGGGCGGCCCGGTCGCAAGTGAGGCGGAGCAGGTCCGTCCTCCCGGAGACTCCCGCCACTTCCCGGCGGCGCGGCTCGAAGACGGCGTCCTCTCGCCCGGCGTTACCCGCATCCGCCCAGATCCACGAGCCGGGAGCGTCGCTGAAAGGCGAGCCGATCTCGAAACCGACGCCGTTGGTCTTGGCGAACTCCACCGCCTCGGCCTTCATGACCTGCGCTCCGTGCCATGCCATTTCCTGCATCTCGTCGCAGTGGAGCTCGTGCAGCGGCTGGGCGCCCGGAACTTTCCGAGGATCGGCGGTGAAGACGCAGTCGACGTCGGTGAAGATCTGGCACGCGTGGGCCACGAGCACGGCGGCCAGGGCGCTCGCCGTCGTGTCCGAGCCGCCGCGCCCCAGGGTCGTGACCTCTCCGCTCGGGCTCACGCCCTGGAACCCGGCGACCACGACGATCGCGCCCCGGGCGAGCTCGTGACGCAAACGCGCCGTGCGGATACGGAGAATCCGCGCGTTGGAATGGACGCCGTTGGTCACGATGCCGCACTGGGCTCCGGTCAAGGAGATCGCCTCCTCGCCGAGGTCGCGGATGGCCATCGCCAGGAGGGCCGCGGAGGTGAGCTCGCCGGTGCTGAGCAGGACGTCGAGCTCGCGCCGGTGGGGATCCGCCGCCACTTGTCGCACCATCTCGAGAAGCTGGTCCGTGGTGTGGCCCATCGCCGAAGCGACGACGACCACCCGGTGGCCCTGACGTCGCGTGGCGACGATCCGGCGGGCTATCGCCGAGATCTTTTCGGTGGTCGCGAGACAGGTCCCGCCGAATTTCTGGACGATCAGCTTCTGCTCGGCGTTCCCGGTCTCGCCCTCTTGAAATCGCGGCGGGCGCGGCTGTGCCGTCACGCCATTCACGTTCATGGGTTCCTCCTCTGCCGGCGCATTTGCGCGAAGGCCCGCTGGCTTCGTCGGCTCCGCGCCGGGTCACCGGCACCGGACACCGCGGCGGCGCCCCGGCCGGCAAGGTCGCGGTAGAAGCCTTTCCGGATCGCGAACAAGTTGTACATCACCGACCGCTCGTAGAGCGGGTCCTGCTCGACCACGACGCCGAAGCCCTGCGCTTCGAGCAGAGCGCGGACGCGCGCGAGCTGCCCGTCGAGGTCGTGTACCTCGATCGCCACCTGGCGAACTTTCGGCCAGTCTTCGGGCGCGATGCCGCGCAGCACCTCGAGCTCGCTCTTCTGGACGTCGATTTTCAGCAGGTCGATCGACCCCACGCCTTCTTGACGGATGACCTCGGAAAGCGAGACGAGCGGGCACTCGAAGCTCTCGCACGTGAAGCGCGCGTCGAGGAACTCCTCCGCTACCGGCAGCAGGGACCCGGCCTCGCCGTCGCCGGCCCGGCGCTGGTTCTCGAGCAGGATTCGCAGCACCTCCTTCTCCTCCCGCGCGTCGCCGTGAAACGACGACATCCCCGAGCTGTAGGGGTAGAAGGTCAGGGTGGCCTGCCCACGCCGCGCTGCGACGCCGTACGGGAAGAGCCTGCAGTCACCGCCGTAGCGCGCCGCGTTATAGCGCAGGATCTCGAAGAGCGGCGGCGCCGGCTCGAACGTGTAGGTCCGGGCGCCGCGGTAGGTCTGATGGACGAAGACCGTGAAGAGGCCGATGTTGCCGCCGACGTCGAAGACGCAGGCGCCGTCCCAAAGGGTGATCCCGTTCGACAGGTAGACCCGGTGATCGAAAATGTCCGCGAAAATGTGCTCGGTCTCCTTGGCGCTCTGACAGGCGACCTCCAGGCCGTTCGGCAAGATCGAGAAGCGCTGAACGGCCGGCGGCGGCGGCGCCTTGGGATCGACCGCGACGATCGGGCCGCCCATGAGGCTCGCGCCGCTCATCGCGCCGCTCCTCCCGCGGCGCCGAGGCGCTGCTTGCGGCGGCCGAAAGCGCGGCGCTGCCTGGCCGACCTCTCGTCGACCCGACCGCGGCTGGCGTCGCCCGCCGGGGCCGCCGCCGTGGACCCGCCGTTGCCAAGGTAGCGAGCGAGCGTGCTCACCGTGGGGTGGCGCATGAGCTCCACCAGCGAGAAATCGCGCCCCAGGGCTTCGCGCAGCCGGCCGTGCGCCTGCATCAGGAGCAGGGAGTTGCCGCCGCTCTCGAAGAAGTTGTCGTGGATGCCGACTTCCTCGACGCCGAGGAGCTGGCGCCAGACGTCGGCGATTTGCCGCTGCAGCGCGTCGCCCGGTGGCGTAAACGGCGTTCGCCGACGGCCGGCGCCTCCGGGCTCGGCGGCGCCGCTCACTGGGGCGGTCCTGGCGAGCTCGGCCCGGTCGATCTTGCCGTTGGGCAGCAGGGGAAGCCGCTCGAGGACGACCACGTCGGCCGGCACCATGTACTCGGGCAGCTCGGCCGAAAGGGCCTGGCGCAGGCGCTCGATCGAGAACGGAGCGGCCGTCCCCACCGCCGCCGCGGTCCGCCGGCCGTAGACCATGTGGACGTCGTCGATCTGATCCTCGGCAGCAACAAACTCGTCGACCTGCGGGTCGAAGCCGTGGCGCTCGAGGATTTCCTTGACCTCGACGAGCAGGTCTTGCGAGTGGACCTCGAGGACGATCTGGCGGATCTTCGGCCAATCTTCGTCCGCGATACCGCGCAGCACCTGCACCTCGGCGCGCTCGACGTCGACCTTGAGCAGGTCCACCCTTTCGACGCCGCGCTCGCGCAGGATCGAAGAAAGAGGGCGCAGCTCGCACTCGAAGCTCTCGCCGCGCAGGTACTCGTCGACGAGGGCGTCGATCTCCTCCTCGCCGACCCGAGCGCCGCCGGTGGGCGTGCGCTCGACGAAGCGGCGGATGATCGAGCGGGTGGCCCGGCGGTCGTCGCCGGAGAAGCGGCCGGAGAGCCCCGCCATCTCGGGGTAGAATGTGAAGCGCGCCCTTTCCGCGCGGTCGGAGAGCCCCAGGTTGAAGAGCTCGACGTCGAGACCGAAAAGCGCCACGTTGGTGGCGAGCACCTCGAAGGTCGTCGGAATCGGCTCGAAGGCCAGCACCCTGGGGCTGCGGCACTGCTGGTGGACGAAGAGAGTGAAGAGCCCGATGTTGGCCCCGACGTCGAGCACCGTGGCGCCGTCCTCCAGAGTCAGGCCGTGACGGCGGTAGATCTCGTCGGCGAAGATCTCGCGGTAGATGGCCTGAGTCTGGGGGCTCGTCAGGTGAGCCACGGTGACACCGTTGGGGAGGCGGTAGGTGTGGCGGCCGACGAGGAGCCGCCGCCGCTTCTCCTCCTCCACCGCGGCGAGACGCCCGCCGCCGTTGGGCGAGGAGATCGCAACCACGTAGGCCGCCAGGCGCAGGTCGCCGGGGCGATCCTGGCGCGCCAGCACCACGGCCTCGCGCACCCACGGCTGCCGGTGGATCGCCGTCTCGATCTCCTCGAGCTCGACGCGGTGGCCGCGTAGCTTGACCTGGTGGTCGAGGCGGCCCAGGAACTCGCCCTGGCCGTCGTGCCGCAACCGCGTCAGGTCGCCGGTGCGGTAGAGGCGCTCGCCGGGCGTGTACGAGAACGGGTCGGGCACGAAGCGCTCCGCGGTGAGACGTGGGCGGCCGTGATAGCCGCGCACCACGCCGCGTCCGCCGATCAGCAGCTCGCCCGGCACGCCGACGCCGGCGGGCTCGAGCCGAGGGTCCGCCACCACCAGGGACGTATCGAGGATCGGCCGGCCGAGGCCGACCCGCTCCGACGCGACCGTGGCCACCGACGACCAGACGGTCGTCTCGGTGGGGCCATACATGTTGAGCAGCTCGCCGCCGAGCCGGCGGCGAAGATCCGCCGCGAGGTCGCCGGCCAGGGCCTCGCCGCCGACCATCAGCTTTTCCAGGACACCGAGCCCCGCGGCCGCTTCCGGATCGCTCAGGAGAGCCCGCGCCAGGGACGGCGTACACTGGAGGTGCGAGATGCCGCGGCGCAGGATCTCGGCGGGAATGGTCTCGTCCGCGGCGACGGCTTCCGCGACGAGGTTGGCGGCCCGGCGCAGGCGCGCCAGGTCCGCCAGGCTCGCCAGCACCGTGTCGACGTCCACGCCGAAGTCGATCAGGCAGGCCACCTCGTCAACCCCGATTTCCTTGAGCCGGTCGATCAGCTCGAGGCAGCGCTGTGGAGTGCCGAAGAGCCCGCTCGTCTCGAAGTAGCGGTTGAAGGCCTGTGCCAGGAGCCGGCTCAGGTCCTCCTCGGTCATGGCCTCCAGGTCCTGACCCGGCGCGAGAGACTTCATGAGCCCGAAGGACGTCCGCAGGTAACGGGTGAACGGCTCGCGCACGATCTCGCGCACCCGCGCCGGATCCTCGCCCACAAAAGCGTGGAGCATGAGCGTGACGTGACCCTGGCCGGCCTCGCCGCTGCGGCCGAAGGCGTCGCGGTAGAGCTCGATTTTCTCCCGCAGCTCCTCGACGCCCTGGCCCAGGAGGTGGGTGAGCAGACCGGCCCCCGCCTCGCCAGCGAGCTCGAAGGTCTCGCGACTGCCCGCGGCGGTGATCCATACGGGGAGCTCGGCCTGGATCGGCCGCGGCAGGATGCGCACCTCCCGCTCCTGGCCGACGCCGTTGCGCAGCGTGATCGACTCGCCGCGCCACAGCGCCCGCAGGCTATCGAGCCCGCGGCGCATGATCTCCTTGCGCTCGGCGAAGCTCTCCGGGGCCAGGACGAAGTCGTCGGGTTGCCAGCCCGAGGCGATCGAGAGGTCCACGCGGCCGCCCGAGAGGTTGTCCACCACCGACCACTCTTCGGCGACCCGCACGGGGTGGTGGAGCGGCAGCACCACGCTGCCGGCGCGGATCCGGATCCGTTCGGTCACCGCGGCGATCGCCGCGCTCGTCACCGAGGGGTTGGGGAAGAGTCCGCCGAAGGCGTGGAAGTGACGCTCCGGCGTCCACACGGCCTCGAAGCCTTCACGGTCGGCGAATTTCGCCCCTTCCATCAGCAGGCGGTAGCGATCGGCCGGCGCCGCGTCGACGTCGCTAGAAAAGTACATCAGGCTCAGGGCCATGCCCCGATCCGCGACGCGGCTGCGCAGGCGGCGCGGGGCCGCGCTCACCGGCTCCGGCCGGAGCACGGCGGTGAAGCCGCGGGTGAGTGTCCACAGAAGCTCCAGCACCGAGATGTCGAAGGAGACGCTGGTGACGGCCAGCCATTTGCGCCGGCCCCCGCCGAGGCCCAGGCGGCGGTCCATCCCACGGAAGAAGCTCACCACCGTGGCGCGGGGCACCGCCACGCCCTTGGGCCGTCCGGTGGAGCCGGAGGTGTAGATCAGGTAGGCCGGGTTGTGGCCGCTGGCGGCTGGCGGCAACCTGGCCGCGCCCCGCGCCGCGATGGCCGGCGCGCTCGCCTGCGTCTCCACCACCTTCCAGGGTTGCCCGCCACCCCTCCCGTCCGGCTCGAAGAGCGCGGCGTGACCCGCCCGGACGAGGATCACCGCCGCCGCCGAGTCGCGCGCCACGAACCGCAGTCGCTCCGCGGGGTAGGAGAGGTCGAGGGGGAGATACGCCGCCGCCGTCTTGAGGATCCCCCAGAGGGCCACCACCAGGTCCGGAGAACGCTCCATGGCCACGCCCACGATTCGCTCCGGCCCGGCGCCCAGCTCTCGCAGGAACCGCGCCAGCCGAGTCGAGCGCCGGTCGAGCTCGGCGAAGGTGAGCGCCACCTCGCCCATGACCACGGCGACGGCGTCGGGCGTGCGGTCGACCTGGCCGGCGAGGGCCGCTTCCGGCGAGGCCTCTTGCCCAGCGCCCGCCGCGGTGTCGTTCCACTCCACCAGCAGCTCGTGGCGCTGGGCCGCGCTGAGCGTCGACAGGCTCTCCAGGACGAAGCCGGGCTGCGCGGCGGCGCTCGCGAGCAGCTCCGTGAACGATCCCGCGAGGCGCCGCGCGGTCGCTGCGTCGAAGAGATCGGAGGCGTACTTCAAGGAGCCCCCCAGGTCCCCGCCGGCGAGCTCCGCGATGGAAAGCGTCAGGTCGAATTGCACCGGCCGGCGGGGGAGTTTGACCGACTCGAGCTCCAGCTCGCCCCAGCGCATCCGGTGTCCGTCTTCCCCGAGGGCGAAGGCGGCGAGCTCGGCCTCTCCCGGGGCCCGCTGCAGGATGAACATCGTCTGGAACAGCGGTGAGCGGCTCGGATCGCGCCGCGCGTGGAGCCGCTCGGCGAGGAGGGCGAAGGGATACTCCTGGTGGGCGAAAGCCGCGAGGGCCATGGCGCGGACGGCGCCGACGTGCCGGGCGAAGCTCGGACGATCGGAGAAACGCTGGCGCAGGACGATCGGGTTGACGAAATACCCCACGACGTCGGCCAGGCCGGGGTCGCGGCGGCCCGCCGTGGGCGAGCCCACCCAGACCTCGGGCTGTCGGCTCAGCCGGTGGAGCAGCGCGCCCCAGGCCGCCGCCAGCACCATGAACGGCGTGGCGCCGAGGCGCCGGGCGAGGGCGCGGATTGCGCCGGCCTGCGCGGCCGGCACCGTGAAGGCAACCGAGTCGCCGCGATAGCTCTGCACGGCCGGCCGGGGCCGGTCGGCGGGAAGCTCCAGGTCGGGCGGATCGCCCGCCAGCGTCCGCTCCCAGAAGTCGCGTGCCGCCTCGCCGCCGGCGCCGCGGAGCCAGCCCTGCCGTGCCACCACGAATTCGGCGTAGTGGCGTTTCGGCGGCGCCGGCTCGGCGCGGGCCCCCTCTCTCTCCAGCGCGTAGAGACGCCCGATCTCCCCGACCAAGTGCGCGAGCGACCAGAAGTCGCTCACCACGTGGTGGATGGCGAGGACCAGCACGCGCCGGTCTTCGAAGCTCACCAACGAGACCCGCAGGAGAGGGCCCCGCTCGAGGTCGAAAGGCGCGAAGGCCCGTTCCCGCAGCGCTTCGCGAAGCTCGGCGGCGGTGGGTGCCGCCGCCACCGCGAAATCGGGCCGGCCGGCGGCGACGCGCTGGCGCAGCTCACCGCCGACCTCGGTCACCACCGCCCGCAACATGGGGTGCCGACGGCCCGCCGCCCGGACCGCGCGCTCGAGCGTGGCGGCGTCGACGTCACCGCGGACCCTGGCCGCCACCGCGACGTTGTAGGCGCCGCTTTCCGGCGCCAGCCGCTCGAGGAAGACGAGGGCCCGCTGTCCGTGAGACAACGGGAACGAGTCCTCGGGCGGCGCCAGCAGGGGCTCCGCGGCAGACTCCGGCGCCTTCCCGACGCGGCTCGCCAGCTCCGCGGCAAGTTGCCGGAGAGTGGTGCCGGCGAGCAGCTCGTCGAGCTCGGGAGCCACTCCGAGCACGGTCTCGGCCGCGTGGCCGAGCTCGACGGCCGCCAGCGAATCAAGACCTTGGGCGGTGAGGGGCTTGTCGTGGTCAAGCGCGCCCGGGCCCATCACGCGGCCCGCCGCCTTGCCGAGGAAGATCTCCACCGCGGCGGCGCGACGCGCCGGGTCGAGATCGAGCAGGTGCGCGCGGTCGAGCACGCCGGCCACCTCCTGCGCCGCGCCGGCTGCGCTCCCGCCGGCGGGCGGAACGGAGCCGGCCACCACCCGGAGCTCACCCGCGAGGTAGGCCGCGCGGCAAGCACGGCGCCTGACCTTCCCGCTCGAGGTCTTGAGGATCGTACCCTCACGCAGCAACGCCACCGCGTAGACCTGGGCTTCGTGCAGCTCGGCCACCGCTTGCCGGATCGCGTCGCAAACTGCTTCAGGGGCGGCCGTGGCGTGACGTGAGAGCTCGTGGACCAGCACCAGTCGCTCCTCGCCGTCGGCATCGACCGAAAAGGCGGCGCCGCAGCCGGGCCGCAGGTCGCGGTGAGCTCCCTGCGCAGTGGCCTCGACGTCCTGGGGATAGAGATTGCGTCCGCGCAGGATGATCAGGTCCTTGATCCGCCCCGTGACGTAGAGGCCCCCGCCTGCGAGGAATCCGAGGTCGCCAGTCCGCAGGAAGGGACCTGAGCCGTCTCCGGCCAGGCGGGCGTGGAAGGTCTCTTCCGAGAGCTCGGGCCGTCCCCAATAGCCCCGGGCGATGCTCGGCCCCCCGACCCAGATCTCGCCTACCTGGCCGGCCGCGCACGGCTTTCGGCTCTCCGGATCGGCGATGACGATCCGCTGCCCGGACCAGGCTCGGCCACAGCACACGAGCCGCCGGGCGGGGCGCTCGAGGACCTCGCCGGCGAGCCCCGCCGTCGCCGGCGCGCTCGCTACGTCGCCGCCGGCCACGAAGAGCGTCGCCTCCGCCAGGCCGTAGCAGGGGTAGAAAGCCTGGCGGCGGAAACCGTAGGGCGCGAACTTCTCGGCGAAGCGCTCCAGAGTCGCGTGGCGCACCGGCTCGGCGCCGTTGAAGGCCACCCGCCAGCTCGCCAAGTCGAGCGCCCGCGAGTCCTCCGCACCGAAGCGGCGCACGCAAAGCTCGTAGGCGAAGTCGGGGCCGCCGCTGGTCGTGGCGCGATAGCGGCTGATCGCTTGCAGCCACCGGGCAGGCTTCTGGAGAAAGGCGGTCGGCGCCATGAGGACACACCGCGCGCCGGAGCAGAGGGGTTGGAGCACGTTGCCAATCAACCCCATGTCGTGGTAGAGGGGAAGCCATCCCACCACCACCGATTCCTCCGTTTGCTCGAAGGCCCGCGAGATCATTGCTTCGTTGTGGAGCAGATTGCCGTGCGTGACCACGACCCCCTTGGGCGCCGCCGTCGACCCCGAGGTGTATTGCAGAAAGGCAACGGCTCCGGGCTCGAGCTCGGGAGAGCGCCAGGCCTCGGCGGCCCCTTCGTCGACCGTTTCGGCCGTCAGCCAGTGGGCGTGGTGCAGCTCGGGTACGAGCTTTTCCAGAGCCGCGCGCCGAGGCTCGAAAACCGCGGCCGTCAGGCAGGCCGCCGGCCGGCAGTCGCAGGCGATCGATCCCCAGCCGTCCAGCCGGCGGCGGGGCGGGTAGGTCGGTATCGCCACGGCACCGGCGTACAGACAGCCCAGGAAGCCCGTCACGAAGCCGAGACCGGGTGGAAAGAGCAGCAGCACGCGCTCGCCGCTCAATTGGGCTTGCTGGAGCCGAGCCGCGATGGCGCGCGCCCGACGGTCGAGCTGCCCATACGTCAGACTCTCCGCTTCGTCCTCGCCGTCGGCCAAGAACGTCAGAGCGGTCTTGTCGGGTCGTTTACAGGCTCGTTGACGGAGCAACTCCGTCAACGAAGCTCCGCCTGTTGTCTCTGACACCGGACGCTAACCCCCTCTTTGGTGGTCCAAACCCGTCTGAATACCGTCCGCACACCCACATCGGACGCGCCAAGTCTGATCCTTCCCCTGGCTTGACTTCAGCTCACTGGGAGTACCAGCTCACTGGGAGTACCAACTCGATCAGGTACTTTAGCACAGGCTCAGCGTGCGGTCAATAGACACCCGGCACGCCCCCGGCACCCGGCCCAGCAGCATGACCCATCAGCCGACGCTCGGCGCGGCCGATGACGCGTGGCCGAGCGGCAACGCCGTCCGCGCGGTATCCTGAGGACGGGACGCGCGTATGAGCTTCGAGACCCTGGACCACACCGCCGACATCGGCTTCACCGTCGAGGCCGTGAGTTCGAGGACCTCTACGCCGAGGCCGCCGTGGCTCTCGCCGCCGCCGTGACCGACGTTCCACCGTGCGCCCCCGGCGTCCGACGGCGGGTGTGACGGCCGAGGACCGCGAGCTGCTGCTCGTCGAGTGGCTCGAGGAGCTCGTCTACCTCCTCGACGCCGAGCTGCTCGTCTTCTGCCGCGCCGAGGTCGAGCTCCGCGAGGACGACGGCGGCCTGACGCTCGCGGCGACGTTCAGAAGATCGACGACAACCGCTGGCGCATCCCGCGTCACGGCGGCATGCCCGTGGACGGAGTGGTCTACGCCATCGCAACCCGCGGCAGCTCGAGCGGCGCGCAGCCGTTGGGGCAGGCACGGAAGGCGTCGCCCGCGAGCACCAGCGGGAAGTCGCCGGAAGAGCCGAGCTGCCGGGCTCGCCCGCGCCAGGTGCTCGCGCCGTGGTCGAGCAGCGCGGCCCGGTCGCCCGTGGCGCCGCCACAACGCGCTCTCTAGACTACGTCTGAAGGCGTCTCGGGGCCGGAGCCGCGGCGCTCGCCGGCGAGGACTACCTGCCGGTCGATGGTGCGCTCTCCTTCCCGCCAGGGACCACCGCGCAGACGATCCCGGTGCCGGTGGTGGGTGACGAGGACGCCGAGCCGGCCGA